>Ga0172380_10009660_pt1 | contig 10237 bp, 6 predicted proteins | sample Leawe162metaG_FD_119747 | JGI IMG/M metagenome (GOLD analysis project Ga0172380, IMG submission 119747) | Leachate microbial communities from a municipal landfill in Southern Ontario, Canada - Leachate well 162 metaG | ecosystem: Engineered > Solid waste > Landfill > Unclassified | place...
AAATGCAAGGTCGATGGCTTACCGGCAAACATGACCTGCTCGAGGTCAACGCCGATGTTGCGAACGACCATCTCACTGGTATGACTCAGCAGATGAACACCGTCAAGCATCCGTTTGTACTGCTCCAGGGCCTTCTCCTGGTCTCCCAGACGGAAGCTCTCGGCTGTACGAGCAAGTTCAGTGACCAATCTGCCGCTGAAATCTTCGAGAGAATCGATCATCTCATGAGCCAGATTGGGCAGGTTACCGGTCTCGACTTCCAGCGAACCTATCGAGGAGACCGGCATCGAAGCGAGATGGCTCCAGTCATGCCCGGTAATATCTTCTCCGTCGAGCCTGACCTTTGTGATGCCAATGCCCGTTTTCTGGTGAATTTTGCCAATCTCGGCCATAACCTCCGGAAAGGTGACTTCAGCCGCGAGGGGAAGCGTTGATTGTATTCCGTCGATCATTACGGTCATTCTTGATCCCGATTTCGTCTATCGTAAAAGACTTGATATTACTCTGTTTGGAATAGTTTGAGTTGATGGCTTTAGCCTGTCTGAACGCCTTAAAGCCCGGAACTCTAAACAACTACACCAATTTACCTAACTTGCCGCAAGAAGCGACTTATACCCTGGAGCGAATCTTCGCCGGGCTTCGGCAATAATGTTGCCGACACGATGATGATACGTATGCTCCTGCAATATCCGGCGGTAGGCATTCCGACTGATCTTTTCAGCGCGGACCGGGTGTTGCAGGAAATAGTCTGCCTTCTCAGCGAGTTCCTCGGCAGACGAGAAGAGAGCGGTCTCACCGGGCTCGAATAGCACTTCGATATCGGTTTGATTGTCACTAAGGAGGAACCCGCCCGCAGCGGGGCAGTCGAAGACCCGCTGATTGACGGTTGTCGGCATCTGGAAACTGGTAAAGTTCAAATTGATCGAGGTTGAGCCATAAACAAACGGCAATTCCCGGTAGTACTCAACCCTGTCAGCAATTATCGCGCCGAACTCTTTTATGTCATGCCACCCTGAGTCACCCCAGACTTTTAGCGAATTGTTATTCAATGTTTTCAGATACTTATGGCGATACCGTCTGGTGGCTTCGAGTACCACGGCAGAGGCAAAATTTAGCCTCGTCACAGCATCCCATCCGGCAGGAATTGCCCCGTCAAGCGGATGCACCGACCGATTCAGCAGGATAGCCGCGATGGCTTCTTCGTAGATCTTCCCGGCAATAGTCCCCTTAGGCAGCATTTTTCGCCACTTACGAGAAGCCACTTCCATCGAATCGCCAACAAATCCGATCAATCCGTTTTTCTGCTCCTGCCTTCCGATGCCCATTAACTCCGGATCGGTAGCAAGTGGCAACCAATAAGGAGCGTCGAATCCAAGGTTCTTCAGTGTTTCGATCTCACACCTTTCCCAGACCGGAGTGATGATCCAGGGTGAGACGGCCGCCAAATGGTCAAGCAGAATATAGGCAGGACTATCGACGAACCAGGAAACGGCGGGAAGCGCCACCTGCTCAATCAACCCGGTCACGATTCCATCGGCATCGAAGCCGAGATGATTCACTGTGAAGAGCAAGTCAGGCTTTTCAAAGAGAATCGCTTCGAGTAACTTTTGAATGTACTCAGCTTCAGGCCGGACATTCACCGTCACCACTCGCCAACCGTGCGCCTTAAAAGCCCTTGCTGCCTCTCGCTGAAGGAAATAATCTGCGCCGAGCATCAGCACTGTTCCGGACTCAGCATTCAAACGGGGCTTGCGGGCTTTGGCAAGCAGTCCGGGCGAAAGGTTTAGCGTCTTGCGAGGAGATCGTTCAGGCGGCATCAATTCTCCGGTTGAAAACAGCCGAGTTTTTCTCCAAACGTGCTATCAGTGCGGTTGACCAGTTTTCGAGATTCTGAAACAAGCCCGATGTCATACTCGCGTGGTCGGCGAGAGTTGCAGAAACAAGGCTTCCCTTCATTGAGGTAAACTGTGTTAGAAAAGGCATTGTGTAGGGGAAAGCGTAAGCAATCCGTGCCAGCGAACGGTCAATTTCCTGCAATGCTCCAGCGAGTTGCTTTAAGGTTTCCACCTGTGTCGATTCCCCGGCAAGATTGACCATGACGGCACTGGAATCCCTGCCAATTCGGGCAATCTCGACGACCTTCGTAAATGTATCGATTACATCAGTGAAATCAAAAGATGGATAATAATCTGAATTCTCTTGTTCTTCTTGAAGTTCAACGTCAAGTATTTCTTTCCATACCTGTTGCATGGAACGGTATAACATGGCGTTGCGGTCTTCCTTTGCTTCAGTAAGACTTACCAGCTTCAAGAAACCTTCCCTGTCGAACTCTGTCCTAAACAACTTCACAGAGTCGAAGCAACCATCCCCGTCGATGACTACCGGCTTTCCAACGATCACTGCCCCGGCGACTTTGGCAATGGCTTCGGGAGGAATCGACCTGCCACAGGTGAAGTGGGTGCAGTGCAAGCGGGGAAGACAGGGGTGACAACCGATCTTGCTCTCAATAACGTAATGTCCTGCACCATAGGGAGCGGTCTCGGAGGCGAGAGCGCTACCGAGGGAGATGTCGATCACGGTAGTGCCTACTGCCGCGGCAATGTGCATCGGGCCTGTGTCGTTGGAAAGGATAAGGCGACAGCGCGAAATAAGTGCCGCCAATGTCGCAATGTCGGTTTTTCCACAGAGGTTTAACGAACCGGGCAATAGCCTTTCGAGTGTCCCACCAAGTGCGGATTCGCTCTTTGCGCCAAGGATAACCGTCTTCACCGGGACACTGCTTCCAAGTGAGTCAACCGCCTGTGCAACTGCCTCTACCGGGTAAGTCTTTTCCTGTGTCGAGGCTCCCGGAACAATCCCAATAAGAATGGAATCTTTTTCAACGTAACCGGCGAGAATTTGATCCGCTACGATATTAGCCTTGTTCGGTACATTGAGTTTTACCGGGAAGGCTCCGGCGTTGCCCGACATCATCCGGTGGATATCTACCAGATTGAAGCGGTTGGTCTCGCGGCACGCCTGACTGGTGAGGTAATATCTTGCCCAGTCATTAGTATTGGTCAGTTTCCCGTGTTGGTCGCATGTCAGGCCTGTTGTCCGTGCACCAGAGATAATCGTAGTCATCATCGCGCTGTAAGCGCTGTGGGTCGCATTAATCACGAGATCGAAATTTTCACGACGAAGTCTGCCGAGCGACGCTGAGAGTGCTTTATAGGCATCGAAATAGTTCGCGCCTTGAACGACCAACGGGTTGACGATTTCGGCAAGGGAGAACGGGATGAGATGGTCAACTCCGGCAAGCATAGGCGCTATTTCGTGGAATCCTTCGGAGTAGAGCAGGGAGACTTCGTAGCCGGAAGCCTGGAGTCCCTGCATCAGGGGGGTCGATTGAATCAAATCCCCCATCCGGGTAGTGTTGATGACAAGTGCCCGCTTCATACTGCGACCCGCATAGGCATACCTGCCGCTAATTCGCGGGAGGGGAAGGTTTTTACCCGACGGGACAAATTCTCAAGGGCAAGCTTGATTCGACCGGCGACTAATCTGGGGTCGGAAGGGAGATTCTCCAATTCAAGCTGAAAGATGTGCGCAAGCAATCCTGTTTCGTCTGAGCGCTGTGCCTGAACTTCGAGCGCTGCAAGATTGTGTTTCAACATATCGCGAGCCTTGGCGATCTGGTTGGCTCCGATAAGGGCAAGCTCAAACCGTCGGGCAGCCGCCAACGCCGCGCTTGTGGTTTCACTGAGTTCGCGAAGCGTAGGATTGAGTAGCCTGTCCGAATTATGATGGCAAGCACCATTCATCTCATCGAACCAGAATCGGCGCATCCGTTCACGCCAATCGTTCTGACTAACAGTATCCGCCGTCAACGTGAGCGAACCATGCTTGTCGAACTTCACGCTCCGCCATCGATATGTCGGAGATGGTGAGGCGGCGAAGGTGTTACCTTTTAACAGGGAAAGAGCCGCGGCAGCGACTGCCTGGGGCGGTATGTCGCCGTGGCAGTCGAGATGCCCGCAACGGTTATTCTCGGGGCAGGGGTAACAATCGTGGCGTGGCTCGAAAATGATCGATCCCTCCCGATAAGGAGCAGTGTCATCAGCTCGAGCCATCCCGAGATAGACTCCCACCGACGGGACGTTCAAGGCCGCGGCAAGGTGGATCGTGCCGGTATCACCACTGATCAGAAGTGAGCACCCGGCAATGATCTCCGAAAGTTCCTGCAGGTTGGTTTTGCCTGTCAAATTGGTCACAACACCGGCATGGTGACGCTCAAATTCTGCCGCGAGAGACTGTTCCCCTTTACTGCCCACCAGTACAATCCCGACCGAAGGCATCGCCGTTTCGATCAACTTTGCTGTGGTGGCGAACATTTCGGAATTCCAACTTCTTAACGGACTGTTAGCGCCAAGTTGGAAGGCGACCACCGGCCCGCTTCCAGGCTTTGTGCCGGCTAATTTCAACCAGCTCTTTATTTGATCTACTCCCGAGAGTCCTGAAAGCCCAAGATGAAGGTCAACAAGGTGGAAGGCCCCTGTCCCCCGCCGTGTCAATGTCGCGCGAAAGAGTCGATCCCACAGCCCGTTAGAGTATTCAGCGACGCGAGTCCGAGTCAAGCCTTCTATCGTGTCCGCCCCGGCAAGCGCGGTAATGCATGCGCTCTCCGGCGTGTGGGTGATGTTGCTGACTTGATGGAAATTTTCGGATCGGAGAGCCTGCGCGAGGACGGAGACCCGGCCGTAAGCTGCACTCAAGTCGTTACTTAAAAGTTCTTTGGAAAAAGCAGTCCGGTCAAAAAGGTGAACCTTTGCAACATTATCGATCAAGGCAGCAGCTCCGGCAAGCGAAGCATCGACTAAAAGATGCACTTCCTGCGGAGAGTCGCCATTGGCTGCCGCTGAAACAAGTGGGGCGGTCTGCAGCAGGTCGCCGTATCGAGCCAGTTGCACGATCAGGTGACGCCCGGGAATTTCACTGCGTCGGTTCACGCGAGATCTTTCTCCGCCATCCACCTGCGAAACTCATACATGAGCAGGAATATCATTTCGGCTTTGTTCAACTCGCCGTCCTGTTTCCGTATCCGCTCCACAATCTGATCTAAAGTGACCACTCCTGCACCGCGCATTTCTTCCAGCAGAGCGAGTAGTTCGGGGTCGCCTTCGGCTTCGCCGATCAGGTTGTCGATGTGGTTGGGGTGGCGGGTAGATGCACGTTTCGGCTCAAAGGCAGAGATGTAGCTCAAGGCTTCCGCCATGCGCAGATCATAAGTATGATCGGCAAGCACTCTGCGGTATCCAGCCTCAGCAATTTGCTTACGCTCCTCCGGATGGTTGAGGTAGTGTTCAATCATCGGGGCTATGTCACGGGCGTTATCGAAAACTGCAATCTCTTCATCCCGTTTGAACAGGAGTGGCAGATCTCTGCGATTATCCGAGATCTGGAAGCCGCCAGAAGCTGCGATTTCAAACGAGCGCGGATTGAGATAGTCACCGTCGGGATTGACTCCGTCATGGAACTGCGAGGAGTGAAGATTTAAATTGATCTTGGAAGCATTGAAGATCTTCACCATGTCAGAAGTTGAAACACGTGCTCCGTCGTGCTGTAAGTGACGCTTCAACAAGCCTGGATCGTCCCAGTCGTTACCCCAGAGCTTAAAGTCGTAACCGGTCAGTCCTGAAAATACCTGTCGGCGGTTGCGGAAGCCTGCTCCCACATGGGAAAGGTCGCTGCCAAACTCCCGGAGTTCATCCGCGTCAAGTTCCAGCGGGCGATGGACTTCGGGGTCGGCGGCAAGGTCGAGCTTTCGGGCGCGGGTGACGCCCAATCGGGCGAGCGCTTTCAGGAAGCCGGAGTCCTGAATTGTGAAAAAGTAGTCGAAGCGAGTCGCGACATCTTTCCAGTACTCGCGATACTGCCACTCTTCGACAAACCAGTAAGCAGTCGGTATCTGGTGCTTTTTTAGCCCGGCGGATACTTGCGCACTCATCGGCGATTGTGCCACCAACCAGACGAGATCGACGGAGGTGTCCAGGGCTTTGGCGGAGATCGTTTCGCTCATCAGTGTCATCAGCAGGTCACCAAGCATTGCTTTATGGCGTCTGTCCCGTGAAACGGACTCGATCTGTTGCCGGGCATCATCGTAAATCGAGTTGTCGAGCGTCTCCACGTGGTGACCGAGCCGTTTGAAGGCGCTTGCGCAATACCGGGCGATAGGAAGCGACCCGCCGTACATCGGTGTGACGACCAGTATCCTCATCGGCCCGCTTGAGGCAGCGCTCTGGGCTTTGGCGAGTGCTTCCAGCTCCGCATAATAGTTTGGGAAGCGTTTGACAGAGGGGGGATGCTGGATGAAGGAAACCTTCGACCAGCCACCGGCTCGTTCGGCAAAGGCGCGTACCGCTTCCAGCACACCCACGGGACGAGCGTCAACCAGGAGCGTGGAGTCGCCCAAAGTCGCCAGCACGCCTTGATCGACGGCAGCAGGCAGGATAGCAGGATCAGCCTCGACAATAGCGAGTGAGGCACTTGTCTTTTTCAGAATAGCTTCCGCAAAGTAACCCAACCCCAATCCGCAGAGGATGATCGCGTTACCTGCCGGTATCGATTCAAGCGTGGAAGCAGCCATTTTTTCGGCTTCGCCAACGGGATCGTAGCTACTGTGAATCTGCACACCACCGACCGCCAGTGTAGGTGCGCCTTTGCGGGAGGGCTGCACGACGACTTCACCAGAGATCGGAGCCTGAGCAAGAGTCATCAGGACGGGATTCGTTTTCTGAAGCCAGTTCAGATTTTTTGTGCGGATCGCTTTATCCATTTACTTTAGTCTTCCTCGTATCGACCGAATGCCACTTAAGTGAGTTGCCCGTGATCGACGACCTTAAAACCTTCCAGCTTTGCCTGCTTTTAATCTCGCCACCTGAAAGCATGAAAGAGACGGTTTCTGCAACCAGCTCAACGGGAGGCGCGGGGTATTCGTGCGTGCAGCGAGCCATCGTCGATTCGTCGCAGGGGTAGGCGTTTCCATTTGGAATAACAACGACATGCCCCTTGCCGTAGGGACCGGTCTGCCGGTGGTACATTGAGCCAAAGTAGAGTCCCAGGCATTTTGTGCCGGTCATGGCTCCGACATGAAGCGGGCCGGTGTCTGTCCCAATGACGAGTTCGCACTTGCTTAAGAGCCCGGCGAGCGATCCGGGATCCGTCTGCCCGCACAAATTGACGACCTTACTGCCCGACTTGATTTCCTCACCACGACTGTATTCTTCGGACGAGCCGATCAATATCACCTGATATTTGGATTCAAGAAGCTCTATAAATCTTCGCCAATAATTCGGCGGACAAGCCCGCACGCCGAGTCCCGCACCGACGATGATCGCCAGTGGTCTGGCTTGCGAGTCAATGGCGTGGCGTTCAAAGAGTTTATTAACATCATTCAGCACCGAGCCTTGAATCGTGGTGGCTCCATAGGCCGTAGGAGCCTCGCAATAAGCGCCCCACACTTCGCTCAGATGTCTCCCGGATAATCTCGCTTCACCGGCCGCATGTCGGAAGAGTTCCCCGAAAACAGCGTCTGACGGCTTGCCGAGCGTTACATCACGCCACCGTGCTCCGCCATGTTTAAGGGCGGGAATCGCTTCGGCAAGAAGCGCAATAGCAGGATGAAAGTTGAGATTAATGACGTAGTCGGAATTGCCGGAGGATAGACGCGCGAGTTCAGTGCGGAGGGTTGCGATGAAGCTGTTTTGATCTGCAAGTCGTCGCAGCATACCGGTGTCGATTCCGACGACGTTCTCTTTGCCAACCATCACCTGCGCGAGCGGCGTCAAGCCATTCTCGACGACGAGACGAACTATCCTTCCGGTTCGAAGCAATCGGGAAATCAAGAGCCATGTCTGTGCCAGGTCTCCGAGCCGAGCCATCTGAACGAGTGTTACCGTTTCGCTTGCCATTGACGGCGACTTAGATAAAGCTGAGGAGGCTCTTCTGCATGATGCGGGCTGAGACTTGCAGAGACATCTGGTAGTAGGCTTCTTCCTGATTATACCGGCTGATCGAATCGACGACATCGGCGTCGGCAAGCTCGGACATGGCTTGCGTCGATTCCAGCTTTGCTGTCTCAAGACGGTCGTTTGTATTCTGCACAGCCGCTATTCTTGTTCCTATCAAAGCAGTCGAAGCTTCCAGACTGTCCAGAGCCTCATCAAGCCCGCCGACTGCCGCCGTGACGCCTTCGTTGTCATTCGATTCAATAGAATTCCTCAACGAAAGCACGAGATCAAACATGTTTTCCCCTTCTCCATACTCAAAAATATCCCCTGCGGCAATTCCTGCCTTAAGGCGTTCACCGTCACCGAGAATCACCTCATTGGGTTCACGACTGGTCGCGGTCGAGGCTTCGATGGAGACGATCTTGCCTGCATCATCAAGCCCGGTGGTGTAGGGAAGTTCATCACCACCAAAGACATGGCGACGACCGGACTTCTGATTGGCTATTCTGAGCAGCTCGTTCAGTTCCTGATCGACCTGCCCGGCAATGGCGACTTTATCGCTCTCACTGAGTGACCCATTAGCTACCCGCAGTGATAATGATCGTACGCGAGTCAGCAGGTCATTCGTCTGTTGTGCGACTGATTCAGCCGTCTGCAAATCATGCTTGGCAGTCTGTGCATTACGCAGGTATTGCTCCCCTCGTCCAATCCGACTCTGTAGATCGATAATGGCGCTGCCCCGACGGGGGTCTTGCGATACGCGCTCGATAGACTTGCCGGTTGAGACTTCGCGCTGGGCATCGGCAAGTTTACGAAAACGCTCTTGCGTAGCGTCGATCGACTGGTTGACGAGTGAATTGTGGGTGACGCGGAACATGGAAAACCTTATCAGATAGTGAGGATGGTGTCGAGCATTTTGCTCAACACCTGCGTCAATTTTGCGGCTGCATTATAAGCATTTTCGTAGCGGAGGAGGTTCGCCATCTCTTCATCGATGGAAACGCCACTTGCTGACTCACGATAAGACTCCATCTGGGTCAGTGAGCTGTCGGCAACCTCGCTCATCAACTCAACCTCTCGAATTCCAGCTCCGAGGTCGGTGACGATAGCTTGGAATGCTTCACCTATCGACTCCCCGTTGACCAGAGGCGTGTTCTGAAGTTCTGCAATCCGTAAAGCGATTAAGTTGTCACCTGAACCGGGTTCAAGTTCGGCGGCGATTCTGCCTGAATCCTGCAGGATTAATTCGGACACGACGAAGTCACCCATCCCGGTTATGTCTTCATCGAAAAACGCAAGCGCAGTATTGCCATTGGCATCGACTCCGCTGGAGTGGATAGCGTTAACTTCTCTGGCAACCGTAACCGCGATTTGATCGAGGCTTTCTCGCAACGCCGCGAGGTCGTTCTCAACGACCGAATAGAGTCCGGCTATTTCCCCGGTAGCAATCTTTGGAACCGCACCACCCGCAGTCAAAGGTAGAATTACCGGTTTACCGTTGCTATCCCGCTCGTATAGGAGCTCTCGCGCCTGTCTCCCGTCAACAATCGAGACTCCGTTCACCAGAAGTGTCACGGTGCCGTCATCGGCAAGTCGATTATCTGCGCCTGCGAGGTTGGCAAGTTCATCGAGGAGCGTCGCACGTCCGTCATCGATCTCGCCCGACTTGCCTTTGTTAATCATCTCGCCATTCATTCGGGCGAGTTGGGCTGTCAGGACATTGACTCGTTCGATCCGGTCAACGATCAGATTATTGACATCGTTCTCATGGTTGGCAAGACCGGCATGAAGCGCTTGAAAGCGATTGGAGAGCCCAACTCCGGCTTCTCTGACGGCGGAGCGAGCCCCGCGCGAGGTAGGGTCGGAAGCAAGGTCGTGCCACGAATTCCAGAAACGATCAAGTGAGGCGTTGAGCCCTGTCTCGTCGAGCCCGTTCACCATGCCTTCGATCATCTGGAGCTGCCGGTTCGACTCACTGTAACGACCGACGTCTCCCATAGCTCTGCGGATTTGAGTCTCAACGAACGGATCACGGATCGAGGAGATGCTCTCGATCATCACGCCGCTGCCATACGTTCCTTCGGGAGTCGTTAGTGACGGAGAGGGCGTAACCTCTGCCCTGCGACGGGCATAGCCGGGAGTGTTGATGTTGGCGATGTTCTCGCCGGTGATGCCGATTGCCGCCTGTTGTGTCAGGAGTGCACGGCGTGCCATCTCCAATGGGCCGTTGATGCTCGGCATGGTATCAG
>Ga0172380_10009662_pt1 | contig 10236 bp, 8 predicted proteins | sample Leawe162metaG_FD_119747 | JGI IMG/M metagenome (GOLD analysis project Ga0172380, IMG submission 119747) | Leachate microbial communities from a municipal landfill in Southern Ontario, Canada - Leachate well 162 metaG | ecosystem: Engineered > Solid waste > Landfill > Unclassified | place...
TCTAATCGTTTTTTAATGTCAAAATCTTTCAATTTTTTGTCGCCAAGCATCACTTTGGTGGCCATATTAACGAAAGGCACATCATAGGCTTTGGCAAGGAAAGGCACTGTACGTGAGGCTCTTGGATTGGCTTCAATCACATAAACCACATCGTTTTTAATGGCAAACTGCACATTCATCAAGCCCAGAATATTTAATGCGTGGGCGAGCTTCTTGGTATAGTCCTCCATGAGCGTAACAACCAAAGGCGAAAGGCCAAATGGCGGCAACACCGAGTTCGAGTCGCCCGAGTGAATACCGGCGGGCTCGATGTGTTCCATCACTCCCATGATCTCTACATCGGTACCGTCGCAGATGCAGTCGGTTTCGGCTTCCATGGCACGATCGAGGAAGTGATCGATGAGTATACGGTTGCCCGGAATTTTGCGGAGTAGGTCTACCACCGCATGTTCGAGCTCTTCTTCATTAATAACAATACTCATCCCCTGGCCACCGAGTACATAACTCGGGCGAACGAGTACCGGATACCCGACTTCCCGGGCAATTTCGATGGCCTCCTCGGCGGTTTCAGCTACACCGTATTTTGGATAGGGTATGTCGAGCTGTTTGAGGAGGTCGGAGAACAGCCCGCGGTCTTCGGCCAGGTCCATATTGCCATAAGTGGTACCGATTATTTTGATACCGCTTTTTTCGAGGCGTTCGGCGAGCTTCAGGGCTGTCTGTCCACCCAACTGAACAATTACGCCAACGGGGTTTTCATGTTCAATGATATCGATGATATGTTCCCAGAAAACAGGCTCGAAATAGAGTTTATCGGCCATATTGAAGTCGGTCGACACGGTCTCGGGATTACAATTGATCATGATGGCCTCATAACCACATTCACGGGCGGCTAAAAGTCCATGTACGCAGCTATAGTCGAACTCTATACCCTGACCAATCCTGTTCGGACCTGATCCCAGGACAATTACCTTCTTTTTGTCGGAGGAGATCGACTCATTTTCGACATCATAAGTCGAATAATAGTAGGGTGTTTGTGCTTCGAATTCTGCAGCACAGGTATCAACCAGCTTCCAAACTCGGCTTAAGCCAAGTTCTTTGCGGCGGGCCCGTACATCGTCTTCCGATACGGTTTCACCTAAAATATGAGCTATTTGTGCATCGCTGAAGCCGTTTTTCTTCATTTCGTCGAGCAAGGTACGGGGTACGTTGCCCAGGCTGTAGCGACGCAAATCCTGTTCGAGAAAAACGAGATGTTGAATCTGATTCAGGAACCAGCGGTCGATACGCGTGGCTTTTTCAATGGATTTAATCGGCACGCCCAACGACATAGCGTCATGGATGTGGAAGAGGCGGTCCCAGCTTGGCTTGTCGAGGCTGTTCATCAGCTCGTCGAGATTGCGGAGCTGTTTGCCGTCGGCGCCAAGGCCCATGCGGTTAATTTCGAGGCTCTGACAAGCTTTTTGCAAGGCTTCGTTGAAGCTGCGGCCAATGCCCATCACTTCTCCTACCGACTTCATCTGGAATCCCAGGGTGCGATCGGCGCCGGGGAATTTGTCGAAATTCCACTTCGGTATTTTAACGATAACGTAGTCGAGTGTCGGCTCAAAAAAGGCCGAACTGCTCATGGTAATCTGGTTAGGGAGCTCGTCGAGATTATAGCCAATGGCGAGTTTTGCCGCAATTTTGGCGATAGGATAACCTGTTGCTTTCGACGCCAGGGCCGATGAGCGGGATACGCGCGGATTGATTTCGATAGCGATGATGTCTTCGGTTTCCGGATCCATCGAAAACTGCACATTACAGCCGCCTGCGAAGTTGCCAATGGCACGCATCATCCGAATGGCTTCATGGCGCATACGCTGGAAACCGGTGTCGCTGAGTGTCATGGCCGGGGCAACGGTGATAGAGTCGCCGGTATGTATGCCCATCGGGTCGAAATTTTCGATGGTACAGATGATGCAGACGTTGTCGTTGTTGTCGCGGAGGAGCTCGAGTTCGTACTCTTTCCAGCCCAAAACGGCTTTATCGATGAGTACTTCGTGGGTTGGTGAGGCATCTAAACCGCGTACCAGCAATTTTTCGAAGTCTTCTTTGTGGCGAACAATACTTCCGCCTGTGCCTCCCAGCGTATAACTCGGGCGAATTACCAGTGGGAAGCCGATTTCTTCGGCGGCTTCTTTGCCTTCCAAAAAGCTATTGGCGATACGTGAAGGAGCTACTCCCACGCCTAGCTCTATCATCAGTTTGCGGAATTCTTCGCGGTTTTCGGTTTTTTCGATGGCATTGATATCTACCCCGATCATACGTACCCCGTACTTTTCCCAGATGCCGAGTTCGTCGGCTTCTTTGCAGAGATTGAGGGCAGTCTGACCACCCATAGTGGGCAGTACGGCATCTATTTGTCGCTCTTCAAGTATCTGTTCTATCGACTCTACCGTTAGTGGCAATAGATAGATGTGGTCGGCAGTGACCTTATCGGTCATGATGGTTGCCGGATTGCTGTTGATTAGCGATACTTCTATGCCTTCTTCCTTCAGTGAACGGGCGGCTTGGGAGCCGGAGTAATCGAATTCGCAGGCTTGTCCGATAACAATGGGGCCGCTACCGATGATGAGTACTGAACGAATGGAAGTGTCTCTGGGCATAGTAAGAAGTTTTTTTATCAAGCCTTTGCTTCATAAATTGGGCAAAGTTAAGCTTTTGAAGGCGTAACTTCATGGGAGAATCATGAGAATCAAACCCGCGAAAGAAAGATTGTGGTTATATACCAGTGGTGCTGTCCTCTTATTGGTGGGCCTGGGGCTGCGCGCGCTTCAGCATCCGCAAGCGACCATTGCATCGGTTATTGGCCTTAGTTTGATTGTTTTGGGGTTGGGATTGTATTGGAAGGCGGTTTTGGAAAGGGAAGACCAAGAACATGGCTAGCCGGTTTTTAACGCAGGTTGGCGGAGTTTTTTGAGTTGTGCAGCGGGTTAAACGGGGTTTTGGACTTTTGTGTGGCAATCGGTTAAACGGAGTTTTGTTCTAATTTCTCGAGCCACTCATGCGCTGCGACTAGTTCGATTTCCCGGTCACCCACCACCATGCTGTCGTTTTGATTTAAAGTAACGATGGTACCCTGCTCCAGCTTAAAAAAGGCCATGGCCTCCAACAGACCGTTTACTTCCCGGTTGAGGTTTTCGGGGGTGACTTCATAACAAACCTGCACCAGCATTTGGCATTGGTCGCGCTTCAGTACTATAAAATCGCATTCGTGTTTCTGACTGAAATAGCAGATGGTTTTATACTGCCGACGGAGTGCTAAAAAAACCAGGTTTTCGAGTTTCCGACCTAAATCTTCTGACAAGGAACCACTGTTCACTTGAACGATGCCTGTATCTACTGCATAAACCTTTCGCGGGTTAACGAGCTGTTTGCGTTGGGAATAATCGAATTTGGGTACATAGAAGCACAAATAGGCGTCTTCCAAATAGTTGAGGTATTCTAGCAAAGTAGATTTTGACTTCAATTCCACAACGTCCATCAGCCGACCTGCCGAAAATTGCTTACCGACATTCGAAAGCAGGTACCAGCCCAAACGCTGCAGACTTTTTACATCACGCAGCGCATAACGTACAGCGATATCGCGTAACAATATGTCTTCGAGCAGAAACTGTAATATTTCATCCCGATTATGTTTTACATATTCCGGAAAACCACCTTGACGGAGGTATTGGACAAGTTGTTCGTTGCTATTTTCGGCTGCCGCGAATTGAAGGAATTCGGTAAACGAAAAAGGGAAAAGCTCATAAGAGATGTGACGGCCCGTGAGTTTGGTCCCCAGTTCTTTACTGAGTAGTGAGGCATTAGAGCCGGTGATGACGACCTGATAATCGTTGTCGAGCAGGTGCCGAACGTAACGCTCCCATTCAGGCACCTGCTGTATTTCGTCGAGAAATAGGGTTTTACAGCCCAATTCATGTAATAAATCATCCAACCGGCTAAAGTCATTTTTATCGAATTCATACAGTCGCGGATCTTCGAAATTGAGGTAATAACTCCCCTCCCCGGCTGATTGCAGTAGTTGATGCAGCAAAGTGCTTTTGCCTCCCCGCCGAACGCCACTTATGATCAATGCATGGCTTGTCGGTAGAAATATATTGGCATGAGCCAAGCGTTTTAGGCCTGAAGTTCTGTTGCGCAACTGATCAAGCTGACTTCTTAAAACGACTTTAAGCGCTGATTTGAGCATTTTTTGCAGGTGTTTGATACAAAACTACAAAAGTGTTTGTTACTATCAAACAAAAGTGTTCGTTAGTAATGAACGGCGTGCCATGGCTAGCTTAAAGTATAAAATTCCACCTTTTCGGTAGTGTGAACCCGGATTAACCCGGCACTGATGAGGTTGACCAATATTTTACGGGCGCGCCAGGGAGAAATATTCACCAGTTTGCAGAACTGTTTGAGCTGTATACGCTCGTTTTTTTCGAGGTATTCGAGCAGGCCTTTTTCTTTCGATGAAAACTGAATGAGGTTGCTGTCGCCAGAGCTTTCGCGTTTTAAAACGTCGAGCACCAATTTGCTGGCGAGCACACTTTTATCGGCTACACGTATGTAGGCCCACCACAAATGATCATCAGCACGGGCGTAGATGGGTTTTTTTTCGGCTTTGGGCACATTTACGATCAATACCTGTTTGCCATTTATTTCGGCTAGTTCGTAGCTAATCTCCACCGGTTCTTTACAAAAAAAGCCTGCTGCGGTGTCGAGCATGTGTTTTTCTTCTTCGGCCTGTACGCCGCGTATGGCTTTGTTGTCGCGCACCCCTACCAAGATCCGTCCGCCTCTTGTATTGGCAAAGGAGCAAATGGTTTTGGCGATTTTGAGGGAAGAGCTGATGGTTTCTTTGAAGTCCTGGCGGTCGTGTTCGCCCTCATCTATCCACTGCTGCAATTGTCGGGCGCTGATCATAAGGCTAAGGCAACAGCGGGGTCCCAAAAATGGTTTTTGAAATCCTGTATCTGGTCGTTTTTAACAACAATTCCTTCCGCCTCGAGCAATTCCTGCATATGATTGGGGTGGGCAAAATGGTGTTTACCGGTTAGTAAACCATTGCGGTTCACCACCCTTTGAGCCGGAACCGATGGTTGCTGGTTGTGCGCGGCATTCATGGCGTAACCTACCAAACGTGACGACCCTTTGCTGCCCAGATAAGCGGCAATAGCCCCATAACTGGTCACACGGCCAGCCGGAATCAGGCGTACGACCTGATATACCTGGTCGAAGAAGTCGGACGATTTATGCATAACCGGAGCAAAGTCAAATGTAAACCAAAGTGGATGAATAACGGAGAATACTGCCGTATATGGCGTTAAAAGCGACTTTAAAAATAGACGCACAAACTACCGTTAAACATTGATTTTCTCTAAATTGCAGGCACAAGCCAAAAACCATGTCGTATATCACGCAACTGTACTTCAAAGACATCACCAATCTCAGCGATGCCCGTTTTGCCGCCGCCGCTGATGCTGCATTAATCGGTTTTTCGTTTGATCCTTCCGATTCGCGTTATGTCGAGCCAGCTGTTTTCAGCGAAATAAAGGGCTGGATCAGCGGGCCGAAGCTGGTGGGGAGTTTTGGCTTTGTATCGCCCGATGAACTCAACCGGGAAATTGATCAATACGGTTTGGATGCGGTTGAAATTGGCCTGGATATTTATGGGGGTTATGCCCGCAGCATACATGCCGAAACACTGATGCGTATCAAATTGTCGGCTCTTGATCAAACCTCGCTGCGGCATTTTGACGGCGACTACCTTTTTGTACATGCCGACGATCTTTTCCGCAACTGGACGCTTACCCGGGTGAATCGCCAGATGGTGCAGTTGTTGAAAGATGCTTGTACCTACACCAATTGTATACTCGAAATTCCGGCCCAGGCTGAAGAATTACGGGATATTGTTAGTCAACTGAATCCGTACGCACTCTGCATTCGTGGCGGCAATGAAGAAAGGCCGGGCATGAAGGAGTTTACGGGCATGCAAGACATGCTCGAAGCCCTCGAAGCTTAAATTGCTGGGTATTTTGCCCGCATATAACAAATGGGCAAGCCTAACGCCAGATAACGTTCTTCGTAGGTGGTTTTGATGCCGAGCACAGTATCCGTTAATGGTACGGCATAGAGGTCGCGCGTTACCATTTCTATCACCATGCCAGCTTCCCGCCAGGCGGCTTCTGAATAGTTGAAGAGCTCCTGATTGTCGGTTTTGAGGTGAATGAGCCCCTCTTTTTGGACAAAAGGACGATATAATTCCAAAAAACGCGGTGAAGTAAGGCGTTTACGCTCCCTGCTTTCACGGGGTTGCGGGTCGGGAAAGGTGATCCAGATTTCCGCAACTTCTTCCGGGCCAAAATAGTTTTGAATCGACGCCATCTGGGTCCGCAAAAACGCCGCATTTGTTAGCCCTTCTGCTTCAATGGTTTTTGCGCCATGCCACATGCGGGAACCTTTGATGTCGAGGCCAATGAAGTTTTTTTCGGGGAACATGCGGGCGAGACCGATGGTATAACGACCAGTGCCGCAACCTACTTCTAAAATGAGGGGATGGTTGTTGCCAAAAAATGCTGACCAGCGTCCTGCTTTGTCTTCGGGATAAGCGAAAACATAGGGCATTTGGTCCATTTCGGCAAAATGGGCGAGTTTTCTACGGGCCAAAAGTCTAAATCGATTTGAGCGTCACATACGACTTGCCCTCTTCAACGGTGAAGATGAGGTCGGCAAGCGTTTCTTTCATAAGGGTATTCCGTATGCTTTCGCGCAGGAATTTGAATTTGTTGTGGATGGGGCAAGGATGGGCATCGCTGCAACTTTTGAGGCCAATGCCACAACGATCGAAGATATCGAGGCCGTCGATAGCAGAAATTACTTCGAGCAGGGTAATATCTTCGGGCTGACGGTTGAGCGCAAAACCACCATTGGGGCCTTTCACTGATTGCAGCAACTTATACTTAACCAGTATCTGGAGAATTTTACTCAGGAAATGCGCAGGGATATCCTGACTATCGGCGATTTCCTTCAGGCCAATTTTTCTGTCATTGCGCGCATGTAGGGCAATGAACAGTATGGCTTGCAAGCCGTATTCACAGGATTTTGAAAACATAATTCGAGAATCGGACAAAAATATACTTTTATCGTTGATTTTCAGTTAGCTGAAACAGCTTTTTTAAAAAAAAGGCTTACGATGAGCACTTCAGACCGTGTATTGGGAGCAAGCCGGTCAGTCATTTCTGCCTTTTACCTTTTAAAGAGGGATGGATTGCCTATTTTTGCAGCGCAAATCCGTTTCCATGCAAAAAGAACTGTTGCGTCGTGCTTGGGAGCTCATGTGTACTGCCCGTGCCATGGCCGCCATCTACGACGAAAATCGCCCCATCACGAAATATGTACACTCTACTTCAAAGGGACATGAAGCCGTTCAGCTGGCAACAGGTTTTTTGTTGCGCCCCTGGGATTATGCGAGTTTGTACTACCGCGATGAGTCGGTTTTGCTCGCTATGGGTTTTACACCCTACGAGTTAATGCTGCAGTTGCTGGCCAAAGCCGACGATCCTTTTTCAGGTGGCCGCACTTATTATGGGCATCCATCCGTGAAACGTGAGGGCATGCCCATCATTCCGCATCAAAGCAGTGCCACCGGCATGCAAGCGATACCGGCTACCGGCATGGCGCATGGGGTAGCTTATCTTGAAAGTCAGCAGTTATTACATACGGAGTCACCACCGGTGGTTTTATGTTCGTTGGGCGATGGCTCGGTTACCGAAGGCGAAGTGGCAGAAGCCCTGCAGATGGCGGTGCTGAAAAAACTGCCGATGGTTTATCTGGTGCAGGACAACGACTGGGGGATTTCGGCGACTGGTCCTGAAATGCGGGCCATGGATGCCTACGATTATGCTGCAGGTTTTAAGGGATTAAAGCGCAAACGTATCGACGGAACTGATTTTTGGAAGTCGTACAAAGGCATGGAGGAAGCTTTTGACTATGTGCGCGAGAACCGAGCCCCCATACTTGTACACGCTACCGTGCCTTTGCTCGGTCACCATACTTCTGGCGTACGCCGCGAATGGTACCGCTCGCCGGAAGACCTCGATAAACACGAAAAAATGGATCCCTACTTCAAGCTGCAAACAGCTATGCTGTCGGCTGGTTTTGGAGAAGCGGAACTCCGGGATATAGAACAAGCCGCGGCTGATGTGGTGAAAGCTGATTTCGACCGGGCAGTGGCAGCACCTCAGCCTACCGACGACAGTTTATATCTCCACGAATTTGCTCCATCTCCCGTAACCGAAGAAAAAGGCGAACGCCAGCCGGTGGGTCGTGAAAAAGTGGTTATGGTAGATGCGGCTTTACATGCTGTAGAAGAAATTTTGCGCAAACATCCGGAAGCGTTGTTTTATGGACAGGATGTGGGCCGTACATTGGGCGGTGTATTTCGCGAAGCAGCAACTTTGGCCGAAAAATTCGGCGACGAAAGGGTGTTTAATACCCCCATTCAAGAGGCTTATTTAGTAGGATCTACGGCGGGTATGTCGGCAGTTGGTGCCAAACCTATGGTTGAAATACAGTTTGCCGATTATATCTGGAGTGGCGTAAATCAGCTGGTAGTCGAATTGAGTAAAAGTTGTTACCTAAGTCGGGGTCAGTTTCCGGTGCAAAGTGTCATACGTATCCCTTGTGGTGCTTATGGCGGCGGCGGACCGTATCACAGCGGCTGTATTGAGTCGGCCATACTCAGCGTACGTGGCATAAAAGTGGTTTATCCGAGTAATGCTGCCGATATGAAAGGCCTGATGAAGGCAGCATATTACGACCCCAATCCGGTAATCATGTTCGAGCACAAAGGTTTGTATTGGAGCAAAGTACCGGGTACCGAAGGCGCCAAAACCGTTGAGCCGGATGAAGATTATATCATTCCATTGGGCAAAGGGCGTATAGTACAGGAAGCCATGCCGCATAAGCTTGAAAATGGTGAAAGTTGTGTGGTGATTACCTATGGCATGGGGGTGTATTGGGCATTAAATGCCGCCAAACATTTCCCGGGAGCCGTTGAAATTATTGATTTGCGTACGCTTTATCCATTAGACGAAGCCCTGGTCTTTGCTGCAGTGCAAAAACATGGCAAAGCTTTGGTGTTGACGGAAGAACAGCTGCTCAATTCATTTGCGGAGGCATTGGCGAATCGTATCTCACAAGCCTGTTTCCGCTATCTCGACGGGCCGGTGCAAACCATGGGTGCAGCTAATTTGCCAGCCATACCGCTCAACGACCGACTGGAACAGGTGATGTTGCCAACGGCCGAAAAGGTGCAGGCTAAACTTGAAGCCTTGTTGAACGGCTGATTTGTAGAGCTGTAAAGGATTGGTTAGGTTAGCTTGTCCAAAGTTAGACTTATGAAAATGTTTCGTTTGTGCAGTTTACTGCTGTGGTTACCCGCGATGTCCTTTGCTCAAAACACCAGTCCGGGTGTTGTGATTTCCGGCATCAACACCGCTTTGGCCAATCCTATTTATTATGCGTTGGATTATACACTCACCGACGCGCAAAATGATAGCTGTGAAGTGTGGTTGCGTTACAGCACCAATGGCGGTCGAAGTTTTGAACCGCTTGCAGCCACCCAGGATGCCGGTTTTCCGGTAATGCCGGGCAATCGCACGCTTTTTTTCGAAAATGCTTTTCTAGCCGGTGCCGACAGCGTGATTTTCCGAATTGTGGCCAGCGACCGCAAGCCGATAGCCATCCAAAATATTGTAGAAAGCGTAGACAGTAATCTGCTGCGCAGCTACATTCAAAACATTGCTTTTCCACGGCATTATTTGTCACAAGCGGCACAACTCGACACCACCAGAAACCGACTGGAGCAGTTTATGCAGGCCGAAGGTTTATCCTCCTACCGACAGCCATTCGCATATAATGGATATAGCGCAGCGAATGTGCTTGCCCGAAAACCGGGACATAAAAACGACAGCCTCACCTTTGTGATTGATGCGCACTTTGATGGGGTGAGTCAAACACCGGGTGCCGACGACAATGCCTCCGGGGTTGCCGGTCTTATGGAGGCGATTCGTATTTTAAGTGATTACGAATTTGAGCACAGTCTGCGTTTTATTGGCTTCGACATTGAAGAAGCAGGTTTAATAGGCAGTCAGCGATATGTAGCACAAGCTATTCCGGCCTACGAAAAAACAGCTGGTGTAATCA
>Ga0172380_10009664_pt1 | contig 10235 bp, 8 predicted proteins | sample Leawe162metaG_FD_119747 | JGI IMG/M metagenome (GOLD analysis project Ga0172380, IMG submission 119747) | Leachate microbial communities from a municipal landfill in Southern Ontario, Canada - Leachate well 162 metaG | ecosystem: Engineered > Solid waste > Landfill > Unclassified | place...
AAATAAACTTCATCACCAATTTTGATGCCTTCAATATTGTCAGGTCCAAAATGGGACCGGATGGAAGTCATATACACATGGACTTCTTTCCCTTTACGTTCGATTTTGGTTGCCTCCTCACTCTTAATGCCGTAAGGATGGGTGTTGTTTTCGATAGGGTAGAATTTTACTTGTTTGTCGCGAATAAGCGCCGCCGGTAGAGCTTCGGCATAATGTGGCTCACCTATGGTTGGGAAATCGAGGAGTAGTTTCATTTTATCACCCGAAATGTCGTACAACTGCGCCGAATGGCAGAGCTCTGGACCGGTAGGTAAATAGCGGTCTTTGGTAATTTTGTTATAAGCCACCAGATATTTACCATGAGGTTTGGCAGTTGGTCCGCCAGGGATACTCAAGTGACCTACCGAATAATAGGTTGGTACCCGGTCGAGGACTTCGAGGCTTTCAATATTCCATTTCACCACTTCCGATGAAACAAACATGGAGGTATAGGCATTGCCTTTGCCATCAAATTCGGTGTGAAGCGGACCAAGACCCGGCTTTTCGACGATTCCATGGAGCGCCGATTCGTATTTAATCACCGGCATACCATCAAAACTGCCTTCATAATCTTTGTTGGCAATAGCTTTCATAATTTTGGTGAATGAGAAAACCGGGATTTGTGCCGCCAGTTTGCCACTACCTATGATGTATTCACCCGAAGGATCTACGTCGGTACCATGGGGAGATTTAGGACATGGAATAAAATAAGCGATATCCGGAAAATCTTTGATATTCAACTGTATCACTTCTTCCTTCATCGTTGAATGCGTAATGAGGGTTTTGTGGTCGAGTTTATTGTGGGCATACCGGGCTTTTACCTTGGTGCCTTTGCCGGCTTTGATATATTCTTCCGCTTTTTTCCAGTTCACCGCCATGATGAAGTCTTTGTCTTTTTGGGAAGCATTTACTTCTAAAAGGGTGTGAGCCAGTTCGGTATTATAAGTGGAGAAGAAAAACCAGCCATGTGATTTCCCTTTGCCTGCCCTGGCCAGATCGAAGTTTACCCCCGGAGTTACCAACTGAAATGCAATTTCCAGATTGCCATCTTTCGGGTCGATACTCACAAAACTTACGGTGCCTTTGAAGTTTTCCTTATAAGTGTCGATAGCTACATCGCGTTGTTTGTCGTCACCAATCGGTATCGAAAAACGCGACCTGGCTACGAGATACTCCGTATGCCCGTTGATAAATAGTGAAGAGTGGTCACCGCCACTATTCGGGATTTCGAGTATTTCGGCAGTTTCAAAAGTGGTCAGATCAATGCGCGCTACACGGGGGGTATTGTTGGCATTGGCAAAAGCCCAACGGCCATCATGTTCGCCTTTGGTAGTAGAGAGTGCAATATGGTGCAAATCGTCCCAGGGCACAAATCCGTTGGAAGTATTGAGCATGGGTTTGGATTCTTCGCTGTAACCGTAACCATTTTCGGGATGAACCGAAAACACAGGAACAATACGGAATACACGACCGGAAGGCAGGCCGACCACACTGATTTGGCCGTTAAAACCACCGGAAACGATGTTGTAGAACTCATCGTACTTGCCGGGAGCTACATAGACTTTGGAGGCAGCATCGCCGGTTTCGACCGATCCCGGCGTCTTAGGCTTACAGCCGCCCATAAACAAGCTGGAGAGGGCCAGAGCGGCTACCGTGACCAGTAAAGATTTTTTTAACATGGTTCAGATTTTTACTTATTGAGGAAGAAGTACTTTGTCGATGATGTAAACAATTCCGTTGGAAGCTTCTACGCTACCAATAATTTTGGCGCCATTTACGGTAAATTGGTCACCGCTTTTAGCCAGCGTAACATTACCGCCACTGACCTGATTCAGTGTCATGCCGTCGCGCATGAGATTGGGGCGGATTACACCTACATACACATGGTATTGTAGTATGTCGGTAAGCGTTTGTTTTTGGTCGGGTTTAAGCAGATTTTCTACTGTGCCCGCGGGAAGTGCATCAAAAGCAGCATTTACAGGCGCAAAAACGGTAAATGGGCCTACATTACTGAGTACATCTACCAGTTCGGCAGCTTTAACGGCGGTTACCAATGTGCTATGGTCGGCCGAACCTATGGCCACCTGAACCACATTAGGTTTCGAATCGCTGTCTTGTACAGCCGATTGACCTGCTGAAACGGGCTCCTCAGCGGAAGTAGTTTCTTCCTGAGGCGAACCACAAGCGAATAGGGTGGCCAGTCCGAATACGAACAAGCCAAGTTTAACTTGGTTTTTCATGGTATTTAGGGTTATTGAGTGAGGTCGTTATTGCGCATATACTCCACAATAGCTTTGGCTTGCGCTTCGGCTACATTTTGGTTGGGCATACGAACCAAACAGAGCTCCAATTGTGCCTGCAGCTCAGGGTCTTTGTCGATCATGGGATCAGGATTGGTGATGAAATTCATCAACCACGAACCGGTTCTGCGTTGGGTAACACCTTTCCAGCCCGGACCTACCAGACGTTCTTCAGTGATTTTGTGGCAGGACTTACATTTGGAACCGGCGATTTTTTCACCTTCGGCTACGAGCGTAGCGTCAGGTTGATCAGCATAAACGTAATCCGTATGCGGGCCTAAGCCTCTGTTTGGATCATATTCTTCAGTGCTGGGTATTTCGGCAGCAGCTGTCGTGTTGTCATCTGCATTTTGTTCACTGTTGCCACAGGCGGTAAAGAGGGCAAAAGCGGTGAGTAGGGTGAGTATTTTTTTCATCATGTAGCATTTAATAGATACAAATATCCGAAACTCCTTAAATGCGATTTTATGATTCAAATCATAAAAATAATTTTTGTTGTTGTAATATTTAATATATTGTATATAAGGTATTATGCTCATCCGCATGGTTGCAAGTTAGATGATGAAAGTGCGATTACGAGCCTTTCAAACAGCTTTCCACCAAAATACCTTCGGTTTAGTTTATAGGCAAATTCATCGAGGTAGGCTTGCAGATACTTAGCTTTGATTTTGTGGTATATACCCAGAAGGTTTCTCTTGGCATTGCTGATTGCCACATGAGACCATTTCAAGATTGTATTGGTCATTTCTTTAGATGATTTTTCTGTCAAATGAATTTCAACATATTTGCTAATATTGACATAAGAATTGCTCTTATCTGTAACTATCACTGCATTTTCACCAATAATAGCGGTAATTATCTCGTCATTATATTCTGGTTTAAAAGAGGAACAAACCTTCATTTTTATAAATCTGAAACTTGATGATTTTTTGCCTGTTTCAGGGTCTTCTAAAGGTGTAGATTCTACTGCAATGATAGCTTTTGTCTGTTTAGCACTTCCACGTCCACGTTTAAGCCGTTTTTTGTCTTTTTTTTTAGTTTCGGTTTCAAAGAACCCATCATCCAATTCAATCATGTCCTCTAATACATATTGGTCATCTCGTTGACCCATTGCCGCTCTAATCTTGTGCATAGCCCTCCAGATAGGCTCATAGCGATTTTTGCCCAATTGACGTTGAATTTCTGAAGCAGAAAATCCCTTTTTAGTAGCCGTCATCAGCATCATAATCGCGTACCAGGTCTTGAATTTTAGTTTGGAATGCTCCATCATAGTACCTTTCCTTAGGCTTGTCCGATAAGTACACGATGCACATTGATACATCCATATGCTTTGGATCCAGTAATGCTTAGATCCACCACAACTATTACAAACTATGCCCTGTTTATCCCTATAAGACTTAAAATGTAACCTACAGGCCTCTTCAGTGCTGAAATCTTCGAAAAATGTCAATAATCTCATGTCGTTTTTTCTTCAAAACTGACATCTGAATTGGACACCTTATGTCAACTGGACTGCAGACTTGTTAACTTGCGGATGAGCATATAAGGTATTTAAATGCAAATTGGATATATGCATCTCATCGAAAGCTTTGTCTGGCTACTCAAACCTTTTTGAGAAATAAGGCGTAAAAACTAAGCTTAGCCAACCATAAGAGCAAGGAAGCCACAAACAAAAGCAGGTAGCCGAATTCAATTGAAAATGGCAGCCAAAAGTTGGGGAGTCCATTTGCAAAAAGGAGTAGAAGGGTGAGTAATGTTCCTAAAAGATAGAGGGCCACCGGCCACTTTGTGATGTGGGCTTTATGTTGGTGAATAAACAATACAAAGAGCAGGGGACAAACGATCCCTAAAAAATTGAGATGTAGAAAACCCAATTGGAAAAATCGATTGTTTTCAGTGAAATCCTGAATACCGGGAATCAAAAAAGCCTGTTCCATTACAATTTTGAGTATCCAACAAACGATTGCAAGTTTCCACAAAACCCAGGCACTGTTGTTTAGTGGTTGTAAGTTTCGTTTGACCGGCCAAATGGGGAAAATGCGGAGTAACTGAAAAGCAGTAGCTAAGCTTAGGAGAGCTAACGCTAATGGCAACCCGCTCTTTAGTATTTGGCCCTGGCTTGCAGTAAAATAGATAATACTATAGTAGCCAGTCCAAGTTATAAACTGCTGCCATTTTTTAGTGTTAGGTTGAGCCATCCCGTATTTTAAGCTTATGGCAATAATGCCTAGTATAAACCAACCACTGTGCTGGAAGTACAAATAAAAATGGAGGAAAAATTCATACCATTGCCGCTGTTCAGGGGCCAGTGCCATGCTTAAGCCGAGTCCTACAGGACCTAGTTGCGAAATACTCAATAGGGCAAAGGCCCAATCTCCTGCAGTTTGTTGTAATGCAGCAACACCTTTTCGGCCAACTACAAACCACCAGGTTGCAAATAGCCAGCAGCATAAGATATGGATGGTAGAAAAGACAATACTCCACCCCGAATAGCCACCTAATGGGAAAGATATACTCATCCCGATCAATAATAGCTGACTAAACCACCATAAGCGCTCCAGCCAGCGCGGACGGCTCTGGTCAAAAAGCAGTAGACTAATAAAAACATTACCAATCCAGCCTAAAAAAGCAAGATGGGAATGGGCATGACGCCACCAGGCAAAAGGGAAATCGGCTATTGGTGAGATAAAATGCCAGCGAAGTACGATGCCAATAGCGCCTGCTAAAATCAGCCAGGCAAAACTGATGGTGATTTGTTTGCGCTGAACTTCGTTGAATGCCTTAACTGGCGACGGGTAGTGGTCCATAATAGCGGTATGGAGGGTAGGTGAAAAAATGCAGCCGGTCTACCACAACCGGCTGCCGTTAAAAAAACACAAGCACGAACTACACCAATGCGCAGGCACCTCCGGCACAAGCGGCCTCAGCCGTGTGGTCGGTTGTGTCGTCAACTTCATATACCTGACTTAAATCAAGGGTTTCGAGTCGACTGATCATGGTGTTATAGTCTGTTTCGGTGATGTCGGTAAAAGGTGCTTGTTTGTAATTGCCATTATCGAAAGGCAATACACTCAAACCATTGTAAGATGCTTTGTTCGCCCACATCCATTCGCCTACTTCAGCCCACTCACCGGGCTGAATGGAAATGGTGGCGGATACATTATTCGTATTGCTGCCGCTGCGATAACCTGGCCGAACCCATTCCGAATTAAACTTCCGTATGCGTTCAAGCAAAACAATGGCACTTTCGTTTCGCAATATACTTCCTGCCGGTGCGGATTGAGGGATAACTACTATGGCTTGTTTTGGATTCAGCAAATCATCCTCGAGTAAGCCGGCATGGTGTTTTTTGAGGTAGTGATATAAGGCCTCGTCTTTACCAATCCGTATTCTTCGCAGATAAAAATCATTGTGCCAGGCGTGAATTCCGGAGGAAGTTCCCAGCACCAGTGAGCTGGTACCGGAAGGTTTAATCGTTGTGCAACGCGCAGCAGGCTGTAGTTCGGTAAGCAGTGCGACGCGTAAGTTTTCCGCTTTAACGACTTCTGCAGCTTCGGTGAGATCTAAACCAAGCACTTTACCACTCGCAATGCCGGTCATGCCAACGCCAATGAGTGCATCCTTTTCAGAGTGCCGTTTCCATATTTCGCGGAGATAATGAAAATCTGTAAAGCCAGCCTGAAGCGTCCCGAAAAAAGCAGCTGCCCGGGCCCGGTCGTTGAGGTCGTTTTGATCATTTACATCAGAAACATTCACCTCACACAAATTACAGAACTGAAATGGGCGCAACGCGATTTCGCAACAGGGATTGGTACCCCATTCAATATCATTGGTAAAATAAAAGCCGGGTTCCCCTGAACCGCTGAGTTCAATTTTCTGCCAGAGCTCAAAAAACTCTTCTGATTTAATCCTGTCCCGTTGAATAACAGCTGAATTGTTGGCCCGGCCCCGTTGTTCGTTTAATTCCCACCAACTGCCGTATTTACAGCTCAACATTTCTTCATCATCAAATGAAAACAGCGAAATCATGGCCGAACGACGTATTCCACCCGCTAAAACAGCATTGGCAATGTGGCACATCATATCATGACATTCGATAGGCCGAAGTTGCTCACCGTCTTTTTTCCTGTCTAATAAGGCACTGAGATGCGCTACGCAGATTTTCAGTGGTTCAGGCCCCGGAGCTTTACCACCTGCAGTAACCAAACGCGACCCTTTCGGTCGGATATCTGAATAATCAAAGTCGGGCATACTGCTGCTGAAACCGAAATAGGCCTTCAGCAGTACTTTGATACAATCGGCCCAGCCTTCCAGACTATCACCCACCAAAAAACGGCGACGTTTATGTGCACGACGTATTTCAGGAAGTTTATCAACATGGTGAAACTGCACCGAATAACCCACACCGGTACCTCCCAGCAATAAAAACATGGCTTCACTAAAGGCACGGATATCATCCACTGGCATATATGCACAGTTGTAAATACGACTGTGATTTTTTTGGATGGCCGGACCGGCAAACTGCATGGCACGCATGGATGGCAACACTTTTTTTGCTTCGATAAATAGCATATAGCGGTTTATCTCTGACACCATCGCCGGATATTGTTTTACCAGCATATCGGCATACCGTGCGCATATTTCCGACCACAATTCCCGCCGCTGTTTATCCGGTCGGTAGCGGGCATATTTCATGTGAATTACCAAATCGCTGAGAATGGCCTGATCGGTTTCCATGGTTGGGGTTTTTTAGGGTATTAAATTTTGTAGAGAGATGTAAGCTTTTTTATCGCTGTACTTTTCAGCTAACTGGGCAAGTGTGGTAGCTTTTAGCGCTGTTTCCAACTTATGCCGTATGGCCGAAAATTCCTCATGCATCGGGCAGGGATGCTGCGACGAACAACTTTTCAGGCCCAAACCACAACCTTCCAGGAAACCAATGCCATCAATTGCCGCGATGACATTATAGAGTTGAATTTCAGGACTGTGTTTGTCGAAATAAAATCCTCCATGCAACCCACGGGATGAGTAAACCAATCCCTTTCTACTTAGAATCTGCATTATTTTGGCCGTATATGCCACTGGCGTATCGGTATGTTTGGCGATTTCCAGCACCCCAAGTTTTTTCCCATCCTTACTTTGGGCATACACATAAATAAGCAGGCGTATAGCAGTTTCGCTGGCGGAGGAGAAAAAAGACATAAGCTTAATTTTGAAATTTGAGCAAAGCTGTTGGGAAGAGCACATTGTTCTCCAGATGAATGTGGCGATGTAAATCTGCCTCAAATTCTGCCAGCATCTGAAAGGCTACCCTATAGGTCTGGCATCCATCGGCAGGTGGGGAATAAGCATGGGTAAGTCGACTGATTTCCCGGAAACGGTCGCCTTCCAAACTGTGTTCAGCTTCCATTTGTGCAATTGGGCCTAATACGGCCTGTAAATCCAGTTGACCTCCGGACGATTTTTCTGCCTTGCGTATCAGCGGGAATAGTATCAGCTCCTCTTTTTTCATATGCATCGCAAGTTCCTGTAGGCTGCCATTAAAAAGTTGATAAACCTGATGCAGTTCAGGGTGCCGCTCGCCATGCACCTGGCTTATTTTGAGCAAATAGGACAGCAGCGTAGGACCGGTTTCATTGATATAACGATGATGTTTGTCCAGGATATGGTCGATGAGCTGTGCTAAATCAACAGACCTCCAGCTTTCGGCTGGCACAGCGGATTGCTCTACCGATTGTAATTCCTGCACCACAGTTTCAAGTTGCACCTGATTCGTTTTACAGGCTTCTTCAAGGCTGATGCCTCCTTTGCAGCAGAAATCGATGCCATATTTAGAGAAGATGCGTGCAGTGCGGTAGTCGTCACTTACGATTTTTCCGACTTTGGTCTTTGTAGCTATAATCATGAGAATAAAATTAATGACTCAAAGCTATAAAAAGTATTAAAGACCTAAAAGTATTTTATTTAATATGTTTGGTTGATTTTAAAAATCATGACATATAGCTCATTAGGCCTCATTTTGAGAGTAGTGCTTCTGAGAAATAAATAAAACTGTCAGCTTAGAATTCAGGATACATGTAATTAATAGACTTTGAAGTCTTATAATATCAATCAAAGAGATGCGCCTGAAGTGACAAACAAGCGGTAAGTCTACCGATGAAACTTCGTAGTGAAGTGAAGCAGCTTAAATTATGCTATGCAAAGAAAGGTTAGTTCTTCTTCACAAATTTGGTCAGAATCACAATCAACTGCTCGTTGATTTTGCCTTCAATTTGTGCTGTATTGTCGTGTACGAGCCTTATTTTTTTAACCAGCGTACCTTTAGCTGCAGTAAAGTTGGTGCCTTTTACGTTCAGCGCCTGGGTGAGTATGATATTATCCCCGTTTTCGAGCACATTGCCGTAGGCATCTTTATGCACTTCCGCCACTTCATAAACCGATAACGCCCACTGTACCACATCTTCATCCAGCTCAACGGAGCCAATAATATTTTGCGCCCATATTTCTGCTTTAAAATGATGGAGGAGCCTCAAACTTAATGCCTGCACCGCCGGCTCTAAACTCCAGAGGCTGCCTTCTAAACAGCGCCAATGTGCCGATGCCGCAGGGTTATCCATATTCGCCGAACAAGTATCGCAGATGGCCACCTGATTGTCGATTGCTCCCTCATTCCGAGGACTCACCGTAAAAGCATCAGTGGCAGTTTCGTTATTACACAGTTCGCATAAGTGCTGGTTGCGTTCGGCAAGAGAAGGGGATAGGGCCATAATAATGCGAATTTACCCGCATTTTATGGATTATTTTAGTTTTGAACCTAATCCTAAAAACAATCTATCAGACTTCTGAAACTCAGTTCACCTCTTGACTCACCAGCAATACGTTTGAATGGAATTAGTTTAGGCTCTCCCGGGAGGAGATCGAAGTAATTGTCCTCGAGTGCTAAACCCGGTGCCATAATTTCTAGGTCTTTGACCAATTTGTCTGTCTCCACTACCAAAATATTGGGCGATTTGATGGCCAAGCTGATTTTAGCATTTTGTAGTGCCAAATTTTTAGGCGCAACCAAATACAATGGAGCAGACCAACTTATTTTTAGTTGATCCGAAAGCAGGATAGCGCGCACATAAAGTTTGTTTTGGACAGTTACTCCTGATAGTTTGCTTTTGGCCAATGAAAAGTGCTGTAACTGTATGGCCTGTTCATTAAGCACAATCACAGTATCAAGTAGGAGCAATCCAGCTGTATTTCCTAGCTGAATGCGGATTTTTGCCCCTTTTTCGAGCTGATGGGCATCACTTACCCATTGAAATAAGAAAGATTCCGCCGTAGTATCTACCCGGATAATATCCGGTGCAAAACTTCTTTTTACCTGATAATAAAAGGCTTTCGGCTGATCCAGATAATCGATAGCACTCCATGAAATGGCCGGCCAGCAGTCGTTCCATTGCCAAAACAAACTGCCCATACAATAAGGCTGGGCAAAACGGTGACTTTCCATAGCGATTTGCATACCTCGCGCCTGCAGGATTTGGGAGACATAAGCGAATTTTTCGGGATCTGTCGGCACAGGGTAATCCCGGGCCATATAAACCCGTATGGTAGAATCACCGATGGGATGTTTTTGATGAGCCGCCAATCCGTAAGAAACCGAATCGGCCGGAAGGCCCTGGGACATTAATTGACGCGTTTTTGCACCTGGATAGCCTTGAAAGCCATATTCCGACACAAATCGACCTGTTTTAGACGGATAATTTTCAAAAGGCTCCATTCCCCACCAAACACCCCAATAGTGTACATCGCCGGTTTTATAGGCGGTATCCCGGCCCCAACCGTTGCTGGGAGAACTCGGATGATAAAAAGCACCGGGGTGGTCTTGGGCTACCAATTTGGGCAATA
>Ga0172380_10009666_pt1 | contig 10233 bp, 8 predicted proteins | sample Leawe162metaG_FD_119747 | JGI IMG/M metagenome (GOLD analysis project Ga0172380, IMG submission 119747) | Leachate microbial communities from a municipal landfill in Southern Ontario, Canada - Leachate well 162 metaG | ecosystem: Engineered > Solid waste > Landfill > Unclassified | place...
ATCCTTTTTATTTGAAACACTGCAGCGAAATAGGAACTCTTCCAAAAATTAAATACTCTGATTGAACACAGATTGCTTCGTCATTCTTCCTCGCAATGACCGTCATTGCGAGCTTCTTTAAAAGCGCGGCAATCTGAGGGCTTGTTTGTTCACAATATTCAATTATGCAATCGACTCAAATTCCACTAAATGATTTTGTGAAGCATCCAAAAGATGGGAGTAAACCTGTCCTAAAAGCGTTATTTCGCCGCTCTCCAAAGTGCTTTGCAAATCCGCAATATCCGTCTGCTCTATCAAAATCCCAACTTCTACCGCATCTTCAGGTGAGAGCGAACCTTGTTCAAGCAACGTAGTATATAAATCTTGAATTTCACTATTTACATAAACGCCTGCTTCATCGCTAATAGATGTTGTATCCACTCCGGCTTTTGAAGCCACTTCAAGGAGTTTATCGTAATGTTCCTGTTCAGAATTTGAAATAGTATCGAAACTCTCTATGCCAGTTAGTTCATAAAGTGCATCATAAACATCACGAGCCATCTTCTCCTCTTCAATCATGTAAAGAAGGGACTCAACCTCCGTTTCACTAAGAGTAATATCCTGAATCTCTCCGTCTTTAACCATTAAAGCGTTCACGGAACCTTTTTGTATCATCTCCGAACCGTTTCCTGTTTTTTCCATCTGCTTATTTTGTGTTTTTTTCATTTTATTTTCCTTTTCCTTATTTAATACTTAAAGTAATATCTCTGCTGTCTTCTTGAATAAACTCTCAATCATTAGCACTATCTTGCCTCTGCAATATTTGTCGCCGACTCTTCTTGATGCCTGAAGCTAATCAAGATACATGCTACTATAGTCAATTCCAAATATAACAACTACGCCCAAGCTAATTAAAATAACTCTTCTTATCTCTTAGCTCCTCCTTTTTTTGGATAGCGACATTATGAAATTATTGTGTTAGCGAAATGTTAGCGGTAAAGAATTTTTAAAAGAGATAGAGTGTATTTTATACTCAATATAAATCTTATATGCTACAATGTTTTTAAAAATGCTTGCGTAAGTCCTTAAAAGAAGGTTTTTAATTATGAAATTAGATTTAAAATCAAAATTGCTAATCTTGTTAGTGATTCCTTTGGTTTTCATAATTGCCTTATCGTTAACAATTCTCTCCAATGTATATAATGAAAAAAAAGATCTAGAACTTACAAAGCATCATATCCTTGAAGCAGAGACGATGTCTAGAGTTGCCCACTATTTGCAAATAGAGAGAGGCGTAACCGTAGGATTGATTTCAAGCGCAAATATTGATGAAAACAGTGAACTGCTCTTAGATGCAAAGAAAAATGTCGATAGAGCAATTGATGATGCGGCAACAAGGGTATCACTATGTCAAATATGCGCGAATAACGTCGACACTCTAGCTCTTTTAGAGAAGATAAAATCAAGAAGAAGTGCTGATTTGTTAAGAAGTTCAGCTGTTGATACAATAGCTTACTACACAAAAAAAATAGCCTCTTTACATAATCTCATAAAAGTAATCCCTACACTCATTGAGGACAGAGAAAACAGAAACTATATCCAATCTTACAGCTATCTCTCTTCGACAAAAGAGGCTTTAGCTCAAAATAGAGCGATTTTAACGGAAGTTTTTACAAACAAAGAGTTTTTAAACGGCATTTTCACATCTTTTAAACAAAACCTGAAGATATACAATCTTGATACTCAAAGCTTTATTACCGTTGCGCCAAAAAAAGTTTTACATTTTTATAATGAAATATTTAAAGGCAAAGCAGTCGAAGAGACCTTTAAAATAATGGATGCTGTTCTAAATAACGGCGATGCTCATTTAGTTGAGTCCTCCTACTGGTTTGAGAAATCGACACAGAGCATAAATCTGCTCAAGAAGACAGAAGAGAGGCTTTTTAGTGAAGTAAATCATCTTATAAACGAAAAGCTAGACGCGGCTTCCTATAAATTAACTGCATTGCTTCTGTTTTTGGTTATCTCCGTGGTCATTATTACCTTTTTAATAACCCTTATTGCTAAAAAGATTTTATTCTCCGCTAATGCCCTAGAGAGCCAATACGACAATTCGCTCGTTCTTTTAGAGCAATACAAATCAACGGTCGATGGAAGTTTTATAGTCTCAAAAACAGACCCAAACGGAATAATCACCTATGTAAATGACGAGTTCTGCAGGGTAAGCGGCTACTCAAGAGAAGAGCTCATAGGCAAAAATCACAATATCATAAGACATCCTGACATGCAAAAAGAGTTTTTTGAGGATATATGGCACACCATAAAGGCTTTAAAAAAACCATGGAGAGGCGAAGTAAAAAATTTAAACAAAAATGGTCTAGCTTATTGGTTAAAAGCGATTATAAATCCTATTTTGGACAAAGATGGCAATGTTGTAGAATATATCGGAATGAGAACGGATATCACGCAACAAAAAGAGATAACAGACTATTTTGAAAATCAGCTAAAAATTTCTACCAAAAACTTTGATTGGTACATCCACTTATCAAAAGAGTATGAAAAAGCCATTGATTCAAGCACTATTCTCTCAAGAACAGACAAAGATGGAAATATCACGTACGCAAATGATAAATTTTTAGAGATAACAGGATATTCCCTAAAGGAAATTGTAGGCAAAAATTTTAAAATCTTAAACCACCAAGATACGCGAGAAGAGTTCTACACTGAGCTTTGGAGCACCATTTCAAACGGTAATATCTGGCATGGAGTTATTAAAAACATAACAAAAGCAGGAAAAGATTTTTGGGCAAAAACCACAATTGTTCCCATCAAAGATTTAAACAATGAAATCACGCAATACTTGGCAATAAAATTTGATATAACCGAGATAGTAGAGCAAAGAAGAGAGTTTGAAAGAGTTGCAAAAACGGATCCGTTGACGGGATGCGGCAATAGATTTAGACTAAACAGCGACATGCGAGAGCTCGAAAATTTATCGGCGGCAGTATTTAATATTGACAATTTTAGACAAATAAACGATTTTTACGGACATCAGTTTGGAGATTTAATCATCAAATCAACAGCAAATAAAATCTATGGACTTTTTTTACAGGATGACTATTTTAGATTTTACAGGCTGCAGGGAGATGAGTTTATTGCCATAGCCATTAATTACTCAAGAGAGCTCTTTATTGAAAAGGTAAAAAATATACTCGATGTTATTAAAGAGAAATTTATGATAAAAGATGAAGAGATGTTGATATCTTGCAGTTGCGGTGTCTCTTTTGAAGATAAAGAACACCTCCTATCAACCGCAAATATGGCACTAAATGTAGCAAAAAAAACTAACGTCGATTTTCTCATTTACAGCGAAGATATCTCTCTTAATCGCCAATATGAAAGCAATATAAACTGGACAAGGAAGTTGTCTCATGCTCTAAAAGAAAACAACTTAAGAACCTACTATCAGCCGATTGTGAACAACACAACTCTCTCTTACGAGAAGTATGAGTGTCTTGTTAGAATGATAGATGATGGCAAGGTTGTCTCTCCGTTTTTCTTTTTAGAGGTCGCAAAACGTACGAGACAATATTTTGACATTACAAAAACCGTGATTTATCAAGCGTTTGAGATGTTCAAAAACAGCGATGCAGAGTTTTCTATAAATATTTCTATACTCGACATGTTGGAGCCTAAAGTCTCGGACTACATACTAAAGATGCTACAGGAGTACGGTATCGGCTCAAGAGTGGTTTTTGAGATAGTTGAGTCCGAATATATAGAGAACTTTGAGGGCGTTATAAATTTCATAACGGCGGTAAAAAAATATAACTGCAAAATAGCGATTGATGACTTTGGAACAGGTTATAGCAACTTTGCGTATCTCATAAAACTCAAGGCCGATTACCTCAAAATAGACGGTTCGCTTATTAGAAATATAGATAAAGACACAAGTGCTTTATTGGTGGTCTCGGCAATAGTGGAGTTCTCAAAGAAGCTTGAAATGAAGACTATCGCGGAATTTGTGGAGAGCGAAGAGATATTTAAAAGAGTAAAAGATTTAGGAATAGAGTACTCTCAAGGATATTACTTTTCCGTTCCAAGAAGCATTTTATAGAGTCTCCTAAACTCTCTCAAGCAGTTTCTTTAGGATATAGAGCTTGGCTTTTAAATCTTGAGCTTCCTCGTCATTGCCGGCATTTTTTATCTCTTCCTTTGTTTGCTCTATTTTTTCAAGAAGCTTCTCTCTCAGCTTTTCCTGTTTTTTTTCATCGGTAGCTTCGCTAAAAAATAGTTTTTCAATACCTTTAAAAACTTTGCTTATTTTCATGTTTGGACTCCTAAAGTTCTGATGTTTATATCTTTTATCCACAATATTGTAGCAACTTGCAATAACTTTTGGGTTACGTCGTATGCAAATGCACTGTCATTGATAAGCGATGTCGCCATTTTAGAATCAATCTTGTTCTCCCTTATAAGCGTATCAATCCTGCTATTTTTTATATTATCTAGTGCTTTTGTACTCTCTTTTAGAAGCTCAATGGTAGAGATTACGTCAAAATCATCATCATGCTCTTTTATCTTCTCTATTGTATCTATTGTTTTTGCGATATAAACTCTTAGGTTGTTATACTCTTCTTGGATATATGAATTTTTTGATTTTAGATAATAAAAAATATTTTTTTGCAAATCTCTCATATTTTTCAAGGCCTCTACTATCTCGCGCGAAGCAAGTTTTAAGTCATAAACTCTATTTTGGTCATTTTCGCTCATATGCTCCTGTGAAAGAGTGGCATAGTGGATAATATCCCCATAGAGCGACTTAATCTTGTTTGTATAAAACTCATTTATATCTGTGTTTAGAGTTGTGTCGGTATCTTTTACCGCACTCTGTAAATCAGCACTCTTTATAAACTTGTGTCTATGCAAAAACATAGAGTGTGCTATAACTTCTATAGCATTATCATATAGATGCGCCACCTCTTTTCTTATAGCTTCTATCGCGGCGTTTGGTATATTTATAACTATGTTATCTAGATATAGCGGTTTCTCAATCTCATCTTTTTCATCTACGAAAAGCGTTTGCAGATACTTGACAAAAAGATTTGTAAACGGATACACAAATATTACTGCCACTATATTTAGAGTTGTGTCGAAGAGTGCTAATTTCATAGCATAGTTACTTTCGTCAATCCCTATTTTTGATGCCAAAAAGTTTACAAAATCACTAAATGGATATATAAATATAATAGCTATTATTGCATAAAGCATATTAAATGAGAAGTGGGCAAGTGCGACTCTTTTACCGTTTGCATTAGCTCCCAGCGAAGCAATTATAGCAGTTGTAGTCGTGCCGATGTTTGCACCTATTGCAAGCTCTATACCGTTTAGAAACGATATCTGATTTGCAGCTACGGCAGTTATGAAAAGTGCCATTGCGGCACCGCTTGAACGCATTATCACTGTTACTATCATACCAATCATTACATAAACAAATATCCCTGCCAAACCGTCCATTTTAAATTTTGTCAAATCAAAAGAGTTTTGCATCGACTCAAAACCGTCTTTCATATAGTCGATACCTAGAAATATAAGTCCAAATCCAAGAATTGTTTTGCCGATGGCTTGAATATTTTTGTTTTCGCTAAATCCAAAAACTACACCAAAGATTATCATAGGCATAGCATATGGCGCTATATCTATCTCTAGACCTATTGTAGAAACTATCCAAGCCGTAGTAGTACTGCCTATGTTTGAGCCAAATATCACGCCTACCGCACTAAGAAGTGTTATAAGTTTGGCATTTAAAAATGAGATGACTATGATTGAAATCAGGGTAGAGCCTTGAACGGCAGTTGTTGCCAAAAAACCGCTTAAAATTGCTTTTGGAAGCGTGTCGGTGCTTTTTTGCAAATATGCTTCCAAAACAGTACCGCTTAAATGTTTAAAGCCCTCTTTCATAGAAAGCATACCAATTAAAAAAATTGCAACACCTGCAATAATAATTTTAAAGTTGTGGCTATAAAAGAGTATAAGGGCAAGCAAAAGAAGAAAAAAATGAAAATAATATTTTTTGAGCATTAACAACCTTCTATAAAATAACTATAATTCAGCATACTACTATTTTTTGTTTTAAATTTGCTTTTTTATATTTTTGTTTCTTTAGTCGTGGATTGTTTGGCAACAAGCCGATTTGGTATAATGTCTCTAATTAAAGGGGTTTTGGCAGTGAGTAAAATTTTCTTTTTTCTTTTTCTTCTTTTTAGCAGCATTTATGCCCAAAATTATCCGATTATTTATGAGCGTTTGGCAACACCGCTTTACAACTCTATGAGCTCTTTAAAAAAAATTTCGGATATAGAAGATCTAAACAAAAGCTGCACTTCATTTATTGCAAACGCAGAGCAAACACTACAATTTGCCAAAAAGATAGACACAAATGATACATCTTTAGCAAAAGAGTATCTGCTCAAGCTCAGAAAGCTTCAAACCGAGTATAACCATACTCTGCATCTTGTTCATAAGCAAATCAGGAAGTCTATACATGAGGATGATTATGAAAAATTTTTGCAACTGACGAACTGTAATTTGGATGGTTTGCTTCAAAGCAGAGCCTTGCTTGATGCCTCTTTGGAGTTTTATGAAAAGAAGAAAAAGAAGAAAAAGAGCACGTTTTTAGAGAAACAGGCTCAAAAGATTAAGCTTATTGAAGAGTATCAGAATGAGTTTGTAAATGCGAGTGTTACAGACACTATCGACTCTTCTAAAAAAGCTAAAAAACAAGAAATAGTCTATCTTGGGGCAAAAACAGTTGACAAGGAGATAGTAATATATGCCTATAACAACAATCCTTACACTGTGACAATAAGTATAAAAGCAGACTTTAGCAATTTAAAGTCAGATAAAGCAAAATATTCATCCCTTACTCTTGGAGCGCACACAAACGCAGAATGCACCCGTTTTACCCCAATAAACGGGAATGCCTACTCTTACACTTTAGAATATACTTGGATTTTGGGTTCGCAAAATGCCGTGCATGATGAGAGCTATGTCTACAGGCTCCCTTTTCCTCTTGGGAATTCATACATAGTTTCGCAAGGTTATAACGGGAAAAAAACACACTTTGGAAGCAGCCGATATGCCATAGATTTTGCCATGGACGTGGGAACAAAAATCTACGCCGCAAGAGATGGAAAAGTGGCAAAAACAAAGTCGGACTCCAACATTCGCGGAATAGGCAAAGAGTACTCAAAACATGGCAATTTTGTAACCATAGAACATAGTGACGGGACGTTTGCGACCTATTACCATCTCAAGCAAAACGGTGTGGCGGTGAGTGTCGGCAACACAGTCAAAAGAGGCGATCTTTTGGGCTACTCGGGCAATACAGGTTATTCAAGCGGTCCGCATTTACACTTTGCAGTGTTTACGCTCGATAGCAAATTAAAAACGCAGACACTTCCCATAAAGTTTCAAAGCGCCGACGTGATAGTCGATAACCCACAAAAAGGAAACTCTTATAAGGCTATGTAGCGGTCAGCTTTGATTAAATTTTTTTGCTCTTTCCTTATTTCAAACTATCTTTACTATCCAAAGTTTTTTTCTTCTCGCTGGCAAGCTTTCTTTCCACTTTTTTTATGTCCTCTTCTGGCTTTACATTTTCAGGAGTGATACCACGGGAGATAAGCGTATCTCTTACTGCTTTGTTATTTGTTACATGTTCGTTTGAAATCTGATTTTCACTTCTCATGCCTTTTTCTTTTGCATTGTAGATGGTAATTTCCGTTGCAAAATCTTTTGCTTTAAGTAAAATTGTCGGCATAAAATCGGCTAATGGTTTATTTTTAATATTCCATCTCTCTTTCATCTGTGCCGTTGTACGATTAAAAAGTGCTTGGTCGCCTTTGCTTCTGATGAGTGCAAAATTGTCATTGCCTCCCGTTTGTTCATAAATCACTTTTGAGAGTTCTTTTTCCGTTTGAGCCAATTTAACTCTAGCCTCTACTCTCTCGTTTTCCAGTAATCTCTGTTCAATGAGTTCGGCTTTTCGTGTTTGAAGAGCGAAGTAAGTTTGTGCAAAGGCAATTTGCTCTTTTTTACTGTCTCCATTTTGAGCGATGAGATAACATGCATAGCGTGTAAGCATGATGTCATCAACTTCTTTTGTCGCACCAGAGCCTATTTCAACCATTTTGTTGACATCAACAAAATGGTCTGATATATCTTGCCCCGACACTTCACAAGCAGTTTTTGCTTTTGAGATTACATTTTGAAAATTACGCCATTCTGTATAACCGAGCAAGTGTTGCAAATCTCTTGCCAACCAAAATTCAACTTTGTCATCTGTTTGATTTGCAAAATCTTCAAAATTTTTAGTCAGACTATGGATAACTTCTTTTTCTATCATCGATGCACTCCAAAAATCAAATAATTACAAACATATTAACAAGAAAGATAAAGAGCAAGAAAAAGTATTGCGATTTGTCATAAATTTTTTTTCATTTCTATATGCCAAGCATTATCTTAGTTCTTAAAGTTATTTTTATGTGTAACTGCGTATTTCTGCATCAAAATTTGGAAATGTATATATCCCATTTATTTGAAGCCAATAACCATCTCTACCATTATTATGAGCATATCTTCCGCTTAAACCCACTCTTAAATATAGCTCTTCCTGTTCATCAATAAAAGCATTGATTTTTTCTGGAAAATCTATATCATCAAAATGTTTCATCGCATAATTATAAAAACCCAAATCAGTTATTGGTAAATATGTATATTTTTTATTATCATTATCTTTCAAATTTAATTTAATTTTTCCGTGACTAAAACTATCTTTCACTATTCTAATTTGAGAAGATTTAACTTTTACTGTTACAATTGATTGATGTGGTATGTTTGTGTAAGGAATCACTTTCCCACCTTCAGGAAATAAATAACCAAATCCATCTGAAACAGAGGCAGCAATTGTATTATTTAATACTTCATGAAATTCATCAGCTGTACATGCACCATTATGTGTGAGATTATTGTAATAATTATCTTCACTATGAGGGAACCCTCTACTTGTATTTTGCTGAAAGTCTCCATTAAGTTTTGAACCTGGCAAAATATTCAATTCCTCACACTTAGTGGCAGTAAGATAAGGCATTGGTCTAATGCATTTATTTGTATTAATATTAATTCCTGCAATACATACTTTATCTGATGTATTAAATCTAGTTAAATCCGTAATAATAATTTCCATGTTTCATCCTTTACAAGTGCTTGATATTAACATTCTCAAAATGTTTTGCTATATACTCAGCTGCCAATCGTCTATGACATTGCTCTGCTGTCGGTTCACTGCACAGCAAAACTGCATCTTTAAATTCATATAGAAATATATTATTTAATACATCTCTATCTATTAAAATTTGGTTGTATTGCTTTTCATACTTTTCCCAATCTATATTTTCGTCCTGATAACCTTTTAAGAGTTCTTTTGTTGGCGCAAATTCTGTTTTGTATTCATATTCGATATTGTGAAGTTTTAATAAATAAGGTAGATGCTTTGCATTTGCAAAACCTGCTAATTGAGATGTGTTATTTAGCCTTATATCAATGAGTTTTTTGACACCATTCTTAGTCAATAAAGTAAAAAAATCTTCTGCACTTTTTTGAGTATATCCAATTGTAAACAAGTTCATTCGTCATCTCCTTCTTGTGTGAGTGCATTGTAAGCTATGTCTTTATTTCTTAATTTATATGCCTCTTTTAATTGCTCTTGAAAGTCAATATTTTGATTAAATAAATCTATTTTAGGAATCTGTTTTTCATATTTCTTTAATAATTTCTGCTCAAGTTCTTGTTGTAACACAACTTTATCAGGATAAATATGATTTATTTCTATTGATTTTTTTGACAGAAACTCTGAAATCAATCCAAATCTATGGCAGTCAAATGCCTCTTTCTCAGAGCACATCAATGAAATACTATAGCCCTTTTCAATACCCTTTTGCAATCTCATTACACCATCTTGAAAATTTTTAGTTTCTTGAACTTTTTTAAAATCAACTTTGCCATCATCAAAAAGAAGAGTTTTATCTTCATATCTTGCGCCAAGAAGATCACCCATAAAAATATAACAGATGCTATTTTGTTTTAGATATTTTTTTAGTGTTTCTCGATTATATTGCGGGGCAAATTTACTATATGGTGTACTTCGTACATCTACGATGGTATTAATCTGATTTTGTTTTAACAATTCGACAA
>Ga0172380_10009667_pt1 | contig 10233 bp, 4 predicted proteins | sample Leawe162metaG_FD_119747 | JGI IMG/M metagenome (GOLD analysis project Ga0172380, IMG submission 119747) | Leachate microbial communities from a municipal landfill in Southern Ontario, Canada - Leachate well 162 metaG | ecosystem: Engineered > Solid waste > Landfill > Unclassified | place...
GCCATCTCGCGGGCTACCGGGTTATCGCCGGTGATATCGGCTATACGGATGACCTCGATCATCCTGTCGAGCTGCTTCCTGACCTGCTCGATATTAGCGTCATCACCCTTCACCACAATGGTCATGCGCGAAAGGCCTGGCTGCTCGATATGCCCGACCGCTATGCTCTCAATATTGAAGTTGCGCCTGCGCAGCGTGCTGGCGATGCGGTTCAGAACGCCGGGCCGGTCCTGCACCAGTGCGACCAGTATATGTGTATTATCCAAATTATTAAGTCTCCGTCGCTGAGATTCTGCTGCTACTTCTTGATGCTTGCCGCCGGATTGGGCATTTCGAGGAACTCGACGATGGTCTTTCCCGGCGGTACAAAGGGATAAACGTTCTCTTCGGGCTCAACTATAAACTCGATGAGGAACGGACCTTTATGCTCCATTGCCCTGTGGATAGCCGGCCTTACGTCTATCTTCTTGCTGACCTTGATGCCCTTGATACCGTATGCCTCGGCTATTTTAACGAAATCGGGATTATAGAGCTGGGTCCCGAAATAGCGCTTGTTGTAGATAAGCTCCTGCCATTGCCTGACCATGCCCAGCCAGCCGTTGTTGAAAACGGCGATATTGATATCCAGGTCCTCCTGCACCATGGTGGCAAGCTCCTGCACCGTCATCTGGAAGCCGCCGTCGCCGGCTATGCACCAGACAGTCTCCTGCGGGCATCCCACCTTGGCCCCGATAGCGCCGGGCAGCTCGAATCCCATAGTGCCCAGGCCGCCTGATGAAACGAAGCTGTTGGGCTTGTCATAGTAGAAATACTGCGCCGCCCACATCTGCGCCTGTCCCACGCCTGTGACGATAATGGTATCGCCCCTGGTGGCCTCGTGTATCTGCCTGATAATATATTGCGGCAGGATGTCTTCGTGGTTGCGTATCTCCATGGCCGGATGCTGCGACCGCCACTCGTCAAGCTGCGAAAGCCAGGCTATGTGATCCCGCCTTTCTATCTGTTTATTGAGCACCAGCAGCACATTTTTCAGGTCTCCGACGATCGGCACGTCCACCGGTATATTTTTGCCGATCTCCGCGGCGTCAACGTCGATATGCACCACGCGCGCGTGGGGCGCAAAGGTGCTGACGCCGCCCGTAGCCCGGTCATCGAACCTCATGCCCACAGCGATCAGCAGGTCGGAGTTGTGGACGGCCTTATTGGCGTAGCCCATGCCGTGCATGCCCAGCCAACCGTAGCTGAGTACGTGTGATTCGGGGAAGCAGCCTATGCCGAGGAAGGTCGAGACCACCGGTATCTGCGCATTTTCGGCCAGCTCCTTAAGCTCGGGGAAGGCTTTCGATATATTGATCCCGTGTCCGGCGATGATCACCGGACGTTCCGCTGAATTGATCAGGTCGGCGGCCTTTTTAACCTGGGAGGGATGTCCGAATAGCTTGGGTTTGAATCCGGGAAGGTCCACTTTCTCGGGATAGATAAACTCCGCACGGCTCTGGAACACGTCCCTGGGTATATCCAGCAATACGGGTCCCGGACGTCCCACCTGAGCGACATGCGCCGCCTCGCGGACGGCCTTTGCCAGGTCGTTGATATTCAGAACGAGCTGGTTGTATTTGGTTATGGGCACGGTGATGCCGGTGATGTCGATCTCCTGGAAGGCGTCTTTACCGATAAAGTGGGTTGGAACCTGACCGGTAATAGCCAGCAGAGGCACGGAATCGAGATAAGCGTTGGCTATTCCGGTAACCAGGTTGGTGGCGCCCGGGCCTGAGGTTGCCAGGCAGACTCCCAGCTTGCCGGTCACGCGCGCATAGGCGTCGGCCGCGTGGGCTGCGCCCTGCTCATGCCTGACCAGTATGTGACGCAACTGGGGGTACCTGGGGATAGTGTCATAGAGAGGAAGCAGAACACCGCCGGGGAAACCGAAGATGACCTCGACCCCCTCCTTGATCAGGCACTCACATAATATCTCTGCGCCGGTCTTTAACATCTGTGCTGGTCGCTCCTAATCCTCAAATACCGCTCCCTCGCTGGCGGGCCCTACGTTCTCTATGTACCGCTTAAGGAATCCGCTCTTTATGCCGGTTTTGAACGGGCGAAGAGTGCTTAAGCGCTTCTTGATCTCAGCCGCGCTGAGCCCGACCTCCAGCTTTCGGGCAGGTATATCTATACTGATTATATCACCGTTTCTTACGGCGGCGATGGGACCGCGGTCGGCAGCCTCGGGTACAACGTGCCCGATGGCGGCGCCCCTGGTGCCGCCTGAGAAGCGTCCGTCGGTTATCAACGCGACTTTGCTGTCCAGTCCCATACCTGTTATCAATGAGGTCGGTGTAAGCATCTCACGCATTCCGGGTCCTCCGCGCGGGCCCTCGTACCTGATGACGACCACGTCGCCCGCTCTGATCTTCCCTCCTATGATGCCCCTGGTAGCGTCCTCCTCGTTTTCGAAAACACGGGCCGGACCTTTGTGTACCATCATCCTGGGATCGACAGCTCCGCTTTTAACCACGGCTCCGCCCGGGGCGAGGTTGCCGAACAGGATGGCCAGCCCGCCGGTTTTCGAATACGGCCTGGAGAAAGGCCTGATCACATCACGGTTTTTTACCCTGGCATCCCTGTAAATGCTTGAGAGGGGTTTGAGCGTCACCGTCTTGCAATCTCCGTCCAGCAGCCGGGATATCTCGTGCATGATGGCCGGTATTCCGCCAGCCAGATCGAGGTCTTCCATATGCACTTCGCTGGCCGGGCTGATCTTGCACAGGTGAGGCACACTATCGCTAAGCTCGTTGATGTGCGACAGGTTGAACTTGATGCCCGCCTCGTGAGCAACTGCCATCAAATGCAACACAGAGTTGGTGCTGCCGCCCAGCGCCATGTCCACGGCGAAGGCGTTGCCGATGGATGCCCTGGTTATAATATCGCGCGGGCGCAGGTTTTTCTTGAGAATTGTCACTATCTGTTGACCGGCGTGCCGGGCGAGGTGGAGCCTGCGCGAATCGACGGCGGGGATGGTGCCGTTGCCCGGCAAAGCCATTCCCAGCGCCTCGCTGAGGCAGTTCATGGTATTAGCAGTGAACATGCCGGAGCAGCTGCCGCAGCCGGGGCAGGCTGCTATCTCTATCTCCTCGAGCTCGGCCTCGCTGATCTCACCCTTGGCCGCGCCGCCCACGGCTGTGAATACGGAGATCAGGTCCACGGTCCGGCAGGATCCGTCCTTATGCAGTTTTCCCGCCAGCATGGGGCCGCCGCTGATGAATATAGACGGTATGTTCAGACGGACGGCCGCCATCAGCATGCCCGGGATAATCTTGTCGCAATTGGGTATGAAGACCAGTGCATCGAACTGATGAGCCTCAGCCATGATCTCCACAGAGTCCGTGATCAACTCACGGCTGGGAAGGCTGAATTTCATTCCCGGGTGGTTCATCGAGATGCCGTCGCAGACACCAATTGTATTGAATTCGAACGGCACTCCACCTGCGCCTATTATGCCGGTCTTGACGGCGCCGGCGATGGAATTCAGGTGAGTATGCCCGGGAACTATCTCATTGAAGCTGTTGACAACACCGATGAACGGCTTATCGAAGTCGTCGCTGTGTACTCCCACCGCCCTCAGCAGCGCCCTGTGTGGCGCCCTCTCGATACCTTTCTTGATACTGTTGCTTTTCATGTGACAGATACCCCACAACTGAATTTCTCGGATCGCCGGATGGATTCCGTACAGGTACGGTGGAGATTGTAGTAAACTATCACATGTAATTATTTATTGTCAAGGAGAATCAACTTTAGCGGTGTACGGGCGACCAACGGCCCGATTCTTTTCTTAAATAAGTCAGCGCGTGGTATCGAATCTAAGGCTGACTATTTCATGCGCTCCCGCAGAGAAACGTATACAGCCGTCCGGCCCAGTTTTTATATTATCGATGATTGTCTCGTCGAGCCTGCACCTGTGAGCGGCCCCGACAGGCAGGTCCGGCTTTATGCGCACCTTGATTGCCTTGCCGGTGATATTGAAGCCGCGCACGAGCAATCCCGTCCCATCTTCGGGGGTTTTAATTGCAGCGATGACAAACAGGTCGGGAACAACGGTCAGGAAGGAACCTGTCCCGCTGCGTGTGCCGCTATGAGGAATATCTACGACGGCGCGCATGGGGGCATTGAACGCGTAGGCCTGCTGAAAGGACCCGGCCCAGCCGTCAGTATGCGGAACGATCGAATACTCAAACTCATAAGTGCCGTGCATCTGCGCGTCCGGCACTGCCATCCAGGGCGGACCCGCGTGGTCCTTTCGCGTGTCAAGGTTGTCCAGCGACAGCCAGCCGATGCAGCGCAGCAAGGTTAATGCCACCTCCGAGGCCGGGCCTGATTGCAGAACCTCCGCTTCGGGCAGGCCGCGGTTGGCGACCATGAGGCCGGTTTTCCCGTCCGATATGTCGACGAAGGCGCGTTGCGGCTGCTGTGCTGCAGGCTTCTCGAACCAGCTATTATCATGGGCTGGAGCGCCCGCAGGTCTCCCGACGACCTCGAAGTGGCCGTCATAGTATGCTTCACCCGTCTTGAAAGGCGCCGTGAAGTGCGCCCGCAGCCGGTGGTCGCAACAGACGTTGGTTACGCTCGTTGTAAAATCGACCCGTGCAATCCCGCGTGTCAGGACGGCCTTTGTGGTGATCTCGAGGGGCGCTCTGCCGGCAGACCTCGCCATACGATCAGGCGACAGGGAGTCAGGGACGAGCATCACCAAGTTGAGAGTTATGGATTGAGTGACGGGCCCACTTTCGATACGCAGGCCGGTCACAGTGGAGTATTGACGGGAATCAATGATACTGTCATCGGCAGGGGCGCAGTAGTTATACAGGTCTCCACGGTCACCGCCGTCTGTGAAAAAGTTGAGGCCGCTGTAAACCTGTCCGGTCCTTTTATCGGTCAACATGAAATCGTTGCTGCATTCATCAATAGAGACTATCAGGTATTCATTTTCAATGGACTCGGGATTGGCGCAGGCGTTGGCGGCTGCGGCTGCGGGTGACCTCTGTATCCAGTATGTTGCGTATCCCAGAGGCGGCACATCGCCGGCGATGAAAGAGATCTGAGATGGCCGCACCAGCGCTGCCCTGACATGGAATTGCCGGATCGAGGTATCAGTGAGGCAGCTATTCAGTTTATCCTGCCAGGCTTTCAGTGCCGGCTGTCCGCTGTTGTCCACGATGATATCCAGATAGAGGTCGTCGCCCTTACGTTCAATTTCTATATCATGGATCTGGATACCGTGGCTCGAGCCCTGCGCTGCCGTTTCCCACAGGGCGGCGAGCCCCTGCCAGTCCAGGGTCGTATCCAATAATTCCTCCACACCGCCCCTGCCGACGACCTGGTGAGGTATGTTGTTTCCCCGGCCGTCGAGTATCTCGATATCACCGCCTGAATGGCTCAGTATCAGCGACATGGTTACGGCCCCGCTGTTGACCGACGATAATGGATTGAAAACCGTGACCGAGAATATCGCTGCTTTGTCCGGATACGGGCAACTTGTATCGAGAGATATTATTATATCGGACAACGCCCGGCCCGCGACCGCTTCAGCTATCTGCGCGACCTGGTCGAAGCGCGTCCTCATTTCATCGTGTACCTGGTCGACGGAGCAGCCGCAAATGGAGTCGTGGGCGTGGTTCTCCAGCAGCATGCGCCAGGCCAGCGCAGTGAATCCGTCCGGCCGCTCAGGCGATGCGAGAAGGGTATCAGACGGCTGTTTTGAGGCAATCAGCAGGGCGATGGCGCTGTACGGTTCCGCCCATTTCTCCAGCAGGACCTGGCAGCGGTGGTTGCTCTGTTTGATCCACATACGCGATGAAAGCGTGCCCGGCAGCACAGGCTGCCTCATGCAATGGCGTAGCTCGCCTGTAATGGTCGGGATGGCCGTTTTCGATGCGTCCAGCCACTGCTGCAAGTCGGCCAGGTAGAGGGGAAGAGTGGAGTGTATGAAGTTGTATCCAGGCAGGGCTTGATTCAGGAAATTAAGTGCGGGGGTTATTTCGGGGCGCGGTTCTATGTGGTCAGTTCCCTGCATGAGCAGTATGGGGCCGCCCTGCGTGAAGGGGACCAGTTTATCCAGCGCGGTTTTAGCCTCCGCCAGCGTGGCTTCATCGTTGAAGGAAGGTATTTTAACCGCGTTGCTGTAGCTTTCCCTCAGGTGGGCCAGAATAACCCGCGTGCCATCCGGGCCCTTCCACCAAAGCTGGCAGGGTTGATCGCCTATGCCGCGCCAGGCGACGGCGCTGTGCAGGCCGAAGCCGGCCAGCAGCTGGGGCATCTGTCCGATATGTCCGAACGAGTCCGGCAGGTATCCTGCAGTCATGCATGGTCCGAAGCGAGCGGCTGTTTTTCTACCCATCATCAGATTGCGTATGAGAGCTTCAGGGCTGACCAGGAATTCGTCGGGCATGCAGTACCACGGCCCCACCAGTACACGTCCGCTTTCTATATGCTCCCTGAGCTCGGATTCCCGTTCGGGGCGAACGGCCAGGTAATCCTGCAGCAAGATGGTCTGGCCGTCCAGCATAAAATATTTATAGTCCTTATCCGACCTGAGGATACGCAGCAGCTTGTCGACCATGCGCACAAGGTTAAAGCGGAACTGCTGAAAGGTGCGATACCATTCGCGGTCCCAGTGGGTATGAGATATAAAATGGACTTTAATCATTTATTCAGGGGAAACCGTTACGATGCTAAGGTCGGCTTCAGTATATCAAAATGGAAAAACATGCGAGTATCAGGCGGTTACAAATGCGAACCGGCCGCTCCGGAAAAGCTCCAGGCAGGCATCTACCACAGCGGGATCGTACAATTTGCCATTGTTCATGGAAATCTCCTCCAGCGCTTTATCTATGCCCATGGCGGAGCGGTAGGGGCGATGGGAGGCCATGGCTTCGACCACGTCCGCCACCACCAGTATCTTCGCTTCCAGGAGCATGTCTTCCCCCTTGAGTTTGCCCGGATAGCCTGAGCCGTCCAATCTCTCATGATGCTGTAGTATGGCCTGTGCGACGACAGTGGGAAAATCCATACCGATCACGATGTCGTAACCATATTTAGGATGGGTTTTTATCAGATCATACTCGATATAGGTGAGTTTGCCGGGCTTGCTGAGTATATCGGTGGGGATATACATTTTGCCGATATCGTGGATGACCGCCGCCATCCTGACATGGTCGACCCTGTCGCTTTGCAGCTTCATCTCCCCGGCTATGGCTGTCGCCAGAGATGCTACGTTCTGCTGATGGCCGGCCGTATAGGGATCTCTTAATTCCACGATCTTGACCATGGTGCTGATGGCGTCATTCAGCGTTTTCTTGAGCGATTCGTAGCTTTTCACCAGTTTCTCTTCAGCCAGCTTGCGCTCTGTAATAACATCGAACACGGCCACAAAGTACTCCTTTTGCGGGCTGTATACCGATACAGAGAACCACATCTGCAGGGCAGACACGTATGTCTCAAATTGCTCGGGTATGCCGGTCAGGGCCACTCTGCCGTAGATCTCGAATAACTGGGGGTCGTTCTCATATATGCCAGGGATGGCCTCAGATACTTTTTTCCCTGTGATATCCTTCAAACCGGTCTGCTTTTCGAAGGCCTTGTTCACTGCAAGGTAGGTGAAGTCCCGGGGTTGACCATGTTCGAAGATCATCTTGCAGTAAGCAAAACCGTTCATCATGTTCTCGAATAATGATCGGTACAGCTCTTCGCTTTCTCTCAAAGCGGCCATAGTTTGCCTGCGCTCGGTGATGTCTCTTCCCTCGGCCAGAATGCCGACCGCAACATTATTATCATCCCGCAGGACGCTGAACTTGTTCTCCATCCATACGGTACCACCTTTCTTGCAGGAATACTCAAACTCAAGGGTCAGGATGGGATTGTAGTTCGGATCGGCTTCAACCAGAGGAAGCTCACTCAGGAATACTTCGGATGCTGCTTTGAGCGACTCGGGTGTGACCTGCTTCTCCAACGGCATCTGCATAATCTCTTTCGCGGTGAAGCCGCGTAATTTCTCCACGGAGGGACTTATATATATAGTCTTTAAATTCATGTCAGCTATCGCTACTGTATCCGTTGTGTGCTCCGAAAGTAGGCGATACTGTGCCTCGCTGGCCTTTAATGCCTCCTCAGCCATCTCTCGTTCGGTGATGTCGACATGCTGGATAACGGCATTGGTGACTTTGCCCTCGGCGTCGATAATGGGCGAAATGGTGACTTCCAGTATTACATAGGCAGATCTCTGCAATTTGACTGATTTGAGCTGGGAAGAGTCGTATTTCAACTTGAACTTCGCAATGGAACCCTGTGCAAACACATCGCGCACCAGCGGCATAAATCCCTGTTGCTCAACGATGTTGTCCTGCAATACATTATATTTTCCTACCAGTTCCTCATCAGTAACATTGAGCAGATCGCGGCAGGCCTGATTCATTTTAATCAGGGTACCCTGACTATTGGAGATCCACATTGCGTGAGGGCTTTGTTCGATCAGGCTTAAGAGGAAGCCTTCAGAATGTTTCAGGGCATCCAGCGTGCTCTGCAATCTGGAAGGGCTGGATCTGCGCGATGGATGTCCGGCGCCGCCTGCTTTGCTTTTAGCAGGCTTTGACTTATCTGATCTGGTGGTCATTATTTACCTCAAATCCCGTCATAGGGGTTTAAAAGAAAACCTTCCACTTTTAAAAAGCTCCTGACAGGCGTCCGCCACAGCGGGGTCGTATAATTTACCCTTGTTTATCGATATCTCTTCAAGCGCCTTGTTCAGGCCCTGGGCAGGACGGTAGGGACGGTCTGCGGCCATGGCTTCAACGACGTCCGCGACCACCAGTATCTTCGCTTCCAGGATTATCTCATCGCCCTTGATGCCGCCGGGGTAGCCTGATCCGTCCAGCCTCTCGTGATGCTGAAGAATAGCCTGCGCGACAGAGCAGTGGAAATCCATGTCCTTGACAATCTCGTACCCGTAGTGTGGATGGGTCTTGATCAGATTGTATTCTATTTCCGACAGTTTTCCCGGCTTGCTGAGTATATCGGAAGGGATATACATTTTGCCTATGTCATGTATGACCGCTGCTGTCCTGAGCCTATCGATCCGTATATCGTCCAGCTTCATCTCTCTGGCGATGGCGGTCGCCAGGTCGGCCACATTCTGCTGGTGGCCCGCAGTATAGGGATCTCTGGTCTCCACGATTTTAACCATGGCATTGATGGCGTCGTTCAGCGTTTTCTTGGTGGATTCATAGCTTTTGAGCAGCTTCTCCTCAGACAGTTTACGTTCGGTAATATCCCGGCAAACGCAGAAAATAAGCTTTTGGCCTTCTATGACGGCGGCGTTGGTGCTGATCTCAACATCATAGATCGTGCCGTCCTTGCGGCGGTGCCTGGTTTCAAAATGATCGCCTGCCTCATCCACGGAGCGGATCATTTCAAGCGTTTTTTCCTGCGGGAATTGAAATTCCCAATCAAATACGTAGAGTTGATGCATTTCCTCGGGAGAGTATCCAAGCATGGCGGCAAACTGTTTGTTCGACTCATATACCTTGCCGTTCTGATCGAGTATGACGATCCCGTCCCTGGACTGCTCAACCAGGATGCGCCGTCTTAGTACCTCGTCCTCTAATGCCTTCTCCAATTTCTTGCGCTCGGTGATGTCTTTAAACACCGTCAGAATCGATTCAGGGTTGCCTTTTTCATCCACCAGCATGGAAGAACTGATCTCCAGGTAAAACTTGCTGCCGTCTTTTTTATAGCTGGTGAATTCCTGGTTTCTGACCACTGTCTCCTTACGAAGCTTTTCCAGGTTCTCTATTATCATTTCGGAGTTTCCAGGCGCCACCAGGTCCATCACATTCCTGCCCTTCAAATCCTCCGTCGGCTCAAAGCCGAAAACCTCCAGGGCCTGTTTGTTGTTCATAACGATCGTTCCGTTCATGTCCATCAGCCCTATGGCGTCAGGCGAAGTCTCGATAAGTGTGCGATACAAGGCCTCGCTTTCCCGGATTCTCCTTTCTACCAGCCGGTCGTCCGTGATGTCTCGCGCTGAAGATAAAGCGCCCTTTACATTGTTGTTTTCATCCTTGAGCCCGGATCTGAACGTGTAAATCAGCGTTCCGCCCTGAGCCACATAAGCGGCCAGACGGTCAGCTACGCCTTGATCCATCAGATAGAGTAGTGGTGCGACGACCACCTTATAGGCGGACA
>Ga0172380_10009668_pt1 | contig 10233 bp, 5 predicted proteins | sample Leawe162metaG_FD_119747 | JGI IMG/M metagenome (GOLD analysis project Ga0172380, IMG submission 119747) | Leachate microbial communities from a municipal landfill in Southern Ontario, Canada - Leachate well 162 metaG | ecosystem: Engineered > Solid waste > Landfill > Unclassified | place...
AGGGCACTTGAGCTCTTTTGCCATCTCTTTGAGTGATCTGGATATTTCTGATATTTCTTGTACTCTATTGCCAGCGTATCTCATACCAGCGGAGTTGATCAACTGCATGTAATCAATCACTACCAGGTCTACTTTGCCTTTTTCGATAACAATTTTCCTGAGTTTTGATTTGATGACAGGGATAGTGTTGGACTCTTCATCAATATAGACATGGTACTCGGATAGTCTAGCAATACTACTACCTATTTTTTCATAATCATCTTCCGTAAGTAGTCACTTATTGATATTGGAGAGAGGGATGTCAGCATCTGTTGACAATAATCTGTCCACGATCTGTTGAGATGACATCTCTAGCGAGAAAAATGCCACAGATTTGCGTTGTCCAAGTGCTGCATTGAGGACAAGATTGAGAGAAAATGCTGTCTTACCCATACTTGGTCTGGCAGCGAGAATAATAAGTTCTCCTGGTTTGAAGCCACCTGTCTTGTCGTCCAGATTCCTGTATCCAGACATGGTTTTGGCATTCTCGATCTCATCTGGATGATCCGCAATATGCATCAGTTCTTCTACTCTGGTGTTTAGTAATTCTCTAATATGTTTGAGAGAATCTCACTGGTTGAATTGTACTAATCCAAAAATCTGCTTCTCGATGGCTTCAATGATATTTGCTGTATCTTTTTCGCTATACACATCACCTATAATATTCTGACAGGTCTTGAGAACCGATCTAAGGATGGATTTTTCCTTAACGATCCTGGCATATTCTCCACACACAGAGGGAGTAATGAGATATAAACTGATATCATACAGATAATCCGTCCCTCATATCAGTTCTAGGTTGTTGTTTTTGTTTAATTGGTCTCAAACTGTTATAACATCAATAGTTCTTTTGCTATCTCTGAGCTGAGTCATGGCTTCAAAGATATACATATGCTCTTTCTGATAGAAATCTGCTGGTACTACGCCCTGAGAATCAAGTATGTACATACTATCATTATCCAAAAAAACACAACTAAGGACTCATTTCTCTGCTTCTACGTTGTGTGGCGGTAACTTGATCTCTGAGATATCCATTGGTGGGTTTTTGATACTATTGTTGATAAATATATAATCTGACTATTCTCCTGTTTTCCCCAATAACTCATCCTTATGTACTTTTGTTGAACCATACCCATTTTTCAGCGTAACATAATCACTATTTTTCTCAAAGGTAATCGTTGTGACTCACTTCCAGAATAGATCGCTAAGACGATCCAGTACTTCTTGTAAAAAGATTGCGTGTTCTTCGTTGCTTTGACTACGAAGCACGTCTCTCAACTTGCATATATCTAAGTAGTTATTCCCAAATGCTCACCTGAGCATATATTCATACAACACTGTTTCAAAAAACTCTCTATTGTCTTCCCATTTTGGCCCCATGATAAAATCACATAGTGCCTTTATTTCTTTTTGTTTGAGCGTTTCTCGTAATGCGAGTTTTTTTTTGTCGCTCCCAAAACGTTCTACGAGGGCATGTCTGATGTTTTTCCTGGTGTTTACCAGTGTCCTGTCTCGTTGACGATAAAATGCATCAAGTGTATCATCAACTGTCAAGTGTGTTAATTCTTGTTTCTTGTCCATGGCTCGTGTTGTGTGCGGTAAAGTGTTTATGTCGTAGTACGTGTGTAATAAATTAAATACCCCTTATTTCCATAAGAAAACACAGTGGTAAAAGCTTTTGCTAATACGCACTGTGTAGGCTGTTGTTGATTATCTTGTAGTCTTAGTTGCTAGCTCTCATGAGCATCAACATAACATGTCACCTCAACTCCAACATAGTTGGGTCCGTGTCTGTTATGATGTTAGCATTTTTGAGTGCTTGGAGGTGGTGTATATAATATGGTGTTCAAGCTTCATAAGTCGTCCCGTACAGCATCCTTGACAGCACTGTCCCAAATTCCGCTCTTGTTACGATGCCATTTGGATTAAAATGTGACATGTCTCCGTGCATGAAGCCTAATTGGCAGATGTTTCTTATATAACTACGTAAATCTCTGCTTTGATCATTGATATCCGAGAATGCACATTCCCTGGTATCATCGAGTTCTTTTCATAAGACCTCCATCGCGTAACGTGTTATCATTTTCGCCATTTGTGCTCTAGTGAGGTGTCATTTGATGTTTGCTTCTAGAATGCTAGGCATTGTCGTCATACCGATCGAAAATGCATAAAGGTAGGCTTGATTGAGCTCTTGTGAGTATGGGGAATTCACTATAGATCCTATAAGAGGTGGTCCTGCTGGCACTGTGATAACCTTGATTACCTCGACAGTTGTGCTATCTCCTGTTACAACTACGTTGTTTCCTCGGCAAACTCTGTCATATCTACTTGGAGATGAGTCCCCATTTGGACAATAGTCCATAGTAACTCGATTTTCTGTTGCTACGGGGTAGGGTATATAGGTAACGCCCCCTCATAAGTAGACTCGATTGGATACTGTTGCTGTTGCTGCACCAGTGTTTCCAAAGGCATCTTGAAAAGTGAACGTGAATGATCCATTGGACGCGAACGAACGAACTCCCGATCAACCATTGTTGGTGATAGTGCCTGTCTCACTGAGCGTGAGAGTAGCTATGACTGGTGCCGCAGTGGACCCTGTATATGAATAACTAATTGCTCCTGTTGGTGCTGTACTATCTTTGGTGATTGTACTGGTTATATTAGAACCAGTCACGAGTGCTCATGATGCAGTAAGTACTCTTCCACTAAGAGTTACTGACCCATCCGCAAGACCACTAGCATTGAAATTGAGGCTTGCTCCCGTCTCTCATCATGCTCCTGTATATGAATTAACGAGACTGGATCATGATCCTACCAGATATACAATTACTACATCACCAGTATTGAGTGTGCCGCTGAAAGCAAGCGCTACTGTGTATGATGCTACGTTAGCACCAGTGATGTTGTTGCCAGTAATGCTGTGTCCTGTGCTATCGAGAGCGGCTTGACTAGTGTTTTTGACTACAACTAGTATTGCCAGGGCAAACAGAGCTATGGCACTTCTGATTATAAATGATTTCATATTTTATGAGAGTGAAATAAATATACAGCTATTGCCGTGTCTCCTCTAGTAGTATATACACACATAAACATGTAACTGTGACAAGATATTATTGAATATAACCATGTTTCGCCTAGTAGAGCTTGATACAAAAAAAACCAACTTGCCATTTGTTGGTTAGCTGAGTTTTGTATGATTCTATTAATATAAACTATTCCATGACATACATATCAATGATATCGTCCACCTCTATTTTTTTGCCTATTCTTGCTTTCATACCACATTCGTGTCCTGTTCCCATTTTATCCACATTTTCTGTACCCTTTTGAAGAGATGTTATCTTGCCTGTATCAATAAGTTCTTCTCATCTCATGAGTCTGAAGTATGCACCATTTCTCGCTTCTCATTCGATAATCTTACCTCCAAATATCACGTCATTGCCTTTACGGTAAAATACACCAAGTACTTTCAATTTACCTATCACTACTTCTACAGGGTCTACTTTGATCATTCCCTTAGCCAGTGCTTCCAGGTAGTCAGTGAGTTCGTAGATAATATTGAACATTTTGAGTGAGAGTCCCATATTGTCTACCTTCACCTTGAGGATATTACTTACTCATGTACCGAATCCAATGAGGACCGCATCACTTGCCTTTGCTAGGTCCAAATCACTGTCGAAGAAATTACCAATATCGCTGTGTACGATCTTGAAAGTAATTGATTCTGGTAGTTCAATTTGAGATATAGCTGCTTTGAGTGCTTCAAGACTTCCTCGACTATCTGCTTTGACAAGTAGGTTGATTTGTGTGACCTCGCCTTCAGCGATCCTGTTGAGGATGGTTGTTACGTTGGTTGTAGTTTGTTGTTCGAGTACGGTATCTATCTTTAACTTAGCTGCCTTCTCGTCTTTCACTGCTTCGGCTAGTTTGCCTGCTTCTGGTACGTCATTGATACCTAGTACCATAATAGGGTCTCCGCCTGTCGCTGATTTTACCTCTTGGCCTTTCCGATTGTATATCTTTTTGATTTTACCAAATGTGTTGTGGATCCAGAGTACTTCTCCTACTTTGATTGTTCCAGTAATAAGGATCATAGTAGTGATAACTCACTTCTGGATGTCTTTGTATGCCTCCAAGACTACTCCGATACCATTTCTTTCTGGATCGCACACCAATTCCGATACCTCAGCATGCAATAATATTTGATCCATAAGATCGTCGATACCTTCGCCTGTCTTTCCTGACACCTTGACGATTGGCACATCCCCTCATCGATCTTCTGCTATAAGACCATGTTCGCTCAGCTGCGTTTTGATAAATTCTGAGTTGTCTACTCACTTATCTATCTTGGTTACTGCTACGATGATCGGTACTTTTGCTGCTTTGGCGTGATTGATAGCCTCCACTGTTTGTTTCATGACTCCGTCATCCGCCGCTATTACGATAATGACGATATCGGTTATCTTGCTACCTCTTGCTCTGAGTGAGGTAAATAGCGCGTGTCATGGCGTATCAATGAAGGTTACTTTCTTACCATTGTGGATAATCTGAGATCATCAAATAGATTGGGTAATGCCACCATGCTCTTTCCCTGCTATACCTGTATTACGGATATAATCTAGTAGTGTTGTCTTACCATGATCAACGTGTCCCATGATGGTGACTATAGGAGGTCTCTCTTCTTTGGTTGGACTCGCTTTGTCTACCTCTAGTATAGCTTGAAGATTCCCTTCCATGAGGTCTTGTATGCCTGCGGTGGCAGATTCTTTTAAGACCTTGATTTCAAACTCCATAGCTATCAACGCTGCTGTATCAAAATCGATACTAGAATTGAGCGACAAGAGCATCTTATTTGCGATAAACTTTTTGATCACCTCAGCAATAGGCACTCCCATTTTTTCGGCAAACTCTTTTACAGTCACGCTATCTCACATCACGATCTCCTCTTTTTTGGTGATAGTTTGAGATACTTTGTATTGTGTATCTAGGTTTTTTTCTTTTTTTGGTCCGCTTTGTTGATGTACTCTTTGTCCACCAATTTTATTTGCAAAAACAACTGCTTGGCCTGTGGCAAGTCTTCTTCTGTCTTCCCATGACCCATGTGATCCACCAGCAGCGTGTTCAAATGGCTTAGATACTGGTTTTCATGGTCTTCACTTGAGTTCCGGGACTTGTCTAAATGACTGTTTCTCTCTTTCTTGTGCACGAAGTGCATTTTCTGATTCTGCATTTTCTCACTCTACTCTTTTTTTGGTTGTTTTCCCTTTCTCAAATGTCAATTTGTTAGCGTCTGTTATAGAAAACTTCTTATTCGTGTCTGTTTTGGCTCAACGTGCTGATCAGTGATTTTTTTTTTCAAATGATTTGCTTGCTTGAGGCTCAGCTTTTTTGATAACCAATGCGTCCAGAGAACTAGAAACCGTTTCTTGCACTGGTGTCTCTACTTCTTCTGTTGTGTGATTTTTGGACGCAATAGCGGTATCGTCCATTTCGCTAGAAACTACTCTTTTTGTGGATGTTTTATCTTTTTTACTTAATCACAAACCTCCGAGAAAATCATCATCTCATCCTCCTCATCACAAAAAAACCATGCCATCATCCTGCTTGTCGTTGTCGAAAAAAATTACTGTATCGTTGGACATACACCAAACACTAATAAAATTGTCAAGATACAGTGTTGTAATGATAATAGGTATAATTGCAACTGATTATGTGCTTATTGTAAGGCTACATAGATAGGATAATCTGAATTATTTGCTTTGTAGGGTATAACCAGCACTGGTATCGAGGACAATATATCATGCGTCGTCAATCTGTTTCCTGAGCTCATCTGCAAGCTGCCAATTTTTTTCTTGTTTTGCCTGTCGACGTTGCTTGGCCAGCGCCTGTACATTTTCTGGAACTTCTATCGTTTCTAAACTATCTTGCTCAAATAGTCAGAGTTTGAGGACATAATGATCAAACCACTGCAAAACGTACAGTCAGGTATGGTTGCAAGACCCTATTTCTGACAAAGCAGCAAGTGCTTTTGATGTATTCAAATCGTCATAAAGGGCTTGTATCAAAAGATGCATGAACTTGCCGTTGTGATTATGAAGGTCCGCCCCAATGATGTGACCACGATCATCTGTGCCATTAAATCTTTGTGCCAAATTCATTTCGTACTCGTTGTGTATTCCGTTTTCGTCCAAAGCTGTTTCGCATTCATCTGCTATGGAGCGTATTAATCCAAGCCTTTGGCCTATGGTTTGTGTGTCCAATGCTTGTGCATTAAGTGTTTGTTGCAATGTTTGTATTTTCTTTTTCAGGTTATGTCTTGTTTTTTTGGCTGCGTCCAAGCCTTCTCGTGTGAAATCCTGGAATGATCTGTAATGGGCTTGTAAGAAAAAGTATCTCAGGTCGTATGGCGAATATCCTTTTCCCAAAACTTCCTGGACACTAATGACGTTGCCTAGAGATTTGGATATCTTTTGTCCATTGATGTTGAGAAATTGATAATGAATTCGATAGTTGACTCGAGGGTGGTCGGCGTGGCTACATTCGGATTGAGCTATCTCGTTGGTATGATGCACTGGGATGTGATCAATACCTCCTGTATGGATATCAAAATGTGCACCAAGATACTTGATGCTCATAGCGCTACATTCGATATGTCGACCAGGAAACCCAACACCTCGTGGACTGTCTCGCTCCATGTCGCGTTTTTTTCAGCTTATATTATATTTCCATAAAGCAAAATCAGTGGGATTGCGCTTACCTGCGTCTTCCACTCTGGATCATCATTGGATACCTTCGATATGTTTCTTGCCTACCAGCTCGCCATAGTCTGCCATCTTACTGGTGTCGAAGTAGATGCCATCGCCAGGTATATTGTAGGTATATCACTTGGTTTCAAGCTCTTGTATCATGGTGATCTGTTCTGGGATGTGCTCAGTAGCGCGCGGAGTGACATCAAACGGATCAATCAGTAAATTTTGACAGTTCTCATGAAAAAGCGTCTCATACTTTTTGGCAACATCTCGAGCCGTCAGACCCTCTCTGCGAGCTCATTTTTCCATCTTATCTTCTCCGTGATCGGCGTCTCATTCGTTTTCTCCTGTGAGGTGTCAGACATCGGTAATATTGACTACATGAGTAGTGGGGTAACCGAGAATGTGTTTGATAGTATTTTTGAGCAGGTCATCAAGAAAGTACTTGCGCATATTACCAAGATGAGGCTCGCCATACACGGTTGGTCCACAAGAGTAAATCCTCACGTTTTGTGGATCTATAGGGGTAAACTCTTGTAATGAGCGGGTCAGGGTGTTGTATAGTTTGAATGCCATGACGAAGTGTAATCCTGAAAATAAAGAATAATCAGAAATACTATAGTAATTATCTTATTGATCTTTTTCAACTCATGATATCCTTGTATTGTGTCATATTGACATATGATCATTGTTTGTTATAAAACCATTGCTTTTGGGTTCGCCAAGAGCACAAACCACCCTTATCACTATGGAAAAAATTGATTTGTCTAATCTGCAGTTGGATACTAAAACCGCACCAGAGCTGTCGTTGCTACGCAGCAATGTTTATTTACGTCTCCGCTACTTGGCGACCACAAGATGGTACCGCCTTTACATTGCCTTATGGGCGGGATTATTCTTTTGTGCGCTATTATTTGTCTTATGTTTCCTGAACCCGCCACCTGATGGGAAAGTTTGGTTACTATTATTGTTTGATGCGATATGTTTCGTCCTGTGTGCTGTTGTGGCGCAACTATATTTCGGAGCAAAAAGACGCTTCAAGACAGAAGTAGAAGACCTACAAAAAACTCTTAATGATATCAACAACCAGTTGCTATTGAGGGCAGGATAGAGGTATGCAGCATTTTTAAGAGGCTCTGGTTAGGTTGTCTAACTATTCCTCTTTTTTCGTTTCTTGATTCAGATTATCTGTATCTTTTTCGATATAGCGATGACTTAGAATATCATCATAACCAATAACGTAGGCTATTTCTTGACCAGTTGTAGCATCTGGCACGATAACGTTGATGCGGTCTTTACCGATTTGATTGATCTGATCTCATTGAAATGTAACAACGGCAGATTTTTTTCTCGTGCGATAGCGCAATTCCACCGCTAGTTGATCTTGGTAAGATTGTATAAGCTGGAAATGAGTTTTGATTCGATGTGGTTGATACAGGAGCTGTTTTTCTTTGGTCTTGAGCGGCATTGGCGCTGTATAATGCTAAATGGTCGTATAAGGAATTATCTTACTAATTATGTATAATATATATACAAATAAAATATTTTATAAAATATACTGGACGTACTATATATTATATCAAAAAACCACAGAGCTATTATGACTCTGTGGTTTTCCTCTACTATGATTCATTATTGTGCGCAACGCCGCGTGCCATCAATGATAGAGCCCTGTATGAGACATCTGTTGAGGGCTTGTTTGATGAGATACAATGGATTTGCTGCTACCATGATGTAGTCATCAACTATTTCCTGCACCATGGCTATCTTCTTGCTGTTGTTTGTTACTACGGTGTACCCATCATCGGTCTGTGCTGGGATAATTTTTGTTGTTGTCTTTGCGCTGTTGTCTATTACGAGTGTGTATCCATCATTGTCTTGCACAGAGATGATTCTTCTCGCGACCTTTTTGGTATTATCAACAACAAGCGTATATTCATCGTCACTATTGTTCGTTAGGTTTCACGCTAATGCAGTTCAGGAGTCTACAGCGGGCCGTGGCGAATACCGAGCAGAAGAACCATCTTCTCCTCCATACCGTTCATATGGAGCCAGCGGTAGGGGTTCTGGTTCGTACCATCTACCCAATAGTGGTACACGCTCCATCGCTTGTACGATAGTGGGTGTATCGATAGTGATGACCGCCGTACCGTAAACAACATTAACACCACTCGCAGATCACGAGGCAGTATTTACATACATAGACCCAGTCGTTGCGCCAGTATTGACGATAGTGCTCAATACGATAGTACCGCTGTGTCATCAGCTTATTACTCATATTGGGAAAGTATACGTATCTAGTCAAGTGATATATCAGGTGTTTGCTCCGAAGATACTTTGTATATTGGTGATCGTAAATACGCTCGGCATGATGTCATCAATCGTGACCCCATAGATAGTTTCGTTGCTGGTATTGTGGTACAGGATACTTCGTGTTACGCTTTGTCCCACCAATGCTGTAGTTCTGCTTACTATCTTACTAATAACAAGTGGTGCAAATCACGTAATTGATAAATTACAGTTTGCGTTCACTCCTCCTGAACCCATGCAGCTTCGTGATCGTGATCCCGAAGATTGAGATAGTGCGGATAGCGATCAAGACGAGCATAGACTGCCTGTGCTTGGTAGCTGATTGCTAGTATAAGTTCCTGAGGCGCCACAAGTTCCTGCGTAGCCGCTATATATAGTGAGTGAACATCAGTAGGCACTTGCTCATCATCATGATCCCAAACAATTCCATGTCCATGTGCTTGCTGCTTGGTTGAGTCCAGATAGTATACCTGCATCGCATAGTGCACCAGTATTGATGACTGAAGATCAGGTATATGTTTGTGCATTGTGGGTAGTACAACTGCCTGTGCGTACACCGTTACAAATGCTGCCATGACAATCCAGTACTGTTACCGTAGCGACACCTGTTTTATTGATCGCTTGCCCACTAGTGATAACGGCGTAATTGGTCTTTACGCCACTACTTATATACTGTCCGTAGTAGGTCAACGTTGCTGTTTGTCCTGGCAATAATGTTGGTATCGTCCAATCTCATCACGTGATATCAAAAGTGCCCATACCGTATGTTTGTGGAGCAATGAAGTTATTAAATACGAATCAGCTTGGTATAGTATCAGATACCACGATAGCGCTGCCTGTTTGACTACCAGCATTATACAAGGTGACCGTGTACGTTATAATATCATTGATAAGTGCTTGTCAGGATGTAGCTAGTATGTTGGCTACTTGGTATGATTTGTTGATAATCAGATCATTTGTCGTTGGCCCTATCACACCAGTTCGCACACCTGTTGCTTGTGGGTTACAAGTGCTACAAGCATGATCTATCACACCGTAATTTATCTTAGTCCCCGATGTCGTATAGTATCCGCTCAGACTCAGTGTCACACTCGTATTGGGTGGCAGACTTGGTATCGTCCACAGATTCGTTGCC
>Ga0172380_10009669_pt1 | contig 10231 bp, 12 predicted proteins | sample Leawe162metaG_FD_119747 | JGI IMG/M metagenome (GOLD analysis project Ga0172380, IMG submission 119747) | Leachate microbial communities from a municipal landfill in Southern Ontario, Canada - Leachate well 162 metaG | ecosystem: Engineered > Solid waste > Landfill > Unclassified | place...
ATCCTTAAATATCCCTTCTTTGTGAGATGTTGACATGGCAGGAATTGATATTGCATCAACATTATTGACTACACTTTTTGGTTTAACTGGAGTTCTTGTGGGTTCACTTGTGGGTCCAAGAATAAATCACAGAATTGCAAAGCAGTATGCCAAAAAGGAATTATTTTTCAAGAAAAAGATGGAATATTTTGAAACTGTTTTGCTTACTGTTGAGGAAAACAAGAAGATGTATCATCTTGCAATAAAAAAGATAGAAGCCCAGCAGGACAGCAAAAAAGTAAAAGAAATAATTGAAGATTTTAAGAAAAACAGAAAGCATTTTTTTGTTATGTCAAGCCCTCTTTACTTTGATACAAGATACATTTCAGATAAAATTGTAAGGTTTGTAAGAGTTGAAAAAAGCATTTTTGACAGATTTTCTGCATTAGAAAAAGTAAATAAAAAGGATTTGTCTAGATGTATTGAACAACTTAATCAGAATTTTACTCTCTTGGAAAAAAGAGGAGAAGAAATACTGCTTGAGATGAGAAAAGAACTTGGAAGATGAAAATGCAGGAAAAAATTATTGGATATGGTGCAGAAGCAAAAATTATTCTTAAAGGAGATTTAATAATCAAGGACAGGATAAAAAAACCTTACCGAATAAAGGAGATTGATGAAAAGATAAGAAAGCACAGAACAAAAACAGAGAAAAAACTTTTGGAGAAAGCCTGTAAGATAATTAATGCTCCTAATCCTTTTCCTCTTGAAGAATTTAATAAAATAAAAATGCCTTTTATTGAAGGAAAAAAGCTTTCAGAATATCTTAATTCACTCCCCTTGAAAGAGCAGAAAGAAATCTGCAAAATAATAGGGCAAGACGTTGCAAAATTGCATAAAAATGAGATTATCCATGGAGATTTGACAACATCAAATATAATATTAGTTAATAATGCCAATAAAAAAAGAGGGAATAAAAAATTTAATTTATTCTTTATAGATTTTGGTTTGGGTTATATTTCAGTAAAAGTAGAAGACAAGGCAGTTGATTTGCATCTTTTAAAACAGGCATTAGAAGCAAGACATTTTGAAAATTGGGAAGTTCTTTTTAATGAAGTCCTTAAAGGATATGAAGGTTATGGGGATTCAAAGAAGATTTTTGAAAGATTAAAAGAAATTGATAAAAGAGGAAGATACAGACACTAACCTTATTCTTCAAAATATATCAAATACTCTCATAAATAATATAAACAAATTTTAGATAGGTTTCTGATGAGAGACGAATATTCTACTTTATCTTCAGAAGTTTGTATAGTTCCTGAAGAAATTTCTTCAGATACAATTTGTGGGAAGATGGAAGTTCTTTTAAGGTATATAGAAAACCCGACTCAACCCGAAGATGATTTTTTAGCAATGCTTGAATATTGCAAAGAAAAAGGATTAACTGAAATACATGAATTTTTTGAAAGGCAATATAATTCTATTTTTAGCAAAAGAATTCTTGATGTGAGTGACGGACGTTTAATTTAAATAATATCAATGCGAAATATATATTATGCTAACAAGTTTTGTCTGCACTCAAAAAGAGCTGAAAAAAGTGGAAGACCATGAGCTTAAAGATTATATTAAAAAAAGAGGCTATACTCTTTGGATAAATATAAGCAATGTTGATAAAGACGAGATGGGAATTCTTAAAGAAGTTTTTAAAATTCACCCGACAACAATTGAAGATATTTTCTCTCAACAAACAGTTGTTAAGCATGAGGAATTTGATGCATATAAAGTTATAATTTACAAAGGAGTTAAAGACATAAAGAAAACAACTGTTTCAACTTATAATATTGCCTTTGTTATTGGAGCTAATTTTGTGATAACTGTAAATGGAGATAAGGGCGGAACAATAGATGAGTTAATCAAAAGCAGCAAGAGAGTTAATTATTTATTAACTAAAGGAAGAAAATATTTTCTGCACTATGTTTTAGATAAAGAAGTAGATCTTCTTGTTAAAATAAAATCTCAACTTAATGAAGAACTTAGCAAACTTGAAATTGAATTTATGACAAGCCAGAAAAAAGATACTCTTGCTAAAGTTTATTCCAAAGAATTAACTTTCTTAGAATTAAGACATCTTTCAGAATCTATAACTGATTTGTCATTAACTCTTTTAAAACCTGCAGAAAATAAAGAAGAAAGAAATTTAATTCCTTACTTTAAAGACATTTATGATCACGCAATCAAAACGACCAATGGATATAAGTCAATGATTGAAAGAATGAAAGGGATGGAAGAATTATATGCAACAATGACTTCCTTAAAAACAAATGAAGCAATGCGTTCTTTAACAATAATAATGGCTTTGATGATGCCTTTAACAATAATAACAAGCTTTTATGGAATGAATATTCCTTTGCCTTTTCAGACTCATGTTCAAGCATGGGTGGTTATTCTTGTAAGTATGTTTTTATCTGCTTTAGTTATGGTTATTATTTCCAAGAGAAGAGGATGGATTGCAGGGAAAGATTAAGAAACTAAGGACTATCCTTAAATAATACTTATTCTTTTCAATTAAATGGGAAAATTTGAAGATACACTAAGTTATTTATTGGACATATTTTTTAATAAGCCTCGCGAAATAACCTTTATATCAATTGGGATATTTCTGTCATCCCCTATAATAAGATGGGGAATATTATCTGTATTATATAGTTTATTTAAAACTCCAAAATTATTAGAAATGTTTGGAGAATCAACCGCGTTTAATCTCTTACCTTGGTGGGTAGATTTTTTAACTAATCCTATTGAATCTGTAATTGAAATTATTTTAATAATGATATTAGTAACTAGCATTATGGCTTTGAGAGATTATTTCTCGGAATAATAAATTAGCCCCACCAGGATTCGAACCTGGGTCCCAGCCTATCTTTGCTCCGGGAAAGAAAATTGCACGGAATCCTAAAACTCCGCTCTTTTCTTTCGTGAACACCAAAGGGCTAGATACTTGACCGCTGTACTATGGGGCTTTATCTATAATTGAGCTATTATTTAGGAATTTATAAGGATTTTGGGGCTTCTTTTAGGACTATTTCTTCATGTAGCAAAACATTTAAAATCAAAACAGGAAGTTTTTCAATTAAACTTTTGCCTTATCAAAAGATTTAAAAGACTAAATTGCGGTTTAGTAAGATGCCAAAAAAAGCTGAAGATAAGAAAGAAGAAAAGATTGAAGAAGTAGCTGAAGAAAAGCAGGAAGAAAAGGCTAAAAAGTCAAAGAAAAAGACTGCTGAAGAATTTGAAAAAAGAGTAATTGAGCTTTCAGAAAGCGGACTTACAGCTGAAAAGATAGGTGAAGCTTTGAGAAAAGAAGGCATACATTCTAAAGAATATGGGAAGAAAATATCCCAAATCTTGGGTTCTAGGTATATTCAGCCTGATGAAAAGAATCTTCAGAAGAAACTTGAAGATTTAGAAAAACATACTAGCAAGAATAAAGGCGATAAGAGAGCAATAAGAGAAAAACAAAGAATCTTTGCTACATTAAGAAGATTAAGGAATTACCTCAAAAAGTAAAAGTTAGAAGTTAAAAAAAGGGGATATGGAATCTAAAAGTCTTGAATTACAAATTGAAATTGTTGCAACTAAATTTCTAGAACTTTCTCCTAAACAGGAAATTTTAGTTATTAGTCATTTTGATACTGATGGAATTACTTCTGCAGCTATAATGACTCAAACTCTTAAGAAAATGGATAGGAGATTCTCTGTTAAAATTTTAAAAAGAATTGAAGAGGAAACTATCTCTGAACTTCCAAAGGATAAAGCAATTCTTTTTCTTGACCTTGCTTCAGGAAGTCTTGATAATTTAGTAAAAGCAAATCTAAAAGATGTTTTCATAATTGACCATCACGAATTAACTCAAGCAGTTCCTGAAAATATATTTATGGTTAATCCGCAATTGAACGGGAAAGAAGAACTAAGCAGTTCAAGTCTTGTTTATTTATTCTGCAAACATTTGATTAAAGAAAATACAGAGTTTGCAAAACTTGCAATTTTGGGGATGATTGGAGACTCAATGGAGAAGAGCATAGACAAATTGAATAATTTAATTTTAAATGATGGAGATATAAAGAGGAAGAGGGGATTGTTAATTTACCCTTCGACACGTCCATTAAATCGCGCTTTGGAATATTGTTCTGACCCTTATATTCCAGGAATTACAGGAAATACTTTAGGAGTTATTGAATTGCTTAGAGAAGTGGGATTAAATCCTGTAAATGGGAAATACAAAAGTCTTATTGAACTTGATGAAAATGAAATGTCCAAATTAGTAACTGCAATAGTTCTTAAAAATCCCAAAGTGAGGAATAGGGAAATAGTTGGAGATATTTTCCTTATAAAATTCTTTAACAAACTTGAAGATGCAAGAGAGCTAAGTGCAATGATTAATGCCTGTTCAAGGATGGGAGATCCTGGAACTGCGTTAGAACTATGCCTTGAGTCTGGGAAAGCAAAAAAGAAGGCAGAAGCAATTCATACTAAATACAGGCAGGTAATAATTTCAGGACTTAAATCTGCAGCAGAATCTGAAAAAATAGAAGGAGAAGGATTTGTGATAATTAATGCAAGACAAAAGATAAAAGATACTGTAATTGGAACAATTGCAAGCATTCTTTCAAACTCTTCTGTTTATGAAGAAGGAACTATGATAACAACAATGGCTTATTATGATGACAAGATAAAAGTTTCTGCAAGAAGTGTTGGAAACAAAGGAAGAAACATAAGGGAAATTCTTGCTCAAGTAGTAAATCAAACAGGCGGAGAAGTTGGGGGGCATGAATTTGCTGCAGGATGTATGATAAAACAAGATAAGGAAACTGAATTTTTATCTCTTCTTAAAAAAAGCTTTGAAATTGAGTTTGTAAAGATGTAACTAAGAACCAAGGTTCCTAATACCTCCTATTGATATTAGCTAACCGCTGTAAGAAAGGTTCCTAATACCTTCTATTGATACTTTTAAAAACTACTTCTTTTTCCTTATTTTATGAATAATCTTGAAACAGGAGACTTAGTACTATGTACTGTTGATAGGATAGTTGGAACTGCTGTTTTTGTAAAAATTGAAGGAAGAAATATTGAAGGAGAAATTGTAATGAGTGAAGTTGCTCCTGGAAGAATAAGAAACATTAGGGATTATGTTGTCCCTAAGAAAAAAATTGTATGCAAGGTATTGAGAATTTCTCATTCAGGAAATATTGAATTATCTTTGCGTAGGGTTTCGCAGAAAGAGAGAAAAGAAGTTTTGGAAAGAGAACAGAATGAAAAAAGTTATACTAGTATTTTAAAAAGTATTTTAGGTCCTAACGCAGAAAAAGTAATTGAAGAAATTCAAAAAGAAGATAATTTAGTTTCTTTCCTTTTAGACGCAAAGGAAAATTCTTCTGCATTAGAAAAGCTTGCTGGAAAAGAAAATGCAGGTAAAATTCTTGAAATATTAAATACTGAAAAAAAGAAGAAGTTGATTGTTAAAAAAGAAATTCATCTTACTACTATAAAGCCTGAAGGAATTACATTAATAAAAAAGGTTCTTGGTGTTTTTAAGGGAATTACTGTAAAATATATTTCAGCAGGAAGATACAATCTTGAACTTGAATCTGAAGATGTAAAAACTGCAGATAAAAAAATGAGGGAAATGATTGTTAGTGCAGAAAAAGAATCTAAAAAATCAGGAATAGAATTCTTTTTTAAACAATAAAAGAAAATACTAAATCTATCTTGCTTTGAATTAAAAATAGGAAATTTTTGTTGCAAATCCCTTTTGCTACGCAAAATGGCTTTGGGGAGAATTTAACTCCCGACCCCTGCCTCATGAGAGCAGTGCTCTGACACTGAGCTACAAAGCCTTATGTTATTCTACGGTATTTGTAGCGAGTGAATGTATTTTAAACATTCTATTTCAGTAGTTTTTCCTTTCGATTTTCTACCATGCTAGGTTCTTTTTTCAAAAGAACCCGCTGAGCTACAAAGCCATATTCTATAAAAAGTTTGAACTTAAATATAGGTAAAATTAACAGAAAAATGTAATTTAAAAGTCTTGCTTAAGGATTCTTTTGTGTTTATTTCTCTTTTTCGGCTTGGGCTAACTGCTGCTTTTTTGTCCTTGTCATAAGGCCTGCCATTTGGTTTCTAAGCTTCTTGCTTAATTGAAGTCCTTCAAGAATTTTTTTATTCTTTTCAAAACTTCCATTAAACTTAACACCTTCGCTATTTACGGTTTTAGCTACTTTTCTTAATGATTTTGATTTTGTTTTTCCCATATTAATTTTCTGTATTTTGCTTATTTAAAGGTTTCTTTACTCCAATTTTCCTATGTCAGAAAGAGATTTCATAGCATTAATCAGCTCATCAAGCTTCTTTGGGGTCTCTCCAAGAGAAAGAACAGAATATTTCATCTTGTTGTCTGCTGCTTTTTTGTAAGCTTTCAAAACTTCTTTATCAGTTATCTTCTTTTTATTAAAAACAAATAGCAATTCTTCTTCTCCTTTATTTTTAACTTTTAAAATTGCTTCATCATTTTTGAAATCTTTTATATCTAAAATTTCAATTTTCTTTTTTTCCAAAAATTCTTTTATTTTGTTGAAGAAATTCTCATCTTTTTTGCTTTCTTTTACTGGCTTTTTTGCTTTTGCCTTCGGTTTTTTGGGTTTGACTTCTTTTTTAACTTGTTCTTTTGGTTCTTCAATTTCTTCCTCATCAATTGTTTCTTCTTTGCTAAAAATATCTAATTTTTGTTCTTCAACAATCTCTTTGTTTACTTCGGGAGTTTCCACTTCAATTACTTCAACAACAACCTCTTCTTTTGTTTCTTCTGCAAGGAAATATTTCCAGTATACTTCCCCATTTTTTTCAAATGGGACTGCAAAATCTTTTATCTCTCTTAAAGCAACACGAATTGCAGGCTGCTGCTCTGAATCCTTTAGAATTTTTCTTTCTTTTAATAATACATAAGCATCTTTTTCTTTGCTTTTCAAATATCTGGAAAATGGTTCAAGCTGTGCCTCTTGTCCTGAAATATAATATAAGGGAGAACTTCCAACTCTTAAAAAAGTCATTTTTATTTCTTTTTCATTATATAATTCAGAAAGAAATGCCGAAGCAAAAAGAATACTTAGTTCTGTATCTTTTGCTACTTGAACAGGCAAAGTCGGTCCGTTAGACGTAATTAATGAAATTATCTTCCTCTTTATTTGTATAGCATCAGCCATATTGTGAATAAAAAAAGGTCGTTAATAAAATTTGTTATACCCTGTTAAGGGGTTTATTCTTTCCTTTTACTTTTTATGGCTTAATCCAGGTTACTTCATAATAGCTGACATCTCCTTCTTCATCAACTATTGCGAGAAGAAGTTTCTTTTTTGTTGAATTTGCAATCCTGTTTTTGGCTGAAAAATCATGCCATGTTAATCTATTTGATTCATGGTCACAGAAAACAACCCATTTTGAATGCTTATCTCCAATTTTTGCCCCCTTGTCATAGACACGGAAATCTGCGCCGAATTTTAATGCGCTTTTTACAAGATATCCTCTTTCTCTTAAGTCCTTAAAAACCGGATATTTTATCTGTATTTTCTTATCTATCCTTGAGACTTTTTCCATAAACTCCTTTTTTGAAAGTTTTTTTCCAGATGAGATTATTTCCATTTTTTCTGTATTAACCAAAAATAAAGCTTCTGCTAAAGAGTATTGTATTTTCCCTTCAACAGGCTCTCCAAATCTGCTTTTTTCATATAAAGAATAAGCTTCAGAATCTGTGCTTGAAATCAGCTCTCTGCTAAGATAAGCTGTTATTTTGTCCATTATGCTATTTGTCTAAAGGGATATTTAAGTTTAGTGTTTTGTAAGTTTATCTTCTAAGAAAAATATATAAACTTGGACTGTTAAGAAATATTATGAAAGCTAAGGGAAATAGTTTTAGTATTATCAGTTTCTTAGCTTTGCTTCTACTCATTATATAGACTCATATTTTTTTATGAGTCCCATTGAATAAATCTTTACATTCTAAAATGAATTCTATTGAGATTTTTGATACTACCTTGAGGGATGGGGAACAGAGCCCCGGAGCTAATTTGAATTCTAAAGAAAAACTTGAAATTGCTTATGCTCTTAAAGAACTTGGGGTGAATGTAATTGAAGCAGGATTTCCAATTTCCAGTGAAGAAGATTTTAACGCAGTTAAAGATATTGCAAAAAAGGTAAAAGGGGTTGGAATATGCGGACTATCTAGGACGCTTAAAAAAGATATTGATAAATGTTATGAAGCAGTTAAATATTCAGACAGACCAAGAATTCATACATTTATTGCAACTTCTCCAATACATATTAAAGAAAAATTAAAATTATCTCCTGCAGAGGTTCTTAAAATTACAAAAGATAGTATATCTTATGCTAAATCTCTTTGCCCCGAAGTTCAGTTTTGCCTTGAAGATGCAACCAGAACAGAATATCCGTTTATGATAGAGGTAATTAAGACAGCAATTTTATCCGGAGCAAATATAATTAATATTCCAGACACAGTTGGTTATGCAGTTCCTTCAGAAATTAAAAAAAGAATAAATTATATTTTTCATTCGCTTGGAGAACTTATAGAAGAAAAAAATGTTAAACTTTCTGTTCATTGTCATAACGATTTAGGAAATGCAGTATCAAATTCTCTTGAAGGGATTAAATGTGGAGCATCGCAGGTTGAATGTACTATAAATGGAATAGGAGAAAGAGCAGGAAATGCTTCTCTTGAAGAGATTGTAATGAATTTAGTTACAAGAAGAGATCATTATAAGAGAGATGTTAAAGTCAATACAAAACTTCTTTATCCGACTTCTGTTCTTGTAAGTAATTTAACGGGGTTGTTTGTTCAAAGAAATAAGGCAATTGTCGGTAAAAATGCATTTGCTCATGAAGCAGGAATTCATCAAGCAGGGGTTATTGCCTGCAGAGGAACTTATGAAATAATGAATTCAGAAGAAGTTGGGTGGAAAGGAGATTCTTTGGTTTTAGGAAAACACTCTGGAAAAGGAGCAGTTAAAAATATCTTAGCAACTCACGGAATAAATGTTGAAGAGTCCAAGATAGAATATATTTTAGAGACCATCAAACAATTGGGGGCTAATAAGGAATATATGGATTACAATAAAGTTTTAGAACTGGCTAAAACTTAAATTTTTAAATTGGAGTTTATTAAAAACAACATGTCAGAAGAAAGAAAATTTGACTTTGAAAAAATTGAGAAAAAATGGCAGAAGAAATGGGAGTCTGAAAAAGTATTTGAAGTAAAAGAAAACGAGAAAAAAAAGAAATTTTACATTGCTGAAATGTATCCTTATCCTTCAGGAAGCGGACTTCATGTTGGACATGCATTTAATTATACTCTTGGAGATATAAATGCCAGATTTAAAATAATGAATGGTTTTAATGTTCTTCATCCTATTGGTTTTGATTCTTTTGGATTGCCTGCTGAAAATGCCGCAATTAAAGCAAAATCTCACCCAAAGATTTTTACTGAAGAAGCAATTGCCCAGTTTATCAAACAACAGAAAGCATTAGGGTTAACTTATGACTGGAGCAGAATGGTTGAAACTCATAAACCGGATTATTACAAATGGGACCAATGGATTTTTCTTAAGATGTTTGAAAAAGGACTTGCTTACAAAAAGACCTCTGCAGTTAATTGGTGTCCTAAGTGCAATACTGTTCTTGCAAATGAGCAGGTTCATAATGGCAAGTGCTGGAGACATGAAGATACAAATGTTGAAATAAAACATCTTGAACAATGGTTTTTAAAAATTACAGATTATGCTGATGAACTTTATGAAGATATTAATAAATTGCAAGACTGGCCTGAAAGAATTAAAGCAATGCAGAGAAACTGGATTGGAAAATCTAATGGAACAGAAATACTTTTTGAAATCAATGGAGAGAAATGGCCTGTATTCACAACACGCCCTGATACTATTTTTGGTGTTACATTTATGGTTGTTTCTGCCCAGCATACAAAATTAATGGAACTTGTTACAAAAGAGCAGAAAAAAGAAGTTGAAAACTTTTTGAAGAAATTAAAATCAACTTCTGAAAAAGATTTGGCTGATTTGGAAAAGGAAGGGGTTTTTACTGGGAGTTATGCAATCAATCCAATGAATAATGAAAAAGTTCCGGTTTATGCTGGAAATTTTGTTGTAGCAGATTACGGAGCAGGAATGGTAATGGC
>Ga0172380_10009670_pt1 | contig 10231 bp, 7 predicted proteins | sample Leawe162metaG_FD_119747 | JGI IMG/M metagenome (GOLD analysis project Ga0172380, IMG submission 119747) | Leachate microbial communities from a municipal landfill in Southern Ontario, Canada - Leachate well 162 metaG | ecosystem: Engineered > Solid waste > Landfill > Unclassified | place...
ATTAAATATTTTTGCATTGGGAGATACTAATGATAGATCCGTAACAATATCTGATGCATCAATGTCTGGAACTATTAAAGAACATTATCATACATTTGATGGTGTCTTAGAAACGCAACAAGCAGCTATTACATCATTAGCTGAAATGTGCAATAGTTTTAGGTGTTGGCCTGTCTGGAAAAATGGAGTAATTAGCTTTATAATCAATAAAAATGATACCCCAATACATACACTTTCTTTAGGAAATATAATAAAGGATAGTTTTTCTCAATCTTTTACTAATTTGACAGAAATTCCTTATATTTTGGAAGGCCAATATATTGATGCTTCTGATGATTACCAACAGAAGCTTTTATCATCTATTGCTGAAGATACAGACTTAATTAAATCTACTAAATCTAGTATAGGACTAAAAGGAATAGTAAATAGACAAAAAGCTGAGAGAGAGTTAAAATTCAAACACAGTAATGCTATTAATAGCAACCATGTTATAAATTTTAAAGTTGGTCTAGATTATATACATGCATCTGCTGGAGATATAGTTAATATCTCTCATACATTGCCTGGGTGGGGAAATAGTGGAAGGATATTATCCTATAATGCTACTAATAAGACTGTTAGCTTGGAAGCTACCTATACTTTTACTGATGTAACAGCAACTTATTTAATTAAGTATCAAACATCAGATAATAATTTTGTAACAGCTACTATTTTAAATGGAAATGTTTCACAAACAGCTTCTTTACAAAATTGGCCTGATTCTGAATATCCAAAATCAGATGCTGTATATGCAATTGGTAAGAAAAGTACATATATAAAACCATATAGACTTACAGAAGTAAAAAGATCTAAAGTAGATGAAGTAGATCTTACTCTTGTAAATCATATTCCCTCGGTATATACTGAGCCTACTATATCTATAATAGAAAATAATGATACAGATTTATCTAATCCTACAACTATAAAATTAGCAAAACCAACTAATATATCAATTGTTGCTTTGAATAGCAGTGGGGAAATAGGATTTAATATAAGTGCTATATGTACTAATGCTGATTATATAATAGTGGAGTTTTCAGTAACTAATAATGGAACTTATGAAAGCATAGGAAGTATATATAATAATACATTAAAATATATAAACAATTCATTAGCAACCAATGCAACATATTACTTTAGATTACAAGGAAAAACTAATAGTGGTATAGGGAGTGCTTACTCATATGTAAGTTGCTTTTTACCAAATATGCCTACAGATTTGGTTTGCCCCTCTGGAATATGCATAAGTGGGTATATGCCAAATACCCACAAATGGGATGGTAAGGATATAACTATTTTTTGGAATCCTGTATCCTTAAATAGTTCAACAGACTCTGTTGATGGCTATATTGTAAAAATATACTATTCTGATCCTAATGATGAGTCTAAATTATTAAGAACAGAATATGTAAATACTACTCAGTATACTTATACATATGATACTTGCTTATCAGATGCAAATAATACTATTTATGGTGGATATTACAATAAATTATATTTTAAAATAGCTACCAGAAGCAGGAATGGTGGTGAATCAGAGTATAGTTTACCATTTGAAGCATATAATTCTCCTCCTATCGATATAACAGGTCTTACTGCATCTGGAATCCCTGGTGGTGTAAAGTTTGAATGGAATAAAGGTACTGATTTAGATCATAGATATTATCAATATAGTTATGATGTATCAGGGGAAGGATATAGTGCTTGGGTTAATTTAGAAAACAATTATGTATCTATTGTATTAACATCTGCTCAATTAGCAACTGCCGGAAATAAAGCACTTATTACATGTATGGTTAGAGATGTAGATTGGCATGGTCAATATTCATCATCAAGTAGTGCGTCTGAAAATGCCAATAGCGTAGATAACCAAATCAATGTTGGTAATTTTACTATTTCTGGATCTTTATTATATTCTGATTATTTCTTTCTTGATTCTGAAAATTCAAGGATGAGATTAGGTCATAATTCTGGAACATATGTAGAACTAGATGGTGCATCTATGTCAATACAAAGTTCTAATTATGTTTCCGGATATTTAGGTGCAGGATTTATTCTTAATTCTAATTTACTAGAAGTCGGAAATATTGTTGCTAGAGGAGTTATACATGCCTCAGTATTCCAAAAGGACTCTATTTCTGTAGTTGGTGGAAGTGTATTAATCAGGCCAGCAGATGTATTAGATGAAGCTATGACAGCCTTAGACTCATGTACAATGACAATAAAAGGTGATGAGACTTTTTCTGTTGGTGATATTTTAAGGATAAAAGATGGTGGAGAGGATGAGTGGTTTCAAGTAACTGCTACAGGTGAAGAAGCCACAATGGATAGTTATTCAGAAAGTAATAATTCTACTGATTATTCAATAGGTTACAGTTCTCCAGCAGTAGATACTTTGATGGATAGTTATGCCTCTTCCAATCAGACTACAGATAGTTTCATGTATTCTGGCTATGTTCTTGAAAGAGGGCAGACATTTACCGGAAATGGGGAGTCAATAACTAAGGTAAGTTTTTATATTAAAAAAGTTGGTAGTCCCACGGGAACGATGAGTGCAGTAATTTATGCTCATACTGGAACTTGGGGTACTTCTGGTTTGCCTACTGGGGCAGCTTTAGGAACATCAGCAACTGTAGATGTAGCCACTGGATTAACTACAAGTTATCAAATTGTTACTTTCACATTTTCATCTCCTGTTGCTACAGTAAATGGAACTCGTTATGTTACCACATTGCAATTTACGAGTACCTCATCAGATGCTAGTAATGATATTTCAATAGGGGTTGATGGAACTCCAGAAGATGAGGGAAATGGTGTTTATTATAACATTGCAACGTCAGCTTGGCTTACTTCTATTTATGATAGAATATACTATGTGTATTATACAGTTGCAGCAGGTACACCTACTTCTATAAGAGGACAGTCAATAACAGGTAATGGAAGTGCTTTAACAAAAGCATCATTCTATTTGAAAAAAACAAGCAGTCCTACAGGTTCAGCTTATGCAAAATTATATGCTCATTCTGGAACATTTGGTGTATCTAGTGTACCAACTGGAGAAGCTTTAGCTACATCAGATGCTTTTGATGTCTCAACATTAACCACAGATTTTGCTCTTACTGATTTTACTTTTTCATCTCCATATACAACTGTGGATGATACCAATTATGTTGTAACAATTGAGTTTTCAGGAAGTAGTGCAACTGATTATATTGTAGTTGGGGGAGATTCCATTTCTCCTACTCATAATGGAAATTCATGTGATTATATAAGTTCTTATACTGCATATTCTAGTGTGGATCTTTGCTTTTACACTTATTATACTGATACTTCCAGTGGGGCATATACTGTTTCAAGAGACAAAAATGCTATGTATGAGGTTGATACTAATCCGGCATGGTCTAAAGGAACTTGTGTTACAAATTTTGGGCAGTCCGGGGATGGTGGAATTTATCTTACTTCCTCAGAAACTAATGCTCCATATATTTCCATGTTTACTCATGCTGGAAGTCCCTGGACTACATTAACTACCCAACTTAGATTAGGAAATCTTAATGGCTCCTATGGGTATTCCTCTGCTATTTATGGATTAGCAGCAGGACAATATGCAACTGCATCAAAAGCATGGTTTTCGATTGAACAGACTAATGGATTGAGAATAGGGGTAAATACAACTGTATATAGTCAATGGGATACTAGTGGAAATGCTTATTTTGGGAATCAAGCTGGTTATCACACAAAAGTAAGTTCCTCTGGGGTAGAAGTTAAAAGTGGATCAACTGTTTTATCTTCTTTTGGATCTACAGTTCTTATAGGTAGGGCGTCCACCAGCCAAAATAATATCCTTATTAGTTCAGGAGCAATGTATTTCAGGAATAATACCACAAATTTAATTTCTATAGACTCAAGTGCTTCGGCAATAACTGTTGGTCAAACAGGGACTGGAAAACATAATATTTCCATAGACGATACATATATTAGGATGAGATCAGCCACATCAGATGTTGTATGGGTTTCAAGTGTGGGGTCTTATTTCTCAAATAGTGCTATATTTTCAAGCAGTGTTACGTATGACGCTAATAATTATGGGAAGATTGTAATGCAGCTAAATGAAAGTGCTAATCCTTTTTCATATATTACTATATATCAAGCTGGTGTAAATATTGTAGATTTTAGATTATCTAATGCAAGTAGTGAAATTGTAGCAACATTGAAAACTACTTATGATTCAAATGATTATGCATTAATCACTGTCACTGGAGCAAATAATGCTTCTAATATAACCTTTACTGCTGATGCCAATGGAACACTTCGATCAATGGGCTATAATACTGCTGGTTTAGTTCCTTCTACAGATCGAGGTATAAGTCTTGGATATGGCACTTCTTATCAATGGGATCAATTATGGGTCTATAATGTAAATGAAGAAGCAGATTTCTTTTTCTTAGATGATAGAGATGATCTTGCAGAATTGGCAAAAATCAAAGGCTCAGGAAAATATGATCCAATATCGGGCTTAGAATTTATTGATGATAATACTTTACCAGAATGGGCCTTAGTCAAGGCTGCTGAAGATATGTATAACCCTTTTACAAAAGAATTAATGTGGAAAAAGGGAGATATTATGAAAAGTTCAAGAGGAAATCCCTCAATGTCCTCTAAGATTTGGCCGTCATGGTTACGAGGTTCTTTAATGCAATTATATAGAGATTTTAACTCTCTAAAAGAAGATTATGAAAACTTGAAAAAAACACTTGACAAAAGTTAATTAATGATTATATTATATTGAGGTGATGTAACATGGGGAGTTATTGACTATATTACTTATTTTTGCTAGTATACCTTTTTTATTAATATTATTATTTAAAATGGAGAACAATAGATGGGAGAAAAAGAGAAAATAAAGTTTTACAATGTAGTATTTGAATATTTCATTAATCCAGAAAATCCTTTGGGAAAATCATTTATAAAACTAGACAAATGTATAACAGGAAAATCAGCATTTGATTATGGGGTTTTTCAGAAGAAGATAATAAAATCACCAGAATTTCAGGAATATTCTGAAAGAAGAAAAGAGATAATAGATAAATATATAGATGAAAAAACTAATGAATATTCTTTAACTTTATCAGGGACTGAAGAGGAAAATAAGAAAAAGATTGAAGAGTTTAAAAGAACTATTTTCATATCTTCAACAGATTTAAAAGAATGGTCTGATCTTTTATCTATAGATAGTGGTTTAGAACTAGACAAATGTACTATATATGGTAGAGATATATTATATAATTTTGATAATGAGATATATAAAAAAGAGAAAAGATGTGTTATAACTAATACAGATATTAATTTAACAAGAGAAGACTTTTCTCTATTAGAGAGCTTTTGTCAATTTGAGTGGTAATTTTACACATAATAATTATGTGATTGATATATTGAGGTATAAATAATGTCCGTGTACTCAGTAAATTCTGTAACCATAAAGCCTGGATCAGCTAAAGTAATAGGAAATAGTACTGAATTTACAACATATATTGGTCAAGGAGATATATTTAAAATCTCTGATGAATCAGTTTTTTATGATATAGCTTCTGTAAATTCAGCAACTAACTTAACATTATCTTCTAATTATGAAAATTCTAATTATTGGGGGTATGTTACTAATGAAGTTGTTGCTACTGGATTGGCTGCAACTAAGATGTATTCTGGATACATTGACAATGTACCTATTTTAGCTAATACAGTAACAATTAATGCCAGTTATGAGCATTTTACAGATAATGGTGCTGGAACTTTATCTGGGGATGCTTCTCCTCCCGGTAGTGGGACTATAGACTATAATTTAGGATCATTCTCTATAACTTTAGGAAGTAATTTAACTGCAACTGCTGATTTTGTAGCAAGTTATCAGTATGGAACTACTATGTCTGGAATGAACTACCAAATACTTACTTCCTTTACACCCCATTTATCAATTCCAGAACTATCTACTTCAGATACAAATTCAGCTTACATTATAACAAAAGCATTCAGAGTAATAGATAGTAACTTTTATAAACATAAATCTAAAACAATAAGTGTTGATTATACTGCAACTAATACAGATTTTACCATATTATTGTCTGGAAATAGTAGCAAGACTAGAGTTAAACTTCCTAAAGGAAGCAGTGGAAATGTTGGTAGGCATTTAGTACTTTGCAATAATAGTGCTTCTGACCTCATTGCGTCACGTTATAATGCCAGTGATTTAATTTATTGGAGTAATAATAAAAGTGGAGCAGCTACCCATATTACTGATAAGTATGGAGTGCGTGATTTCTACCTTGCCACAGCAAATTCTTGGCTAGTCAAATAAATATACACCTATCCTAGCAAAAAGGCTACTTACAAATAGAGTAAGTAGCCTTTTATTTTAATAAATAATATTTTCTATATAATATATATTATATAATTCCCAACCTATCATTAACTCTTTATATGATATAGATGAACTTCCCTTTTTATAAATTGAATTTTCTAACCAAGGCAACATTTGTAAATTATATAGATTTGATATTATTTCAGGAGATATATTATTTAAAAATCCGTCTAATACTGAAAATTTATGATCTAGATGATGATTAGCTCCCTGCGATCTTTCTAAATTATTTGGATTTATTAATTCCTTAAATTGTTTATACATTTTTCTAGTTAATCTTTGTACTATTATTCTATATTTATAGAATTTGTCTATGTCTTTTATATCATAAACTATTTTAGAATTTAAATAACATTGTCTACATTGTGTATGTCCTTGATCAATATCATTCCACCTAGAATAGAATATATGACCATTTTTACATTTTAGCTTTAATTTTTGTTTATTATTAGTATAATGTTTAGATAGTAAATATATACCTAATATATTTAATTTATTTAATATTATCCCTAATGATATTCTTTTTTTATTATTAGAACATTCTGAGCATGATTTATGTTCTTTCCAAATTGACCAAGTTGTAGTGGTTATATGACCTTCTTTACATTTTATTTTAATCTTTTTTATTGCTGATATATATTTTTTTGATATTAGAATAAACCCATATTTTTCTAATTCAGATTTTACAAAATCTATAGATAGTCTTTTTTTATCAAAGGAGCAAATAGAGCATCCTATACCATCTTTAAATTGATCATATCTTACTTTTATTTTATGACCATTATCACACATTACATTTAACTTTTTTTTAGAATTAATATATTTTTTACTTAAAAGTGTCCATCCACTTTTTTCAAATTGTTCTCTAATAAACTCATATTCTAATTTTCTAGGCATATTAATCACTTCCATTGATTTATCTTCCATTCTAAAATATATGGCAGGAAGGTTGGAAGTACCTTCTTTTCAGGTGTACATCCCTAGCCATATAATTATAAACATTTTAGGTTAAATAAAATCACAAATTATTTTTTCAATAATAAAGAATTTTTTAATCTATTTTTAAACATTAGAGCTGTTTTCCTACTTATTTCTTTACTTGCTAAATCTAAATACTCAACTTCTCCTTTTGACTCTTTTACAATATCAGAAAACATAGCTTTAATTATTTTACCAGTATCCTCTATTGTTGGTTTTTCAAATTCTTGAAGGACATGAGATAATCTCATCTCTGTTACCCATTCTTCTGCTATAGCTTTTGCATCAGATAAAATTAATAGTTCATTTTTATTTAATGATCTTTTGTTTTTTGTTTCTCTAAAATCATCAGCTTTGTGTTTTGCTATAATTCTAGAACCATTATTTTTCCTAACTTCAATAAGTGGTCTTAAAACTATTCCCTCTCTTTTTCTAGGTTCTAGAATACCACATTTAATAGATTGATCAGATGGTTTATCTCTTAATTCATCTAAGAGTTTTATATCAGTTAAGCACTTTGTATATGGAACAAAATCTAAATTAAATATTTTTACAATTTCTTCTGCATTTGGTACTGATAACCAATTTTCTCCTATTTTTACCTCAAATGAAACAAATCTTGGTATTTTACCATAAGTATCTGACATTCCTTGGCATTTACCACCATAAAATTCACCGAAAATACTTATTTTTGGAATATTTAATTTAGTAAATTCATTTTTTAAAAATTCATGATTGAACATATTAATAAAATAATCTTTATTTTCGCCAGAAAATAAACTTAATTTATTTTCATTCCATGAAATATGTGCTGAAGTACCGTGTATTTTTTCTAAAGCATAACATTCTTTAAATAAAAGAATATCTTGCTCTTTATAGAGATTAGGTATCTCTAGATATCCCATAGCTTACCACCATAAACCATGATAGAATTTAGCAAAAAGATCCAAACCTTCTTGTATTTTCTTTTGATCTGATTTCACCTTTTTAACATTACTTTTATATTTACTATTTTCTAAAGTACACCAAGATTCTTCTATTTCATCATATCTTGATAACATATCAAATGATATAATCATCTTATCTAATTTTTTATCCCAAGATTTTTCAGTTTCACCATAAGGTATGCCATTATTTAACTTACGAAAAATAACCAATCTTGGATGCACAAATTTAGCTATTTCATCATAAAGCTCCCAAGTTTCTTTATCTGAAAATCCTCTAGACCAATATTGATATGTATGTTTAAAAAATCTCTTTATCATAAACCATTTTCTATCAAACCATTCTTTTATATTCTCTAATTTCATATTATCTCCTATGCTATTATATCATTTAGTTTATTAGCAGTTAATCCTTCATAAAATTCTTTGAGAATTGCTTTTAAATTAATAGGTGTTATTTTCATATTATTAGATACATTAGAAAATACTTTCTTAGGATCTTCCCTATAAGATTTTATGAAGTTATACTCATTTCTATATAAATATTCAACTATATCTTTAACTTGTTCTTCCACTATCTTGCAGGAAGTATCATGGACTTCCTCTGCTCCTTAGTTAATTCATTAGTTTTTGATCTTCCTATAGCTCCACAACCTTCACATCTAAATGCTTTGTATCTTCCAGATGGTGTAAAATAATTACCATCTTCTATTAAATTAGTATCTCCACAATTAGGACATATACTATCTTCTATATCCATATAAATAGCAAGATTGGGATGTCCCTTAATCCAAGGTCTAAGAATTAGATAAAGATCTTCTAGAGCTATTATATCTTGTCTATTATATTTCTCCATTTCTGATAGGGCTTTATTAGCATCTGCTCCATCCATTCCTAAACATCTGCGCCAAAGTCCATATTCTGTTTTTATCTTTCTAGTTAATCCAAGCATACTATTAAGATAATCAAGTTTATTTGATACAAATGCAAAATTCTTTCTAGTTTCGGTGTAAGTATCTACAACTTTGTATGGTTTAGGAGGAGCAAAATCATGTTGTAAAAATCTAGCATTAGTTTTTCTAATGTCAAATTTTATGCAATTATGACCAATTAATATCTGTGCATCATCCATTAATAACCATAAATTTTCAAGAATTCTCTTGTCATTTCTATTTATAGCTTCCTCTGGAGTAAGAATTTCCGACATTACTTTAGAAGTTCCTAGCCATTTAGCAGACCAACCAACTATAGACCAATCCTTTATAAGATTTTCAGTAGGAATAACTTGCTTGTATAAACCCCAAACTAAGGTTTCTGCTGGTAACGTTTCTATATCGAGTAACAGAATTTTGGGAGAATTTACAACAGTAAATATTTTATTCTCTACTTTATCACTTATCAATTTTCCATTTCTTAAATATCGTTCTACACTAGATTCCTTAACCTTAAACTTTTTTGCTAATTCTTGTATTGACATCTTTCCAAATAATGATCGTATATTTTCTATTTTATTCAATTTTTGTCTCCATTATTTTATTTATATTAAAATGATAACATGCATATCCGGTGTGGCTCCCCCAATCTTCCTACTCGTACTTCTTTTCAGTATATCGTAATTAGGATAATGGCGTCTAGATACATAAGTTATCTCTGCCACTTTAAAAAAGTTAATATATTTAACTACTTACTCTTCTTTATAGGTTTCTTCTTAGTTTCTTTCTTAGTATCTTTAGATTTTGCCATAGATTCAACTTCCTCCTCTCCCTTAAAATTATGTTCAAGCTCAAATATAATTGTTTCTAATAATTTAATTAACTCATCTTTTGTTCTCCATCTTTGTAACCATGATCTAAAT
>Ga0172380_10009671_pt1 | contig 10231 bp, 13 predicted proteins | sample Leawe162metaG_FD_119747 | JGI IMG/M metagenome (GOLD analysis project Ga0172380, IMG submission 119747) | Leachate microbial communities from a municipal landfill in Southern Ontario, Canada - Leachate well 162 metaG | ecosystem: Engineered > Solid waste > Landfill > Unclassified | place...
CCTGCTTCATCCCCGCCCTCGCGCCGACGCAGGCACAGGGCTCCAATCTGCCGCACTTTTAGTCCGGCGCGGCCGAACAAATCAGCCGCTTCTGTGAGGGATTATTGCTCCGGCTTTTACACAGAAACTGGCACAACGCTACGAGGTCGGCGAAATCTGCCTCGCCGAGCCACTTTCTGCGCATCACGAGCTCATCGCGAAAATAGCCGAGATGCGCGATCGGGCCGCCGAAAGACGTCAGCCCGAGCTTGAGGAAAACGCGGAATACCTCGCCGGGCGATCCGGAGTGCGGCTTGGATTTCAATTCGTCAGCGGCGTTCAGGGACGACTTCACGCACCAGCTCCTGCATTTCTCGCGCGCGGAGCGAAGAGCCTGCACTCCGTAGGCAGTTGCGGTGATCCCGAGAGCCGTCTCGAACTTATCTTCGCTCGATAGCAACATCGGCATGCGTTCGTGATTTATCGATACGGTGAGCTTATTCGGCTCCGTGGTCAGGAAGGAATGGAGATCAAGGGCTCGCCATCCTCTTTCAGGGGCAGCCCAATGCTGCCAAACGCACTTGAGAGGTACCACGAGGCGCGACCGCTATCGTCGGTGCCCGGCGACGCCAGGCATTGGTCGGTTGCCTTATTTGTTGCGCGTTGAGAACTCACTTCGTAGGCATTTCTTCGTGGACGTGCGTGTGATCGCCATGTCCGTCACTGTGCTCTGCCGACATGCGTTTCATTTCGGCGTATTTCTCCGCACTGAGCTGCGGAAGCTCTTTCAGAAAAGCCACCAAAGTCCACAGCCGTTCGTCGGAGTGCGTAGGGCCAAAAGCGGGCATCCCCGTCATCTTGATGCCGTGCTTCACAATCCAAAATAACTCCGCAGCCGTCCACTCTTTAGCGGCCTTAGCAAGATTGGGCGGACGTGGATTGAGCCCTTTACCGACTTCGCCTCGCTCTCTGCCTGGCGCACCATGACACGTGACGCACATCTCATCGAATTCCGAAAAGCCGTCGGTAACTTGCTGGCTTGTGAACTGAGCAGGCGCATTCACTGATGCGGCGCGGATGGCAACGGAACGCCGCGTTGTCGTAGTCAGAAACCAATGCGTGAACGCGTTGTGAGCGTCTGTCGCCGCAACATTATATCCCCCAGCGAGGGCGAAAACTGACGCCGCAAGCAGCAGCAGCGCTATAGAGATCAAACCGCCGACCGCATACTTCATCTCGTCTCCAGCGCTTAATTAATAGCGAGCCGTTTCGTACAGGATTGCGTAGAAAACATAATCATTTAAACGCGCTGCGCTATGGGCTCGAGGAAAATTTTACTAAGAACGGGCCATTGGTAAAAAAAGAAACGTACGTCCGTAACTATTACCAAGCTGAAGCGTTGGCTGGGGGGGGCCAAATTATTTGGCCGAACATGAAGGAGGAACGCCATGAGAATTCTGTTCGCTGCAGGTTTTCTCGCCCTGATGGCTTTGGCGCCAGCTTACAGCCAGGATAAAGAGGCATGGTGCACTACTGGCCACATGAAGCAGATGGACGCCCAAGTCGCCAAAATGACCGATGCCAAGATGCAGAAGTCAGCCAAATTGCATCTAAGTCAATCAAAAGCGGCCATGAAGAAAAAAGATATGTCTGGCTGCATCGAGCACATGGAAGAAGCGCACAAGGCCATGGGCATGTGAGCACGAGTTGGGCGGTCGTTCACCAGGAACAGCTGCCCGTCGCGCGATGTCATTGACTCCGACTGGCGTCCCTGGTCCGGGAAACTGCGAGCGTTGAATTCGTCGCCAGCGAGAATTGCTAGATTCACTCAGTCGCAAACGCCAGCGTCTTTCGACGTTAAGGCTGGAGAACGATTGAGACTTTTAGGAGGACAGGCGCGCTTTTATTCGTCCTTGCGGGCGGGCGGCAGGTCCGGCGCATCTGCGGGAGAAGGATTCCGATCGAGGTCCGCAATCAGCTTTTTCATCTCGCCGATTTCTCGCACCTGCGCATTGATTATGCCGTCAGCCAGCTTGCGGACGCGGGGATCGTGGATATGCGCGCGTTCACTTGTCATGATGGCGATGGAGTGGTGGGGAATCATCGCCCTCATGTAGCTGACGTCGTCGACCGTCTGCTGGCTACGGAGGAGCCAAAGTGAAATCCCGAAAGCCAAAACGCTACACACAACTATTGCCGCGTTGATGCGCTTGTTTTGGTACATTGCCCACATGAAGCCCAGCATGATGATCGCCATAGCGGCTCCCATCAGGACCGCCATCCACGTGCGCGTCTGGCTAAAGAAGACGTGATCGAGCGCGTAGGTATTAAGATACATCAGTCCAAACATCACGAAGGCGGACACCGCAACCATCGCCAAGAACCGGCCATAAGACATCATCCAACATCCCTCATTTGAACATCATCCACACCGCCATTGCGACCATCATCAGGTTTTCGGTGAGCGAGACGAAGCCGAGCGGCACGTTGCTGTCGCCGCCGACACAGGCGCATTTGAGTTCGCGCCTGTCGATGTAGGCGGCCTTGAAAACGGAAATCGCGCCAATACCCCCGATGAACAGCGCAACAGGGATGGCGATCCACTTTAGCGCGCCTGCGATCATCAAGATGCCCGCCAACGCTTCGGCGAAGGGATACACGTAGGCGTAGCGCACGACGCGCAGCGCGAGGAGATCGTAGCCGAGAAACATGTTCGAAAAAGACTCAAGATCGCGCAGCTTTAATATGGCGAGAATGCACATACTGAAGGCGATGAACCATTCAGCTGCCTGCTCGGTCAGGAGGGCCCCGTGTGCCGACCAACCGGCTGCGATCGCCATGAGCGCGGCTGTCCCGAATACTGCGATTACTGGTCGATAGGTCACCGCCTCGGTGTCGGTGGCAGGTTTACCGAAATACTTTTGGAGCGCGTCGTAACCGCCGATCCGCTCGTCACCAACGAACGTTTGCGGCGTTGTCGCGACTTGATATTGCCTCTTGAAGGCGTCGGTATCTTCTCTTGAAGTCAATTTGTGATCGTCAACCAAATATCCCTCGCGCTCCAGCAAATCGAGCGCCTTAAGGCCAAACGGGCAAGTATGCTCGTCGGTCGCCATGCGGTACAAGGATGCGGATTTTCCGGACATGGTTCAGCTTCCTCCTTTGTAACCAACGCCTGAGCAAACGATCTGCTCCCAAGCAAATTGCAAGCGGAGCACAAAAACAGCTGAAAGAGGGACGCGAGGCGTCCAAGTGGTTGTGGGGGACGATTGAACCCCCTTATAGTTATCGGGTCTTTGAGTCGTGCATTCAGCCCATTCACATTGGCGCGAGTTGACCTTGAAACACTGGTTCCCAATCGTCGTTCTTCTATCTCTGCTCATGCTAGGCTCGCCTAGCGTGGCCAGTGCCCATGGCGGGCGGATAGATAGTGACGCGGTTACGGTGGCCGTCCACTCTCAGGATCAGAGTACGCCTAAGGGCCACGACCTCGTCGCGCCGGAATACTTCGAGATTGGCGGAGCGCTGCCCGCAGAGCGTAACTGCACGGGAGCTTGCTGTTGCCAGGGAATGTCTCACTGTAGTTCGCAGTGTGGTTCGCCGTCGGCTGCTTTGCATAAACTTCTGCAGCTTTCCGCCAATGTCCCTGTGCGGCGGATCGGTCTTGCATATGACGCTCCGGTCAAAGCCCTCGATCGTAAATTCGGTCTCGAAAGACCTCCTAGAGGCTAATTGCGTCCAGTCGGACGCTGGTCCCTGATCGGGCCTCAGCGCAGAACCTGCGTTCCATATTCTGCGCGTTTCCCAACGCTCGCCGCCCCGCGTCTGGCTCGCACATCCGTGCTTGCCGTTTGACGCCTGGAAACGATTGAAGCCTCACACAACGAGGTGAAAATGCTCATACGTGCATTCGCACTTGCGCTGCTGCTGCCTGCCCTTGCCGGCTGGAGCGATGGCGAGCCAGCATGGCCGGTGAGCGGGCCGATGCCCGACCAGCCGATCGCCGTGCGTGAACAGTCGTACGTTCCGGTGAATGCCGGCGCAAAGCGCTACCAGCCCGTTGAACCGATGCCGTGGGGCGACGTTAATCGCCGGGTCGCGCCGAAACAACCTCAATCCAAATCCAATTCGCAGGGGCACGACGCGCACTGAGGGGCGTCGGGTACTGCGCAAGAGAGGGACGACATGACTGGGGGGAAGGTGGACCGCACGGTTCGGCGCGGGGGCGCTGGATCGGGCCTGATAATCGCGGCAGCCGCGCTGATGCTCGGCGGGTGCGCGCAGTTTTCTAAGGATGGCGGGATGTCTCTCGTCGCGGATCAGACCGGTAGTGTTCTTGGCACGCCGGCAGAAAAAATTAGAAACGAGGCGGACGCCGCAGCCGCGAAGGCGCGCGTGAGGTCGCTGTTGGCTAAGCCGCTCACGGCCGATGCCGCCGTGCAAATCGCGCTTCTCAATAACCGCGCGCTCCAAGCGGCCTACAACGATCTCGGTGTCTCGGAGGCCGACATGATCGAGGCAAGTCTTCCGCCTGCGCCGTCTTTTTCGCTGGTCCATCTCACCGGCGCCGAACTCGAGATCGAACGGCAGATTACGCAGAACATCCTCGCCCTTCTCACGCTGCCGCGCCGTCGCGAGATTGCGCAAGACAAATTTAAAATCGCGCAAGCGCGTGCAATCGAAGCAACCCTCATCACGGCAGCCGAAGCGCGCCGCGCCTTCTATAGAGCCGTTGCAGCCGGGCAGACGGTGAAGTTCCTTGAGGAATCGCGCACTGCCGCCGAGGCCGTATCAGAACTCGCAAAGAAGCTAGGACAAACGGGCGCTCTGCCAAAGCTCGATCAGGCCCGAGAACATGCCTTTTATGCCGAGGTCAACGGGCAACTCGCCGTTGCTCGTCTGAAGCAACGAAGTGAACGCGAAAAGCTTAACCGCGTGCTCGGGCTCTGGGGTGCCGAACTCACGTATCGGCTACCCGGCAAGCTCCGACCACTTCCTGCAAAGCCACGAACGTCGGGCGATGTGGAGACAGAGGCGGTCATGTCGCGGATCGATCTCCAGACTGCACGGATGGAGTTGACGGCTCTTGCGAAGGAGTACGGCCTGACGCATGCGACCCGCTTCATCGATGGTCTCGAAGCCAGCGGCATCAGCCGAAACGAAATCCAAAATGGCGAACGAACGCCGCGTGCGGGCTACGACCTGAGCTTCCAAATCCCAATCTACGATTTCGGCGAGGTCAAAACCAAGCGCGCCGAAGAAACCTACCTCCACGCCGTCAACATGCTCATGGACAAAGCGGTCAACGTACGAGCGGATGCACGCCAAGCCTACCAAGCCTACCGGGGTGCCTACGACATTGCACGCTACTACGAGAAGACGATCCTGCCGCTGCGCGAGACGATCTCCGAGCAGACGCTCCTCAACTACAACGGCATGCTTTCTGACTTGTTTGGTCTCCTGACCGACGCGCGGGACCGGATCGCCGCCAACGTGCAAGCCATCGAGGCGAAGCGCGACTTCTGGATTGCCGATGTGGACCTGCGCGCTGCAACGATCGGGGGAGGCGGGCTTACCCCCGGTGGCATCGGCCAGACGCAACAAGCCGCAGCACAAAACGATTAGCAGAGGAACCTCAGCCCATGACTGTTTCGCGTCGCAACTTTCTAGCAACCTCCGGGCTTGCGCTCGCGGGCGTGACACAGGTGACTGGCCGCGTCGCCGCCGCTTCCATTCCCGAGGCTCCCTCGCAGGCGTCGCCATCGATGCAGCCGCCGCTCCATCCGTCGAGCGGCCCGGAATATAACCCGGTCGTCACCCTCAACGGCTGGACTTTGCCTTGGAAGCAGAACGGCGACTGGAAGGAATTTCATCTTGTCGCCGAACCGGTCGTACGCGAATTCGCACCCGGAATGAAAGCTCATCTGTGGGGATACAATGGGCAGGCGCCTGGGCCAACGATCGAGGCCGTCGAAGGCGACAAGGTTCGCATCTTCGTTACCAACAAGCTCCCCGAACATACGACGGTGCATTGGCACGGCATGCTGATACCGAACGGTATGGATGGAGTCGGGGGCGTTACGCAGCCGCACATCCCACCTGGCAAGACCTTCGTCTACGAGTTCGAGCTGAACGCCAGCGGAACGTTCATGTACCACCCGCATTCCGACGAGATGGTGCAAATGGCGATGGGCTTGATGGGGATGTTCGTCGTGCATCCCAAAGACCGCAGCTTCCGCCCGGTCGACCGCGACTTCGTTTTTATCATGAGCGCTTATCGTATCGATCCCGGCAGCTATCTGCCGAGGGTCAACGAAATGCTCGATTTCAACATGTGGACTTGGAACAGTCGCGTGTTCCCTGGCATCGACACGCTGCCCGTCCGCCTTGGTGACCGCGTGCGTGTGCGCATGGGAAATCTGACGATGACCAATCACCCAATTCATCTGCATGGTCATCATTTCTCGGTAACCTGCACCGATGGGGGATGGGTGCCGGAAAGCGCACAATGGCCGGAGACGACGATCGATGTTCCCGTTGGCGCTGTCCGAGCGTTTGATGTCGTTGCCAACAATCCCGGCGATTGGGCGTTCCACTGCCACAAGACGCACCACGCCATGAACGCCATGGGTCACGACGTGAAGACATACATCGGCGTCGATCTCAAAAGTATGCAGCCAAAGATCTCGAAGGTCGTCCCAGGAGGCTACATGCCAATGGGAGAAGCGGGCGGAGCCGGCATGGCCGAAATGGAGATGCCGTTGCCCGACAACACGCTGCCGATGATGACCGGCTTCGGGCAATTCGGGCCCATCGAGATGGGTGGCATGTTCACGGTCATGAAGATACGCGACGGTCTTGACCGCCACGATTACAAGGATCCCGGCTGGTACAAGTTTCCGGAAGGCACCGTCGCCCACGAATGGATGGGTGAAGCGGGCAAGGCTGCCGAAGCGCCGCCGAACAATGCATCGACAAATACCGAAATCGAAGTCCGCGTCGTGAAGCCGACCAGACCGATGAAACACTGACATCAATAGATGAGGAGAAACCGATTCATGCGTCGCCCTTCAAAGCTTAGCGCGTCCGCCCTGGTGCTCGTCTGCGCCTTGGCGATCGCGTTTAGCGCAACAAATAACTCACGGGCTTTCGCCCATGGCGGCGACGATGACGATTACGCCGCTGGCGAACCTGGAAATCCGACGAAGCCATCCCGCACCGTTAAAGTCACGATGTCCGAGGCCAATGGGACGATGTCTTACGAGCCCGCAGAGATCGATGTGAAGAAGGGCGAGCAGATCAAGTTCATTGTTAAGAACGTGGGCACGCTGAAACACGAGTTCTTCCTCGATTCATTCGATCACAACGCCAGCCATAAGATCGAGATGTAGAAAAATCCGGAGATGGAGCACGACGATCCGAACGCTCAGAGCATCGAACCGGGCCAGCGAAAGGAAATTCTCTGGAAATTCTCAAAGCTGGGGTCATTCGAATTCGCCTGTCTCATTCCCGGCCACTACGAAGCGGGAATGCACGGAAAAGTCGTCGTCAAGTGACGGGACAGAGGGCTGAGAATGCACGTCGTCAATCAAACACGGAGTAACAGCGATGAAACGATTTAAACCCGCACTTGTTCTCGCCGCGCTGGCATGTCTGGTGTCGGTCAACGGCTTCGCGTCAGCGGGGGAATCCAAGAGCCTGCCGATGATCAACGGACAGGTGAAGAAGGTGGATGAGTCCGCCGGCAAGATGACCATCAAGCATGACGCCATCACCAACCTCGATATGGGCGCCATGACCATGGTGTTCAAAGCTAATGACCCGGCGATGCTCAAAACCGTTAAGCCCGGCGAGAAGATCATATTCAGCGCCGACAAGGTCAACGGCCAGCTTACCGTCATGAAAATTGAAAAGAAAAAATAGGAAACAAAACGGGAAGATCCGCCGTTCCACAATTTGGACTGCCAATTTCCGCAGAGGCAGAAATTTCAACGCGATTTTCACGCGGTAGCTTGCAAGGAGTAGGCAATGACACAGAAAGAGATATTGGTCGTGAGTGCTTCGGCAATCATCGCGACGATGACGCAAATTTCCCCTGCGGTCGCGATCCCCGTCAGCGTGTTCGCGCCGTTCTCCAACCAATCAGCGCACGGCGCAGTCCCCGTCGACAACCGCCTATATCGGCATTGCCATAATGTCGGGAGGTTCGTCCGGTGCTACACGGCTGATCCTTGGTCTCAGGAACACATGAAGCTCGATCGGCTGCAGGGCCGCTTACACCACGAAGGCGGACCCGAGAGTGCTTTGGGCATCCAGTCTTACAAAAAGCCGCGACATCCGTGTTGATACTTTGTGGGCCGTCAGGACCTATGGGACAGAATGAGCTGATTGAATAAGAAAGAGTTTGCGGCTCATCGAACCCGAGGAGGGACACGATGAGACAGCAAAGCAAGCTCCGCAGAGCGCGGAGGAGACGGTCAGGGACGTTCCACGAACCAACCGGCGGCACTTCTCGGCCGAGGAGAAGATCCACATCGTGCTCGAATGCCTTCGCGGCGTGGACAGCATCGCCGAGCTCTGCCGCAAGGAAGGCATTGCCCCAGAACCTCTATTACCGGTGGTCGAAGGAACTCCTCGAAGCCGACAAGAAGCGGCTCGCCGGTGTGCTGCTTGATAATGCTGTAGATGAATTGGAGAAGACGATGAAGCCAAATGATCACCACCTTGAACGACGCGCCATACTGGGACTACTGACCTCAGCCGTAGTGGTCACTCTCGCGAGAGGCGCTCACGCTGAGCCAACGCCAGCCATGACGGTCTTCAAGGATCCTAACTGCACGTGTTGCAGCGCATGGGTCGAGCACCTGCAGGCCAATGGGTTTACGGTGGCCGTCGCCGAAGCCTCCAATATGCGAGAAGTGAAAGCACGCGTTGGCGTACCGAATGAGCTTTCCTCCTGCCATACCGGCGAGATATCCGGCTATGTCGTTGAAGGTCATGTGCCCGCTCACGCTGTCCAACGCTTACTCGCTGAAAGACCTGCTGCGATCGGTCTTGCCGTTCCAGGCATGCCTATAGGTTCACCCGGCATGGAAGGCCGTAGCCCGGTCGCATATGACGTGATCCTTTTCGCACGCGATCGCAAAGAGGTCTTTGGCCGCTATAAAACCGATCGACCCGCCTAGCTGCAGGCTTCATTGGAGAACCAGCGCCGAGCACAACCTTTGCCAAGTATCAACCCTCAGATGCTTGGCAAAGTCTATGTCATTGCATCTATCCCGACCGGTGACGGACACGGAGCGAACTTGGCAGGAATATTCGCGACGCTAGCGAGTGATGAAAACAAGACAAGTTTACCGAAGGTGCGAAGAATTTTCTTGAGCTAGCAAGTTGACAGATGCAGTCATGTCAGACGCTAAGCAGACATGTTCGGCTTATATTCCAATTCCGCGTTGCGTTCGCTCTTCTCCAAAGCTCTGCAAATTTTTGACGAGCTCGGCCGAAATCGGCAAGTTGCGGGCATAGAAGCGTTCGATCTGATTGACGCTCGTTCCGGCGTTCTTTGCGAGCGTGTAGATGTTGACCTTGCCCTCGGACAAGACGAGCCTCATGCAGATTGCAGTATGACGCAGACTGTAAATCGTCCTTGCTGTTTGCAGGACCGTGTCCATCTTCAACCTGGTCTCTTCCATCAGCTTATTGAATTGCCGCGCGATGACGCGGGCCGCAGTGGCTCTGTTTTTGTAGTGAGGCAGAAACAGGTAGTCTTCGCCGGTCGCATCTGGGTAGCGTTCGCAAAGGCGCTTATAAGGGGCTAGGGCACCTTCCAACGTGTGAGCCATGCGCATTCCGGTTTTGCCGTTGCGCACCGTCAGCAGCAGCCACTTTCTCTTCGTGCCGTCAGCGTCGGTGCGCTCCTGGATACTGACGTCGTTGTGCTTCAGGGCATAAAGCTCTGTCGTCATCGGCCGGATGAACGAGTGCAACGTGAAGAGAATGAGATCATACAACTCTTCCGTCACCGGTAGCCCACGCACAACGACACCATCCGCGGCAAGCTTCTTGGCGCCGGCGAGCAGCTTTTTGTATTCGTCCTGGTCTTTGGTGACCAACGGATGGAAGCGAAAGAAGGGGTGTAAAAGCCGGAGCAATAATCCCTCACAGAAGCGGCTGATTTGTTCGGCCGCGCCGGACTAAAAGTGCGGCAGATTGGAGCCCTGTGCCTGCGTCGGCGCGAGGGCGGGGATGAAGC
>Ga0172380_10009672_pt1 | contig 10230 bp, 7 predicted proteins | sample Leawe162metaG_FD_119747 | JGI IMG/M metagenome (GOLD analysis project Ga0172380, IMG submission 119747) | Leachate microbial communities from a municipal landfill in Southern Ontario, Canada - Leachate well 162 metaG | ecosystem: Engineered > Solid waste > Landfill > Unclassified | place...
GGTATATCCTGCTGCTATACAAGCAAAAACTACAAATCGATAGGGAGTGAACAGTTTTTTGATCATGTGATAGAGATGGGGGCTAAATTTGTCTGGCTCTTTACTTATATACCAATAGGTGAAAATGCGGCAATTGACCTAATGGCAAACGCAGAACAGCGAAAATTTATGTACAGGCAGGTACGCAGATTCAGAAAAACAAAACCCATTTTTACAATGGATTTCTGGAATGACGGAGAATATGTAAATGGGTGTATCGCCGGAGGAAGAAGATATCTTCATATAAACGCGAATGGAGATATTGAGCCCTGTGCATTTATACACTATTCAGATTCCAATATACGCAATAAAACACTGTTAGAAACTTATACGTCGCCTTTGTTTATGCAATACAGACAAAATCAGCCCTTTAACGAAAACCATCTGCGTCCCTGTCCCCTTCTGGACAATCCTGAACTTTTAAGAATCATGGTTGAATTATCAGGAGCTCAGTCAACATATCCAGATAAACCCGAAGATGTCAGATGTTTAACTTCCAAATGCATGGACCGTTCAAAGCTCTGGGCTCCGGTCGCGGATAAACTCTGGGCTGAAAATATGAGGCATAAAAAATAGGGAGTGTCTGTTGATATAAAAATATGTATACGCGCCTTTTTTCAAAGAGCAAAATCAACCTTAATCACATACATTTTTTTACGTACAATATTAATTGATATTTATAACTCTTTCTGCTAGAATGCTTTCCGCACAGGAGTATTTCGACTAGGTGGTGTTTGGTCACATGGCAGCAACAAAGGCATACGACGACAAAGTTATTATGACACGCGAAGGATACGACAAACTCAAAGCAGAGCTCATAGCACTGCGCGGAGACGGAAGAGCCGAGATAGCCGCCAAACTTGAAGAAGCGAGAGGATTCGGCGATCTCAGCGAAAACGCTGAATACCACGCAGCCAAGGAAGAACAGGAGAAACTTGAAAATAGGGTACTCTGGCTTGATTACCAGCTAGGTAAAGCCAAGATAGTTGACGCAGAGGATGTTGATACAAGCTCAGTAAGCCTTGGGACAACAGTCACTCTAAAAGACCTGGACCTCAAAAAAACTCTTATCTATACCCTTGTAGGAACTGAAGAAGCTGACATAAAAGAAAACAGGATCTCTGCCGCCAGTCCGGTCGGAATGGCGATAACCGGCAAAAAGATCAATGACGAGGTCATGGTCAGAACTCCCCGCGGCATAAGACATTTAAAAATAATGAAAATCAGGCTTAAATAAAGCCTGATTTTTTTATTCTTATGTTTAGGTTACAATTATATAATGTTTAGCTGAAAACTAAATATTATATGTCTCTTTTTCTTAGAACCTTCTTTCAATACGGAAAGACACTTTTATCACGCTTTCAAGAAAATCTCCGAACTCCAGGCCATAGGCCCTTGCTGCCTTTGGAACAAGGCTAGTGGCTGTCATTCCGGGTGCGGTATTGACCTCCAGTAAATATGGTTCTCCTTCGTCATTGACCCTAAAGTCTACCCTGCTGTAAGACCTGCACCCAAGGCTTTTATGAGCAAGGACGGCCAAGTCACCGATCTTCCTTGATGCTTCTTCTGAAAAATCCGCGGGACATATATATTCTGTACAGCCGCTTGTGTATTTATTTTTATAGTCATAAAAACCTACGTGAGGCCTGATATCTATTGCAGGAAGCGCTATGACTTCTCCGTTTTCCTTTTCCCATACTGGAACAGTAATCTCCCTGCCAGGGATATATTGTTCAACAAGAGCTTTTTCTTCATTTTTGTAGGCTTTCCAGCAGTTTTCTATGCCTTCTTTCAGTTCCTCTGCTGTTTTTGCCAGAGTGACACCAACAGTACTGCCTCCGCTGTTGGGCTTTACGACCAATGCCCCGTACCTGTCCAGCATCTCTTCCTCACGGATGCCGGCCGGATTTCCTTTGTGGATTATGCTTCCTTCAGGCATTGGAAGGTCATTGACAGAAAAGAGCAGTTTTGCGACTGTCTTGTCCATTGCAAACATACATGCTTCAGGTCCTGAGCCGGTGTATGGTATACCATAGGCATCAAGACATGTCTGGAAGCGTCCGTCTTCTCCCCAGTCTCCGTGAAGCGCGATAAATACACCATCTGCATTGAAAGTATGCCATTTTTCAACGAATTCCTTAGGTGAGAGAACATCTTCCAATACAACTGAGTGACCTTTCTGAGACAGTGCCTCGTATACCGCTCTGCCTGAGTTCAGCGATACTTCCCGTTCGGGGCTTGTTCCGCCGTATGCAACAACTATCTTCATTTGCATCAAGTCCTTTTTAAACGATCAAATTTGTCCGGTATCGAAGTAATTAACTTATGATCCAATTAATCAGAAGCTCTTTTTGGTAGCCTCCGAATTCGTCTCTGATTGTATGCCTATTTTCTGATCAGGATAGGCGTTTATATAGAAAAACAACCCGGCTTTTATTTCGTCACCAGCCTTGTTGTCACTTACCCACATCTGCCATGTCGTACAGTGTTTGTTGTAATTCACAGAATAACGCATTGAGGCAATTTCCTGCGAGATGTTGTCATAAGCGGCAGTAACAGAGAAAGTCCATTTTTCCCAGGAGGCCCCGAAAGGCAGTGGGAAAGAGACAGTCTGGTAAAAGTTTTCGTTGTCAGCATATCTGTCCCATGCAAGGGGTGATGATCCTTCAGCCCATCTCCTGAAGTACATGGAGCTGAAATTTAGTGAACCTATATTCCATCTCACTCCGAACCACCCGTCGATAAGGTCCTGAGTCTGGTCTCCGCCTTCGTATGTATGGTACACGTATCTTGCACCGTAAAAAGGTTTGAAGAAGAAATCCCCGACATCGGGCGATCCTGTCATTTCAGTGCCGAAAAGTATCCTTTCCCTCCATGGCATGACAATGCCAAGGTTATCCTGATAGCGCCCGTAAATACCAAAGAATCTTATCTTACCCCAGTTTGAATCTTTTCCGTACCATGGCGAGTATACGCCAAATTCCGGGTCTGTCCAAACATTAAAGCGCTGTTCCAGTCCCGGTCTCATTTCAGTCTCTATCAATTCTCTCTGGGCCTGATATAGTATCGCCCTCCAGCCGTTTGGTGCATTATACTCAAGTCCCCACTTAGGGCGCCACATTATCTCATCAGAATCAGAGTCATAAATACGATCAGACTCTAAAAATACAGAGAGCCCCTCTGACAGTATCTCTCTGCTGTAACGTAGCCTTGCCTCCAACATATCGTTTGACCAGTATATAGCGTTGACATTCAATTCTCCGAAATTTCCTAATTCAATATATCCTTTAAGCCCACCGCCCATACCTTTGTTTGAATCATATGAGAAATAGGGAAGAAGACTCTGCTCTTTCGGTCCCAGTTTTGCCACGTAATCAAAGGGGTAGGTAAATATGCACTTCTCTCCGATGTATATTCTCGGACGCCTTATTATCATTTTTTTGTTGGGTATTATTACTACTTTCTTGGATTTGAGCCTGTAATGGGGTTTTTCAAAATCACAGGTCGTCGTCGTCACGTTCAGCCATTCTGTTATCTGCTCATCTTCAGCATCCTTTTTGCTCTTTTTGGGACGTGATTTGAGAACACCGAATTTTACAGCATCATCCACGGGCATTACTTTGACATTACCACCCTGCAAGTAAAGCGCGTCCATCTTGCCTGAAGCATCAGTCAGGAGGCCTCTTCTTGTTTCAAGGCTGTAAGTCAGGTGCTCTCCTGTCAGTTTGTCCGGTCCTGAAAAGAGCGTTACCTTTCCCCTTTGATCAGAAAAAGCCTCCACAAGCTGATTGTTGCTGTTGTATTCAACATGAGGAGCAAACATCCGCATGGTTTTATTTCGCACCTTAACGTTTCCGTCCGCTGTAGCTATCCCTGTGTTCTCCTGATAGACCACGCTGTCAGCGTCGATATGGACCTCATCAGGAGTTTCTTCAGCAGAAAGAGGTGTGAGAAGAAATGCACATGTAAAGATGAGGCCAAGCATAATGACCTTTATTGGTCCGTCCAGAAATATTTTATTCATTCTTTCCAAGTTACTACTCCCCCGCCTGATACTATGCATTCTCCGCTTTTAGTATCGTAGGTACCCTCTTTACCTTCAACTGTGATCTTTCCATCCGTTATTATTACACCCTTGAAAAATCTCCACAGTTCTTTGGCTGCTTCAAATTCAACTCTGCCTGCCTTAAGGTTGTAAACATTATTTTTTTCTGTCATGACAGCGTCTGCGCTTGTCATTTCGATATCGTTGTTGGCTCTTGTGAATACACCTTTATCCGCGTTGATCCTGGTGACCTTGTCACCACTTTCAGTGATAGTTATATCAAGCGACTCCCCGTAAAAGAGTCCATCCCTGTGTTCTACCCTCGGAGAGATCAGTTTCCACTGCGCTCCGTTGATCTCTCTTTCTATTTCGATATTTTCAACAATAATATCCGGCAGAGGAATGTCGCCTGCCCTGTTGGCAAGGTTAAGATCTCTCCATAAAAAGACCACAATCACAGCGATAAAAACCAACGCTGCGATCGTGTATGCCTTTTTACGGGATATTTTTTTTATTGACAAATCAATGTCATTCCAATCAAAAATATTACGGATTTATCTGTGATCCGGTGCCCTGAGGAGATGTCGCATCCCCGGAAACAGCCATAGATGATATCTGACTTGGTATCATATACCCGTGGACAGTTGCAGCAGATGTTGTTTCAACATAGAACAAAGTACCCTCTTTCAGGTGGTTGTCCGAACCCCTTACGAGGAAACCACCGGCAAGGCCAAGAGGGCCAAGAAGGACTGCACCCGCAAAACTTGCGCCTACTGCTCCATAAGTCGCAGCATCAGCTTCCATAGCTTTTTTCGCTGCTTCTCCCATTGCTACAGTAACTGAGTTGGGGCCTATGACTTCAAGCGCGTCGAATGCCATTTCAATTTCCGATGGCCGTCCGAAGCTGCGCGGAGGCTTGACCTTGGTTATGTGGGCAAAGATCCTGCTGCCTCGGGGAGCTACAAGATTCTTGTTTATCACGATCTCTTCTACCAGTTTCAAAACAACTTTGTCATCGACCTTTACATTTTTCACCGTGAGTGTCTGAGAAAGTGATGTCTTTACGACAGTTGCGGCAGGTATCTCTACCGGGGTCGCAAGAACTCCTTCAGGAAGAAGCTTGGTTATAATCCTCTCTGTTCTTGAAGCCAGGGCGCCGCCCTGAACTGTTCCTTCAACGACTGCTTCCAGTGTGTCGATCCTTCGTGCCAGTGACCATTCCGGATGTATCTGCTGAGTAACAGCCCATTCTGCAACAGAGAGCTTGAAAAGGAGCGATGGCTGAGTTGTTGTCCCCTTCTCCAAGAAATCCAGCATAGCAGTCTGGCGTTCCGTCAGACTTCCGGGAAGCTCTCTCCCGAAGACTTCTTTTTCAGCTGTGTTAAGTCTGGAAAGAAGCCCTCCTCCCTGAGGCGAACCATAAACTATCGTCTCTATCCTCTCGAGTGTTTGAAAGGCAGGACCTCCGTCAACAGCTACATCTGATGCAGATGAGACTGTCACCGATGCAAAGGCTGTAAGAATTACTGCAGTCAGCATCAACATACTTTTCAACTTCATAATCGTTTCCTCCTTTCAATTTTTCACTTTAGAATTTTTTACAGCTGCTGCAATGAAATCCAGGAATAATGGATGGGGTTTTACCGGGCGGGATAGAAACTCTGGATGGAACTGAACTCCCAGCATCCATGGGTGACATGTATTTTCCATTATTTCTACCTGTCCCCCTGAAGGACATATCCCGGCTACTATCATTCCGGCCTTTTCAAAGAGTTCTATATATTGATTGTTAAATTCGAAGCGATGCCTATGTCGCTCGCTTATTATCTCTGCACCATATATTGAAAAGGATTTCGTATCCTTCTTAAGTTCACACGGGTACGCTCCCAGCCTTGATGTTCCTCCTATGTCAGCTATGTTTTTTTGCCCCTCCATGTAGTGTATAACGGGGTGGGGAGTCATTTCGTTCATTTCAAGACTGTTCGCTCCTGAAAGTCCGAGGACGTTTCTGGCAAATTCTATAACTGCTACCTGCATCCCAAGGCAAAGGCCAAAGTACGGGACTTTGTTCTCCCTTGCATATTTCGCCGCTGCTATCTTTCCCTCTACTCCCCTCTGACCAAATCCTCCCGGTACAAGGATCGCATCCGCTTTGGACAGAATTTCTTCCGGGTTCCCATTTTCAAGATCCTCCGCTTCGACTGGCATTACCTGCACTTTCACGCCATTAGCTATACCTGCATGTGCAAGGGCTTCGTTCACGCTTAGATAGGCATCCTTGATTTCTGTGTATTTGCCGACAAGGGCAACCGTAACCTCACCTTTCAGGTTGTCATATTTCTCCAGGAATGAATTCCAGTCTTCCATGTCAGGCTTAACATCTGAGTTCAAGCCTAATTTTCTCAATGCGATCGTGTCAAATTCCTGTTTGTGCAGTATGGAAGGTATGCGATAGATGGAATCTGCATCTATGGCTTCAAATACACAATCCGGCATTACACTGCAGAAAAGTCCGATCTTCTCTCTGAGATCCCTTCCAACCGGGTACTGTGAACGACATACAATAAGATCAGGCTGTATGCCTATGCGTCTAAGTTCGTTGACGCTGTGCTGTGTCGGTTTTGTCTTTAATTCACCGGATGCGGCTATGTACGGGACAAGCGTTACATGGCAATAGAGTATATTTTCTCTTCCTATCCTGCCTGCAAGCTGCCTGATCGCTTCAAGGAAGGGAAGTCCTTCTATGTCTCCCACTGTTCCGCCGATTTCAGCTATTACAACATCTTTGTCTTCGCCTACTCTCAGTATCCTGTCCTGTATCTCATTTGTTATGTGAGGGATGACCTGGACCGTTGCCCCATTGTATCCGCCGCTTCTTTCCCTCTGTATTACAGCGGAATAGACTTTACCGGTTGTGCAGCTGTTTTCTCCGGTAATAGCCTCATCGATAAAGCGCTCATAATGCCCAAGGTCAAGGTCTGTCTCCGCTCCGTCCCAGGTAACAAAAACTTCACCGTGCTGGAACGGGCTCATTGCACCGGCATCTACATTTATGTATGGATCCATCTTTATGATACTGACCCTGTAGCCTCTTCTCTTAAGCAATACACCAAGAGATGCGGCGGTTATTCCTTTACCTAATGAAGAAACGACTCCGCCGGTAACAAAAACATACTTTGTCATTTAAAACGCCCCTTTAATGTCGCAGTTTAGCAATAAAATTACCTTAAGTATCTTAGAGGATTCTGCGGGGTGCCATTCCTGCGCACCTCAAAATGGAGGTGATTACCCGTAGACCTTCCTGTGCTGCCAACTCTTGCTATCTGCTGTCCTGATCTTACCGTAGCACCATTCCTTACAAGAAGGCTGCTGCAGTGTCCATAGAGAGTAGAGATACCTCCGGGGTGAGAAATAACTATAGTCTTTCCATATCCGCCCATCCAACCGGAGTGTACTACTCTTCCATCTCCTGCTGCCACTATGCCTCTCCCTCGTGGTGCCCTTACATCCAGTCCCGAGTGGAAAACCCTCCTGCGTCCAAAAGGGCTGCGTCGCCATCCAAATACACTGGATATCTTGCCCATGACCGGCCACCGGAACTTTCTTGACGATGTGGTAACAGTCGTCCTGGCAGCTCTGGCACTGGTTCTTCCCGCAGATGCCGTTACAGCGGCAACCTTAGCTCCGGGAAGGAATATTTCGCTCCCTATCTTGAGCTGCGTTTCGTCGCTCATCAGGTTTGCCGCATAGACAGCCTGTTTATAAGAACCATGCTTATCGGCCAGTTTGGCAACAGTATCATTTTTGGCCACCTTGATAAATATCCCGTCCTGGTTTGGGATCCTGAGCACTGTACCAAGTTTTAGGTGGTTGATGTTCGATATTTTGTTGGATCCGATTATGGTGTCAAGATCAAGATCGAATTTATTCGCGATCGTCCAGAGCGAATCACCATCTTTGACTACATACTCAGTCAGCAAAAGAGGCTTGCCTCTTTTTTCAAGGTCAGCTTCATACTTTTTAAGTTTGTTGACGTAGGCAAGCGTCAGAGGAACAGAATCAGTCCGGTCAGGAATATAAAGAATATCCGTATACTTTGGGTTTTCGTTTGGCTTGAGGCCGTTCGCACGTCTGATATCCTCAACTTTTACTCCGTACTCTTTCGCCACAGAATCAATGGTATCCCCCTGGTCCAGTATGACTTCCTGCCAGCATATGTCCCCAATCAGAGCTTCTTTGTCCTCACTGAGGATCAGTCCATCGCCTCTTGAGAGCACTCCATATAATTTAAGTTCTTCTGTGGTAAGTGTGGGGATGCTCGGAAGGGGTCCAATCCCTATTGGGATGACCTCTGTTTCGGACTCAAAAGGTTCAGATGAAGAGCTGACAGCTGACAGCTCAGAGACGTCAACCATTAAAAACCCTCTGCTGTTGACAGTTTTTTCAGATATGTCCGGCAGGTCCATCCCTATCCAGTACATACCTGCTCTCTCAGCTGCCATTGCGGACAGGATCACAGATGCCGACAGCGCCGCAATGATAAACAGGCTGAAGTATATCGTTTTTCTTTTTTTCAATTTGATCAAGGTAAACCTCGACATCATTCAGTCACTCCACACATCATCCGTTCTCACTGACTTTAGCATTTAGTGAACAGTTCAGCCCGCCTTTATTGTAGCAAGAAATTCGCGATTATTCACCGTGTTGCGTAATTTATCCAAAATAAGATTCAGCACTTCTGCTTCATCCATATTAGCTATTTTCCTTCTCAGCGCCCAAATGCGCTGGAGGTCATCTTCAGGAACCAGCAGCTCCTCTTTTCTTGTGCCTGATTTAGTTATGTCCAGAGCCGGGAATATTCGCTGTTCTGATATCTTTCGTGATAAATGTACTTCCATGTTCCCGGTTCCTTTGAATTCTTCATATATGACATCATCCATCCTGCTGCCGGTTTCGACAAGTGCCGTTCCTATTATAGTGAGACTTCCGCCAAATTCAATATTTCTTGCTGCTCCGAAGAATTTTTTAGGGAAATAGAGAGCAGCCGGATCCATACCGCCGGAAAGTGTCCTTCCCGAAGGAGGAACGATGAGGTTTGATGCCCTTGCCAGCCTGGTTATCGAATCAAGCAGCAAAACTACATCCTTGGATACTTCGACCAGCCTTTTTGCTTTTTCAAGCGCAAGCGCTGCTACGCGCATATGCTCTTCTGCCGGTCTGTCAAAAGTGGAGGCGATGATCTCTCCATCGACAGAACGCGCCATGTCTGTAACTTCTTCCGGTCTTTCGTCAATCAGAAGTACCATCAGGATAACTTCAGGATGGTTAGTTGTAATAGCGTTCGCGATATTTTTCAGGAGGGTCGTTTTTCCTGCTTTCGGAGGAGAGACTATGAGAGCCCTCTGTCCTTTGCCTATCGGGGCAAAAAGGTCTACCATCCGGGTAGAAACGACTTTTCTGTCTGTCTCCAGATTTAATTTTTCATCAGGGAATATTGGAGTGAGCGATTCGAATTGGGGTCTTTTTCTTGCAGCTTCCGGATCTGTAAAATTAACATTTTCCACTCTCAGAAGAGCCTCATAATGTTCCTGTTCCTTGGGCGGGCGAATTATTCCCCAGACTACATCTCCGTTCCTCAGTCCAAATCTGCGGATCTGTGAGGCAGAGACATATATGTCATTGCTGCTAGGAAGCAGTCCGGACGGCCTAAGGAAACCATACCCTTCAGAGAGGCACTCTAGTGTTCCTCCGTTGAACCTGTACCCCATAGTTTCAGCCTGAGTCTTAAGTATATCAACTATAAGGTCGTCTTTACGCCTGGCCGATATTGAAGTAACACCTATCTCTTTCGCAATCTTTCTCAGTTCAGCCAGTGTTTGCTGTGCCAGAAAATTGAACCCCAATTTGGGATTGGTATGCTTGTGCTGCTTAGCATATCCATTGCCATTGTTATTGCCATTCTGCTCTTTGTTTGCCTCCGCGATTACAGCAGATACAGCTTCGGGGGCAACTTCAGGAAGAGATGCTTCCTTTAAAACACAATTGACATCTGCAGCAGATGTCACCTCATTCACTGGTTCAGATGCAATAACATCATTTTCTGCTTCATTCAGCTGGATCGTCTCTTTTTCTTTTTTTACTGTGGA
>Ga0172380_10009673_pt1 | contig 10229 bp, 10 predicted proteins | sample Leawe162metaG_FD_119747 | JGI IMG/M metagenome (GOLD analysis project Ga0172380, IMG submission 119747) | Leachate microbial communities from a municipal landfill in Southern Ontario, Canada - Leachate well 162 metaG | ecosystem: Engineered > Solid waste > Landfill > Unclassified | place...
AGCATGATCACGAAAGGCTTGTGCGTTGTGGTGTCGAGGGGAATCTGGAGCGGCCGCAGCAACTGCTCCAGCGTATCGGCCAGGGCGACCTGGAGTTCGGTGGGTGTTTCGAGCTTGTCGTTCTTGACGCGTTTCTTGAGTTCGTCGAGCAGGAAACGGCTTGCCTCCAGCCCGACATCGGCCATCAACAACGTGGATTCGAGGTCCTCGAGCAACTCGTCGTCGATCTTGCCGCGGCGAAACAGGCCGGTCAGTTGGCTGCGCGTGCGCGCCAGACCTGCCTTGAGCCTGTCGGTCCAGCCGGGTCGGGATGCGGGAGGGTCTGCCGCCGGAGCGGCCGTATCGTTTTTCTTGAGGAAACCAAACATGGAAAAAGTTGTCTAGCTGACAGTGGTGCGGCGAGCCTTTATGATGCCGCTTCTTCAATATTAACACTCCCGACATGATCAGAAACTTTCTCCTTGGCGTGCTTGGGCTGGCGGGCTTGATGTTCATCGGTTCAGCCTGTGCCAATCCCTACGAAAAAACCCTGGGCAATGGCCTGCGCGTGATCGTTAAGGAAGACCATCGCGCGCCCACTGCCGTGCATATGGTCTGGTACGGTGTCGGCGCCATGGATGAGGTCGATGGCGCCTCGGGTCTGGCGCATGTACTCGAACACATGATGTTCAAAGGTACCGGGAAGCTTGGACCGGGCGAGTTTTCCAAGCGGGTGGCGGCGCTGGGCGGTCGCGACAACGCCTTCACCAGCCTCGACTACACCGCCTATTTCCAGCTGGTGCCGAAGCGTGCCCTGGCGCAGGTCATGGCGCTCGAAGCCGACCGCATGGCCAACCTCAAGCTGGACGAGAAGGAGTTCGCCCAGGAAATCAAGGTGATCATGGAGGAGCGCCGCTTGCGTACCGAGGACGATCCGCAGTCGCTGCTGCACGAGAGCATGAATGCCGTGGCTTTCCAGGCCCACCCCTATCGCCGGCCGGTCATCGGCTGGATGAACGATCTTGAGAACATGACCTGGCGCGATGCCCAGGATTGGTATCGGCGTTGGTATGCCCCCAACAATGCCATCCTGGTGGTCGTCGGCGATGTCGAACACGCGGCAGTGTTTCGCCTGGCCGAACAAACTTATGGCGCCATTGCAAGCCGGCCCGTGCAGCAGCGCCGGCCCCTGGTCGAACCGCCCCAGCTTGGCAGCAAGCGCCTCAACGTCAAGGCGCCGGCCAAGCTGCCGCAGCTGATGATGGCCTGGAAAGTGCCGCGCCTCAAGGATGTCGAGCGAGACCGCGAGCCCTATGCCCTGGAAATGCTCGCCTCCCTGCTCGATGGCCACGACGCATCCAGACTTTCCAAGAATCTGGTGCGGGGACAGAAGATCGCCCAGACGGCAGGCGCCGGCTATCAATCTCTGCTGCGCGGCGAGGCGCAATTCACGCTGGATGGCCAGCCGGCGGAAGGCCGTACTGTCGCCGAGCTCGAAACGGCATTGCGCAATGAGATTCGCCGCATCCAGGAGGAGGGCGTGAGTGCCGAGGAACTGGCTCGGGTCAAGACGCGCAGCATCGCCAGCCAGATTTACAAGCGCGATTCGATGATGGCGCAGGCCATGGAAATCGGCAGTGCCGAAGTCATCGGCATCGGCTGGCGCGACATCGACAAGATTCTCGACAGGATTCGCAATGTCACGACCGAGGAAGTTCAGGAAGTTGCCCGCAAATATTTTCAGGACGAGCGGTTGACTGTTGCCGTTCTGGACCCGCAGCCTCTGACCGAGAATGCGTCAAAGCCGGCACACTCCCGGCATTGAAGGGACAGGCGCAGACATGAAAAATTTTCTATTGATTCTGGTTTGCCTGTTCAGTACCGCAACTCATGCTGGCGTTGATATCCAGCGCTGGACCACGTCTTCCGGGGCACGCGTGTTGTTTGTCGCCAGCCCGGTTCTGCCGATGCTCGACGTGCAGATCGATTTCGCCGCGGGCTCGCTGTATGTGGCGGAGGAGAAGGCCGGATTGGCGGGGCTGACCGTCGGCCTGCTCGATTCGGGTGCTCGCGTCGGCGACACCCTGCTGGATGAGGAGCAGATTGCCGAACGTCTGGCGGATGTCGGCGCGCGCCTGTCCAGTTCGGTGGATCACGATCGTGCCAGCTTGCGGCTGCGCACCTTGTCCAGCAAGGCGGAACGGGAGGCGTCCCTGGAACTGCTGCGTGCCGTGATTGCGCTGCCGAGTTTTCCGGATGATGCGTTGGCGCGCGAAAAGGCGCGTCACATTGCCGCCATCCAGGAAGCCGATACCCAGCCCGACAGCATCGGCAGCAAACGCTTCGCCCAGGCAATGTATCCCGATCATCCCTACGGTGTGAATGCCACGCCGGACAGCGTTGCACGCATCGCCCGTGCCGATCTCGTGTCGTTCTGGCGTACGCACTATCTCGCCCAACGCGCCGTGGTATCGATTATTGGCGCCGTGACCCGGCAGGAGGCGGTAGCGATTGCGAACAAGCTTACCGAAGCTTTGCCGCAGGCGCCGGCATTGCCTGCCGCGCCCGCGCTGAAAGCGGTGACCCTGCCCCGGCGCCAGGCGATCCGCTTGCCGCATCCGGCAGCACAAAGCCATATTTTTATCGGCATGCCGTCGGTGCAGCGCAACGACCCCGATTTCTTTCCCTTGCTGGTGGGCAATTACGTGCTGGGCGGGGGCGGCTTCGTTTCGCGCCTGATGCAGGAGGTCCGCGAAAAACGCGGCTATGCCTATGGTGTGCGCAGCACCATCGCCCCACGCTTGCTGCCCGGACCTTTCGAGATCGGTTTGCAAACCAAGCGTTCGCAAAGCGGCGATGCGATCAAACTGGTCGAAACACTGTTGCGCGATTTTCTCCGGGATGGCCCGACTGCCAAGGAGCTAAAGGCAGCCAAGCAGAACCTCATCGACGGACAGGCGCTGCGCCTCGACAGCAATGCCAAGATTCTCGGTTTTCTTTCGCTGATCGGTTTTTATGAGCTGCCGCTGAATTACCTGGACGAATATCCTCGGCGCATCGAGACTGTTACCGCACGACAGGTGCGCGATGCCTTCGCTCGGCACGTGCAACCCGAGCATCTGGTAACGGTCGTCGTTGCCGCCGATTAGTTCATGTCGCGTATCCGCATCACTGGCGGCGAGTGGCGCAGCCGCCTCATCAAGGTTAGCGACAAGGTCAGGGACTTGCGGCCAACCCCGGACCGCGTGCGGGTGACGCTGTTCAACTGGCTGGGCCAGGACCTGAGCGGCCTGACTTGCCTGGACCTGTTTGCCGGCAGTGGCGTACTGGGCTTTGAAGCGGCTTCACGCGGTGCGGCCCTGGTGACGCTGGTCGAGGAGGACCGCAACGCATTTGCAGTATTGCGCCAGAATGCCGAGTCTTTGGGTGGCGGACAATTGCAGCTGGTTCGTTCAGATGCGCTAAAATTCGTCGCCGCGACGCCGCAGCGCTACGATCTGATTTTTCTTGACCCGCCCTATCGGCAGGGTTGGATAGAGCGCATCGAACCCTGCTTGTCGCGTTTGGCATCGCCCGGTGCGCGTATTTATATCGAAGCCGAACGGGCTGTTGAAACCCTGGGCGAATGGCGCAGCAGCAAGCACAATCGGGCAGGGCAAGTGTTCTATCACTTAATGGAGCAAGCATGAGACACAGCGTCGCCGTCTATTCTGGCACCTTCGATCCCTTCACCCGGGGTCACGAAGATCTGGTCAGGCGTGCCGCCACGCTGTTTGACCATGTCATTGTCGGCGTCGCCGACAGTCGCCGCAAGCAGCCATTTTTCACCATGGAGGAGCGGGTCGACATTGCACGCGAAATCCTCGCCGAATTCAAAAACATCGAAGTGATCGGCTTCGATTGCCTGCTGATGAATTTCATGCGTCAGCAGAATGCCAAAATCATCGTGCGCGGTTTGCGCGCAGTTTCCGACTTCGAATATGAATTCCAGATGGCCGGGATGAATCGCAATCTATACCCGGATGTCGAAACCATTTTTCTGACGCCCTCCGAGCAATACATGTTCATCTCCGCCACCATGGTGCGCGAGATTGCCGTTCTCGGCGGTGATGTGGGAAAATTCGTGCAGCCGCTGGTCGTGAAACGACTGGCGGAAAAGCTCAACCAGAAAACTTGAAAGGGAATCCAAAATGGCACTGATGATCACCGACGAATGCATCAATTGCGATGTGTGCGAGCCGGAATGCCCCAACAACGCAATCTCTCAGGGTGACGAAACCTACGTGATCGACCCCAACAAATGCACCGAATGCGTCGGACATTTCGATACGCCGCAGTGCGTCGAAGTGTGCCCGGTAGACTGCATCCCGAAGAACCCCGACCGTGTCGAGAGCAAGGATCAGTTGCTGGCCAAGTACAATCAACTGACCAGCAAATAAGTTCCCAGACAGTTCAAACCCGCGACTGCATCACGCGCCTCACGCATCTTCAGGCGCGTTGGCAGTGCGGGCAGAAGAAGGTCGCACGCTGCCCCTGGCGCAGGCTGCGGATGGTCTTGCCACAAGCCCGGCAGGACTCGCCGGTGCGGCCATAGACGAAGTACTGCTGCTGGAAATAACCCGCGCTGCCATCGGAATGAATGAAGTCGCGCAGGCTGCTGCCGCCTGCGGCGATGGCCTGCGTTAGGGTTGCGCGAATGGCAGGAACCAGACGTTCGAAGCGCTTCAGGCCGATCTTGCCGGCCGCGGTGCGCGGGTCGATGCCGGCACGGAACAGGCTCTCCGAAGCATAGATGTTGCCGATGCCGACCACCAGGTGACTGTCCATCAGCAGCTGCTTGATCGGTGCCTGTCGGCCGCGCGTGGCCGCAAACAGCCAGTCCGGCGTGAACTCCGCTTCGAGCGGTTCGATGCCAAGCGTGGCCAGCAAGGGATGGCTGGCCATCTCGTCTTTCCCGGCAAACCACAGCACGGCACCGAAGCGGCGCGGATCGCGCAGGCGCAACAGACGCTCGCCGAACTCCAGATCGACATGGTCGTGCTTCTCGGGCGGAGTGCCGCGCGGCAACAGGCGCAGGCTGCCCGACATGCCCAGATGGATCAGCACCGCAGCGCGGCCGAAACTCAGCAGCAAGTATTTGCCGCGCCGTCCCACCTCGATCAGGGTCTTGCCTTTGAGCTTCCCGGGTAATTCCTGACACAGCGGGTAACGCAGGCGCGCCGCGCGGATGGCGCCGCCGCTGACTCTGCGGCCGACCAGTTCAGGCGCTATGCCGCGCCGGGTGACTTCGACTTCGGGGAGTTCGGGCATGGCTGAGGCCTTGACATTGCCGCGTAGCGGGAAGCTGATAACATGGTGTCTGCATTGTATTCGGCAAATCCATGAACTCGTTATTGACATGTAATACGTACCGCTTGGTCGGCTGCCTGTTGGCCATGCTGGCTTGTGCCGCCGCCTGGGCGCAACCCTCCGGCCAGCTTGGCGTCAATCCCCATCCATCGATTGTTGCACCCCGCCAGGATCTGGATGATCGCGCCAGTTCCGCCAATTTGCCCAAACTCGGGCTGACGCCGCAACTGCTGTACCAAATGCTGCTGGCCGAGATTGCCGGTGCGCGCAGCAATTTGCCCCTGGCTGCCCGCAATTATCTGGAGGCGGCCAGAAGCACGCGCGACCCACGCATTGCCAAGCGCGCTACCGAATTCGCGCTGTATGCCCGTCAGCCGGAACAGGCGCTGGATGCGGCGCGCCTGTGGGTCGAGGCCGACGGCGAATCGGCGCAGGCCCGGCAAATGCTGGCAGGACTGTTGCTCAATTCACAGCAAGCGGATGAGGCAGCCATCCACTTGGCCAAATTGCTTGCCCTGGACCCCGCAAACCTTGCCGAGGCGCTGACGCATCTGAATCGTCTGCTGGGGCGCTTTCCCGACAAGACGGTGATCCTGAAACTCACGGAGCAGCTGACTGCGCCCTATGTGGGCATGGCCGAGGCGCACTGGGCGCGCGCTCAGGCCGCAGCCAATGCCAACGAGGACACGCGTGCGCTGCAGGCGATCGAACAGGCCCTCGCGCTGCAGCCGGAATGGGAGCAGGCCGTGCTGTTCAAGTCCCAGGTGCAGCAGCGCAGCAGCAACACGCAGGCGCTGGCAACCCTGAGCCGCTTCAGTGCGGATCATCCCAAGGCGCGAGAGGTTCGCTTTGCCTACGCCCGGGCGTTGTTGAGTGACAAGAACTATGAGGCGTCGCGGCGCGAGTTCACCAGGCTCATGGAGGAAAACCCCGACGATCCGGAGACCCTTTACGCCGTCGGTTTGCTCTCGCTGCAACTCAACGATCTCGCGCCGGCCGAGAAGCATCTCAAGCGACTGCTCGATCTGGGCGCTTCCGACCCGAATCTGCTGCGCTACTACCTGGGCCAGATTGCCGAAAATGCCAAGCGTCCCGAAGACGCCATGCAATGGTACGTTTTGGTGACGCCCGGTGAGCAATTCATGTCTGCACGATCGCGCATGGCCACCCTGCTGGTGCAGCAGGGACGGCTTGATGACGCGCGTCTTTCGCTGCGCCAGGCCGCATCTTCCAACCCCAACCTGTCTGCGAACGAGCGGGTTGGCCTGTTGATCGTCGAAGCCCAATTGCTGCGCGATACGGCGCGCTTCGCGGAGGCCTTCGAAGTGCTCAGCCAGGGCTTGGCCGAGCAGCCGGAGCAGCCCGACCTGCTTTACGAAGTTGCGTTGCTGGCCGAGAAGCTTGGCAAGAACGAGGTGCTGGAAAACAATTTGCGCAAGCTGATCAAGCTCAAGCCCGATTACGCCCATGCCTACAATGCCTTGGGCTATTCCCTGGCGGATCGTGGCGAACGCCTCGACGAAGCGCAACGCCTCATCGAGAAGGCGCTCGAACTGGCGCCGGAAGACCCGTTCATCCTCGACAGCAAGGGCTGGCTCCTCTATCGGCGCGGCGACCGCAATGGTTCATTTACCTTCCTCAATCGGGCCTTGTCCCTGCGCCCCGATCCCGAGATCGCCGCCCACCTCGGCGAGGTGCTGTGGGTCATGGGGCGGCGCGAGGATGCGCTGAAAACCTGGAATGATGCCGCCAAGGCCAATCCCACCAACGAACTCCTGTCGGCGACCATCAAGAAATTTACGCCCTAGAGCACGTCTCAGAAAATGTTGCACATCCTGCCGCTCTTTCTGGCTTTGTTGCTGGCCCTGACAGGGTGCGCTCAGTTCTCCGGCAGCGATAGGGGCACGTATCTACCGCAGCGTCCGGCACGTGCTGCAATTGCCGACTTTTCGCTGGACGGACGCATCGTCATCCAGCACCAGCAAACCAGTTATTCAGTGAATATTTCCTGGCAGCATTCCGCGCAGACTGACGCCATCATGCTGTCCACCCCGCTGGGCCAGGGTATCGCCGAGCTGACCCGCAATACCGACGGGATGCGTTTGGTGACTTCGGAAAAACGCGAATACAACGCCCCGGATTGGTCCGCGCTGACGCACCAATTGTTCGGCATCGACCTGCCACTCGCGAACCTGCCGCGCTGGCTGGTCGGTACGGTTCCCGCCGGAGCACTCGGCGTTCACTACGATGATAGCGGCAGGCCGCAGCGCCAGTGGATCGACGGCTGGCTCGTGGCCTACGCTGCTTATGAAAGCGCCGCAGCGGATGCCTTGCCGACCCTGATCGAACTCACGCGCGAGGACATCCAGGTGAAGCTCAAGATTGACCAATGGCTGATATCCCAATGAATTTGTGGCAGCAAGAATGGCCGGCACCAGCCAAGCTCAATCTCTTTCTGCACGTGGTCGGGCGGCGCCCCGATGGCTATCACCTGCTGCAAACCGTGTTTCGCTTTCTCGATTACGGTGACAGCCTGAATTTCACTTCGCGCGATGATGATCGTATCGTACTAGCGACGCCATTGACCGATGTTGCGGAAGCGCAGAATCTCACCGTGCGTGCGGCGTACTGCCTGCAGCAGGCGGCCGGCGTGCGTCGGGGCGTCGAGATTCGTCTCAACAAGCGCCTGCCGCTCGGCGGCGGCCTGGGTGGCGGCAGTTCCGATGCCGCGACCGTGTTGCTGGCGCTCAACCGGCTTTGGGCCGTTCGCATGTCCTCGGCCGAACTGCAAAAGCTGGGGCTGACACTGGGCGCTGATGTGCCGATTTTCATTCATGGTCATGCGGCTTTTGCGGAAGGTGTCGGCGAGCATTTCGTTGACGTGAATTTGCCGCCGGCCTGGTATCTGGTGCTGATTCCTCCCGTGGCGGTGCCGACGGCGGAAATCTTCTCGGCACCCGGATTGCGTCGCGACACACCGCCGATCAAGGCCGTCGACTGGCAGCCCGGAATGGGTGGAAACGACATGGAAGAGGTGGCCTGCAAACGCTACCCGGTCATCGCGGAGCACCTGGCCTGGCTCGGGCAATTCGGTCAGGCGCGCATGAGCGGCTCGGGAGCTTGTGTTTTTGTCGAATTCAATACGGCCGCGGCGGCGCATGCGGCTTTCGCCGCCCTGCCCGAAGGCAAGCGCGGTTTTGTCGCACGCGGCCTGGACCGGAATCCGGCACTGGAGGGGGTGTGATCGAAATTGTTGAAGCCGATTTGTCCCGGCGCGCACATGCCGAAGCTACTTTGTCCTTGCTCGACCAGTATGCCGGGGACCCCATGGGTGGCGGCAAAGGTTTGTCGGAATACGCACGAACCAATCTTATTCAGGAGTTACAGCAGCGCCCGTGGGTCAAGGTATTTCTGGCCTGGCAAGCGTCAGAGCCGGTAGCCTTAGCGATTTGCATCGAAGGTTTTTCGACCTTCGCCTGCAAGCCGCTGCTCAATATTCACGACCTGTTCGTGGCCGCAAAATACCGGCGGCGCGGCTATGCCAAACAAATGCTGCAGGGAATCGAGGCCATTGCCCGAGGCATGGGCTGCTGCAAGCTCACGCTGGAAGTGCTGGAAGGCAATCGCAGCGCTCAGGCACTGTATGCGCAGTGTGGCTATGCCGGGTACGAACTCGATCCCGCCACGGGCAAGGCGATGTTCTGGCAGCGCAAGCTCGATTAAACAGCATTTCTAAAATGGGCGCCGAGAGGACATCCGAGAGGACATTCTGGATGTCGAGCAGGATAACGCACTTGCCGCTCACCTTGCCACAAGGAAAAATGCTGGGTGGAGAATCGCCAAGTTGATTTCTCCCCTGAAAAGAAAAATGGTGGGGAATAATTTGCCTAGTTGATATCACCTATTCGGGCGACATCTGGACGTGCTGGGAAGCATCGCATGCAGATCCAGCAGACGATTCAAAATAAGGATATTATCCGCCATTGTCGAAGCGTCAAAACCGTCCGACAATCGACAATACATATTGCGCCCCCATCAAAATTCACTTTGATTCCACGACAGACGCCGCTATTCACCCAGTTTGGCGAATCAGGTTGCTACCAGTGAAGCGCTTACACTGACCCATCATTGCAGACCTCGTTGCCAACAGCGGAACCGTTACGTCTCTTGGATGTTCCCAATCCATTTATCACAACTCAAGAAGACAAACAGCACTCTCAGAATTCGAAGAAGGGAATACAGCAATGCCTACAGAATTAACCCTGAAAACCAAGCTGTTCGGTCTGGTTGCGATTGCCTTTCTGCTCCTGGTCGGGATGGCAATATTTAGTGTGCTGCAATTAAGCAACACGCTGAACGATGAAACTGAAAATTTCGGACGTCTCAATCGAGACATCCAGATCCTCGCGCATATCGGCGGAATGACATCAGATGCTCTAAAGGGAGCCAAGGCAGTAAAAGACATTTGGCTCCGTGGAACCGACGCAGAGAAGTTGAAAGCGCATCGCGATGAATTTGAGGCCAACGTTCGCGGATTCGACAAGTATGCCACCCAGGCGCTGGAAGGCCTTCAACAATTGTCTCAAGGTCATGAGGGATTCGCCGGCTTCATCAGTCGCCTGAATGCGATGATCGCCGAACACAAGTCGGTGAGCGCGAAATATCTGGCAGCGATAGAGACATACCGCGGCAATTCCACCGAGTCTGACGCCAAAGTAGCGGGCATAGACAGAGAGTTGCACAATCAACTCAAGACATTCCGCAACGACTTCGTCAAATTTGTCGGCGAAAAGGGAGCCGAGAAGATTGTTTTGTCCGAGCAGGGTTTTCAGCAGCGCCGCAGCATCGTGCTGGTTTCTCTGTTGATTTCATTGGCGCTGCTGATATTTCTTGCCACTGTG
>Ga0172380_10009674_pt1 | contig 10228 bp, 12 predicted proteins | sample Leawe162metaG_FD_119747 | JGI IMG/M metagenome (GOLD analysis project Ga0172380, IMG submission 119747) | Leachate microbial communities from a municipal landfill in Southern Ontario, Canada - Leachate well 162 metaG | ecosystem: Engineered > Solid waste > Landfill > Unclassified | place...
CCGCCCCACGTCTCCAACCCCCACGGCATCAAAATGTGACCGACGCGCGTGCTCCGATCACAAGCGCGTTGCCGAGTCCTGTGGTGCCGCCGGGATGGATGATGTATTGGAGGTCCGGCTGCACGATCAGCGAAGGTGTGATCGCGGCCTGGTAAGTGAGCTCGATGACCATCTCCGCGCCTGTGGGGGAGAAGTCCTCATCCGCGAGCGAACTGCGGGCTCCAGCGCTGATCTGGGCATAGCCGAACCCGATGCCGATCGTGTCGTCGTCGCGCGTCGGGACCAGACCTTTGTAGCTCAGGCCGGTGTCGAAGTAAAAGTTGATGAAGTTGCGGTCGGCGGGAGCAAAGCCGACCCGGCCGAACCAGCCCAGGCCCTGGTCGGATTTTTCCACGGTGACCGGGGATTTGAAGCTCTTTGTTCCTCCGACAACTGACTTGCCATCTTTGCCGGGGTCCGATGTCGGCTCTCCCGGCTCCCGGTAGAGCATCTGGTCGAGGACGAGATAGTAGCCGGAGTTGCCGGAACTTGTGGCTGACGCCAGCGCGTCGGCACTCTGGCCGGTCTGGAACCAGACACCGGATTTCAACTGGCCCGGCAGGCCGGTCTCGTCGCCGCGGTGGTTCCAGCGGAATTGCGCCTCGTTGAGAAATGTGTAACCGGTTTCGGCATCAAGCCGCCAGCGGAACCCGTGCCGGTTGACCTCCTGCGCAAAAACGTTTCCCTGAAACGCGGCGCACTGGAATGTGAACCAATCCACGGGAGTCACCGCGAGGCGGACCCCAAGGGTCCCCATCGGGAATCCCGCTCCTCCGTTCGGTTGGTTCATAAATGCCAGCGCAGGCCATCCGAACGTGCCGTTGATGAACAGCCCGGAATAGTCGGAAATGAGGAAATCCGAATCCGCCGAGATCTGCCCCAGCCGGATCGAGATTCTGTCGTCCAGAAAGTTCTGCTGAAACCAGAGATCGAACATCCGCAGCGTGTTGAAACCCGCGATGTTTGAAATCGTCAAAAAATTTCCCACAAGATCCCCGCTGGCGTCGCGCCCGCTCAACCAGAGCCAGGTCGTGCTCACGCTGGCTCCCTTCCAGCTCATGGCCTTTTCCAAATCCAGCGTCGCTCCAAAACTCAGGAGCCCGGTATAAACCGAGCCGGTTTTCAGACCACCGCTGGTATTTCCCCAGACTTCCGCCGTGTAATTCCCGAAAATCTCGAGGCCACGACCGGAAAGCAGCGGGCGCGTTTTGAACCAATCTCCGGTCACCTGCTGGCGCTCCAAAATGGGTTCGGCACCCGTTTGCTCCGTGGTCGATTCGGCAGCTCCTCCCAGATGCGCTGTCGCTGTGACGCACGATACGAAAACAAGGCTTTTCAATGCTTTCATCGAAAGCACAAATCCCAAAAGTGAGAATGAGTGTCAATAAAAATGAGAACTCATTCTCATATTATGGGGGCCGACAAATTCCGGATTCCGCCTGCGACGGGGGGCATCATCGAAATCTCCCTTCTTTGATCGACGGCATCTCAGAGGGATTCTCCCTCACGCGGATTTTGGGACGAGACCATTCCCCGCGATGAAGACCGGATCGGATTCAACGAACTCCGAATTTTCTTCGGGCGAATGCGACTCCTCCCAAGCCCGCAAAGATAAGAAAGCAGGAGGAGGGTTCCGGGACGGTGTTGAAGGGGATCCCTTGGTTGTCCAGGCTTTGCATATACGCCGGGAGAAAAGTATCGTAACTCGTCGACCCGTTGACCGCCGAGTGGGTTCCCACCAAGGCCAAGCTTCCATTCCACGGCACGAACGTCGGGCTTCCCGAGTCGCCTCCTTGCAACAAAGCCTCCCCCGCTCCTGCGCCTTGGGTAAAAGTCATCACGTAAGTGTCGTTCAAGTTATCGAAATTTGTGTCCGTTTTCAAAATGTCATCCGCGGCATTGGCAGGTGTGTTGTTATCCCAGTAGAGGTTTCCCTGTCCCAATTCACCAATGACTCCTGTGCCCACCGCCGCGTCCCAGCCGTAAACGAGCAAATTGAGCCCGACATAGTTTGCCGGTGACAGGTTGAGAATCGGATACGATGTGATGTTGTCCGCCGCGTTGATTGCGGTGGTGAGCCGCCCGACGGACAAGTCTGTCATAAGGTGATTGCCGGGCGAGGCGAAGGGATATTCGAGGGTGAGCGAAAACGCCGAGTCGATGCTGTAATGCACCCGACCATTTGTCGGGCTAAAAAAATACATGTCATTGTCAGTCGGCGGGTAGTGAGTCGCAAAGACAAAATACCGATCACTGATCATGGTGTAGCTCCGTTTGGCATCGGTTCCCCAACCCACGCCGGAGAGATCAAAGCCGGCAGCGACGAAACTGGAACTGTTGTTTGGAACGGGAGTGAGAGGATATCCCGACGAAAAGCGATAATTATCCGGCGCGTTTTCGCCGTTGATCACAAGGGCGTTCGCCAGCGGCGATAACGCGAGCAGACTTACAAGCACACGCAGTGTCGCTTGGGTGGATTTCACTTGACCAACATCAAGAATAACCCCTTTGCAGTCAAGTTGCTTTTCCTGAAGGGGAGAGTGTCCGCCAAACATTCGGCCTGTTATCCAAATTGCGCAACATCACCCGCAACCCGTTGGGCGGAACTACACCAGCAACCCGTTCAGATAGTCCGACGGCTCGAACGACTCGATCAGAATTTGTGTTTCCCCGTTCCGGAACATCCGGGCCTGGGTGACGAGGATTTCCGGGGTCTTGTGGGGGGCGAAAAGGATGTCGTCGTGGGTCGCATTCTTGTGGTCCGCGAATTTGTCGGGCGTGAGCGCCCCCCCGAGGTGGTCGCTCCGCCCGGTGGCGACATGGATCGTCCCGCGGATTTTTTCGTCCTGAATGTCGCGTCCGGAGACGGGGAGGATCTGGGTTCCGAACCCGAGCTCGCCGAGCTCGCCGGTGACCGGGTCGGACGCGAGCTTTTCGTTGTGGGCTTCGATCGTGGCCCCGTTGCCGGAAAGCAATTCCGCCTTCCGGATGCGACCGCCGGTGACGTGCATCAGGCCGATCGTCCCGTCCTCGTATTTCATCGGGAATTTCCCCTCCGCCCCTGTTGGCACAAAATAAATTTCGCCGGCCGGCAGGTTTGCCACGTCGGGTTCCGTGCCACGGCAAAGCCCGTGGCTTTTCTGCGCCTCCTGTCGCCCAAGGTCCAGGTGCAGCGTGTGGGTTTTCCCATCATGGAGAAAATCGATTTCCACCCAATCGGCGCGCGTCATGCCCAGGCGGAGTTTTTCCGCATCGGCGCTGACCTCGTCGTAGTCGACGGACAACCCCGAGGAGAGGATCACGTGGTTGAGCCCGTGAAGCGTCGCCCCGCGGAAACCGTGCTTCTTGGCGAATGCCGTGAGCGGCGCGGTCGCGGAGAAGGTGGAAACACAGAGAATGATGTCGTAATTCGGGTAGACATCGCGCTCCAGGAGGACCTCCTTTCCATCCGGGGCCACCGCCTTGTCGGGGAGGTCCAAATTGCTGCCTCCCGTGACCTCGTAGGCAAAAATTTCGCCGCCCTCCAAGCCGAGTTCCTCCAAAACGCCGTTTTTCAACCCCTCGTAAATGAACATGTGCGCGTTTCTCTGGATCGGGAGATCGGGGTTGCCCAAAAAAGCAAACCCCTTGATGTCCGCCGGGTTGTCCAGATCGATGAGGACGCAGATCCTCTGGCCGGGGGTGGGCGCGAAAGTGCCGCGCAGCAGCCGGGCAAGACTGAAGGGAGGGAAAATTCTGTTGGAGGCTCGTTCGGAGATTGTCATGGCGGTCAAAGCGTAGATTTCAACGGGGGCTGCTGCAACCCCGATGCGCCGATATTTTTCGCGGCCCCGCGAGACAACCGGAGGTGCTTCCCGCTCCGCAGGCATTTCAATACGATTGATCCCGCTCACGAAAGCTGGCATGGTCCTCCGGGATGAGGGTTCCGATCCATGTTGTCGAGGCGCGCCGTGAAAAGCTCGCCGCCCTCATCGAAAGACACCGTTACCTTCCCGTAGGGGAATTGTGCCGCCGCCTCGGGGTTTCGGAAGCCACCGCCCGCCGCGACCTCGCCGCCCTCGCCAGCAGAAACAAAGTCAAACGCACCCACGGGGGCGCATTGGCGGAATTTAATGAGCGGTTTCCTTCATTTCACGAGAGGCAGGCATCCCACGCCGGGAGCAAGGCGAAAGTGGCGCGAAAAGCCGTGGGGTTCCTCAGGCCCGGCGGCACCTACTTTCTGGATTCCGGGACCACGATTTTCGCCCTCGCGGAAGCTTTCCGGGACGCGCCGGTCTCGCCGCTGACGATCGTGACCTCCAACATCCCTGTCGGTGAGCTTCTTTCCTCCATCCCTGAACTCGGCGTTTATCTCACGTCGGGACAGATTCTCGGCAGGCAGTCTGTCCTGCTCGGGGAAACCGCCCGGCGGAGCCTGGAGTTTTGGAGTTTCGACATGGCGTTCCTCTCCGCCGAGGCCGCAAACCAAGACGGCATCTACAATTCCCAGGATTCCATCGTCCAGCAACAGCTCGTCGCCGTCCGCCGTTCCTCTCGCACCATTTACTGTCTGGATTCTTCAAAAATCGGGTCGCAGGCCCCGTTTCTCCTGAAACGATGGCCGGATGTGGATTTCCTTCTCACCGACGCCCCGGAGGAAAAACTCGCCAGGGCAGGCATCCATCCCGGGCTGGTGCAGATCGTCTCCTGTCGGCCCGACGCCCCGCTTCCGGACATCGTCTCCCCGGCCAAAACCGCCTTCCCGGTCCACTACCTGTAAGTTTTTCAAAATACCTGTTGACGGTTTTTCAAAATACTATATGACGGATACCAGTCATTTAAATTCCCGCGTTTTTCCCGATGGCCACCCTTGAACCTCCCAGCCGCCAAGTCGTCGAGTCGCTCGTTCGCGAGGCGTTGCTGCGCCAGCTCGGTCGGTCGGCTCCGTTCGAGGCGGCCCCGGTGCTCGTGGTGAACAGCTCCGCCAGGCACATGCATATATCCCCCGCGAACGTCGAAGTGCTTTTCGGAAAAGGGGCCGAGCTGACCGTCCACAAGAGGCTTTATCAGGAAGGCCAGTTTGCCTCGCAGCAGACGGTCACGCTGGTGGGGCCGCGGAAGAGGATCATCCCCAACCTGAGAATCCTGGGGCCCTGCCGGGACCTCACGCAGATCGAGCTGGCATTCACCGATGCGGTCCAGCTCGGGATCGACGTGCCGGTCCGGATGTCCGGAGACATCGAAGGGACGCCGGGGACCTACATCATGGGGCCGAAAGGGTTTCTCGAAATGAAGAACGGCGTCATCCGCGCGGCCCGGCACGTCCACATGTCTCCATCGGACGCGAAATTTTACGGGGTGAAGCACCTCGACCTGATCACGCTGAGGGTGAGGGCCAGGGGCTGCACCACGCGCTTCGACGATCTCCTGGTCCGCGTGGACCCGTCTTTCAAGCTCGAGGTGCACATCGACACCGACGAGGCGAATGCCTGCGACCTCGATCACGCCGACAAGGTGGAACTTTTCAAATCCTAACCCTCAACCAAACCAAACAACGAAAACATGAGCGAAGCAATCGGACTACTCGAAACCCGCGGATACGTCGGCCTGGTGGAAGCCAGTGACGCGATGGTCAAAGCCGCGAACGTGCAACTGATCAAATCCATCCCCATCGGTGGAGCTCTGGTCACAACCATCGTCCAGGGCGATGTCGGCAGCGTCAAAGCCGCCGTCGAAGCCGGGCGCGAAGCGGCCACCCGCGTCGGCAATCTCGTGGCCTCCCACGTCATCGCCCGCCCGGCCGCCGAACTCCTGAAATTCTTCACCGCCTGAGCGACAAAACCATGAAATCGCAATGGTGAAACGAGCGACGACGCGGGTTCTCCCGCTCCGGATTTCGCGTTCCCCATTTCGCATTTCGCATGAAAAATTCACCTGATAAAATTATGGCAAACCAAGCACTCGGAATGATCGAAACCAAGGGCCTCGTGTCGCAGTTCGAAGCGACGGACGCGATGCTCAAGGCGGCAAACGTCGAACTCATCGGATGGGAAAAAGTCGGCTCCGGACACGTGGCCGTCTTCATCGGCGGTTCCGTGGCCGCCGTGAAAGCCGCTGTCGAGGCGGGCGCGACCGCCGCCAGCACGATCGGCGAAGTGATCGCGGTCCACGTGATCCCCCGCCCTCACGACGACCTCGCCAAACTCGGCAAATTCCTCGCCACAAAACCTGTCGCCGCCAAGTAATCCGCTCGGCCGGGCGGACCCTGTTCCGCCCGGCACCGGACGCAGGCCCGATCCGTGAACAACAAAATCCTCGTCGCCAACATCGGCAGCACCTCGTTCAAGTTCCGCTTGTTCGAGATGCCCTCCGAGCGCGTGCTCGCGAGGGGGGGCGTCGAGCGGATCGGTTCCCCGGATTGCCCGTTCACCATCACGGCCGGGGATGCGCCCGCCCGGAAAGGCACCGCCTCATTTCCCGACCATGCTGCGGCGATCCGATTCATCGAGGCGGAGCTCGGGGGGTTCGGCGGCCTGGCTGCGGTCGGCTTCAAGCCCGTGATGGCCCGGGGGATTTCCGGCACGCAGTTCATGGAGGAGCCGGTGCTCCGGGCCATGGAGGAATTCAACACCCTCATGCCCGCGCATAACCCGCCGTATATCGCGGGGGTCCGCCTGTTCAACAAACTTTACCCCGGCCTGCCCTGCATCGGGACATTTGAAACCGCCTTCTACGACGAGATGCCGGTGAGCGCCTACCGGTATCCGGTCCCGCTGGAATGGGAGAAAAAATACGGCATCAGGCGCCACGGGTTCCACGGCGCGAGCCACCGCTACGTCACCGGGCGCTGCGCGGAGCTTCGCGGCACCGACAAACTCCGCATCATCTCCTGCCACCTCGGAGGAAGTTCCTCCATCGCCGCCGTCGTCAACGGGGCCGCCATCGACTCGAGCTGGGGCATGACCGCGCAGAGCGGGCTCCCGCAAAACAACCGCGCCGGGGACTTCGATTGCTTCGCGCTCATCCACCTCGTCCGCGACCTCGGCCTCGGATTGGATGCCGTGGAAAACGCCCTCACCACGCAGGCCGGGCTCAAGGGGATGTCCGGGCTTCCGACCGGAGACGTCCGCGACCTCCTCGACGCCGCCAAAGCGGGCAACGCCGATGCCCGGATCGCCCTGGAAGTCTTCACCGCGCAAATCCGGAAGTTCATCGGCCAGTTCCTGGTCGAAATGAACGGCGCGGACGTCCTCGTCTTCACGGCCGGCATCGCGGAAAACAACGCCGAACTCCGCGCCAACGTCTGCGCCAACCTCGAATTTTGCGGGCTCAAACTCGACCCCGCCGCCAACGCCGCCACACGCGCCAGCGAGGCCGTCATCTCGGCCCCGGATTCGAAAATCGAAGTCCGCGTCATCCCCACCAACGAAGAAATCATCATCGCCCGCAACGCCTGGAAAAAACTCCAAGAAAAGGATGGAGGATGAAGTCGGAAGGATGAAACAGGGAGCCTCCGGCTCCAAGTGACTGCGCCCCGCAGGGACTTCATTCCCCATTTCCCATTTCAAATTTCGCATTAACCACAAACCAAAAACCAAATAACACCATGTCACAACAAGCACTCGGAATGATTGAAACCCGCGGGCTCGTCGCCCTCGTTGAGGCGACGGACGCGATGCTGAAATCCGCCAACGTCGAACTCGTCGGCCCCATGACCCAGGTCGGAAACGCGATGGTCACGGCCTGCGTCTCCGGCGATGTCGCCGCCGTCAAGGCCGCCACCGAAGCCGGCAAGATCGCGGCGCAATCGCTCGGCGAAGTCGTCAGCGTGAGCGTCATCGCCCGCCCGCACAACGACCTCGGCGTCGTCCTGCCAAAAGCAAAGTAGGAAGGATGAAGGCCGAAGGATGAAGGACCAGAAGAACGCTGATTTGTTGCGTCAGACCAAGGTTTTTGCCTTGAGGATCATTCGTCTTTCCGCCGCTCTTCCGAAAACGCGCGAAGCAGACGTGCTCGGACGCCAAGTTCTGCGCTCCGGGACTTCAGTGGGAGCAAATTACCGCGAAGCCAGCCGTGCCAGATCCCGTCCCGAGTTCTCCGCGAAGGTCGGGGATTCGCTCAAGGAGCTCGCCGAGTCTGCCTATTGGTTGGATCTGCTCCTGGAGTCAGGAATTATCAAGCCTGCGCTGCTTTCTGAGCTCGTCAAAGAGTGCGACGAACTGACCGCCATCTTCACAACAATCCACAAAAAATCTCGCGTCGCATGAGCTCACTTCATCCTTCATCCTTCATCCTTCATCCTTTCCCATGATTCTCGCCCGCGTCGAAGGCAGCGTTGTTGCCACCAAGAAGAACCCCAGGATGACGGGGAGCAAGTTCCTCGTCGTCCGCCCGCTGGTCATCGATTCGCCGAAAGCGAAAGAGATGGCACCGGGTTCCTCGACGCTCGTGGCGGTGGACAGCCTCGGGGCGGGGGAGGGGGATTACGTCCTGGTGGTCCAGGGCAGTTCCGCCCGTCTGGCGGCGGATGACAAGGATTCCCCGGTGGATGCCGTGGTCGTCGGCATCGTCGACACCGTGGACCTCGGAAAAACCGTTCTCTACAAAGCTCACTGATTCAAAGTATGGCAGCGATTGACGAAAAACTCGTGGCAAAAGTCGTCGGCGAAGTCCTCGCCCGATTGAGGAACTCCCCGCCGAAACCCTCAGGTTCCGCGACATCTTCCGGGCCGTCCGGGTCCGGTGTTTACGAAGACATGGACGCCGCGGTCGGGGCGGCGCAACGGTCGTTCGAAAAACTGCGCGAGGGCGGCATGACCGCCCGCAAAAAAGCCATCGCCGTGATCCGCAAGCTCTGCGTCCAGAAGGCGAAGGAATGGGGCGAGATCGAGTTCAACGAGACGAAGATCGGCCGGCTCGACCACAAGATCGAGAAGCTCGAGATTTGCGGCGACCTTGTCCCTGGAGTTGAGATGCTCGACCGGATGGCCTTCAGCGGCGACTCCGGGCTCACGGTCATCGACTACGCACCGTGGGGAGTCATCGGGGCGATCACCCCTTCCACACACAGCGTTCCCACGCTGACAGGCAACGCGATCAACATGGTCGCGGCAGGGAACGCGGTCGCCTTCAACACTCACCCCGCCGCCGCCAGGTGCGCGGCGATCGCGATCCGCGCCTACAACGAGGCGATCTTCGCAGAGACCGGAATCTCCGACCTTCTCACCACCGTCGTCAAACCCACGCTCGAGACGTTCGACGCGCTCTGCAAGCACCCGCACGTCAAACTCCTCTGCGTCACCGGTGGCCCCGCCGTCGTTGCCGCCGCGATGAAGGTCGGCAAGCGCGCCGTCTGCGCCGGGCCGGGGAATCCCCCGGTCGTGGTGGACGAAACCGCCGATCTGGACCACGCGGCGCGCTCGATTATCCAGGGCGCATCCTACGACAACAACCTCCTCTGCATCGGAGAAAAAGAAGTCTTCGTCGTCGCCTCGGTCGCCGACAAACTCATGGATGCTCTGCGCCGTGCGGGGGCCGTCCAGCTTCACGCGAAACAGGTCGAGCTGCTCGCGGACAAGGCATTCGTCTTCCCGCAGGGCAAAGGGGCCGGGTGCCCGCATCCGGTCGTGAACCGCGACCTCGTCGGGCGCGATGCCGCCGTGCTCGCCAAGTCGATCGGCATCGACGTTCCCGCGTCCACGCAACTCCTCTTCGGCGAGACCAAGGAGGACCACATCTTCGTCGAGGAAGAGCAGATGATGCCGTTCATCCCGGTCGTCCGTGTCCCGGACGTGGACGCCGCCATCAAGGCCGCCATCAGGGCCGAACACGGCTACAAGCACACCGGGATCATGCATTCCCAGAACATCCGGAACCTCACCAAGATGGCCCAGGAGATCGATACGACACTCTTCATCAAGAACGGCCCCTGCATGACCGGCCTCGGGCTCGGCGGCGAAGGGTTCCTCAGCTTCAGCATCGCCACCCCGACCGGCGAAGGCGTCACCACCCCGATGACATTCACCCGCTCCCGCCGGTGCGTCATGGTCGAAAATTTGAATCTTTACTGATGAGACTTGCGACCATCCGCGGATACGCGACCAGCACAGTGAAGCACGCCAGCCTTGAGGGCCGGACGCTGTTGATTGCCGAGCCGGATTCCGAGGATTTGGCCCCACAAATCGTCATCGACAACCTCGGAGCCGGCATC
>Ga0172380_10009675_pt1 | contig 10228 bp, 7 predicted proteins | sample Leawe162metaG_FD_119747 | JGI IMG/M metagenome (GOLD analysis project Ga0172380, IMG submission 119747) | Leachate microbial communities from a municipal landfill in Southern Ontario, Canada - Leachate well 162 metaG | ecosystem: Engineered > Solid waste > Landfill > Unclassified | place...
GCGAAGTTGATCGCGGAACTGCCGATGGACAAGGTCGCGTTGTCGGTGGAGGAATTGCAAAAGCGATCCGTCGCCATGCTTCAACAGGATGCGGCAACGGCGACACAGAACGCCCCGGCGACACCTGTTCCGGCGGCGGGGGCGGCACAGACACCCGGGGCGGCCCCACAGGTGCCGATGAACGATCTGGCGTTTGCCGCGCCCGAGGCCGCCGCCACGCCGATGCCCGCGCCGGGCCAGCCGCTGGCGTACAATTATCAGTTGATCGTGCCCGCCGATCAGTTGCAGAACGTGCTGGACCGGCTCCAGGCCGCGCCGTTCAACACCGCATCACAGAACGTGGCGTTTCGACGGCAGACGCAGGCGGCGCAGCGTCCGCTGGAACAGCGCAACGCGGCGTACTGGCCGAGCCGTTCGCCGGATTACGCGGCGATCCTGCGGGAGCAAGTGCCTCAAAATCCGCCGCCGGTGGTGGTGGCCAAACCGGCGGAGAATGAATCGCAACCCGCGGCGCAATCACAGGCGATGCCACAGGGGTATGTCGTACAAACGCAGGCGGGAACTTCCGGGGCTTCCGGGGCTTCCGGGGATGAAACGACGGTGATCGTGCCGATCGTGATTGAGTTTCACCCGGTGACCGCCGCACCGGTGATGACCGCCCCCGCCGCGCCGCCTTCTGCCAAACCCTGAGAACATTCATAAAACCAAAGAATTCAACACAAGAGTTCACAAAGAACCCAGAGGGAAGATTTTTCAAGAAGAAGTCTTCACTGCCTTGCTGCTCTGTGACCTCTGTGACCTCTTGTGTTTAGTTTTTCTTTGCCCCCGATGCCGCAAACGCTTGGCCGGGATATTCCGGGTATCATGCGTTACTCGCGATTTTTCAGATGGGAGCCGGTTATGCCCGCGCAGCCACAGCATGATTTGAACGGCGAAACATGGCGCGTCTTCCGCATCATGGCCGAGTTCGTCGAAGGGTTTGAAACGATGTCGCGCGTCGGAAAGGCCGTGACGGTATTCGGCTCGGCGCGCACGAAGGAAGACAACCCCTGGTATCAGAAAGCCGTCGAACTGGGACGCAAACTCGCCGGGGGCGGCTTCTCCGTCATCACTGGCGGGGGACCGGGCATTATGGAAGCCGCCAACCGCGGCGCTTACGAAGCCGGCGGGCGTTCGGTCGGTTTGAACATCACCCTGCCGCAGGAGCAAACGCCCAATCCCTATCAAACCGAAGAACTGAACTTCCACTACTTTTTCGTCCGCAAGGTCATGTTCGTCAAATACGCATCGGGCTTCGTCAACTTTCCCGGCGGGTTCGGCACGATGGATGAGTTCTTCGAGTCGATGACGCTGATTCAAACGCTGAAAATCGAGCCGTTCCCCGTCGTCTGCTTCGGCGTGGAGTTCTGGTCGGGCCTGGTGGATTGGATGCGTCACACGATGCGCGATCAGTATCACAACATCAACCCCGATGATCTGGACTGGTTCCGCGTGACCGACGATGTGGACGAAGCGGTCGAGATCATCCGCAATTGCTACGACAACCAGTGCTGGCTGGGTCCGCGGCGAGCCGTGCCCGCACATGCCGCCAAACCCACCGGCGAAGGCACGATCATGGGCTTCGAGCCGCGACGAAGCGAAAAATAAGAAGAAAGGGACTAAGGGACTAAGGGACGAAGTGAGGAAACCGAAATCGACTCTGCTTCTTCCACTTCGTGCCTTCGTCCCTCCGTCCCTCAGTCCCTTCGTCCCTCCGTCCATTCGTCCCTCCGTCCCTCAGTCCCTTCGTGATTCTTCGGATTGGAACATCATGCGATACATTTCCACGCGAGGTCAGACGCCGGCACAAAGTTTTGAGGACGTGCTGCTCACCGGGCTGGCGCGCGACGGGGGATTGTTCGTTCCGCAGTCGTGGCCGAGCATCACTGGCGATCAATTACGGGCGATGCGGGGCAAGCCCTACGCCGATATCGCGTTCACCGTGATGCAGCCGTTCGTCGTTGGTTCCGGTTCCGGTTCCGGTTCCGGGGGCGGGGGCATTGATGATGCGACGCTTGGCCGGATCGTGACCGAAGCATATGCGACGTTCGATCATCATCTGGTCGCGCCGCTGGTGGAGATCGACCCGAACCGTTGGGTGATGGAGCTGTGGCATGGGCCGACGCTGGCGTTCAAGGACGTGGCGATGCAGGTGCTGGGCCGGTTGTACGACGAGGTGCTGGCCAGGCGAAAAGAGCGCGTCACGCTGATCGGCGCGACATCGGGCGACACCGGTTCCGCGGCCATCGAAGCGGTGCGTCATTGCGCCCACGCCGACATTTTCATTCTGCATCCGCACAACCGCACCAGCGAAGTGCAACGCCGGCAGATGACGACCGTGCTGTCGCCCAACGTTCACAACATCGCAATCGACGGCACGTTCGACGACTGCCAGGCGATGGTCAAGCAGATGTTCAACGATCCGGTGTTTCGTGATGAAATCGCCATGAGCGCGGTGAACAGCATCAACTGGGCGCGCATTCTGCCGCAGGTGGTTTACTACTTCAGCGCGGCGGTCGCGCTGGGCTGCCCCGATGTGCCCGTCGCCTTCACCGTGCCGACCGGCAACTTCGGCGACATCTACGCCGGTTACGTCGCGCTGCGCATGGGTCTGCCGATCCAACGACTGGTCATCGCGTCCAACATCAACGACATACTCCCCCGCGCGTTGAACACCGGACGACACGAAATGGGCGAGGTGCATCCGACGATGAGTCCGTCGATGGACATTCAGATTTCGTCCAACTTTGAACGATTGCTGTTCGAGGCGTTCGACCGCGACGGAACCGCCGTCCGCTCGCTCATGGCCGATCTGAAATCGAACAAGCGATTTTCGCTGGGCGAAAAACAACTCGGCATGATGCGAAACATTTTCACCGCGCATCGCATCGACGAAGCGCAGACATTGGACGTGATTCGCCGGCTGCATCAGCGCACGGGTTACGTCATCGACCCGCACACGGCGGTGGGCGTCGGCGCGGCCGAACGGGAATCGAATGACACCGCGATGGTGGTGCTATCGACGGCCCACCCGGCGAAGTTCCCCGATGCCGTGGCGAAGGCGACGGGCCATCGCCCCGCGTTGCCGCAGCGACTGGCCGATCTGTTCGAGCGCGAGGAGCGATACGACGTGCTGCCGAACGACCTGGCGACGGTGATGAAGTATGTGCGAGGGAAGCTGAAATGACGAATGACGAAACTCGAATGGAGAGCTTTGAATAACCCGCCATCGACCACGGTCTGCCGCCGAAGACGGCGTCATCCCGTGCCTGAAGTGAGGTTTTTCAAAGGTCTCAATGACGAATCAAGCCCGAAACTCGAAACATGAGAACCATCGTGGCCGCTTTTGGATGAACGGGGTGCGATATGCGGAATGTGCTGATGTTGGGGATCGTCGGATGTTTGTTGATCGGCTGCGACGGGGTGAACACGGTCAAGTCGATGCCGATGCCGGCGGCGAAACTGAATGTGGATGCGGCGAAGTTGCCGAACACGCTGGTGACGCCGGTGCTGGACGCGCCGATACCCGACGGGGTGAACGTGATCTGGTGCGCGTCGTTTCAACTGGCATGGGATGAACTTCCGGGGGTGACGATCAGCGAGCCGATGTTCGCTTCGCTGAATCGCCCGGTGGTGACGAAGGCGGATGTGAACGACGCGGATGTCGTGGCGTGCGCGGGGAGTGATGGACAATCGCTGAAGCGAAAAGTTCGCCGCGAACTGGCGGCGAAGTTCGGCGAGGGTGCCGCCACGCCGCTGCTGGAACAGTGGCAACCATCGCCCGGTGTTTCGTTTTATGCGTACATGCGGATGTCGATGCCGTTTGAGTATGCGTTTGATTCACATTCTTTTCAACTTGAAAAACCGAAACAGATTCCAGCCGATTCAGCGGAGTTTGCCGGGCCGCATTATGAACAATTCGGCATTCCGCCTTACACCATCAGCCCATCACGTTTGGCGAAGATGCGTCAGCAGGTTCGTATCATCTGGCATCAGTTTGTCCGTAACGAATCTGGCCGGACTCAACACTTCGTGGTTGAATTGAAAACGCGGTCGCGGGATTATCGATTGCTTCTGGCGGCTGTGCCGGCCCATCGCACCCTCGAACAGGCCATCGATGACGTGAGGGATAAACTATCGCACCCCAATGACGTGACGCTGGCTGAGTTTGATGTGAAATCGAAAGCGATCACGGACGACGCCTCAACCCAAGGCAAACAGAAGCATCAAGAACCTGACGCTTTGGTCAGCCGGTTGGCGGAATTGCGGGAACTGGAATTGTTCGAGGTGCCGGTGTTGGATTTTGATCTGAAAAAACGGTACGACGAACTGGTGGGCCAGTGGACCTCGGCTGGTCCGATCGTCGAAGCGATGCAGCGCATCCGGTTCAAACTGGATCGCACCGGCGCGACGCTGGAAAGCGACGGGAGCATTCAGGTTTTCGGCAGCCGGAAGAGGGAATTCGTTTTCCGTCCGCCGTATCTGGTATTGATCGTCAGTGCGAAAACCAGCAAGCCGATACTGGCGTGTTGGATCGGCAATGCGGAGTTGCTGACGCCGGAGCAACCGGCGGCGGAGAAGGAACCGGCGCAACGTCTGTTCCCCGATCCCGCGCCGTGACATGGATAGACAGGTGCCCCGGAATTGTCGCATTTGCTTTCGTACTTTTGTCGTCAGGTGGGGAAGCTCCGTCGCCGTCCGCAGACGGCGTCTGTGAGGGTGACGATTGCTCGCCCGGATGGGGTGTGTTTGCGGTAGGCGGGAAGTTTCGCGGGACTTGGTTTTCGCGGCATGGGGATGCTCCTGTTCGATGCCGTGCGGTAATACCGCGCGTTTTCATCGGTTTCAGGTCAGCATCCGCTACGTCGCGGGTAAGCGTAAGTTACGCTTTTGGCATTATTTGCGGACAAGTGGGCGATACTGGGCTCGAACCAGTGACCTCGTGCTTGTCGAGCACGCGCTCTAGCCAACTGAGCTAATCGCCCCAAGAACCGCACAATATAGGCCATGCCCGCCCCAACGTCAACGCGGACTTCCAGACGCGGACTTCCAGGCGTTGGCGAACCGCGACTTGTCGCCGCCGGCGTCTCGCATCAGGGCCGATCGGTTCAAAGCATCGACCCTGCCAACTGACCCGACCCAGCCGCCGGGGTCCACCGTTCGCCGCTGACGCACCGGGCACAGAGCCACGTCCAGTTCTTCGGGGGGTACGGGGCGATGGGCGTTCCGAACCTCCGCCGGCGCGACGGCGAACCGCTGCCGTCCAGTAGCACCAGTTCCCCGAAGCCGATGCGCCAACCCGCCATCGCCCTCAGCCCGATATCGCCGCCACCCGGCCAGCACCGCATAGCAACTCATGGTGGTGGCTTTCGTCAAGTGCATGGTTCCGAATGCGTAGTTCCGAAAAAGAACCCCGTCGCGACACACGACGGGGTTCAGGAGACGGTCTGTAGGAGACGCAGCGCGGGTTCAGGACGCTCGTATCCTGTCGGACCCAAAGTCAGCGAGGTCATTGAAGCGGTCGGATCAATAGGTCATACCGATGCCGACGGTTCCGACGATGCGGAGTTCGTCGTAATCGGAGCCGAGGGTGTTATCGATGTAGTCGCTGTTGAGGACGATGAAGTGGACGCCGCCGTGGAGATCCCATGAGCCGAACTGGGCGGGGATGAAGGCGAGGGGCACGTAGGCCATGATGCCTCCGTCGAAGTAACCGAAGGTTGGGTTTTCGGTGGAGCCGGAGGATACATCGGTGTATTCGTAGTAGCTGTCGATGCTGAGGCCGACCTTGAGGGGGAACTTGAGGGTGACGGGATAATCTTTGCTTTGGATGAGAGTGAACGCGGGGGTGATGCCGAGTTCGACGTAGGTTCCCAGATCGCCGGTTTTTCCGAGCGAGTCGGCGCCGCCGGCGGTTTCAAAGGCGAGCGTGGCGTAGGGCTGGAGGCCTGCCCATCCGGGGATGCCGGTTTCGCCCCACAGGGGGCTGTCGTTGTAGGCGAGGGTGAGGTCCATTTCCTGGGTTTCAACCCATGCGCCGTTGGGGCTGTGGTAGATGATGAAGCTGGGGGTGAGTGTGAAACCGGCGGGCAGGCCGACGGAGGCGCCGAAAATCCAGTCGGCTTCGTACCAGCCGCCGGTGACGCCGGGGTGTTCACTGTGGACGGAGTTCCAGATGCCGACGAAGGCGCTGAGGGAAAACTCGTCGTTGGACCAGAGAGAAGCGGTGATGGTGGCATAGGGCTGGAGGATGACGCCCTGATCCTGCTGGGGGATGCCGCGGAACCAGTATTCGCTCACGGCATCCACTCCGGCGGAAATGGAGAGTGCTCCGGTGTTGGGGTCGGCCGGTGCGGCTGGGCCGCCATGCTCCATGGTCTTGCTGGGTTCATCGGCGGCCCCAGCCGTGCCGGTCAGCATTCCGCCGGCGAGCATCGCCATCATGGAAGCGACCGCCAGTTTGTTCGAGACAAGTTCCCACCTGCGTCCGTGTGTCATAGCAGAATCTCCTGAATGAGTCGGGCCGCGAAGCCCCTGCATGATGTATGCCCCGGCAACGCGCCGGGCCGATACGCCCATAGCAAAAACAAATGGCGTGCCAGACGGGGAATCGCATGGACAAAGTCGCGTAAGCACACGACCAATAGGCAAATACGCGAAGTTACCGGGGTTTTGGCGTAAACGAGCCGTCCGCACCACTGCACGCGAATCGGGCAAAAGTGCGAGCGATTGAGGCACGAAAAATGGATTTGCGAGTTTTGTGGGCAAGGGGGGAAGTCGGAAGTGGGAAGAAAGTGGGAAGGCGGAAGTGGGAAGTGAAGACCCGTGTATAAAATTCTTCCGACTTCCGACTTCCGACTTCCGACTTCCGACTTCCGACTTTCCTCCCCCCTCACGCCGGCGTCAGGCCCCGGTACAACTCCTGCACGCGCTGCGACTGTTGCTTGCGGACATACTCCAGCGTGGCGCGACCGATGCGCCACGCCGGTCGCTCTTCCGACACGTTCGCGCAATGTTCCTGAATCACCTGATACACAAACTTGAACGCATCACGCGGCTGATGCATCTGATCCAACGCATCCACCAAATCCCGCTCCGTCACATCATCATCAAACAAACTCCGCAACGTCACCGGCTGGGCTTCCGACCGTTGACAGGCCTGCAATCGCTTCGTACACAGGTCGTACAGCAGCGTGCCCGACCAGATCAGCCGATCTATGAAGTGCTGCTTGTCCAGTCGCGCCTGCTGGAAAAACGCCGCGTCTTCTCGGTGCAGCAGGTGTCGCAGTTCCAGCGGCAACAGCAGCTTGATCCCCACGCCGTCCTGCTGCAAAAACTTGTTGTTCAGCATCGGCCAGATCAGGGATCGCATTTTCACCGGATCGCCCGACACCGCCGCCGGTTCATCCACGCGGTCGATCAGCACGATCACGCTGTCGTAACCCAACTGCGACAACACGCCGCTCAACTGCGTCATCAGCCGATAGCGTGCGTCGGCGTCATCCGCGTCCGGCAGCGGTTGCTCGCTCAGGTCGTTCAAATGCAACTGCCCCAGCACCTGTCGCAATTGACCGGCTGATCGGTCAATGGCCTTGGTTTGCCGCGTGATCCGATGGGTCAGCCGCCACAGCGCCGCCGTGCGCCACGCCGCCGCGGCCAGCAGCAGCGCGCCCGCCGCGCCGATCACGCCGACCGTCAGCATGTCCAGCATCTGACCTCCGCCGCTGTATTCCAGCCCCAGTCCCACGCCCAGCGCCGTCAGCACGCACAACCAGCCGATCCACGTCGCCATGTTCATCCAAGGCAAATACCCCAGCCGAAGCGTCCGACGCAGCTTCGCCCATCGCCCCGTGAAACTGCCCGATCGTGGCTGATCGTACAACGCCGCCAGCACCGCCAGGTCAATCCGTTTCTGACGCGACATCTTCCTTGCCGCTTTCGCCGGATTGCCCCGGCCTGGTTGCTGCGTCTGCCCCAACAACAGATCGACCAGCCGCGTCACCGCCAGCGACAGAATCGCGTCCAGATGATCGACCAGCCGCAATCGTTTGAGTACTTCTTCCGCCTGACGCGCCCGGCCCGAACGCCGACGATGCGACAGTTGATCCAGCAAGCCGTTCAGATCGTCGTATCGCACCACCCACGCCAGGTGGTCGGTGCGTTCGGAATTGTATCGTTCGATGCGGCGTTCCATCATCAGCCGCAACGCCGTCTTGCCGCTGCCCTTTTCGCCGAACACGACCGCGGCGCGGGGGCGGTCGGGCTGGCCCATCACCTTTTCAAACTCCGGGTGGGCCGTGCCCTCGTCCAGCAATCGTGCGAACACCGGATCATCGCGCGCCTCTTCGGCGCTGAAGGGGTTCTCCACGATGGCCCAATGTTTGAGAAACGTCTGAACGTGCATAAGTCGCCCGAGGTGACAAACGGTCCAACGAAAACCACATTAGACTCCCACACCGCCCGGCGAGCAAGTCATATGCGGTTTTCCGGCGTGACTCGCTTCAGCGAGTCCGCGAGTCCGCGAGTCACGCCCGCACGTGCCCATGCTCGCAACGCGCCCCGCCCCGCTCTATCATGTCAACATGAAACCGACCCTCTTCGCTGTCACGCTCTCGCTGCTGATGACCGCTTGCGCCTCGGCTCAAACGCCCACGCCCGGCACTCCGACAACGCCCGCTTCCACTTCCCCTGCCGGGGGCGGGGCTTCCGGGGGCGGGACTTCCGGGGGCGCTGATCCGGCCATCACGTTGTTGGATCGTCTCGAAGCCCGCGGCGCGAAACTCAAAACCTACCAGGCCCATGTCACCTACACCCGCGAACAACCACTGCTCGGCGACCAGCAAATCCGCACCGGCAACCTCGCGTATCAATCTTCACAAACCGATCCGACACCCACCCCGGCCCGTTTCGCCGTTCGCTTCACCAAACTCGTCGTCAATGAAGCCCTGCGCGATCACCCCCGAAATTATATTTTCGACGGCACGTGGCTGGCGGAGGTCGATCCCGAAAACAAACAATTCATCCGCCGGCAGGTTGTCGCCCCACCCAAGCCGGGGCAGAGCGACAGCGCCGCCCCGGGTTCTTACGATCCTCTGCAACTCGGCCAAGGCCCATTCCCTCTGCCGCTGGGCCAGAAACGCGAACAGGTGCTGGCTATCTTCCATGCGGTGCTGGTTGATTCCGCCGCCGATGATCCCGCCGACACGTTGCATCTGAAGCTCACGCCTCGCACCGATGGAAAGACCGGCAAGCCGCTGAGCAACTTCACCACCGTCAACATCTGGTACGACACAACCACGCTGCTGCCGGTGAAAATCATCACCGAAGACGATTCGCAAAACATGACGACGGTCAAACTCGCCGATGCGAAGGTCGATCAGCTCACCGCCGAACAAGCCGCCGAACTTTTCGACACCGCGCCCCCCGCCACCGGCGGCGGTTGGAAAGTCGAAATCAAACCGTACGCGGAGGAAGGGGTTGGGGGGGGTAGGGCCTCCCGCTCTGTCACGCCATAATTTCAGGGTGGACCGATTTCGGCTTGATCCCGGCGTCGTCGGCTTGGAATTGCCGGTCGATACCGCGTTGCCAGGCGGCGGTTTCTTTTTGCAAGGCGCCGATCGTTCCGAAGTGTCGGTTCTTGACGCATAAGCAATACGTTTGCCCAGCGGCGTCCAGACGTTTTTGCCGAAGAAGTCGGTGGCCACCAGCGACTCGGCGTGAGCGGCGAGGAACGTGCGCCACGGCGTTTTCACCCCTTTGGACGCGAACCACTCCGGATCGGGCAACAGGCCCTCGTCCACCAACGTTCGTCGCGCCGTGCTGCGGCTGGGCGTGAGGCCGAGCTTCCGCAGTTCGCCCACAATGCGCCGCACACCCCAACCGATATTCTCCTTCGCCAATCGAGTGATGATGGCACGCAGCGATTCGGCGATGCGTTTGAGGACATGGGAGAAATCAGGGGACAGAGCGAGTGCCAGGATGAATTTGCTCGATGAGTAACAACAACGCCCATCCTTGCGAATGGGCGTTGTTGGTAGCCGTTCACGGATTTCAATGTAACAGGGCGGGTTTGACCGATATAGCTGGGGATGACGGATGACCAGATCGAATCGTTGAGCGAGCCGCAGCTGATCGCGTTGGTGCGTGAACTACTCGCGCGTCTGGGGCGACTGGAGGCTCGGGTTGCCGA
>Ga0172380_10009676_pt1 | contig 10227 bp, 7 predicted proteins | sample Leawe162metaG_FD_119747 | JGI IMG/M metagenome (GOLD analysis project Ga0172380, IMG submission 119747) | Leachate microbial communities from a municipal landfill in Southern Ontario, Canada - Leachate well 162 metaG | ecosystem: Engineered > Solid waste > Landfill > Unclassified | place...
ATGGCTCCGTCGCAGACCGATGCGCTGATTGATTTCATTCTTTGCCGCGATGAGTACAGTCATCTCGACCGCTCGCAAATCGAACTGGCCGACTACCGTCTGCCGGTCATCAACCGTGAAAAGACGATTACCGCCTTTGTGCCGATCACACTGGGCTGTTCGCACGCCTGCTCCTACTGCGTGATCCCGTACCGCCGCGGCCCGGACCGCAGCCGCAAGCCGGACGAAATTCTTTCCGAGGTTCGGAAACTGGTCGGGCAGGGGATCAAAGAAGTCACGCTTCTCGGGCAGATCGTCGACCGTTACGGATTTGATCTCGACGAAAACATCAATCTGGCGTGGCTCCTCAAAGAGGTGGCAAAAATCGACGGCATCCTGCGCGTCCGCTTTCTGACCAGCCATCCGTCGTACATCGACGAAGAGCTGATCCGCGCCGTCGCCGAAACCGACAAAGTATGCCCGTACTTTGAACTCCCGTTTCAGGCCGGGAGCGACCGGATTCTTGAATCGATGCGGCGCGGCTATACGCAGGCCGAATACCGCGAAGTCGTTTCCAATATTCGGGAAATCATTCCGGACGCATCAATCAACACCGATGTGATCGTCGGCTATCCGACCGAAACCGAAGAGGATTTTCAGGAAACCCTGAAGCTCTATGGCGAGCTGAAACTCGATCTGGCGCACATCGCCAAATATTCGCCGCGCCCGCGCACCGTTTCCTCGCGGATGCCCGACGACGTTTCCGAAGAGGACAAGCAGAGTCGTGCGGACCGCTTCGACGAACTGGTGGCGAAGATCATGGGCGAAAACAACGCGCCGATGCTCGGCACAGTTGTCGAAGTGCTGGCCGAAGAATTTCAGGAAAGCAAAGGGCGCTGGCGTGGCCGCACGCCGCAAAACAAGCTGGTTTTCTTTGAGCATGAAGGCGACTGTCTCGGAAAGCTTGTGAAAGTGAAACTCGACTGGACCGGCCCGTTTTCCCTGATCGGCCGCGCCGTGTAATTAACTATGGATGGATCTAGTGCGGCAAAGCCACCACCAAAGATTTAAACCGCGAATGAACGCCAATGGTCGCGAATATTTTTACCACAAGAGAGCGCAAGGAACACAAAAGAACCCCATGAGTTCTCTGCGATCTTTTGTGGCAAATACAACTCCTGCTTAGCTGTTGTCGAGTAGGGGTCTGAGAAAGAAAACTTGTTAAAGAAAATGACGGATAGTGGTACAGATTCGCACAGATTTTGGTTTTCTACAAAGGGGGATTCTGTTCGGCTTCTTGATTTGTGTATATCTGTGTCAATCCGTGGTTGAATTTAACGCCGGAACTTTTCTTTAAAGGCGCGGCCTTTGGCGATGATTTCCTCTTCGCCGGGAACATGCCGGTTTTTCATCAGAATTTTACCGTCGCAAATGACAGTGTCGATGCAGGCGCTGTCGGCACTGTAAACCATATCGGCGATCAGATTATGTCCCGGCACGAGCCGCTCATTGTTCAGGTCAACGAGCATGCAGTCGGCTAAAGCGCCTTCTTCAATGATGCCGCTGTTGAGGCCGAAGAACTCTGCACAGGCGCGTGTTCCGGCGTGCCACGCGGCATCAGCGGGCAGGGCGGTTGTGTCGGCGGTAAAATGTTTTTCAAGCAGTGCGGCGGTTTTGATTTCCGATCCCATATCGAGACAGTTATTTGATGCGGCGCCGTCGGTGCCGACGGCCACGTTCATTCCGGCTTTCACCGCATCGCTGAATCGGAATTTTCCGGAGGCGAGCTTCATGTTGGAGGTCGGGCAGTGCAGCGCCTTCACGCCGCGCTCGGCCAGCCGCTCCATTTCAGACTGTTCCAGCCAGATACAGTGCGCCGCCGTAACGTTCGGGCCGAGAAAACCGATGGAATCCAGATAAGCCGGCGGGCGCATACCGTGCTTGGCGATGCAGTCCTCGACCTCTTTTTTCGTTTCGGAAAGATGAATGTGAATCATCAGTCCGTGTTCGGCGGCGAATTCTGCACACCAGCGAAGCGATTTTTCGGAGACCGTATAGATGGCATGCGGGCCGAGCTGGAAAATGATCCGGTTGCTGTATTGTTTTTGTTCATCAAACAGCCGCTGGTTCTGTTCCATCTGCTCTTTAGCTTTCGACGGATCATCGAAATCGATAAACACGGCGGAAAGCGCGGCGCGCAGACCCGTTTCTTCGACCGCGCGCGCCGTGCCGTGCCAGAACCAGTACATGTCGTTGAAAAAGGTGGTGCCAGACTTGATCATTTCCAGACACGCCAGTCGCGCGCCGTGGTAGACATCCTCTTCCGTCACCCTGCTTTCAAACGGCCAGACATGATCGTTCAGCCAGGTGAACAGTTCCAGATCGTCCGCATAGCTGCGCATATAAGCCATCGCTGCATGGGTGTGCGCATTATGAAACGTCGGCAGAATCGCCTTGTTCCGCCCGTCGAGAACAATCTCCGCCGACTGCCCGGAACAGTCGCCGATCGTTTTAATGTGGTTGCCGCTGATATGCACATCAACCGGCGTTCCGTTCCATTCGACCTGTTTAATCAGAATGCTCATTTTGAAGGACCGTTGGAGCGGGCGAGGAGGGCGGCGAATTCCGCTTCGGGCAGGAGATCTTTCTCGCGGACGAGTTCGGCGAGTGTTTTACCGGTAGCCAGCGATTCTTTGACCAGCACGGCGACCTTGTCGTAACCAAGAACAGGGTTGAGAATCGTCGGCAGTCCGGCGCTGCGTTCAAAATAGTTTTTGCAGACCGCTTCGTTGGCCGTAATGCCGCGCACGCATTTTTTATCCAGCGCATCGCAGACTTTAGTCAGAATCCGCAACGATTTAACAATGTTTGTGCCGACCAGCGGCATGTGCGTGTTCAGTTCCAGTTGCCCGGCCGCGCAACCCATCGAAATCGCTGTGTCGTTGCCAACCACCTGCAGGCAGGCCATATTTGCTGCCTCGCAGATACTCGGGTTAATCTTGCCCGGCATAATCGACGAGCCCGGCTCGACCGGCGGCAGATTAATTTCGCCTAGTCCAGTGTTCGGGCCGGATGCCAGCAGACGCAGATCGTTCACGATCTTGTTCAGGTCGAGCGCCAGCATTTTCAGCGACCCGGAAAAGGCACCCATGTCGGAAAGGAACTGCGTAATCTCAATACCGTTTTCGGCTACGCGGTATTCCTGACCCGTCGCCTGATTCAGCGCCTTGATGATTTCACTGCGGAAGGCGGCTGGCGTATTCACGCCGGTACCGATCGCGTTTCCGCCGATCCCCAGCTCGTGCAGATCCATGCAGGCACAGGCGACGCGGCGTTCGGCTTTGCGTAAAGCCTGCGCCCACGCCGCGAATTCCTGACCGAGCGTCATTGGAACCGCGTCCTGCAAATGCGTGCGGCCGGTTTTCCAAACATTGGAAAAAGTTTGACCCTTTTCTTCCAATGTCTGGATCAAACTTTCCAATGTTTGGAAAAGAGCACCGGAAAGTTCAACCGCCGCGACGCGGATCGTCGACGGAAAGACATTGTTGGTGGACTGGCCCATGTTCACGTCGTCGTTCGGATGAACCGTCTTGCGGTCGCCGCGTTTTCCACCGAGCGCTTCGGCGGCGAGGTTGCCCAGCACCTCGTTCACGTTCATGTTGCTCGACGTGCCGGAGCCGGCCTGAAAAATATCGATCGGAAATTGATCGTTGAACTTTCCGCTCAGCACTTCGCCGCAGGCGGCGGCGATGGCGACGGCTTTTTCGTGCGGCAGCAGGCCGAGCTGCGCGTTGGCGGCGGCGCAGGCTTGTTTCAGCTGAACCATTCCGTAAATCAGTTCAAGCGGAAGCGGTTCGCCTGCCATGTGGAAGTTTTTAATCGACCGGCAGGTATGCACGCCGTACAGCGCGTCGTCCGGTACATTCACTTCGCCGAGGGAATCTTTTTCTGTTCTCATAATTTTAATAGTAGTCGGTTATCAGTGAAAAAAAGCCCAGAACCAGCACTGCGCCTCCTAAAACAAGGTAGGTGACAAGGCTGATGGGTGTGAGGTGAAGATTTACAAAACTCCAGGTGAGATGGAGGGTGAAAATATAGGTCAGCAACAGACCAATCCGCGTAGCGCGGAACAAGAGGCAGAGGGCAACAATCGTTAACAACGTAAGAATTTCCCATGTGGGAACCGATATCTGTTCATTGAGAACCGGCATCAGCATACTTTTGAATGCTTCCATGATTTCCTCCTTATTCGTTTCTTACAGGCATACTTTTAACCGTCTCCGGCCCCGATTGACACCAAAAAACTGCGGGGATCGTTCAGGGGTTTTTTCGCGTAAAGTTGGAAAACCGTCAGGGTTTTTCAAACATTGGGAAAAAAGCCTCAACGTTTCCAATGTTCGGAAAGGGAAATCAATGATCACTTCCATTATCTGCCAATTTAACGCCTTTCATTCGTTTAATGGCAAAACAGCGATCTTCTTTTCTGGTATGACAGAAGCCTTCAACACAAAGCGTCTCACCTTCATCATGTATATGGGATGCATTTTTAAGCCGATATGGTGTAACGCGACGCATAATAAAATTTTGGTCTGTTGGCTTTTTGTAATGAATAATGATGTCTGATCCTGATAGGATTGCTTCGTTGATAATTTGAAGCCGTCTTTTAAAAGCGGTTTCTTTGTGATCATACTCCGACTTAAAAAAAGTATTGTGGCGTCTTTCATGACAAATCTCGCACAACAGTTCCAGATTTAAGAGGTGATTTGTTCCTCCTGCTGAAAGCGGCGTTTTGTGGTGTAAATGAAGAATAGCTGCCGCTGCTTTTTCTCCTCCTATATTGCATTCTTCACATCTGTAATTATGATGTCTCAGTTTGATCGCGCGCCGAATATCCCAATCTGGAGGATATTCCGGCCAGTAGTCGAAAATTCCCATGATTAATTGGGCTAGTTCTTTGCTGGTCTCCCTGTAAAGCAGCGTGTTTGTGATAGTTTTAATGCATTGGTTATGCACAAATCCTGTATCCAAAAGAACAATAGAATTTGATCTGTCAGCATTTCCGCAAACAGGGCATTTTTCTATATCACGCGGAGTGATATTCTGTGCGACAAGTGTAATTTCTGAGGTTCTTTTTTCAGCCTCCAGCCGGATTGCTTTTTCTCTTTCTAGGCGCTCTGCTTCGATGCGTTGGGTTATCTCTCGCTGGTGTCGCATTGACTCTTCAAATTTTTCGCGGCGTACTTTTTCTTCACGCAGTTTGATTTCGTCAGCACACTGGGCGCAGATGCCCTTAAAAGGATTGAAGAAAAACTTTTGGCATTGGCTACAGTACGGCATTCGGAAAAGCTCCAGTTAATCTCACGTTTAGAAGGCGCGGTCAGTCCGATAAAGTTTTTTTATTCTGTAACAGCTCCTCGGCGTGGCGGAGGGTGCTCTTAGTGAGGTCTTTTCCGCCGAGCATGCGGGCGACTTCCTCCGTGCGGTTTTCGCCGTCGAGCTGAACGATCTGTGTGAAGGTGCGTCCGTCCTGTACGTTTTTGGCGACGGCAAAGTGGTTGTGTCCGCAGACGGCGACCTGCGGCAGGTGCGTAATCGCGATGACCTGATGCGTTTCGCCAACCTGCGCCAGCTTGTCGCCAACCGCATTCGCAATCTCACCGCCGACGTTGGCGTCGATTTCGTCAAAAACGAGCAGAGGAATCCGGTCGTGCCGCGCGAGCACGGCTTTGACAGCGAGCATGACGCGTGAGATTTCACCGCTTGATGCAATCGAACGGAGCGGGCGCATACTTTCTCCGGCGTTCGGAGCAAAGCCGAATTCAATTTCGTCCAGTCCGGAGGCGGACGGTTCATCAAGATCAAGAAGCTGTACTTCAAAGAGTCCGTGTTCGAAGCCGAGGTCGCGCAGTTCGCTGGTAATGGCGTCGGCGAGTTCGCCGGCGACTTTCTGCCGTTTCTTACGCAGGGCGCGCCCGGCTTTTTCGGTTTCGATCCGCGCGGCGGCTCGGTCGGCTTCAACGCCTGCGCGTTGTTCGTCGCGGCTCTGTAGATCTTTGAGCCGTTCTTTCCACTCGTCGAGCTTGGCGAGAATTTCCGGAACGGACGGAGCGTGTTTGCGTTTGAGGTTGCGGTAGAGGGCAAGGCGTTCGTCGAGAATTTGCAATCGTTCCGGCCCGGCTTCCATGTCTTCGACGGTGCTCTGGATAACGGATGAAATTTCCTGCGCAGTACGCGCCGCGCTTTCGAGTTCAGTGGCCCATGCTTCGGCCTCGGGAATATATTTTGCCAGCTGGACGCACGCTTTGCGCGCGGCGGAGATTCCTTCGAGCGCGGCGTATTCGGCTTCGGTGAGTCCGCCAGCGGCCGTTTGCGCCAGTTCGAGAATATTCTGCGCGTTGGCCATTTGCTCGTGTTCCTGCTGAACTGCAAGTTCATCCTCTTCCGAAATTTTAGCTTCTTCGATTTCTTTGATGCGCCACGCGAGCAGATCAATCTGTTCGGCGAGGCCGGAGTCGTCGATGTTCGAGAGTTCCTGAAACCGTTTTTCCAAGGTTTGGAAAATCTGGTATTTCGCGCGGTAGGCGGCGCGTTCTTCGCCGAGGTGACCGAAGGCGTCGAGAATATCCATCTGCGCTTCGGTCTTCAGCAGAGACTGGTGGTCGTAAGGGCCGTGCATATCGACGAGGCAGTCACCCAGCGCTTTAAGAACGGGCAGGGTGACGGTTGAATCGTTGACCCAATTTTTCGAGCTGCTTTCGGTGATGGTGCGGCGGATGGTAAGCAGTCCTTCTTCGCAGGGCGGCAGGCCGACTTCTTCGAGCGCGGCGTTGACGGCGGACGGATCGGCCAGTTCAAAGACGGCTTCAATGGCGCAGGAGATTTCGCCGGTGCGGATCATGCTCTTGTCGGCCCGCTCGCCGAGCAGCAGGCGCAGTGCGCCGATGAGCAGGGATTTTCCCGTGCCGGTTTCTCCGGTGATGACATTGAGCCCGTTGCGGAATTCGATCGAAACGCCGTCGACCAGCGCCAGGTTGCGGATGTTTAAACGGCTCAGCATGTTGCGCGCATCTTTTCAGTTTCCATCGGTTCCGGCAATTTCCAAAAATTGGAAAATGGCGACGAACCGCGACGAAGTCGAGTTGGGCTCCGCGAATGCGGGGCAACGAAGGGGAAAAAACACAGCGCGGCAAAGCCGCAACCAACAAATGATGGCCACGAAAAACACAAAAATCCACGAGAAGGCACAAAAAAGTGCTATACCTTTTCGTGGATTTTTGTGTTTTTTGTGGCGATAGATGGTGTCTGCGACTGATCAGTTTTGTATATCTTGTCAAACTGCCGCGATTCACGATAGCATACATCCTTAATTCGGAGGATATTCATGATTCTGGTGATCTTTTTTGTGGGTTGTGTTCTGTTTGCGCTGGCGTACCGGTTTTACGGGCAGTTTCTGTCAAAAGAAATGGATTTGGACGACAGCACCCCGACCCCCGCGCATACGCTACGTGACAATGTGGACTATATGCCAACCTCCAATCTGATTCTTTTCGGTCACCACTTCAGCGCAATTGCCGGTGCCGGACCGATTGTCGGGCCGGTCATCGCCGCCGCGGCGTTCGGTTGGCTGCCTGCTGTGCTGTGGATTATTATCGGATCCATTCTGATCGGCGGGGTACATGACTTTTCGGTTATGGTGGCCAGCATTCGCAACAAAGGACGTTCCATCGGACAGATTTGCAAAAATTTTCTCAGTCCGCCTGCCTATTACATGTTTTTGGTTTTCATTCTGCTGACGCTTATTTATGTCATTATTGTTTTCCTCGACATCACAGCCAGCACCTTTGTTCCGCCGACTGGTGCGGTTCATGTCGAAGGATCTGAACAAGTGATTTTGGGCGCGCGGCAGGGCGGGGTGGTAGCCTCGGCCTCCATGTTCTACATCGTGCTGGCGGCGGCGTTTGGTTTCTGTATCTATAAGCTCAAAATGTCCCCTTGGCTGGGCACCCTGATTTTTGTTCCGCTCGTTTTTGGCGGACTTTGGCTCGGCAATCTGTTCCCCTGCACCGCCGATATGGTGCCGCAGGTGTTCGGCTCAGCCAAAAACTTCTGGGCGTTGATTTTGATGGCCTATTGCCTGTGCGCTGCGATGCTTCCGGTGTGGGTGCTGCTGCAGCCGCGCGACTATCTCGCCTCCTACCTGCTCTATGCTTGTCTCTTCGGCGGCGCAATCGGCCTGATCATTTACGGCGTCACCGGTCACGCCGCGCCGTCCTATCCCATGTTTCTCGGGTTTACCAGCGAAAAACTCGGGTTCATTTTTCCGGCTCTCTTTGTCACTGTTGCCTGCGGGGCCGTCAGCGGATTTCATTCGGTAGTGGCCTCCGGAACCTCGGCCAAGCAGCTGAACAAAGAGAAGGGCGCCCGCCTTGTCGGCTATGGTTCTATGCTGGTTGAGGGTGTGCTGGCGTTGCTGGCAGTTGCTTCTGTCATGATTGTGGTTGGCAAAGTGCCTTCCGGACAGACTCCGGTTGTCACTTTTGGTAACGGCCTTGGCACCTTCGTACAGACCCTCGGCATACCCGAAACCTTCGCTAAAACCTTCGCCATGATGGCGGTTAGCACCTTTCTGCTGACCACTCTTGATGCCTGCACCCGTTTGGCGCGCTTCATTCTCGAAGAAATTTTCAAAATCGGAAACAAATTCCTGCCGCGCCTGCTTTCCACGATTGCGGTGCTCGTTCTGCCTGCACTCGTCGCGTTCCAGCAGATTCCCGGCGCGGACGGCAAACTCATTCCGGCATGGCAGGCTATCTGGCCGGTCTTCGGCGCGTGCAACCAGCTGCTGGCTGCGCTGGCTTTACTGGTGGTTTTCACCTGGCTGAAGCGTGGCGGGAAGCGCGCTTTTTACGTGGCGATTCCCATGGTATTCATGATGATTACCACCCTGACGGCATTGACCCAACTCACCATGAAAAACCTGATCGTTCAAGGAGGGTTGTTTGATATCCGCCACATCATCGGCGGTGTAAGCCTCGTGCTGCTCGTTCTGGCGGCCGTCATTATCCTTGATACGTTTCGCTCGTTTTCCTCCGGCGGAAATAAGCCACAGAACAATGACGGTAATGCGCTGAAAAATGCCCCGGAAAGCTCCTGCTAAGCCGACTTTCCCCAAGGGCTCTATCAAGGATACATCGCGATGCTTCGTCAAAGGCCGCCTCCGGCCAGAACAGTTCCCGAAGAAGTCTGACTCAATGAGCCGAAGACGGCTTAGAAAACCGGCTCACTTTTTTGACAAGCAGCGGACATCCAGAACCGCCTGCTGTTTGCGGCGTACTTCATGGCGGTCACCGTGTATCGATGCTCGGTATTGTACCACTGGAAGAACGCGCGCATATGAGCGTGCATATCCACGATAGAACCGAATCGTTCCGAATAACTCGGCCGGTACTTGAGCATCTTAAGAAACTCCGAGTACGGGTTATCATTGAATACATGCGGACGGTTGTACATCCAGTACGCCCAGCAGGGCGGTGTGGCATTTCGAGCACGTGGATCAGCCACGGGTCTGAGTGGACCAGCTATGACCCGTCTGTATAGGCATGCGGCAAAAGACGAACAGATTGTTGACCTCACGCCTCACGGGCACTGATTGTTACCAGCTTTTTTGTGATTTTAAATTACAAGAGAGTTGGTACACCAACGTCCGCAAAGCTGTTCTACTTGTATTACGCCGCGCGCACGGAGTGGGTCATTGAAACGCGCATCATAAACGTCGTAGCAGGATATTCTGCAACATCTACGATTTTGATAAACAAAAGTGCTTTTCGAAAAACGCATAAATCATACGAATGAACTTGATTTGTGTATAAACATATGCTTAAATAATTTCGTTCAAGAGGGGGGCATTTAATCGTAATTTATCCGATTGAGAAACCATGGAGTTGCCCAAATAAAAAGTGAAACATGGAGATTGGATAGGATTTTTGGTGAGTCAAATATGGAATAGATTCGGTTAAATTAATGCGGAGGTGGAAAATGTGTAAAAGAATGTTTGCTGTATTGTTTTCGTTTACAGTCTACGTAGGTGCCCAAACATATTATATAGATCCCAGTGTGTCTTCGGGTGGGGACGGGACTACTACAAACAGCCCGTTCAAATACTGGTCTGATGTGACCTGGGCAAATGGCGCCACATATTTACAAAAAAGAGATACGACCGCCTATGAAATGGTTGAAATAACGGAAAAT
>Ga0172380_10009677_pt1 | contig 10227 bp, 9 predicted proteins | sample Leawe162metaG_FD_119747 | JGI IMG/M metagenome (GOLD analysis project Ga0172380, IMG submission 119747) | Leachate microbial communities from a municipal landfill in Southern Ontario, Canada - Leachate well 162 metaG | ecosystem: Engineered > Solid waste > Landfill > Unclassified | place...
ATCTCCACCTCCTCGGACTTATTGGTCAAGGTGGAGTTCACTCTAGCAACGAGCATCTTTATGCACTTATGCGTCTCTGCAAAGATCAAAAAATCTCCAACGTCTATCTCCATCTCATCACCGATGGTCGTGATTCTGCCCCTACCTCGTCACCTATTTATCTCGAACAAGTACAAAAAGAGATCCAAGAAATTGGGGTGGGCACAATCGCAACTGTTGTTGGGCGTTACTACGCTATGGACCGTGATCACCGCTGGGAACGCATCAATGTCGCCTATGAAGCTCTTATCAACGGGGTAGGGGAATCTAGCAACAATCTCCTAGCAACCATTGCCTCTCGGCACGCCAAAAGTGAAAATGACGAATTTATCAAACCTATTATTATTCCTGGTACCCCTCGCATTGCTTCAAACGACGCGGTTATTTTTTTCAATTATCGCATCGATCGCCCCCGCGAATTAACCCGTGCAATCACCATGTCAGACGAAGAATTTGTCCACCACACTGAGTCTTTCGATCCTTATGGCGTCAAATATCACAAAACTCATATTACCGAGGTTCCGCTCCCCATCAATATCTTCCCCAGGCCCACTCGACCTACCAACTTAGTCTTTGTTTCCATGACCGAATATGAAAAAAATCTCCCGGTCGACGTAGCCTTTCCTCCCGAATTTGTCGAGATGCCCCTCTCCCGCATCATTGCCCTTGCTGGTCTTCGCCAACTCAAGTTAGCCGAAAGCGAAAAAGAACGTTTTGTGACTTATTATTTCAACGGGCAGCGAGAGCTTCCTTTCCCTGGCGAGGATGTGCGTATCACTCCCTCCCCCAAAGTTGCGACATATGATCTCAAGCCAGAGATGTCAGGGGTCGAGCAAACCGATAAATTAATTGCGGCCATCCAAGGCGAACTTTATGACTTTATCGTTATTAATTACCCCAATCCAGATATGGTTGCCCACACCGGCAATCTTGAAGCTAGTATTAAAGCCTGTGCCTTTACCGACACCTGTATTGCGCGGGTCTACGAAAGGGTCATGCAACAAGACAATGTCACCATGCTCATCACCGCCGACCATGGCAATGTCGAAGAGCTTATTAGTCTCGAAACTGGTGGAATCGACACCGAACACTCTGCCTTCCCCGTACCACTTCTCATCGTCGGTCGTCAGTTTTTAAACGCTGGCCGTTCACTTCCACAAGGCATCCTTGCCGATGTTGCCCCCACGATCCTGCACCTCCTCGGCCTCAATCAGCCTAGCTCAATGTCTGGTCGATCTTTACTTTGAAATGACTAGCACCAACTCACCCTTGACCGGTTTTGCCGTATATTTCTGCCTTAGTTCTTCTGCAGTCCCTTCGACTCTCTCCTCAAACTGCTTGGTCAACTCACGTAACAATACACAGTGAGTCTCGCTACCCATAATTCCAATAATATGAGCCAAATCTTTTAACAATCTATGAGGCGAAACATACAGAACCACTCTGGTCGACTCGACCTTTTCCATCATCTCCTTGCCGGCCTCAAGCATCTTGATCGCCTTACCACTCGTCTTTGGCAAAAATCCCAGATATAGTGTCACCTCGCCACCTACCCCTGATGCAGGTAGGGCAGTAGTTAGTGCCGTTGGCCCCGGGATGATTTGCACGGGCAAATGAGCATCGAGACAACCTCGTATGGCCCGGTACCCAGGGTCAGACACCGCAGGCATCCCAGCATCAGATACTAGTCCCACCGGTATCCCATCACTCACCATCTGTACAATCTGAGCAAAAATTCGGTCTTCATTAAATTCGTTATATGGCACGTATCTCGGTTTTTTGGTGATTAGACCTTTTTCCAGTAAGTGATTAATAATTCGACTACTTACTCGACTATCTTCGCAAAATAATACCTCGATTCTTCCGAGAGTCTCAATCGCTCTCAGGGTAATATCACCCAAGTTACCAATGGGAGTTCCAATTACATACAACGTACCAGTGCTCATTTTTTCATCCATTTTTTAACTAAGGGGAACAACATTGGCACTACCGATACTCCCACGATTCCAAGGACGACCAGTGAAAAATTGTCTTTTACAAATGGGATATTCCCAAAGAAGAAACCTGCCATAGTCGCCACTAGCACCCACGAAATACCTCCGACAAAGTTATACGAAATAAACTGGCCATACTTCATTCGGCCGATACCCGCGACAAATGGTGCAAACGTGCGCACGATTGGCACAAAGCGAGCCAAAATAATGGTCTTTCCACCATGTTTGTCAAAAAACTTTTGCGTTTCTTCGATATGTTCTTTATTTATCGGTACTCTGGGGTTATCAACTAGCTTTTGCCCAAAAAAGTGCCCAATCCAATAATTCATCGTATCTCCCGCTACCGCCGCAATCATCATTAGGCCAAGTACTACCCACAAATTGAGCGATCCCAGTGCCGCAAAGGCTCCAGCCGCAAACAGTAGTGAATCACCAGGGAGAAAAGGCACAAAAACCAGCCCAGTCTCGACAAAAATAATTACAAACAAGATCGCGTAGGTAGCCAAGCCGTAATCTGTAATTATCTGCCCCAGATGAACATCGATATGCAAAATAAAATCAAAGACTACACGTATAAGTTCCATACTTTATAGACCTTCCACTTGATGAACTACTAACTTACCGTATTATTGACCAAAACGTCTCACAAGTCCAACCACCGATCCTTGGATGGTGACATTTTGTGCATAAATCGGTTTCATGGTCGAGTTGGCTGGCTCCAAGCGAATCCTCGTCGCCTCCTTGAAAAACTTTTTGAGCGTTGCTAGGCCATTGTCGAGCAAGGCTACAACTATCTCGCCATCACGCGCTTCTTTTTTCTCTTCGATCACTACAAAGTCCCCGTCCAAAATACCTTCTTCAATCATCGAATCGCCGCGGACCTGCAGGACATATGATCGTTTTTTGCCTGATAGCATCGACGAGGCTACCCGGAGCGTGGCATTGGGATCTGTCATCGGGAGAATGGGGGATCCGGCAGCAATTAGACCAAGGATCGGCAGCTCTATCCCTTCGATTGCCGCACCTATTTTAGAATCAATCAACTCAATACCACGGACTGCACCCTCAAATCTGCGAATCACACCTTTTTTGACCAGGGTTTGCAAATGCTCGTGCACTGTCGCAAGCGATGATACTCCAAGCGAATCAGCAATTTCCTGGAGAGTAGGGGAAGTGCCAAATTTTTGGATATACTGACCAATAAAATCAAGAATTTGTTTTTGTCGTTTGTATAATGTAATTGGCATTTTGCCCCCTTTACTTGATAAACTTTATAACTAGATAAACTTGTATCTGACTCTAGATTACCCAAATATTCCCCGCATGTCAAGCTCTCTCGCCTTCCAGGCAAATTGCATGTTATCCTATCTATATGAAAAAGATCTTCACTATCTTGGTCCTCGCCATGTCGCTGTGTCACTTTGTCACTACAAGTGCCCATGCTTCAGGTGAGTTCACGACCAGTTTCAACTCACAGTACAATATCAACCGTCTCGGCGAGACCAGTGTCACCCATACCATTACCCTTAAAAATAACCTTTCCCATATCTATGCCACTAGCTACACCCTAGCTACCAGTGGCGACAAATTAGGCAACATTGTCGCTTCCGACGATTCTGGTCCCATTAGCACTACCTCTAGCGTGCAAAACGGCAACACTACCATTCAATTAACCATCAGCAACCCCACGATTGGCAAAGATCAAATCAAAACCATTACTCTCAGCTACACCACCGACGATGTTGTCGAAAAAATTGGCGATACCACAACTATCAACGTCCCCCGGTTAGCTCGCGCCAACGAAGCCGAAAGTTATACCCGGGTAGTCAGGATCCAGGATGTAATAGATTTACCACAACTTATCTATCCACAACCAAACAAAGTCGAACCAGACGGAGATTATAATGTGTATACTTTTGTTGGCCACCAAAGCGACTCACTTTCCCTGCTTTTTGGCAACTCCGTAAACTACAAAATTAATTTAACCTACGAACTCAAAAATAAAGAAATAAGTCCAGCTGACTCAGAACTTGCACTTCCCCCCGATACTAGTTATCAACATATTTTGCTCAGCCAACTCGACCCTCCTCCACTCAGTATCCGGCTCGACGAATCCGGCAACTGGCTAGCTAGATATAGCCTAAAACCTAGCGAAAAACTCCTTGTTCGAGCCGAATTATTTGCCACAGTCTATCCCAAGCCAACTTTGTATGACCCAAGTAGTACCAATTTTGTCAAAACCGCTCGTTCCAAATATTGGGATACATCTTCAGCCATCGTCACAACGCTATCAGAACAACTCAAAACTCCCGAAAATATTTATCGCTATCTAGTTGCCAATTTTACCTACAATTATGAAGGAATATCTGGAGGGATTGGTAGACTTGGTGCCATCACAGCCCTATCTTCGCCCACCAACGTTCTCTGTACCGAATTTACTGATGTTTTTGTTTCGCTAGCTAGGTCGCGTGGCATCCCAGCACGAGAAATTAACGGCTTCGGTTTTACCAAAAATCGCTCCCTCCAACCACAAAATACTGCTTCAGATATCCTCCATTCCTGGCCAGAATATTTTGACAATGACCAAAAAAAATGGATTGCAGTTGACCCTACCTGGGGCAATACGACTGGAGACATCGATTATTTTAGTAAACTAGATTTTAGTCATATTACCTTTGTTCGCCACGGACTAGAAGATAGCTATCCGCTTCCTGCTGGTGCCTACAAAAGCAACGCACAGGACAAATACGTTCAGGTCGAAATTGCTGACTCTCTACCCCCCGAAATAAAGACCTCAGAGACCAAAAATGGCTTGATCTACAACACCGGCAATGTCGCCATAATCAATGATGAAGTTGGCTATCTCCCTCCATACGGGACCTTCAAACCAGTTTTGCCCAAAACCTTGTCACTTTATGATAAGATCAGGCTTATATGCGTAAAATTATTGTCAAAATTCTCGCTACATCCGCCAGCTTCTATATAGCCCAATATTTTTTGGCCGGTGTACATCTAGAACCTACTTGGTCAGCCTATTTAGTTGCCTCCCTGGTATTTGTTATCTTCAATTTCGTCCTTTCTCCTATTATCAAGTTGCTCCTACTTCCTATCAATTTGCTAACTCTCGGACTCTTTCGTTGGATGACCAATGTCCTCGTCCTGTATCTCTTTGATTTAGTCTACGATGGCATCGGTATTAGTGGCTTTACTTATCCTGGCTATACCTCTAGCCTTATTTCATTGCCAGCAGGCCATCTTGGTATTTTCTGGGTCCTAGTTTTAGCTTCATTACTTATGAGTCTGACTTATTCCTTTATTAGCGCTTTATTCCAGACAGAGGACTAATCTATGTACACGCTCATTGCGCAAGTCATTGTTTCTATCTCCCTAATAGTTTTTGTCATCCTCCAAGCCAAGGGTGGCACAGGCCTTTCTGGGGTACTTGGTGGATCGACCAATTATCATGCCAAGCGAGGAGTCGAAAAAACTCTTTTCTATGCCACGATCATCACGGCCTTTTTATTCGTTGGTTTAGCTATTGCCAACGCCATCTGAGGAGCTATGCTCAAATCACTTCGCAGGTATTACTGGATTTCCCAAAGTTTTCTCGGGAGACATAGTAAAATCATTGTCCGGACCACGACTGCCTTTCTCTCGCTCATTTTGATCTTCTTCCTTTTCGCCCGCTACATTCCCACACCCAAAGCAACCACTAGACTAGGTCGTGTTGGCAAATATAGTTTTGATACTTTTCCAGTCGATATTCAAGCTAAAATTAGCCAAGGCTTAGTCAGTATCGATCAAGACGGGAAAGTTAATCCTGAACTAGCTACTAACTGGGAAATCAGAGACGATGGTAAAACCTATGTATTTACCTTGAACAAAAATATTCGCTGGCATGATGGCACATCATTAACTCCCCAAGATATTTCTTACAATTTTAAAGATGTAGAAACTATTCCAGGTGAAGATACTATTACCTACAAACTCAAAGAGCCATTTTCACCTTTTCTTAGCGCCGTCACGCGACCGATTCTTAAAGAGGGCAAGCTAGGTACCGGCCCTTATCGTCTAGTCAAAACACAGATCAGCAACGGAGTGTTGCAAGCTCTGACGCTCGAAAGTGATAATGAGCGTTTAATTTACAAATTTTATCCAACCGAAACCAGTAGTCTTACCGCCTACAAATTGGGTGAGATCGACGCAATTGAGCGACTATCATTTATTTCCGACGAGGTCAAAAAAGATACGACTAGTTTTATCGACGAAAATATTAATACCGACAATCAGCAAAGCGTCCTATTTTTCAACAACAACGATGTCATCCTCACTAGCAAATCTGCCAGGCAGGCCCTAGCCTATGCGATCAAAGACAAGACATTTGGCAAGCAGCGGAGCATCTCACCAATCGACAAATTGTCTTGGGCATACAACAACCTGGTAAAAACCTACGACTTCGACGCAGCCAAAGCCAAGACTTTATTTGAACAAGATATCAAGGATCCCGCCAACCAAAAACTCGAGCTCAAAACCATGCTTCAGTATCTCGATATTGCCGAGAGTATTGCCCAGTCGTGGCGTGATACTTTAGGGATACAGGTAGATGTTAAAGTAGTTTCAGGTATTACCAGCGATTATCAGATCATTCTTACCGACTTTACCCCTCCGATAGATCCCGATCAATACACCATCTGGCATTCGACCCAAGCCACCAATTTTACCCACTTTAGTAACCTAAAAATCGACAAGTTACTTGAGGATGGGCGTCGCACCTCAGACCAAAAACTACGTAAAGAAATCTATCAAGACTTTCAGCGGTTTCTCCTAGAAGATTGTCCAGCCGTATTTCTCTTCAAAACCAATTCTTATCGTCTATCGCGCAAAAATATTTTCTAATATCCTTATCTACTACTTGGCGTTTCCTCCGTTCTACTGCCGGAAGCAAAGCTACCTATAAAAATACGTTCGCGGAGGTGAACTCGCCTGTAGCAGACATGCCAGGTACTCGCGTAGCGAGTCATGTCTACCACTGAACACAAAAACGAGGGAGCGGGTAACGGGAATCGGACCCGTATCTGCTACTTGGCAAGCAGCCGTTCTACCACTGAACTATACCCGCACTAGGTTCATTATAACCGATAATCGGTTCATTTTGCTCGGTGACACGATATTGTGTCGGGGTGCCCAGACTCGAACTGGGGACCTCCTCGTCCCAAACGAGGCGCTCTACCATCTAAGCCACACCCCGAGCTAGGGTTATTATATCTTACTTTTGTGCCGAGGGCGGGGCTCGAACCCGCATGGTTTTAAAGCCGAGAGATTTTAAGTCTCTTGCGTATACCATTTCGCCACCTCGGCACTAGTGAAATTATACAGCCTAAGGCTGGTATAATCGACATAGCAAATAAACTAGCTCCAATAGCTCAGTTGGATAGAGCAACTGCCTTCTAAGCAGTAGGTCGAAGGTTCGATTCCTTCTTGGGGCACTCATTTTGGACAAATTTTACATGAATCAACTCACAGTCGCAGATCGTAATATCAAGTTCTACGTCTTTGTCAAAATCTTTGCCAAGCGCGTCTTTCTCCCGCTCACCGCCATCTACTTTATCGAGACCGCTGGCTTTACCATCCGCGATATCGGAATCCTATCTGGATATTTCTCCCTCGTTCAGTTACTAGCAGAGATCCCAACCGGCTACTTTGCTGACAAAATCGGCAGGGTTGCTAGCATCAGAGTTGGCGCCATCCTCGCTGCTATCGCAACTTTTTTCTATGTCATCTTCCATTTCAAAACTGGCATCTATGCAGGCGTATTTTTTGAAGCTCTCGGTTACTCCTTTATGGCCGGGGCAGGGGAGGCATTAATCCATGATTCCCTCGTAGTCAAAAAACAAGTAAACCAGTACACAAAAATCCTCAGTCACACAATGTCTATTTCTCTGATTGCCAATGCTATCCTGATCGCCTTAGTGCCTATGACTTATCCCATTTACAAAGGTCTACCTTTTATTATTGGTACCATCTGCTATATAGCTCTATTTATCGCAACTTTATTTATGAACGACGTGACTAGATCAGAGAGTAACGTCAAGCTCAAGATGCCAGATTTCCGTAAAATTGCCGGCAAGCGACATCTCCTTCTCTTTGGACTCACTTTTGGGATTGTCTCTGCCCTCTACACGAGCCCCAACGATATCTACAACCTGGCCTTGCGTGAGTATGGCTTTAGGATTGACTTAATCGGTTGGGTATATGGTATTGCCAGTATCCTCGGAGCCGCCATCGGTCCATTTATCCATCATCTGCGCAACCTAAGACTTTCCCGCTACCTAATCATCGACCTAACCATGCTGTTTGCAGTCTACCTCGCAGGCTTTAGTCAAAACCCATACTTTTTGTCGCTAGCGATGATTGTTGGCATTAGTTTTTGGCGCTACCGTCGCATTATCTACCAAGATTATCTTCTCACCATTTATCCCACGCAGTACAAAGCTACTTTGATCTCAGGTATGAACAATCTCGAAGAGCTCAATTCTGTCTGGCTCCCACTTGCCATTACCTATGCTATCTATCGGACGAGTATCTCGACCGGCCTCGGCCTAGTAGCAATCTTTATCCTTACAATCGCTCCCATATTTTTCTTCTCCACTCGTCGTTTCTTTCGTCGTGATCCATTACCTCTCACGCTAGCCAAATTGCCCGTGAGTATTGTATAGTCACTCTATGCAAAAGCTAACCAATCTTATCCTTGGACTCATCGTTTTAGCACTAGTTGGTTGGATCATCGTCAAACCATCAAACAAAACTGAGACGCCAAAAGAGGAAAATAAATTATCAAACATACAGGAGCCAAGCGCTATGCCAAAATCAGATAAAAAAACATATACCAAAGCTGAACAAGTCACGAAAAAAGGCAAATCCTATACCGCTCTCATCCACACGACTGCTGGTGATATCACAGTAGAACTTTCCAAAGAAACTCCTATCACCACCAACAATTTTGTTTTTCTTGCCCAAGAAAAATTCTATGATGGCGTCATCTTTCATCGTGTCATCCCTGGTTTCATGATTCAAGGTGGTGACCCAACCGGTACCGGCATGGGCAACCCAGGGTACAAGTTTAATGACGAAAAATTCACCGGCGGATACAAACGTGGTACTGTGGCTATGGCCAATTCAGGACCAAACAGCAATGGCAGTCAATTCTTTATTATGCACGCCGACTATGCCTTGACCCCAAATTACACTATCTTTGGAACCACCACTAGTGGACTAGAGACAGTTGACAAGATTGCTGCTGGCAAGACAGGACTGAATGATCGTCCTACCGAACCAGTCTCTATCAAGTCTGTCGATATTACTGAAAAATAAGGTTTCTGGACATCTTGGTGGGTGCAGCGCACATCAAGCGAAGCTTGAGAAGTGTATCCAGATGCGTAGCAATCTGGGATACCTCACATCGAGTCACGTAGTGACCCGAGATATGCGTCCAGACCTACTGCGCAGGCAGATCTGGGAAGCCAGTTGGTTACAAACTTCCGATACAATCCTGACTTAGGTTATAATACAAAGACAACTTGGTGGACGTAGCTCAGTTGGTTAGAGTGCCTCCCTGTGAAGGAGGATGTCGGCGGTTCGAGCCCGCTCGTCCACCCCAAGTGTATCAAAGTAGATCAAATATATTCCCAAACCGCCTTAAGCCACGTTAGTGAGACTTGCAAATTTACTCCACATTTCCACTTTCTGGTACTACAATTACACAGTATGAATTCACACATCAAGAGAAATATCCTTGCTACTTATACAAGCGATCTGATCCTTGGCACGTATTTTCAGCTACCAATCTGGATTGTGTATCAATCAAAGTTTCTCAGTTTCAGCCAGATTGCATTCTTTTCTGGGCTATCTCTGATCACTGAGGTTATTTCACAGTTACCAACTGGTGCCTTCGCTGATTTAGTTGGTAGACGTTATGCTTTATCCCTCGGCAACTTGTTTATGGCCATTCCTATGTTCTTGATTGCACTCTACCCAAGACCAGAAATTATGGTGGCATATTCAATAATGTGGGGATTAGGCAGAGCATTCTGTATGGGCACCAGTAAACCAGTCCTATACGAAACCCTCGCAACATACGAAAAAACAAGTCTATATCCAAAAATTCTCAGTCGTTCAGTCATATTGTTTCAACTAA
>Ga0172380_10009678_pt1 | contig 10226 bp, 6 predicted proteins | sample Leawe162metaG_FD_119747 | JGI IMG/M metagenome (GOLD analysis project Ga0172380, IMG submission 119747) | Leachate microbial communities from a municipal landfill in Southern Ontario, Canada - Leachate well 162 metaG | ecosystem: Engineered > Solid waste > Landfill > Unclassified | place...
AAATCCCGTATTGGATAAAATAATCCAAAAAAGAGTTGTGGGACCTATCAAACCACTGTTCTGATATTTTACTTGGATCATAAACGAGATTAAACACATTCTCTATATTTTCTGACCCATATCCAATCAAAGGTCTCTTTATGGCCTCCGGTAACATTTGTTTCCATAAAAACAAACGGCTAGAAACTGTTCCTTCAGTAAAACTGATAGAAGCAATTCTTTTAATGGGTGTTATTTTAGACTTTTCTAAATCTGATTTGAATATAATGAACAAAGAGAGAAAAATCAGTCCAACAACAAATAATATTCTTGACCATTTTTTGATATTCCCCACTCCTTTAATTGCTTGGTAAATTACCACCAGCGCAAGAATAACGGACATTGCAAGAATTGAACTTCTTGTTGCTGATATAAAGATAACAATTATTTGCAGTAATACAGAAAAATAACCGAGGAAAAACATTTTGCCTTTTATTCCTTTGAGTAAATATAAAGTCAAAAAGATAGTCATCGAAAGATAGGATGAAAGGAATGCAGCATTGTTCAATGTTCCTCCGATTCTACCGTCCATGTCTTCAATGATCCACAAATTAAAACCGCTTTTGGTCTGAATCCATTGCAAAACGGCATACGCAGATACGAGAGAGCCTGTAATTGCAACTGTTTTAAGTAGTTTAATAAATGAATTATAGTTTAAACTTAAAATAGCTAGATAAAAGAAAATGGTTGCGATGAGAAGCGTAAGAATTCCGTCTCCCCTTCCGAAACTAGACCAGAAGCCATCTAAGAAATCATCATTTACGGCAGACGTAATAAAAGCAACAATAACAAGCAGCCCCGGTATCCAAGTGATTTTTGACTTGAGTCGATCAAAATAATATTCTTTTTTAAAAACAAAAAGAAGTAAAGTAAAAATTGCCAAGCAGAGAATTCCTAGTCCACGAAAAACAAGAGTCTTTGGTGTCATGTACGGATAGAGCAATCCATCAAAATACACGAGTGGTATTACAGCCGGTAAAATCAAAAGCCAAGTGAATATTTTTATAATTTTACTCATAAAGCAATTATTATCGTTTTTATAGTGAAGTTTTTATATTTTCGTCTTACTTTCTTCAACTTCTTTTTTTGCTTTCAATACCTCTTCTTCGAGTTCCTGTGGAAAACGCTGCTTCATAAATTCTATGTAGGTATCGATGTAAAAATCAAGAGGTTGTATATCAAACGATTTTCTATAAGCATCTTTGGCAGAATTATAAGCACCAATTTTGTCCATAAGATTTCCCATATTGTGATATGGTAGTCCCGTATTAGTAGAATCTATTTCTAATGCCTTGCTTAGATAATAGAATTCCTTTTCTCCATCACCTAGAAAATGATAACGATTGGCTATTTCAATATTTAAATTGAATTTATTTTGTTTTTCATCATTAAGTTTCAATAAAAGCTCTTCTATCTCTTTGCGAGACTTGTTCTGTAATTCTAGATTATCACTATATGCACCGACAAAATTCCATGAATTTATTTTGTCAGAATCATTGATAACAAAAATCGATGGATATGTATTAACAATTGGTGCTTTTTCTTTATTTACGAAAACGAAATAACCAACCAACAAGACGACAATAACACTGATTATGATTACTATTTTATATCTTTGCATAGATTTTAGTATAACAGGCAACGGTTTTTAAATCAAAAAACACAAAACCCACCGCTTGGAAGCGGTGGGTTTGTGTTATTGATTTAATCAATATTCAATGCCGATCTACTATTTACTCTTTAGAGCATTTAGTGTCAAAGCAAGGTTCTTAACAAGATAATCGTTTGACCAGTCAAGAGTTGATTCATCATGGCTAGTTACTGATTTATCTGACCATACAAATGATTCACTTGAATCACCTACTGCTGTATGGATTGTTGCAAATGCAGCTGTAGCAGCTGAAGTGCTTGTACTTTCGATAGATACTGTTAGGGTATCGTAATCTGTTGTTACCCCACCAATATCTCCTCTAAGTTCATATGTCTTAGATTGTCCTCCAAGTATTGATTGCTCTGTAGTTGCAACGAATACCAAGCTACCTGTTTCTAGATTGTCTAGAGCGTCTAGACCACCAAGAAGGTTACCTGTTGTTGTTGCAAATGTTCCATCAATCTCAAGATCAGAATCAACATCATACAACGCAAGTGTTGTTGTTGCTCCGACTGATACTGCAGCTGTCTTATCTACATAGAACACAACCTTTTTCCAGCTAATCTCACCTGCTGAATCAGCAGCGATCTTTACTCTGGCTAGTTTTGTTGTGCTATTTGTTAATAGAGGCTGTACTGGGTTAGGATTTTCAGCTGTTGCAGGAACTAGAAGTACTGCTGATAGTGTAGGAACTGATTTTCGTACATACATTGTACCAAATCCTGTACTTACTGCTGAGTTTAGATCTGCAGCTGCAAGTGTTGTATCTGTTGTTCCTGAACCATTGTCAGTTGCTTTGAATCCTTCGTTGTAATCAAGTACAACTGAGATTGCTTTTCCTGTTGCCTTAGTCTCGTTAACATCACTTACTGTTACATATACATCTAGGTTAACTCCGGCTGTTCCTTGTGGAACGCTGAATGTCATTCCTGTAAATGTTGTTGTTGCATAAGCTGTTGTTGAAGAGATAGGTAGTCCTGAAGCAAGCTGTGTTGAACCACTCTTTAGTATCACTGAAGATACTATTGAAGCAGCGTTTGAAGGGATCTTTACTTTCAATTCGTTAACTGTGAATGATGAGTTAGTTGCTACGAATTTGAATGTACCAACTTTCACCTCTGAAGATGTACCAGAAACAATGTTTCTGTTGTTTACATCTCCACTGTTCTCAGTAACTGTCAATGTTCCTCCAGATGCAATTGTTATTGTCTGAAGTGTAACGTTGCTACCGCTTGATGATCCAACGTTTGTTGTGTTAGCTGTAACCATTCCCTGTCCTCCAGTTGTATAATCAACTGTTGCTATAACTGATCCAGCACCTGCTCCAGTTTTGATATTTGCATAAATATCAATTACTTTAGAAGCTGAAGCCGCAAGAGATATATTAACTGAGAATGTGTTTGCTGTTGAAGGTGATGACTTTGAAGTACCAATTTGGTTACCGCTTGTATCCTTCAACATAAGATCTGTGATTGAAGAGTATCCAGGATCATTAAGGTTAACAACAATTGTATTGATGTTAATTCCTTCTGATGAACCTGCTGAAAGAGCGAATGAACCAATTTTCGCATTGTTTGTTCCAGCAACAAGAGTCTTGTCACTGTAACTTGAATACTTGCTAGCTGTAAGCGAAGCCGCTGATACAGTTAGAGAGTTTCCATCAACTATTGATATAGCTGAAACTGCGTTTCCTGAACTCATACCCTCTGTGTCTGCAGCTGCGATTGAAAGACCAACATTTGCAGTTGATGCATCAGCAAAGTCTGTTCCTGCTGCTGTTTTAGCATCTCCGTAAATTTTTACTGTTGTTACTTCTCCCGCTTTTGCAATGAATGATGAACCGAATGTAAATTCTGTTCCTGTTTCACTTGAAGCTCCACCAACGTCTTTTGTTGAGCCAATTTGTGAATCATTAACAAAGATCTTCACATTGTCCATTCCGTTTCCTGCTGTTGTGTCAACGTCAACTGTAACTGCTTCGATTTTGACGTCTTCACCAGCTGCTCGGAACTCCAATACTGTCCAAAGAGCATTTGTTGCGCTAAGTGTGATATTTGAAGTAGGTGATGTGTTTGCCTTAACCACTGAAAGTGTTCCAGCAGCAATTGTGTTAGCTGTTGCAGCAGAAACAGGGAATGATCCGCCTGCGTCTGTTACAAGTATTGCCTGGTTAAGTTGTGCATCTATAACTCGGATATCAGCAGCTCGTCTAACCTGAAGATCATATGTTTCTGATGAACCTTTTACGATATCACCGATAACTTTTATGATTCTTGTTCCTGTCTTTAGAAGAACAGGGTTTGAAGTTAGGTCGAATGTTGCTACATCGTTTGTGAATGATGCTACAGGTGAACCAACTTGTGTTCCGTCAACATAAAGTCGAAGGTTAACAAGGTCGCCATCAGAAGAAGTTCCTCTGTTTTCAAATCCGATAGATTCTAGTCTAGCATCGTTTGTTGAAACGTTTGCTGAAGCTTCGAATACTCGAATGTCATTTGAAGGATTCTCTGTAACGTTTGTTGGACCTGTATATGTCAAAGCAACTGTTCCCAATGTTGCGGTTGCAATTGAATTTGTCATACCAGCCACAGGAAGTGATCCAGCAACTGTTACATTTGATGTAACTTCTGCAAGAGATACTCCTATGATCTGTCCAGATGTTCCTGTTGCAACATCAGCTCGTACAGCAATCTTTACTGTTGACCCTGCAGGAACTGTAAATAGTCCACCTGCATTGTTAACTGTAATTTTTCCTTATGAAACTGTTGCAGCGTCAGTTAGTCTAACTGCTCCGTTGAATAGATAAACATTTGACAATGTTGAGTCAGATGAAATACCTGTTCGGTTGAAGACAAGTTTTGTAACCTTTGCTTCTGTTCCTGAAGTGTTTGTGAAATTGAAATGTGCAAGATCAGCGATTGCTTGTCCTGCTACGAATGCAACTCCTGAAGGTGAATCTGAAGCAAGTGAAACATTAAGTGTAAGTCCTGTTGGAATTACAACTCCTGTTCCTGGATTCACTGTTCCGCTAGCATTAAGCTCTGTAGCTTTTGCTCGTGAAAGTGATCCGAAGAATCCTGTACCAGCTGTAAGACCCGCTGGGGTCAATACTGAAGCTGCATACTTATTCTGGAACTTGATCACAGCTGCTTTTGTAGCTGGACCAAATGTCATTGTTTCATATCCAGCTGATCCTACACCTGAAGCAGCAACCATAGTTGCAGCATCTCGGTTAAGGAGCTTCTGAAGTTCTTTTACGTCTGCTCCTGTATCACCTTGTTTAAGGTTTCGAGTGAAAACGTATCCTGTTCCACCAGTTGTTGCTGGTGTTCCTGATAATGTTCCTAGTTGTGACTGCAACGCTGCGATTGTTGCAAGAAGACTAGAGATCTGTGCTTGTAGTTCTGCTGCAGTCTGAGCCTGTGCAGGAGTTACCCCCCCGAAAACAAAGCTCAAAGCCATTGCGAAACTAACTACACCTGCAGCTACTTTTTTTGTAGCTGTAGTTTTTATTGTACTCATAATGATTTGATTTTTTTAATTAATCTGATCGTTTATTTTTAAACTACCTGACCAGATGTCTACATTTGTGCACTACTAACCTATTGCTTTTCGACGAAGCTTTAGGATTCATGCGCTTATAATTAGCTCGGCCCACGCTTACGCGCAGACTCTGCCGAATTATTGACAATTCATTACTATTCCATTGTTTTATATTCTGCCCGAAGGCAGTTCGACACAAAACAACAGATAGCTGGCGAATGTTAGTCTGATTATCTTTCGTTAGCAACCAAAAAGGCACGAAGAATTTCTGTATTTTGTTTTCATTTTTGCAAATGAGTTTTTGATATTTTGTTGTCAACGATCTGGTATTTTGCAGTAACTCTTGGAAGACGTTCGTTCATGAAAAATATTACGGGAGGCAGAGGTTCTTAATATAAAAACACAACTGCTTCGAACAATTATAGAACGCGTCTGAATGTACAGCAAAGACTGTGTGTGGATAACCAACATACAGAAACGAGGGCCCCTAAAGTCCCGCGATACAATACGTTGATTACCCATTAAATATAGCCTTCTCGGCGTTAAAAGTCAACAAAATAAAGAAAAAGGCGCCATTTGAATTAGGCGCCTTTTTCTTCGTTTTCCCTATAAAAGTCCTCTAAAGGACATTAGTCGATTAACGAGTATTTACTCCATCTCCTGTCGCCTTCTTTCTTTAAGACATTCTTTTCAACCATAATGGCCAATTCTCTCTGAATTGTTTTTTCACTACAACTTCTAATAACACTAGCGAGGTCCTTTATATTTACCTCTCCCTTTCTTTTGATTGTATTTAAAATAAGGCTTCTTCTGTTCGTTTTTTTGATTTCTGATTCTTTATCTGCTCTCAAAATATCTTCTATTTGACTTGACTGAGACATCGGCTTTTGAATAGATATTTTTGTATCAGACACGTTTTGAACAGGATTATTTTGAACATCCTTTGTGGTAACCCTGACCGTCTGAGTTGGCGAACTGCCTTGTGTTTTCTGTAACTCGACTATCTGTCCTTTATCCATCACAGACTGTCCTTTATTGCTATCCACAGTTTTTTGTTCAGTATTTAAATTAACAGCAAAAAAGTTTGGATCAAACAATACTCTATCTTTGAAAGAATTTTCTTTGTATTCAGTTATGAGATTTATGAGATTTATAAATTCTCTTTTAAGGATACTGAAGTTCATTTCTGACACTATCCCAGAAAAATGGGCAACATCAAAAAGTGATATTATTTCTGCAATTGCATTTTGGACCTTTTCTGATCCGTCATAATTATTTCTTACACCAATATTTTTTAGTATCAAAATCAAAGACAAGAGCAAAGCTCCTCTGCTCCTTATTCTCCACTTTAGAGGTTCTGAATCATTGAAGAGATTAGTTATGAGGTACATGGCAGTAACTATTCTTTCTGTCTTTTTGTATATCAATGAAAAACTACTGTCTGACTCAAACATGTTAAAGGACACATCGTTCTTGTGTTGCTCTATTATGTGATTTATAGCCCTTATGTCCTTTTTATAGTCCATGTGTCTTTTTGACTTTTTTAATTTATTCTTCTTTGTCTTTTAGCTTAAAAGACAAATATCTTTATGGCTTTTATATGTCCTTTATTATATAACGGACAAAAAAATTTGTAAAGGGGCTTTTTATAGGACAACACTTATCTGGCTTAAATAAAGGACGACTTTCGACTCTGATATTTTTTGTGGGGACAATAAAATAAAGGCTTTGCCTGTTTGTGTGATAAAATGTAAGTATTACCGAAAGATTTTTATATTTTATATTTTATGGGAAGAAAACCAAAAGCAAGTTTTAGGCTAGGCATATTTGATCATTTGAACGAGGAAACCATTCATGTAATTTGGGGTATTGTTTTTATAATCCTTTCAATATTTTTTGGGTTGTCTTCGGTTGGAAAAGCTGGAGTTATAGGCGAAAATGTATATTCATTTTTTCACTATCTATTTGGAGTAGGATACTTTTTATTACCTCTCATGTGCGCGCTTATGGCTATCGCCTTCTTTAAATCATTTCGAAACGAAACCACATTGGGTCAGATAATCAGCGCTCTACTTTTTTTCATTTCAGGTTTGGGATTGGTAAATATATGGAGCGGTAATATGGGTGGGGCTGTTGGTACAATTATATCTACCCCACTTCTAAGATTGCTCGACACCTATGCAACAGTAGTAATCCTTCTAGGTATCGCAATAATATCATTTATAATGATGTTTAATGTGGTTATTGATATCGCAAACATTATTGATTGGTACAAAGAAAGACGCGCAAAGAAACAAGAAGAAGCAAATAAAAAAATCGTCGAGGAAATAAACGATGACGAGATTGTCATTAACAAAGGAGAAGATGAGGAAGAAACAGAAACCGAAGAAGAACCGCAGGAAGAAAAGAAACCCACAAAGAAAAAACAAACCGAAACAAAAAAAGCTGAAGAGGAAAGTGAAATAAATGCCATACCAGCACCAAGACTAAAACCTTTTGTCGCTCCTCCACTTTCTCTGCTTGCACGAGACAAAGGCAAACCAGAAGTTGGTGATATAAAGGCCAATGCTAACATAATAAAAAGAACACTTCTTAATTTTGGCATTAATGTTGAAATGGACGAAATTACAATTGGTCCTTCTGTCACCAGATACGCACTCAAACCAGCTGAAGGTATAAAACTTTCAAAAATAGTCGGCCTCCAGAACGACCTCTCACTCGCCCTTGCTGCTCACCCCTTACGAATAGAAGCGCCTATTCCAGGAAAATCTCTCGTCGGTATTGAGATTCCAAACAAATTAAAAACCACAGTCGGTCTTGGAACCTTACTTTCTTCAAAAGATTTTTCTAGCTCAGAAAAGCCCCTTCTCTTTGGTCTTGGAAAAGACATCTCTGGTCACACCCATTTTGCAAATATTGCCAAAATGCCTCATGTTCTTATTGCCGGAGCAACCGGTTCTGGAAAATCAGTTTCGATTCACACACTCGTGACCTCACTTCTCTATCGAAACTCGCCAGAAACATTAAGATTTATTATGATCGACCCCAAAAGAGTCGAGCTTACTCTTTATAAAAAAATCCCCCATCTATTAACTCCTGTTATTACTGATGCTAAAAAAGCCATCCTTGCATTAAAATGGGCAACAAAAGAGATGGACCGAAGATATGACGTATTAGAATCAGAAGCTGTCCGTGATATAGATTCATATCACAAAAATATCTACGAACCAGAACTAAAAAAGGCACAAGAAAAAGGCTTTGACGAAGACACGAAGCTTCCAGAAAGTCTTCCGTACATAGTAATCATCATCGACGAACTCGCTGATATAATGCAAACATATCCGAGAGAGATGGAAGCCTCTATTGTCCGACTTGCCCAAATGAGCCGTGCCGTTGGCATACATCTCGTTCTATCAACCCAAAGACCTTCAGTAAATGTCATTACTGGTTTAATCAAAGCCAATATCCCTACTCGTATCGCCTTACAGGTTGCATCCCAAATTGACTCTCGAACAATACTCGACACCGGTGGAGCAGAAAAGCTTCTTGGTGCTGGAGATATGCTATATATGTCTGGAGATATGTCTAAACCGACCAGAATACAATCAGCATACATATCTGAAAATGAAGTTAAATCAGTAGTAAAATACGTTAGCGATCAATACAGTGACGAATTACCTGACGAAATCGATTTTGCTGGCGCAAATGCTCAAACTGGTAGCGATGCAATATTCAACGCAAATATTGGAAATGAAATTGAAGAAGACGACATGTACGAAGATGCAAGAAGAGTTGTAATCGAAGCTGGCAAAGCCTCAACTTCATATATCCAAAGAAAGCTCCGTGTTGGATATGCTAGAGCAGCTAGACTTATGGACATGCTCGAGGAACGCGGTGTAATTGGACCGTCAGATGGTTCAAAGCCGAGAGAAGTCATAGACAATGGAGAATCAGAACAAGGACCAGAAGAGCCAGATCTGCTAGAAGAAGATTCTGAAAAAGAAGAATCATACGAAGAAGATAGCAAGCAGTAAGAAAAAATCCCTAAAAGATACAATTCATGACACTAAGAAAAATACTCGCATACCTTCTCGCAATTGCTATCGCCATAATTCTTTGTGCCTATATATACAATCAATCAAAAACGTATTTAAAAGGACCGCAATTAAACATTACGTCCCCCACTTCTGGCACCAGTACGGATCAAACGTTCATTCCTATCGAAGGCTTTGCCGGTAATGTTTCTTTTATAACCATGAATGATAATCAGATTTTTATCGACGAAAGTGGTGTATTTAAAGAAAAATTGTTGCTTGCTCCTGGATATAATATAATAGAGGTTAAAGCAAAAGATCGTTTTGGCAGGATTATCTCTCGCAAAGTGTACATCACAAGAACTAGCAAGGACGAAGTCCCTGCCGTCCTTCCTGTGCAAAGTATAGAGCAGACAAAAACCGCCACAACAACAGAAGATTAAAAATTATAAATAAATATATGGCCTTCAAAAAGAAAAAGGTAGTATCAGAAGAAGCAGTAGAAACAAAAACAGGTGAAAAGAAAAGTATTGCAGATACCCTTAAGGCTCTGAAGGGAAAATTCGGAGAGGATTCAATAATGATGCTTGGAGATAAACCAAGGGTAAATGTTGATGCAATTCCAACAGGATCAATTGGTTTGGATGCCGCTCTTGGTGTTGGAGGACTTCCTAGAGGTAGAATAATTGAAATCTTTGGACCGGAATCATCTGGAAAAACTACCCTGACACTACACGTAATTGCAGAAGCTCAGAAAAAAGGTGGTATTTGTGCATTCATCGATGCTGAACATGCAATGGATCCAGAATATTCTGCAAGACTTGGCGTAAAATTGGATGAACTTTTGATATCACAACCAGATACAGGAGAACAGGCCCTAGAGATTGTTGAAAGCCTCGTTAGATCAAGCAACATTGATGTTATTGTTATCGACTCTGTCGCTGCTCTAACACCGAAAG
>Ga0172380_10009679_pt1 | contig 10226 bp, 8 predicted proteins | sample Leawe162metaG_FD_119747 | JGI IMG/M metagenome (GOLD analysis project Ga0172380, IMG submission 119747) | Leachate microbial communities from a municipal landfill in Southern Ontario, Canada - Leachate well 162 metaG | ecosystem: Engineered > Solid waste > Landfill > Unclassified | place...
CAGCAGATGCAGCCCAACGACAGCGCCATCTCGCTCGGGCAGGTGTGGGTCGCGCTGCACAGCATCAACAAAGGAGTTTAAAAAATGTGCCTCGCGATTCCAACCTGCGTCGAGCAGCTTATTGGCAAGGACAGCGCCATCGTCAATCTCGGCGGGGTGCGCAAGGAAGTGTCGCTGGCGCTGATCGAAGATGTCGCGGTGGGCGATTACGTGATCGTGCATGTCGGCTTCGCGTTGCAGAAGCTCGACCCGGAAGAGGCGGCACAGACGCTGGCGCTGTTTGCGGAAATTGGCGGAGCCGCGCCAGAGTGAAATACATCGACGAATTCCGCGACGGCGCGCTGGCGAAAAACATCGCTGCCAACATCGCGCGCGAGGCCGACCCGCAGCGCCGCTATCACCTGATGGAATTCTGCGGCGGGCATACCCATGCCATTTCGCGCTACGGCATCGCCGACCTGTTGCCGGCCAATGTGCGCATGATTCACGGCCCCGGCTGTCCAGTGTGCGTGCTACCAGCGGGGCGGGTGGAGAATGCGGTTCAACTGGTGCAAATGCCGGGGCTGATCCTGTGCTGTTACGGCGACATGCTGCGCGTGCCCGCCGCCAACGGCATGAGCCTGCTGAAAGCCAAGGCGCGCGGTGCGGATGTGCGCATGGTGTATTCCAGCGCTGATGCGGTGAAGATTGCGCAGGAAAATCCGCAGCGGCAGGTGGTGTTTTTTGCTATCGGTTTCGAGACCACCACGCCGCCGACAGCAGTGGCGATCAGACAGGCACAGGCACTCGGCCTGAAAAATTTCACCGTGTTCTGCAATCACGTGCTGACTCCTTCTGCGATTTCGCACATCCTGCAATCGCCGGAAATACGCCAGCTCGGCGTGCTGACGCTGGACGGCTTCATCGGCCCGGCGCATGTTTCGACGGTGATCGGCAGTCGTCCCTACGAATACTTTGCCGAGGAATTCCAGAAACCGGTGGTGATCGCCGGTTTCGAGCCACTGGATGTGATGCAGGCGATCCTGATGCTGGTGCGACAGTTGAACGAAGGCCGCGCCGAAGTGGAGAACGAATTCTCCCGCGCAGTGACGCGTGATGGCAATGTCAAGGCACAACAGCTGGTCGCGGAAGTGTTCGAGTTGCGCCGCGTGTTCGAGTGGCGCGGCCTCGGGTTGATCCCGTACAGCGCGCTACGCATCAAGGCGCAATACGCTGATTACGATACCGAGTTGCGTTTTGATATCCCGGCGCTATCGATTGCGGACAACAAGGCATGCAAGTGCGGCGCGATTTTGCGCGGCGTGAAACGTCCGCAGGACTGCAAACTGTTCGGCACGGTATGCACGCCGGACAATCCGATGGGATCGTGCATGGTGTCAAGTGAAGGAGCGTGTGCGGCGTATTACAGTTATGGAAGATTCAGGGAGGCGGCTTGATGTCTGAAGATAAGCGCTACTCCCTTCTCCCGCCTGCGGGAGTAAGGGAGTAAAGCGATGAGTACAATCAAACCCAACTACACGCGCCCGCTTGATTTCAAGCATGGCCGCGTGGACATGACGCACGGCAGCGGCGGGCGGGCGATGGCACAGTTGATCGACGAGCTGTTCGTGGCGGCGTTTGACAACGAATTCCTGCGCCAGATGAACGACCAGGCGCGCTTTCCTGCACCGCAGGGGCGCATGGTGATGTCTACCGACAGCCATGTGGTGTCGCCGCTGTTCTTTCCGGGCGGCGATATTGGTTGTCTGTCGGTACACGGCACGATCAATGACGTGGCGATGTCGGGCGCGCGACCATTGTATCTTTCCGCCGGTTTTATTCTGGAGGAGGGCTTCCCGCTTGCTGATCTCAAGCGCATTATCGAGTCGATGGCGCAGGCGTCGCGGGATGCCGGTGTGCCTGTCATCACCGGCGATACCAAGGTGGTGGAGCAGGGTAAAGGTGACGGTGTGTTCATTACCACCACCGGTATTGGCGTGGTGCCGGAGGGCGTCAATATCTCCGGCGAGCGCGCCCGACCGGGCGACAAGATACTGGTGTCCGGGATGCTGGGCGATCACGGCGTCGCGGTCATGTCGCTGCGCGAAAACCTGACTTTCCACACCAGCATCCAGTCTGATACGGCAGCACTGCATGGGCTGGTTGCGGACATGGTTGCAGCGGTGCCGGACATCCACGTACTGCGCGATCCCACGCGCGGCGGGCTTGCCACCACGCTCAACGAAATTGCGCGTCAATCGGCGGTGGGTATGATGTTGCACGAAAACCAATTGCCAATCCGCGAGCAGGTCAAGGCGGCGTGCGAATTCCTCGGCCTCGATCCGCTGTATGTCGCCAACGAAGGCAAGCTGGCCGCAATCTGTGCGCCGGAAGATGCCGAGCGCCTGTTGCAGGTGATGCGCGCGCACCCGCTGGGACGCGATGCCGCCATCGTGGGCGAAGTGATCGAGGATTCGCATTGTTTCGTGCAGATGGAAACTGCATTTGGCGGACGGCGCGTGGTTGACTGGCTGACGGGCGAGCAGCTACCGCGTATCTGTTAAATCATGAAAATCCTGTTCCTCACTCACAGCTTCAACAGCCTCGCGCAGCGCCTACATATCGAGCTGGCACGGTGCGGGCATGAGGTATCCGTCGAGTTCGATATCAACGATGCGGTCACCGTGCAGGCGGTCGAACTGTATCGCCCCGACCTGATCATCGCACCGTTCCTCAAGCGCGCCATTCCCGAAGTGGTGTGGCGCAACCACATCTGTTTCGTGGTGCATCCCGGCATCGTCGGCGACCGCGGGCCGTCGGCGCTGGACTGGGCGATCATGCGCGATTGTGCGGAGTGGGGCGTCACGCTGTTGCAGGCCAGCGGCGAAATGGATGCGGGGGATGTATGGGCGGCAGAAACCTTTCCGATGCGGCTGGCGATGAAGAGCAGCCTGTACCGCAACGAAGTGAGCGAGGCGGCGGTGCGTGCGGCGCTGGTAGCGGTGGTGCGTTTTCAAAGTGGTGATTACAAGCCGATACCGCTGGATTATTCAAACCCCGAAGTGCTGGGTCGTTTGCACGCGCCGATCAAACAGGCCGACCGCGCCATCGACTGGCAGCGCGACGACACGCGTACGGTACTGAAAAAAATCCACGCCGCCGATGGCTTTCCGGGGGTGCTTGACTCGCTGTACGGAGAGGCATACTACCTGTTCGATGCCTGTGCAGAAGACACGCTGCACGGCAGCCAGCCGGGCGAGATTATTGCGCAACGCAACGGCGCGATTTGCCGCGCTACGCACGATGGTGCGGTGTGGATCGGCCATGTGAAGCGCAAGCTCGAAGGCGAACCCGCGCTGAAATTGCCTGCTGCACTGGCACTGGGCGTGCGGCTCGCTGATGTGCCGGAAGTACCACTCGATCCGTTCATCCCATCCCCTAGCGAAACCTGGCGCGATATTCGCTTCGAGCAGAAAGGCAACGTCGGCTACCTGCATTTTGATTTCTACAATGGTGCGATGAATACCGAGCAATGCGAGCGGCTGCGCGAAACATACATTGCCGCCACGCAACGCGATGTGCGCGTGATCGTGCTGATGGGCGGCGTGGACTTCTGGTCGAACGGCATCCACCTCAACTGCATCGAAGCCGCCGCCAGCCCGGCGGATGAATCCTGGCGCAATATCAATGCGATGAACGACCTGACGCGCGCCATCGCTACCACCGGCAGCCAGCTCACCATCGCCGCATTGCAGGGCAATGCCGGAGCGGGCGGCGTGTTCCTGTCACTGGCGGCGGATCGCGTCTATGCGCGTGAGGGTGTGGTATTCAACCCTCACTACAAGGGCATGGGCAACCTGTACGGCTCGGAGTACTGGACCTACCTGCTGCCACGGCGCGTGGGTGAGGCGAGGGCGGCGGCGCTGACGCAGAATCGCCTGCCGGTAGGTACTATGGAAGCGCAAGAGATGGGGCTTATCGACGACTGCCTCGGAGCTGACCGGGCGAGTTTTCTGGCAAGGGTAGAGCTGATTGCCGAAGGGCTAGCAGCCAGCCCGGATTACTCCGTGCTATTGCGGGAGAAGGTTGACCGACGCGAACGCGATGAAGGGGAAAAGCCGCTGGATACCTATCGCGCCGAAGAGCTGCAACACATGAAACTCAATTTCTACGGCTTCGATCCCAGTTACCACGTGGCGCGCTGCAACTTCGTCTACAAGATCCCCCACGCATGGACACCTCTGTATCTGGCGCGACACCGCCGTATTCGACAATCCCTTTCTGGCGCAAGGCAATGATGGTGCGCCGCTCCCATCGATCGCCGGTAGGCTGTTGCTGCTCTGCGATGCACATGTGGTGTCACCGCTGTTTTTACCGGCGGTGACATCGGCTGTCTTTTACGGTGAATGATCTGGCCGTGATGGGTGCACAGCCACTCTATCTGGCTGTGTGCATTTATTTTCGAAGAAGGTTCTCCGTTGACCGACCTCAAATGCATCGTCGAGTCGAAGGATACACACGGCTTCGTACAGATGACCACAAGGCTTGGCGGACGCCACATCGTGGATTGGCTGACGGGCGAACAACTTCCCAGGATTTGTTGAGGCATCGCCGTTGGCGCGACAGCTTGCGCAAAACTGGATGAGAACGCAGGGGGAATATGTGGATGTTTAAAATGTCGTCAGATGTTGCCAACGCCATTAATTGTGTGGCGTCCCCTACGAGATTCGAACTCGTGTTATCGCCGTGAAAGGGCGGTGTCCTAGGCCTCTAGACGAAGGGGACTTCGTGGTTACTGCATTTCTTTTTGGTGGAGGTAAGCGGGATCGAACCGCTGACCTCTTGCATGCCATGCAAGCGCTCTCCCAGCTGAGCTATACCCCCGGGGTGCCCCGAAAAGAGCGCGCATTATAGTGATGGTCCCTAACCTTGTAAAGCAAGTCAGCCGGTTTTCTTCGACAGGTTATTTGTGATGCGCTGCAGCACCATTTCGCGCGGGAACAGTGCTACCAGCGCATCTACCGATGGTGTCTGTGTTTGACCGGTGAGCATCACGCGCAAGGGCATCGCCAGCTTGGGCATCTTTAATCCGTGGCTAGCAAGGACTTCCTTGATGGTGGCGCTGATTGCTGCCGCTTCCCAAGTGACGGTGGCGAGGTGATGGGCGAGATCATGCAGGGCCGGGATGGATTCGGCAGAGAGTTGCGCGTCGAGCAATGTGGTGTTCGGATGTAAATCGATATAGAAAATTTCTGCCGCATCGGCGAGTTCGTTCAAGGTGGCCACCCTTTCCTTGTACAAGCCCACGATGGCGGCAAGGTCCGGTGTCACCCCGACTTCGATCCCGCGCGCGGCAAGGCGCGGGCGCACCATGTTGGCCAACTGCCCATTGTCGGTTTGCTTGAGATAATGGTTGTTCAGCCACTTCAATTTTTCGGTGTTGAATTGTGCCGCCGATGGCGTGATGTGGTCCAAGTCGAACCACTCGCAGAATTGCGCGACTGAAAAGACTTCGTCATCACCATGCGACCATCCGAGGCGGGCCAGGTAGTTGATGACAGCTTCGGGCAGGTAGCCATCGTCGTCGTACTGCATCACGCTAACCGCGCCATGGCGTTTCGATAGCTTGGTGCCGTCGTCACCTAAAATCATGGACAAGTGCGCATAGCGGGGCAGGGTCGCGCCCAAGGCCTTGAGAATGTTGATCTGGCGCGGTGTGTTGTTGACGTGGTCGTCGCCACGAATCACCTGGGTGATACCCATATCCCAGTCATCCACCACCACGCAGAAATTATAGGTCGGCGTGCCATCCGAGCGGGCGATGATGAGATCATCCAGCTCGGTATTGCTGAATTCGATGTGGCCTTTGACCAGATCCTTCCAACCGACGATGCCATCGCTCGGGTTCTTAAAACGCACTACAGGTTTGATGTCGGCCGGGGCGGCTGGCAAAGTTTTACCCATTTCCGGACGCCATGTCCCGTCGTAACGGGGTTTCTCACCACGCATACGTTGTGCCTCGCGCATGGCATCCAATTCCGCCGGCGAGGTGTAACAGTAATAAGCCTGCCCCGCTGCCAGCATCTGCTGAATGACTTCCTTATAGCGGGGCATGCGCTGCATCTGGTAGAACGGACCTTCGTCGTAATTGAGCCCGAGCCAGTTCATCCCGTCCAGAATGGCTTGCACAGCTTCCGGCGTGGAGCGTTCCAGATCGGTGTCCTCGATGCGCAGGATGAATGTACCGCCATGTTTGCGCGCATAGGCCCATGAAAACAGTGCAGTACGTGCGCCACCGATGTGGAGGTAGCCGGTGGGGCTGGGGGCAAAACGGGTGCGGACGGTCATAACGTTTCCTGATGGCGGGGCTGGGAATAAGGGCGCGCATTTTACGCCAGAAGGTCGGGCCGGATAAAACAAATTGACCCGCAATGTTGCCCTGTGATTAAATGCGCGCCCTCAATTGGGCGGTTAGCTCAGTGGTAGAGCACTGCCTTCACACGGCAGGGGTCACTGGTTCGAACCCAGTACCGCCCACCAACCGTATTCCCCCTAATTCACTGATAAATCTAGCAAATTAGTACGGTCTCTGAAGGCAGTACTTTCAAAGGTTATCAAAATCTCCAGCCGTTACACACTTTCCACACAGTGAGGTGTGAAATGGCGTCAATCAAGCGCCATAATTCCCGCTATCAGATTCAAATTCGCTGCAACATTTTTTGTTTCTACCTCCCTTCAAAGATGCGGAAGCATGGGATCGATCTAATCGGATCTGAAATGGATGGAGTATTATTTCAGAACCGTACCGAGGCTGAAATAATACTCTTGGCGATACCGTCATCATGGCGAGACAAACGGCAACTTAAAGAGGTTTCAGGTAATACCGTTAATTGGGAGTTGAACCGCTACCCGCAAAAATCAGAGTTAAAGTAGATATTAAAGGCGTACCGAATCTATATGCAAAGTGTCCTTTCCGCCCTCGTCGCAGCACTCAACTCGTTGTTCCATTCAAGGATACTGGCATTGATATGGTGGCCGATGCTGGCGGCAATGGTGTTGTGGGTGGGGGCGGCACTGTTCTTCTGGGGAAGCTGGGTCACAGGCCTGACCGGCATGGTGCATGCCACTCCAGTGGAACAATGGATGGCACAAGGCATGTTTGCCACGGCGATGCATTATCTGATCAGTGTCATTCTGGTGCTGCTGCTGCTGCCGGCAATCTATGTGACGGCGCTACTACTGACGGCGGTGTTTGCGATGCCAACGATGGTTAATCATGTTGCACAGCAGTATTACCCTGAATTGGAGCGCAAGCAGGGCGGTAGTAATACAGGCAGTATCGTGAACGCGCTGATCGCCATCTTGGTGTATGGCGTGGGCTGGGTGTTGAGCCTGCCGTTGTGGTTGTTCTCGCCGCTGGCGCTGGTGTTTCCTATTATTTTAATGGCCTATCTGAACCAGCGATTGTTCCGCTATGACGCGTTGGCCGAGCATGCCAGCCGGGAAGAATATAGGCAGTTAATCGAACGTACTTCGTTCAAACTGTATTTACTGGGTGCACTAGCCGGATTGTTGCAGTTCGTGCCACTGCTCAACCTGTTTTCTCCTGTATATACCGCACTGGCGTTCATTCATCTGTGTCTGGCCGAATTAAAGAAGATACGTCAGCCTGCTTAAGTGTAGTGGTGTTTGATAACCCGAGTAAGGAGTGCGTAATGGTTGCCTGGAATACCGGAAGAGTGGTGGAAAAAAAACAGTGGAGCAAGGCGCTGTTCTCACTTTATGTCGAATCCGAGATCGAGCCATTCAAGGCTGGGCAATTCATCAAGATCGCACTGGAGATTGACGGTGAAGTGATAGGGCGCCCCTATTCGTTGGTCAATCCGCCCACCCGCCGACCGTTGGAATTCTACTGTATCGAGGTGCCGAACGGCCCCCTGACTTCCCGCCTGACCAAGATCGAAGCGGGCAATGAAATCCTGGTTGCACCACGTGCCCACGGCTTCATGATTCTCGATGAAGTGCCGTTGGCTAGGGATTTGTGGATGATGGCGACCGGCACTGGTGTCGGGCCTTTTCTCTCTATTCTGGCCACTGACCAACCGTGGCAACGCTTCGAACATGTGGTGCTGGTGTATGCCGTGCGCACCTTGTCCGAACTCAGCTATCAGGAACTTATCGCGCAGATTTCAGCGAAACACCCGGGGCAATTTACCTTTATTCCATTCATCAGCCGCGAACCATCGGATTTTGCGCTGCCCGGCCGCATCCCCCAGGCGATTGTCGATGGTCAACTGGAATCACGTGCCAAGATAAAAATCGGCGCAGAAAATAGCCAGGTTATGCTCTGCGGCAATCCTCAAATGGTGAAAGACACCAATAACGCACTGATTGAGCGCGGTCTTAAAAAACACCGCCGCTTCGATCATGGGCAGATCACCGCCGAAAATTACTGGTAATAAAATGCTGGCTCTTGCTCGCCGATTGCCTGGTTTGGGTATTTTTTCTGTTGCCCGTACAATGCGCGGCGGACCATGAACACCATCACTTTTCCCAATAGCCCCTACAAACTGCATCTGCCATTTGAACCGGCGGGCGACCAGCCAACGGCCATCGCGCAATTGGTGGAAGGTATCGAGGATGGACTGGCGTATCAGACCCTGCTCGGTGTCACTGGCTCCGGCAAGACCTTCACCATCGCCAATGTCATCGCGCGAACCGGGCGGCCGGCAATCGTCATGGCGCCTAACAAGACACTGGCGGCACAGTTGTATTCCGAGTTGCGTGATTTCTTCCCGGAGAACGCGGTCGAGTATTTCGTTTCCTATTACGACTACTACCAGCCAGAGGCCTATGTGCCAGCGCGCAACGTGTACATCGAGAAGGATTCGAGCATCAACGAGCAGATCGAGCAGATGCGCTTGTCAGCCACCAAGTCGATGCTGGAGCGGCAGGACTGTGTGATCGTCGCCACCGTTTCGGCGATCTACGGCATTGGCGATCCGGTGGATTACCACGGCATGATCCTGCATCTGCGCGAGCGCGAGAAGATGACACAGCGCGATGTGATCCAGCGTCTGGTGGCGATGCAGTACGAGCGCAATGATGTGGACTTCTGTCGTGGTAATTTCCGCGTGCGCGGCGATGTGATCGACATCTTTCCGGCGGAAAGCAGCGAGAACGCACTGCGCGTGACACTATTTGATGATGAGGTGGAATCGCTGGCGCTGTTCGACCCGCTCACCGGGCATATCCAGACCCGCGTGCCGCGCTACACCGTGTATCCCTCCAGCCATTACGTCACACCACGCGAGACGACCCTGCATGCCATCGAAACAATCAAGGTGGAGCTTGCCGAGCGTATCGCCTTCTTCCAGAAAGAAAATAAGCTGCTGGAGGCGCAGCGCATTGAGCAGCGCACGCGGCACGATCTGGAGATGCTGACCGAGATCGGTTTCACCAAAGGTATCGAAAACTATTCGCGCCATCTGTCTGGACGCCCGGATGGTGCCGCGCCGCCAACGCTGATGGACTATCTGCCGCCGAACGCGCTGATGATTATTGACGAAAGCCACGTCACCATTCCGCAGATCGGCGGCATGTACAAAGGCGACCGCGCGCGCAAAGAGAATCTGGTCAATTATGGTTTTCGCCTGCCGTCTGCGCTGGACAACCGCCCGCTGCGGTTCGACGAATTCGAAAAGATCATGCGCCAGACCATCTTCGTCTCCGCCACACCGTCGGTGTATGAAGCCGAACATACCGGGCAGGTGGTGGAGCAGGTGGTGCGCCCGACCGGGTTGATCGACCCGACCATCGAAGTACGTCCCGCCACCCATCAGGTGGACGATCTGATGTCAGAAGTGACTTTGCGCACAAATGTGGGTGAACGGGTGCTGGTCACCACGCTGACCAAACGCATGGCGGAAGACCTCACCGAATATTTTTCCGAACACGGCATCAAGGTGCGCTACCTGCACTCCGACATTGAAACCGTGGAGCGGGTGGAGATCATCCGCGACCTGCGCCTCGGCATGTTTGATGTACTAGTCGGCATCAACCTGCTGCGCGAAGGGCTGGATATTCCCGAAGTATCACTAGTCGCGATCCTCGATGCGGACAAGGAAGGTTTTCTGCGTTCGGAACGCTCGCTGATCCAGACCATCGGCCGTGCCGCGCGCCACCTGCACGGTACCGCCATCCTGTACGCCGATCGTATCACCGAGTCCATGCGCAAAGCCATCGAC
>Ga0172380_10009680_pt1 | contig 10225 bp, 11 predicted proteins | sample Leawe162metaG_FD_119747 | JGI IMG/M metagenome (GOLD analysis project Ga0172380, IMG submission 119747) | Leachate microbial communities from a municipal landfill in Southern Ontario, Canada - Leachate well 162 metaG | ecosystem: Engineered > Solid waste > Landfill > Unclassified | place...
CACCACTACTTTTTGGTTTCAACCAAAAAGTATCCTGCATATCTCGTGCTGGATGGTCGGGGGGAAAATTAAGGGCCTCAAAATTATAGTGATCAGTTTCTACTTCCGGACCCTCAACAACAGAAAAACCGATATCATTAAATATATCTGATATTTCCTGTATTGCTTGTGTGATTAAATGATAGTGTCCTTTTTCATTCATATTCACAAATTATATCCAAAAAAGTAAGAAAATGCACGACATCTACAGTGTCGTGCATAATTCATACTACATACAATATACTATATACTAAATACTATTTTTAATGTATAATGCTCTGAATGCAGACTCTTATAAGCATACTTGGTACCAGTGTTATATTTACCGCACTCTATTTTGAGGTCTTTTTACTCATATCCCTATTTGAAACGAAAAAGAAAAGAAAAGTCACGTCACAGCTTGAGTATTTTTACCCGTCTGTCACAATACTTGTACCTTGTTTCAATGAAGAAAATACAATATCTGGGACCATAGACTCGCTTTTAAAACTTGATTATCCTCACGACAAATTACATATAATGGTCATAAATGACGGGAGCACCGACAACTCATTACAAATACTTGAGAAATTTAGAGGCAACAACATAGTTGAAGTCCACACCAAAGAAAATGGTGGTAAATTTACCGCCTTAAATTTCGGTATCGAAAGAATGAAAACGGATTTTGTTGGATGTCTGGATGCGGACTCATTTGTAGACCGGAACGCACTTAAGAACATCATGCGCAGATTCACCGATCCTCTTGTTATGTCTGTGACTCCATCAATGATTATTGAAAAACCATCAAACATTCTCCGAAAGATGCAGCGCGCGGAATATAGTTATGGTAACTTTATGCGTAAGGCATATGGCTCAATAGGTGCGATACATATAACGCCCGGACCGTTTTCGTTCTTCCGCAAAGAGGTATTTGAAAAAATAGGAATGTACAAACATGCCCATAATACAGAAGATATGGAAATGGCAATGCGTATGCAGAAAAACCATATGATGATAGTGAATGAACCGGATGCATTAGTGTTCACTGTAGGGCCAGACACAATTAAAAAATTATACAAGCAAAGAGTCAGATGGGTCAGCGGTTTTTTGGGTAACCTTATAGATTATAGAGACATGGTACTTAACAAAAAACATGGCGACCTCGGTCTTATTGTTTTACCGTTTGCCTTGTTTGCAATAATCATGTCTTTTGTGTTATTAACCATATCAATTTACAAAACATCCTCTACAATAATTGATTCAATATACAAGACAATGACAGTAGGGTTCTCTACCCCGAAAATAGACCTGAGTTGGTTTTTCTTTGATACCAGTGTATTATCAATCCTAACTCTAACACTCATTGTATTCATAATAAGCCTTATTATGTATGGATACAAGACTGTTTATGGCAAATGGACCGTATCGCTTGAGATGTTTTATTTTGTATTCCTATACTCATTCATAGCCCCTTTTTGGCTAATCAAATCAATATACAACAACATTAAGGGAGTTCACGCGCCGTGGAGGTAAAAGGTTAAAGTTATAAGTGGTGAGCGATGAGGGAGGAAAATACAAATTAATTAAATTCAAAATACAATGCAAGACAAACATAAAGAAATAGACTGGAAAAAGTATGTAATCACTTTTTTTATTACTGCCACCATATTCGGGACAGCAATATATATTAGTGACTATTTTAATAGTAAAAGAATTGATGAGATTAAATCTATTCAAGAATCAATTTCAACAAATATAATGTCTTCAGAAACTCAGGTGTCACTACTCTCAGAACTTGATTGTAGTGATGTGGGCAGCTCAATGCTTTCAAGTGAACTCAATTCCCTCGCCTCTCGTATCGAATATAGTGAAAAGAATATTGGTAGTGATGATGCAGAAGTACTACAGCTTAAAAAAGCATATTTCCTACTTGAAATTAAAGACTACCTATTAATGAAAAAATTATCCGCTCGGTGTGATAAAAAATTTGTTTTTGCCTTATATTTCTACACGAACAGCGAGCAATGCAAGGACTGTAACAAAGCGAGTATAATCCTCACTTACCTACGTCAAAAATACCCTGAGCTACGAGTATATTCATTTGATTACAACCTAGACCTATCTGCATTAAGGACACTGATAACAATATCAAAAATTAAAGACGACCTACCTGCAATTGTTATTGACGGTAAGCTCATAGATTGGCCACAGGACAAAGAAAGTCTCGAAAAGATAATTGTGTCCAAGTATCCTAAAGGGGCGTTGGTGGCGACAACGACGGAAGCGGTGAAGAAGTAAAAATAAAAATCCTTCGCAACCTTACAGGTTCAGTACACCCTTTGGATTTTTTATTTCATAAATTCATAAAAAATCTCAAAGGGTCTTGCGCCTGGATCCCACCCCTCCGCCTTCTTACAGAAGCAGTACACCTTTTGGATATATTTCTTCGTAAACTCGAAATCTATCTCAAAAGGTCTTGCGGTCGGGTCCCTATCCCGACCTCACCTCCCAGACCATCGTCTGGGACGCTTAATAGACTTTGTCTATTAAGCTAGGCGGCTCCATATAAAAAATCCCCAATGCATTTCTGCACCGGGGATTTTTTATATGGAGCCGCCTCCCAGACTCGAACTGGGGACCCTCACTTTACAAAAGTGTAGCTCTACCAACTGAGCTAAGGCGGCATAATTTAATTATTCAAGTTTCAATTATCCAAGTGTTCAAGTGGATTTTGATTTACCCTTGATTACTTGTTACTTGAGAACTTGCTCACTTACCTATTTCGTCTCTCGGTATCCTTCAATGTGTTTCAAAAACAGAGATACAGAACCCCTGTTCTTTGGAATATCTCGACCCTTAACTGCATCAACAATATGAGATATCTTAGGATACACTACTTCTTTCACTTTTTCAAATGTCTTCACCCCCTGCTTCACAGCAAGAAATGCAACAACATTCGCAACCTTCTTTGGCATTTCTTTGGCCGCGTCTGCACCAGCTTTAACCTTTTCTTTGAGAAATGATTCATTGACGTGCGAAATATTCACAAACGCCACACCCTTCTCCAACTCTCTTTTTTTATTCCAAAAAAGGAATATTATTCCAACAAGTGATACAAAAAAAGTGATTGTTAAATACATATTTAAGATTTAGTTGTAAATCTAGCAAACTTACCGATAACGACTTTTTCACCGAACTTCTGAATGGCATTTGATATCTTTGTTGCAACAGTGACTCCGTCATCTTTAATGAACGGCTGTTCGAGAAGAACCATTTCTTTAAAGTATGCATTTATCTTTCCTTCAAGGATCTGTGCCTTTAGGTTTTCAGGCTTGCCCTCAAGCTCCTTTTCGAAAACCTCTTTCGCTTTTGATTTAGATTCTTCACTTACATCATCCATACTTTTGAATTCTGGTTTTGTTGCAGCTACCTGCATCGCTATATCATACGCTAATGCCTTAAATTCTTCGTTTTTAGCTACGAAATCAGTCTCACACCATAATTCTACCATGGCCCCTATTTCACCACTCGTATGGATATATGCCTGGACCACACCAGCCCCCAAATCTCTATCACCTTTCTTTTCAGCAATTTCTGCGCCTTTCTTTTTTAGTAAAACAAGAGCCTGCTCAAAATCACCCCCAGAATCTTCGAGAGCCTTTTTGCACTGCATAATAGAGACACCAGTCTTGTCACGGAGTTCTTTAATTTGTTCTGTAGTAATCATAAAATAAATAACAAAATAATAATCAGACCACTATGGATGGTCTGTGAAATTATGCTAAAAGCGTACCTTGCTTGTATGCTGCAGCAATTCGAGATACAAAGAATTCAATACTCGCTTTTGACGCATCATTAGCAGCGATAGGATAATCAACACCCTTAACATCATTATCAGATGATGACAAAGATACGATAGTAACACCAGTTTGTTTTGCTTCGGCTACCGCAATGTGCTCTTTCTTAGCATCAACTACGAATATTGCACTAGGGATTTTTTCTACACCCTTTAGTCCATCAAACATTGCAGTAAGACTATCTATCTCTCGATCGAACATAAGTCTTTCTTTTTTTGTATATTTAAGTAGTTCACCCTTTTCCTTCTTCGCTACAAGATCAGCAAGTCTGTGAGTTCTCTTTTTGATTTCAACAAAGTTAGTTAAAGTCCCTCCAATCCACCTACTCGCAACGAAAGGCATACTAAGACCTTCTGCATACTGTCGAACAATACCCATAGCCTCACTTTTACTAGAAACGAACATAATTGTCTTTTTGTTTTTGGCCAATTCTGTTACGAATTCTTCTGCCTTTTTGAGCATCTCCTCAGTCTTTTCAAGGTCTATAACTTCAGTCATGTTTTTAACGCCACAAATAAGCGACTTAAATGATGGGTGTCGTCGAGAACGTAAAAATCCAAAATGGGCCCCTACTCTGACCATTTCCTGTATATCCTTTGAAAGTGTATTTGTTTTATCTATCATATTCAGATATATTACCAAAAAGACCTTAAAAAAGCAAATACAGAAGGATTACTCTCGGTACATATTTACACAAAACCACACATATCCAACGGATCTGTGTGGTTTTGACTAGTTTTAGATATTGATCAGGATAAACCCTATATTAATTACTGAGTCTCAGTGTAATTAGGTGCAACTAGACAATCGGAGTATAAATTCACACTGTCACTTGTTCCACCATCATTAACAAGAATACCGTCGCTACAAGTGAGCATAAGTCCTCCACATGATGCTCCGGAAACAATTCTCTCTGGATAGAATCTATGACTCTCTCCATTTTCGAGAGTAATTCCGTCTCGATTACAATCTGCTCCAACAACACAGGCCGCAGGAGCACTCGGAGCACCTAGAGCAGTAATGTCGGGAGCATTGCAGATGTATTGTTGTGTTTGACACTTACCAGCATCTGCACCTGATGCTATTATTGTTGTTACCGATGTGGTTTCCCCGTCAACGAGAAGTCCGTTCGCAGATGAGCAAAGGTCATCCGTGTTTGAAATTTTTACATTATCCCAGTTCATCCATCCAACAACATCAGAACCCCAAGAATATCCGCCAAAGTTTGTTCCGTCAGTAGTCACCCCATACGCCGGAGCCCTGCCATTACTGTTTAAACTGATCCAACCATCAAATCCTCCTCGGTTATCGATAGTTTTGTAGATTAATGGGTTCATTACCGAAACGACACGTGCCCATCCAGTCAAATTTGTACCAACTATCTTTGCATTGTTTCCAAGTGAAGAATCGGGAAATCCTGAAAGTCCTCCAAACTTAACCCACCCAATGTTGCTTGACCATGCATAGCCGTTCAGATTTCCAGAATCATCAACAACAACAGTTCCGTTATTGAAAGATACCCACCCAATGTTGCTTGACCACGCATAGCCAATAACACTTTTTGACGAGTCAACTGCGTTAGCGGAATATGCTCCAACTAATACCACCATAACCATACACACAAAAACTACGTTCAAATTTGAATATATTCTATTTAAAAATTTCATAGGGTTTATAATTAATTTATTATAATAATTATAACACTTCAATCCGTTATAACAATATTTTGTCCACATAACTATTAATTTAACGATTCACACCAGCACTACCTATTATCAAAATACCCGAGCATTGATTTAACCCCAGCCAAGTTTTGAGAGAACTCTATGGACTCGTGAGTTTTAAGCTCCACCTCAAACGCAGGTATTCCTATTTTTGCCAACCAATCGCCTGCGTCTCCGGTCACCGCATAACTATCAAAGGTATCAGCTGCAGGATATCCCGAAGCCTTAGCATACGTATTCATAATTGACTTTGTCTCGGGTAATATTGATCCACATGATGATGCATAAAGACTATTAGCCTGACTATGCCAGAATATTACTGCGTCTGGATTTATCTTTTCTACAAATTTTTTAAAAACTTGGGACTCTGGTTCAGAGAAGACCTTAGTCCCGGCGCTTACAGTTTTTGATTGCCAAGTACTTTTAGCCTGCCAATTACAGTCGAAGTTACGATTTAGATCCACATCGTTTGCATTAAACCTACCAGAAGCCAATATTGTTTTGTCCTTTGAAACATCTGACAACGTGAATCTTCCATCCTTGCCCGTCACCCTGAAAACCCCGTCAGGATTTAAGACTGGAATAATAGTCATGGTGACATTAGAAGGAACAGTTGAAATATTTTGATCAAAATAGTCCACCAACTGATACGCCAGCATCACACTGTTCCATTCGTATCCACCATGGATACCACCTACAAACACAATATTTTTAGGACCAGTACCGTATGTATAAGCTTCTATATCTCTACCTTGAACTGATTTACCTATAACCTCATGCCGAACTAATTCAACCTCCACAATGGGAGGTTGAATTAGTATCGGAGTCTTTGGACGCATCCAGAAATATAATGCCGCACCAACCGCGATTATAACTACAGCACCTATGACAAAATATTTTGTCCGAGGAGAGTACATTATTTAGTAAAGTATTTGAGTATTGCTTGGATACCTGCAATGTTCTTAGTCCATTCTGTATCAGTGTGGTTTGTGAGCAGGACACTAATAGCGGGCACATTAATCTTTGCGAGCCAGTTCATCATATCTCCAGTGAGCTCGTAGTAATTGTAATCTTCATGAGCTGGGTATCCAGACGCAGTAGCAAAAGCTTTTGTCATATCAGTTGTTGCTGACAATACTCCACTGTGACAACTTGAAGCATATACACCTCCCGCAGCACTAAACCATCCCACGACAGCAGATGGCTTGTTGTTCAACACATAATTTCTGATAGCAACAGCTTCTGGCTCTGAGAATGCGTTATCTCCACCGCTCACTGTTTTTGACTGCCATGTTCCAGAGGCTTGCCAGTCACAATCAAAGTTACGGTTGAGGTCTACCTTTGCAGAATTAAATCTTCCAGAAGTGACAACACTTGTATCATTTGAAACTTTTGATGCGTCGAATCTTCCCGAAGTTCCCACCACTTTGTTGAGACCGTCTGGGTTTAATACAGGAATAACAGTTACTTTAATATTGGCTGGAATAGTGTTTGGATTTGCTTTTAGGTAATCCATTAGTTCGTACGCAAGAAGTGTTGTGTTCCAAGAATATCCTCCGTGAATACCGCCAACGAACAAGAGTTCAGTTGCACCAGTACCATATCGGTATGCTGTAATATCCCTGTTCTCGACTGATTTACCAATAACAACAACTGGCACATTCTTTTGGTCTGCTGCCATTTGCTCAGCTGTTTTTGTTGTTTCATCTACCGGTGTCTCTATCACTTCACCTGACCCCGTATCCATAGAACCTTTGTTAGTTGAGTAATTTTTAGTAATAAAATAAATAGCGAACCCTGCGATGATAATCACCACTAATGCAATAATTGTTTTTTTCATATACATATATTATAGCATATATATCAACCAAAATCTTTACACAAATAAAAAACACCCTTGAAAAATAAGGGTGTTTTATGTGGATATCCACATAAAAACTAAATCATTTAAACCTAAATTAATTATTTACCTTGTAAAATTTTTTACCTAGATAGTAAGGCCAGATAATAATAGCCTTTACACCTTGCCAGAATGAAAGCTTGAGATATCCAATGCAAAACATCCATCCAAAAAACCACATTGACCCGAACAAACTCTGATTGTTAATTATTGTATTAGTCATAGTACAAAAAAATTAATTAATAAAAATTAGTAATTACTTCCCCTTTACCCCCTTTATTTTATCAACAACACTATCGCTAATCTCGTCAATATGTAATTGCATGTGTGGAAACGGTATCTCGATGCCCGCTTCGTCTAATGCCATCTTTACTATTTCTGTAGTTTTAAAATGCGTATTTCTCTCAATAGATGCCTTTTCTATCCACACACGCACAAGTAGTTTAACCCCGGAATCACCCAACTCATCCACCACCACATCAGGGGCAGGATTTTTCAAAATACTTTTAACGAATGACAACTCTTTAAGTATCGCCGCTCGCGCTAAAACTATTGATTCTTTGTACGCAATATTCACAGGCACGACAACTCTAATATTACCATTACTTGAATGATCAATGACAACATCGTTAATTATTTTTTGATTTGGAACGACAACATATGTGTTATCTTGTGTTCGTATTCTCGTACTTCTCATCGTTATCTCCTCAATACATCCGTATCTCCCTTCGTGGGTGATGTAGTCACCCACACGAAACGGCTTGTCGAGAAATATTAAAAATCCAGCAATGATATTAGCAAGAGCGTCTTGAGATGCGAACCCAATAGCGATACCCGCCACTCCAATACCCGCAAGTGCAGCGGCCACATTAATACCGAGCTGTCCCGCCATCATCACAAGCGCAAACACAGAAACAAACACTTTAAAAATACTGTTAATTATGTTAACCAATGCATTTTCTATACCGCTTTTTTCAAGCACTCTTTTTAGTGGAGTGGATAATATTCGATATATAAAATACGCACAGATAAATACAAACAGCGCACCAACCACATTTGGTATATAGGACAACAACTGAGCCTTGAGGACGCTCGGATTGATATTTGAAAACGCTGATACGGGTAAATTTTCCATATATGCATTATATCAAAATATTAAGGGGTGTGCAGGACCGTTGCTAAAAATCAAGACAATGGAATCTGCACCCCAAGAAGTATCAAAATAGACATTACAACAGCAAACACTGTAAATATAAGCTTAAGCCACTTATCGCCCGCCATAATGGCATAATGTGTACCAATATAACTACCGAATATGGTACCAATAAATAGCCCAACACCTGCCGTATAATCTAAAATACCTTTAGAAGCAAAAACAATAACAGCAATCAAGCTGACTACAAATCCCGCAATCTTTTTAGTAGCATTGCTTTCAAGCATAGTAAATCCAAAAAAATACATCAGGACCACACCCGTCAATGTACCGAACCCAGAACCAAATGCTGCACGAAAAGTTTCTGCCAAAAAATAAAATATATATCCAAAAAAATGTTTTAATCTTGATGTCGTAGTTGATATAATACCTAAGCTTTTTTTACTATACAAAGTTATGGCTGTCAGAATAAAAAGTACGACAACAATATTCTTCACAAAATATTCAGGAACAGTTAAAAGTAAGTTTGCACCGACTATACCTGCAACAACAGCAATTCCAAGGAGAGCGGGAATATATTTCCATAAAATCAAATCTGTTTTAGAGAATTTGGCCAGCGACCCAAATGCAATACCTAGTGCACCCATCTTTGGTGTTGATACCGCAGAATAAACAGGTAGGCCAATTAATATTAAAAGAGGTACAGCCACGAGTCCCGCACCGCCACCAACAAAACTTGAGAATGCCCCGGATAAGATACCTATTAACAAGGTGGTAGTGAAAAACATGAATAGATTTAATTTTACCCAGTTAACCTATCCAAAAACTTAAAAAGCAATTTATTTATTTCACTGTAGTCATTCATTCTTAATCCCTCAGTGGTCTGGATATATGGCAGACCTTTGTATTCCTCTAATTCATGAGCGTTATTTTTTATCATTTCATCAATAGCATCTGGAGTAAATTCAAAGTGACACTGAAATCCATATATTTTATGTGTGTATCGAACAATCTGTCGAGGACACCCTTCGCTCGTAGCCAAGACTTTTGCTTCTGGCGTCAGTCCTGGCATATCGCCATGCCAATGACCTACCATAAATTTTTCTGGAAAATCAGAGAATATTGGATCCAATTTACCATCCTCGGTAAGTATCAAAGGAAAAACTCCAATCTCTCTATTTGGACTATGTTCAAAATGAGCACCGAGCGCTTCACCTATAAACTGTGATCCGAGACAAACGCCGAGAATTATTTTATTTTCTTCAATCGCTTTTTTAACAAATTGTATTTCCTTCTCAGCATCAAAATGTGGGCACTCTTTGGTGGTTGTGGCAGGTGACTGTGGCCCACCCATTATGACTAGAAATTCAAAGCTACACTCTGTAGGAAATGTTTCGTTTTCGTAAAGTTTAGTATACGAAAGACTGTGCTCCATTTTTTTCGCCCATATTTCTATGGCGGCAGGAGCCTCGAAACTTTCGTGCATTATGATATGAATTTTCATAACAATATTATATCAAAATATTAAGGGGTGTGCAGGACCGTTGCTAAAAATCAAGACAATGGAATCTGC
>Ga0172380_10009681_pt1 | contig 10225 bp, 12 predicted proteins | sample Leawe162metaG_FD_119747 | JGI IMG/M metagenome (GOLD analysis project Ga0172380, IMG submission 119747) | Leachate microbial communities from a municipal landfill in Southern Ontario, Canada - Leachate well 162 metaG | ecosystem: Engineered > Solid waste > Landfill > Unclassified | place...
GCCGAGAAAGAGCGGGCCATTGACGCCAGCCCTGGTGCGGGACTCGACGATTGCCTGGGTGATGGCCAGTATGTGCGCCTCGTTGAAACTGCCGTTAAGCGCGCTGCCGCGATGGCCACTGGTGCCGAAGGCGACGCGCTGGGTCGGATCATTGACGTCCGGTGGATTGCGGTAGGCCCTTAGCAGCGCGGGGATGTCGGTGAGGCTGGTCTGCGGTGCCAGTTGGCCGGCAAGGGGGTGAGCCATACTCTGTCTCTTCGTATGAAGTTGAGAAATTCAGGCGGCCAGATCGAACACCAACACTTCGGCATCGATGCCATGCGCCAGCGTGATCCGATCTTCCTTTTCCAGCAAGACGGCGTCGCCCGTGCCAATGCGCTGGCCATTGACCTCCAGAACGCCGCGTACCAGATGCACATAGGCTTTTCGCGCCGGGTCAAGAGCCACTTCAGCGCTCTCTTCGGCGTCGAACAGGCCGGCGTAGAGTGCAGCGTCCGCATGGATGGTAACCGAGCCCTGCGCTCCGTCCGGCGATGCGACCAGCCTCAGCTTGCCCCGCTTCTGATCGCTTGGAACCGTCCGCTGCTCATAGCTCGGCGCGATGCCGGTGACGTTCGGCACAATCCAGATCTGCAGGAAATGCGTGGTCTGGCCCTGTGCATGGTTGAACTCGCTGTGCATCACGCCGCTGCCGGCGCTCATGCGCTGCACGTCGCCTGGCGGAATGCCCTTGACGTTGCCCATGCTGTCCTCGTGTGCCAGTTCGCCAGACAGCACATAGCTGATGATCTCCATGTCGCTGTGGCCGTGCTTGCCGAAGCCGGCGCCGGGCGCGATGCGGTCTTCGTTGATGACCCGCAGATTGCCCCAGCCCATGTGAGCCGGGTCGTGGTAGCCGGCGAACGAGAACGAGTGGTAGCTCTTGAGCCAGCCGTGATCCGCGTAGCCGCGGTCTTGAGATCTGCGCAAGGTGAGCATGGACGGGACTCCTCTTCGATGCCATGGATTATAGGAGTTCGCGCTTCCTATAATGTGCAGGAGCGGTACACTGTTCCAGACAACTCACCGAGGACTGCCGATGATCGATCTACACTACTGGCCCACACCCAACGGGTGGAAGGTGTCCATCATGCTCGAGGAATGCGGTCTGCCTTACACGCTGAAGCCGGTCAACATCGGGCGCGGCGAGCAGTTTGCCGCGGATTTCCTGGCGATCAGCCCGAACAACCGCATGCCGGCCATCGTCGATCATGATCCGCCGGGCGGGGGCTCCCCCGTCTCGGTGTTCGAGAGCGGCGCGATCCTCATCTATCTGGCCGAGAAGACCGGGCGCTTCTTGCCCGCCGACCTGCGCGGCCGCTACGCGTGCCTGCAATGGCTGATGTGGCAGATGGGGGGTTTGGGACCGATGGCAGGGCAGAACGGGCATTTTCTCCTCTATGCGCCGGAGAAGGTGCCCTACGCCATTGACCGCTATTCGAAAGAGGTCAATCGCCTGTATGGCGTGCTCGACGCGCAATTGGGGCGTACCGGGCAATACGTTGCCGGCGGCGAATATACGATCGCCGACATGGCGATCTTTCCCTGGATACGTACCCACAGCGCACACCAGATTTCACTGGGCGAGTTTCCGCATGTCGAGGGCTGGTACAACAGGCTGTCCGAACGCCCGGCGGCCAAGCGCGGACTCGACCTGGGCAAGGAATTGCGGCCACCGAAAATGGACGAAGAGGCGCGCAAGATCCTGTTCGGCCAGACGGCACAGAGCGTGCGCGAAGGAGCGCAGACCAAGCTCAAGGACCAAAAATGATCGAATTCTTTTTTGACTGCTCGAGCCCCTGGACTTACTTCGGCTTTCAAAACATCCAGGCGCTGGCTGCTGAATTCGACCTGACCATCCGTTGGCGGCCGATATTGGTCGGCGGGATCTTCAATAGCATCAATCCGAGCGTGTACGCCTCGCGCGCCAATCCCGTACCGGCCAAGCAGGCCTACCAGCTGAAGGACCTGCAGGACTGGGCGCGATATTCGGGGCTCAGCGTGCAATTTCCACCGACCGTGTTTCCGGTCAATAGCGCCAAGGCCATGCGCGGCTGCATCTTCCTGGAGCCCCAGGGAAAACTGCTGCCTTTCGCCCGGGCGGTGTTCGAGGCCTATTGGCGCGATGACCAGGATATCTCTCAGGACACCGTATTGGCGGCGGTTTGCGAACGCGCGGGGGTGGCCGCGGCGCCGTTCTTCGCCGGCATTGCCAGCCAGGAAATCAAAGACCAGCTAAGAGCCAACGGCGACGAGCTGATCCGCCGCGGCGGCTTCGGATCTCCGACGATGTTTCTCAACGGCGACGACATGTATTTCGGCAACGATAGACTTCCCCTCGTGCGCGAGGCATTGCTGCGCGCCGGGCGCAGGTGAGGCCGGCGGCTCATTGCGGGGAAAGTTTGATCAGTATCAATATCTAACCGTCTGCAGCCCTTACCATTCCCCGCGTAGTGCCACTAAAGTAGTAGCCAAACCACAATTGCAGCCCTGGAGGAAGATATTGTTCAATTTATCGGTTAGAGATGTCATGGAGCGGAAGAAAGCGCTTACCCTGTCGCCGGACACGAGCGTTAGCCAAGCCGCAGAGTTGATGGCCAAAAAGAACGTCGGGGCAGTGATGGTCGTGGAAGAAGAGCGTCTGACCGGAATATTTACCGAACGCGACGCCCTCTATCGCGTCATCGCCCGCGGGCTCGATGCGCGTACGACGCGATTGTTGGAGGTCATGACCCCGAAACCGCGGACCGTCGAACCCCACAAGTCTTATGGTTATGCGCTGGTGATGATGCAGGAAAATGGCTTTCGCCATGCGCCCGTAATCGAAAACGGCAGACCGATCGGCATGGTCTCGTCGCGCAATGCCATGGATCCTGAATTGGAGGAATTCGTCTCCGAAGCCAATCGGCGAGAGTACATCCGCGAGGGCCGCTGACCTCCCCCGGCCGTCTCTCGGCGCGGGTCTTCAGCGATTCGTGCGGCGCAGCAGGGCATAGAGCGCCAACGCGGTGAGGAAGGAAAAGGCCAGCAGCGACCATTCTGCGATAGATAGCCCGAGAAACTTCCATCCCGGCTCGGAGCAGAGTCCGCTCGCGTAGAAGAGCAGGGGCACCTGCTCGCCGGCCCAGTCGATCAGTTGCTCCCACCAGGCCATGGCGCCGCTACAGCGGGTCTCGACGGCGAAGCGCTGCAGATAGGTCTGCCAGGCGGCGACGCAGGCGCCGGTGGCCGATATCACCGCCATCAGTAGCGCTGCCGTCAGGTAAGGGGGGCGCCAGCGGCTCAGGACTATGCCTAGCAGGGCGGCGGCGGCGACGCCGAGGTAGAGCATGCGCTGGGCGATGCACAGCGGGCAGGCGGCGATGTGCAGCGTCACCGCCAGGACCACGCCACCGGCGACCAGACCCAGGCTGATGACGAGCGCCAGCGCGAAGGGGAAGCGAGGAGGTAGGCGAAGGTAGGAATTCATGGTCGGGCCGTCGCAGGGACTGGCCCGATTTTATCAGAGGATCATGCCGGCTCCGACCGTGTTGTTGCTCGCCTCGTCGATGACGATGAAGGCGCCCGTACTGCGATTCTCCGCGTAGGGGTCTATGCACAGGGGCTGTGCCAGGCGCAGGCTCACCCGGGCGATGTCGTTGCAGGACAGAAGCTCGGCCGGGCCGCGGGCCAGGGTGACCAGATCGACGCGATGGGCCACGGCGGCAAAGCGCGCGCGAGTTTCGCGGGTGGTGTGGCGCAGCAGGTAGCTGCGCCGCGGGTCGAGCGGCGCCTCGCCCAGCCAGCAGACCATGGCCTCCAGTTCCCGGACCAGTCGCGGTGCCTCGTCCTGGCGGACGATCATGTCGCCGCGCGAGATGTCGATATCGTCCTCAAGCAACAGGGTCACCGACTGCTCGGCGATGGCGCCCGGCTGCGAGCGCATTGCGACCAGAATGTCGCGGACCCGCGTCCGCTGACCGCCGGGGAGCACCGTCACGGCGTCGCCGACGGCGACCTGCCCGGACTCGATGCGTCCCATGTAGCCGCGAAAGTCGTGGTGCTCCCGGCTCTGCGGTCGGCAGACGTACTGCACGGGAAAGCGCAGCCTCTCGTCCGTCTCGCTATGCGCCGTCGGCGCTGATTCCAGGGTCTCGAACAGGGTCGGTCCGGTATACCAGCCGAGCTGAGCTCCGCGCTCGACCACCATGTCGCCCAACAGGGCTGAGAGCGGGATGAAACGCGGCGCCTCGGCGCTACCCATGCCCAGGCTGGCGACGAAGCTCAGGTAGTCGGCGCAGATGGCGTCGAAGCGGTTTTGCGAATAGTCGACCAAGTCCATCTTGTTTATCGCCACCACGACATGCGGAATGCCTAGCAGATGGGCGATGTAAGCGTGGCGGCGCGTCTGCGTCTGCACGCCGTGGCGCGCGTCGATGAGGATGATCGCCAGATTGGCGGTGGAGGCGCCGGTGACCATGTTGCGCGTGTACTGTTCGTGGCCCGGCGCGTCGGCGACGATGTACTTGCGCCGGCCGCTGCTGAAATAGCGGTAGGCGACATCGATGGTGATGCCCTGTTCGCGCTCTGCCTGCAGGCCGTCGGTGAGCAGGGACAGGTCGACCGCTTCCATGCCCCGTCGTTGCGAACTGCGCGCTATGGCAGACAGGGTATCGGCGAGAATGGCCTTGCTGTCGTAGAGCAGGCGCCCGATCAGGGTGCTCTTGCCGTCATCGACGCTGCCGCAGGTGAGGAAGCGCAGCAGCCCGTTGTCGACGCCGGGCAGGGATTCGTAGGCGCTCATCAGAAGTACCCCGATTTCTTGCGTTGTTCCATGGATGAGTCCGAGGTCTGGTCGTCGAGGCGGGTGGCGCCGCGCTCAGTGATGGTGGACAGGGCTGTTTCGGCGATGATCTTGGCGACGCTGTCGGCGGTCGACTCGACTGGCGCCGTGCAGGGGATGTCGCCGACGGTACGGAAGCGCACCGAGACCTGCTCGACGCGGTCGCTGTCGCGCGCCGGGGTCAGCTCGGTGACCGGCACCAGGCTGCCGCCGTTCTGGCTTTGCCGCCGCACCACCGGCCTGACGTGGGCGAAATAGATGGAGGGCAGTTGCAGATTCTCGCGCTCGATGTACTGCCAGACGTCGAGTTCGGTCCAGTTGGAAATCGGAAAGACGCGGATGTTCTCGCCTTTCTGGGTGCGGGCGTTGTACAGATCCCACAGCTCGGGGCGCTGGCTCTTGGGATCCCATTGCCCGAATTCGTCGCGGAAGGAAAAGATGCGTTCCTTGGCGCGTGCCTTCTCCTCGTCGCGGCGGGCGCCGCCGATGCAGGCGTCGAACTCGAACTCGGCGATGGCTTCGAGCAGGGTCACCGATTGGTGCCGGTTGCGCGATTCGCCCGGCGACTTGAGCACCACCGTGCCGCGCGCCAGCGAATCCTCCAGCGAGCGCACGATCAAGCGTTCGCCGAGCTGTGCCGCCAGCATGTCGCGCGTGGCGATCACTTCCGGGTAGTTGTGCCCGGTATCGATGTGCAACAGCGGAAAGGGGAAGCGGCCCGGGCGGAAGGCCTTCTCGGCCAGGCGCAGCAGGCAGATCGAGTCCTTGCCTCCGGAAAAGAGCAGCACCGGATTGGCGCACTGCCCAGCCACTTCGCGCAGGATGTGGATCGCCTCTGACTCGAGCCAGTCGAGATGAGAGAGCGTGTGTCTGACTGCCAGATTCATGCTGACTTCCTCTGCAGCGGGCTTGCTAGGTGCAAGCCGCATTCCTTCGTGTCTTGATTTTGGCTCCGGCCGGCGCTGCGCGCCTTAACATCGTCTGCGCCGATGTTAGCCTCCGCCGAAATGCCGACAGGAATGCGGTGAAGCCCGCATTCCTTCGTGTCGGCATTTTCCCACCACCACCGGCCGGCCCGGATGTCTTCACCGGCCGCGATGGCGCGGGTGCACGGGGCGCAGCCTATGCTCGGGTAGTGGCGGTCGTGGAGCGCGTTGTAGGGCACCCTGTACTTGCGCAGGTAGTCCCAGATCTCTTGCTCGCTCCAGTCGGCGAGCGGATTGAATTTCTCCAGTCCGTGCGCTTCGTCCCACTGGCGCAGCGGCAGGCCGGCGCGGCTGGCCGTTTGCTGCGCGCGCATGCCGGTGATCCAGGCGCGCTTGCCTGCCAGCGCCCGCCGCAGGGGTTCGACCTTGCGTATGCCGCAGCAGCTGCGGCGCAGTTCCAGGGACTGGTAGAAACCGTCGAGCCCGTGCCTGCTCGTGTATTTTTCGAGCGCCTCCTGCTGCGGCGTGTAGCGCTTGAGCCGGATGCCGTAGTGGCGTTCTATGGTATCCATCAGATCGTAGGTCTCAGTGTGCAGGCGGCCGGTGTCGAGCGAGAACATGTCGATATCGAGCCGTGCCCGCCAGATCATGTCGGTCAGCACCATGTCCTCGGCGCCGAGGCTGTTGGCCAGGACCGCGGGCGCGAATTCAGCGGCGATCTTCGCCAGCAGACTAGCGGCTGTTGCGACATGGTCAGACCTGCCGGCGTCCGCCGCAGCCCGCAGCGCCGCGCTATCTTGCGGAGCGTTCACGCGCGTCCCTCAGGCGACGCGGCGCAGAGCCGACTCGCGCCTGGCGAGGGCGGCATCGGCGCTGCCCTGATAGACGACGCTGAAGTCCTTGAGCCCGGCCACCGCCTGCTCGATGTTCTTGTCGGCGCGCACCGCAAAGGCGTCGAAGCCGACCCGGCGCAGATAGAACAGCTGATCGCGCAACACATCACCGATGGCGCGCAGCTCGCCCGCGTAGCCATGGCGCGTGCGCAACAGCCTTGCCGTCGAATAGCCGCGGCCGTCGCTGAATCGGCTGAATTCGATGCCGATGACGCTGAAGTCGTCCAGCTCGTCCTCGATCAGCTCCGGCCCTTCCTCGGCGCTGAGCCATATGCCCAGCGGCCAGCCGTGTTCGTACTGGCGCTCGACCAGCTCGCGGCGACGCGCGCGCCAGACGGCGACCGGCACCAGCAGCGGACCGACCGGCAGCCTGACGCTGTCGGGGCTCTCGCCGTCGGCGAGGCGGACAAGCTTCCAATCGTCGTCGCTGACGGCGCCGTTCTTGATGATCCTAGCCATATCTGACCTTCCTTTCCTCTGCTTCGGGTGTGTAGACGCGCGCCTTGAATGGATCGAGGCCGATGCGGCGCACGGTATCGATGAAACTCTCGTCGGGATGACGCTGCTTTACGTAGACCTCGATCAGGCGCTCGACCACGGTGGGCATCTCGGCCGCGCTGAAGGAGGGGCCGATGACCTCGCCCAGGGCGGCGTCGCGCCCCTGTGCTCCGCCTATCGTGACCTGGTACCACTCCTCGCCGTGCTTGTCGACGCCGAGGACGCCGATGTTGCCGACCGAATGGTGGCCGCAGCCGTTCATGCAGCCGGATATGTTGAGCGATACCTCACCGATGTCGAACAGGTAATCGAGATCCTCGAAGCGGTCCGCGACGGCCTTGGCGATGGGAATGGACTTGGCGTTGGCCAGCGAGCAGAAGTCGCCGCCGGGGCAGCAGATGATGTCGCCCAGCAGGCCGATGGTCGGCGTCGCCAGGCCAGCTTCCCTGAGCTTGCCCCACAGGGCGTAGAGATCGCTCTGCCTGACGTCGGCGAGTATGAGGTTTTGCTCGTGCGAGACGCGCAGCTCGCCGAAGCTGTATTGGTCGGCCAGCTCCGCCACGGTATCCATCTGCTCGGCGCTGATATCGCCGGGTGCCTGCCCGGGCGCTTTGAGCGACAGCGTGACGATGGCGTAGCCGGATATCTTGTGCGCGGTGACGTTGCGCTCCACCCAGCGGGCGAAGGCCTTGTCGCGCTTGCGGCTCTCGAACAGCACGTCGTTCGGCGCCAGAATGTCGTAGGCGGGAGCTACGAAGTGAGCCTTGACGCGAGCGATCTCTTCCTCGCTGAGCGTCTCCGGGCCGTTCTCCAGGTGCGCCCACTCGGCCTCGACCTGGCGCGTGAACTCGGCGACGCCGAGCGCCTTGACCAGGATCTTGATGCGCGCCTTGTAGATGTTGTCGCGCCGGCCGTGGCGATTGTAGACGCGCAGGATGGCCTCGCAATAGCTGAGCAGGTGCCGTGCCGGCAGAAACTCGCGGACCACGCTGCCGATGATGGGTGTGCGGCCGAGGCCGCCGCCGACCAGGACCGTGAAGCCGGTCTTGCCCTCGGCGTCATGCACCAGGTGCAGGCCGATGTCGTGGGCGGCGACCACGGCGCGATCGGTGGCTCCGGCATTGACCGCGATCTTGAACTTGCGCGGCAAGTAGGCGAACTCCGGATGCAGACTTGACCACTGGCGCAGGATTTCGCACCAGGGGCGCGGGTCCTCCAGTTCGTCAGCAACGACGCCAGCGAAATGGTCCGAGGTGATGTTGCGGATGCAATTGCCCGAGGTCTGGATGGCGTGCATCTCCACGGCCGCCAGGTCGGCCAGCAGGTCCGGCACCTCGGCCAGCTGCACCCAGTTGAACTGGATGTTCTGCCGCGTCGTCAGATGCCCCGAGCCGCGATCGTAGCGGCGGGCGATGTGCGCCAACTGGCGCAGCTGGCGGCTGGCGAGCAGACCATAGGGCACGGCGATGCGCAGCATGGGCCCGTGCCGTTGCACGTAGAGGCCGTTCTGCAGGCGCAGCGGGCGGAATTCGTCCTCGCTCAATTCACCGGCCAGGTGACGCCGGGTCTGGTCGCGGAACTGGGCGACGCGTTGGTCGACCAGGCGTTGATCGATGTCGTCGTAGCGGTACATGGAGGCGCTTCCCGTTGTGTGGTGCGACGCATCCTATCGGTCCTACATAGATCAATAAAATACTTTCATGTTAGTATTTAATAACCAAAACTTATTAGTAGGTTTGCCATGAACTTGCAGCAGATACGCTATGTCCTCGAGGTGGCGAAGCGCGGCCTCAACATTTCCGAGGCGGCGCTGGCCATGCACACCTCGCAGCCTGGCGTGTCGAAACAGATCCGGGTGCTGGAGGAACAACTCGGCGTCGACATCTTCGTGCGCCAGGGCAAGCGACTGACCGGCGTCACGGCGCCAGGGCGCGAGGTGCTGAAGATCGCCGAGCGCATGCTGCACGACGTGGACAACCTGAAGAGCGTCGGTGCCGAGTTTTCCAGCGAGGCCAGCGGCAAGCTATCCATTGCCACCACGCACACCCAGGCGCGCTACGTACTGCCGCCGGTGATAGGGCGCTTCATGCGCGCCTATCCCGGGGTGCGGGTGAGCCTGCATCAAGGCAACCCGACTCAGGTCTGCGAGTATGTGCGCAATGGCGAGGCCGACATCGCCATCGCCACCGAGGCCATAGGGGAACAGGAGGATCTGGTGATGCTGCCCTGCTACCAGTGGAACCGCACGCTGATCGCCCCGCTACGCCATCCCATACTCAAGGCCACGCCGCTGACCCTGGCCGAGATCGCGCGCTACCCCATCATCACCTACGATCCGGCTTTCGCCGGGCGATCGCAGGTCAATCATGCTTTCGCGGTGCGCGGCCTCAGCCCCAACGTCGTGCTCTCCGCCACGGACGCCGACATCATCAAGACCTATGTCGCCCTGGGCTTAGGTGTCGGCATCATCGCCAGCATGGCCTTTAACGCCAGGACCGACAAGGGGCTGCGTGCCGTAGACGCCGCTCATCTATTCGAATCGGCGACCACGCGCATCGGCATCATGCGCAACGCCTACCTGCGCGGCTACGCCTACACCTTCATCGAAATGTTTGCGCCGCAGCTGACGCGCAAGGCGGTGGAGGCGGTGATGGCCGGCGAGGAGGGCAGCGACGCGGGTCTGTAATACCTGACCTTGCGCAGCGTCTTGTCCGAGCCGGGGAGTGAGCTTGCGCCGAGCGTGGCGAGGCCTTGACCGGCCGTGCAATTTCCGCAGACGGTTCATTTGCCCAAGCATTCAACTCGCGAGATAGCGGGATGTTTCGGCCCTTATCTCGAAGACTGGAGCTGCCGCCCCATGGGATGATGCGCAGGAGGAGGACTTCGTCATGGTTTACCTGGCCAAGCCGGATATGACAGGCCGCGAGACCGATTCCAAGGCCCCGGAAATTTCGGCACATGCGACGGATTGGCTCTGGTCGCTGGTCGCGCTGGCAATACTGGTGGCGATATTTCTAGGGTAAGCGCGGCGGCAAGCATGGTGAAGA
>Ga0172380_10009682_pt1 | contig 10224 bp, 8 predicted proteins | sample Leawe162metaG_FD_119747 | JGI IMG/M metagenome (GOLD analysis project Ga0172380, IMG submission 119747) | Leachate microbial communities from a municipal landfill in Southern Ontario, Canada - Leachate well 162 metaG | ecosystem: Engineered > Solid waste > Landfill > Unclassified | place...
CGCTTTGCGACGCTGTTTTTCTTTTTTGGTCGCAATCTCAAAAAAGTTGTGTCGGACGGCACGGCAGGAGGGGTTTGAGGGGAGGAATGCCGTGCCGTCCTCCTTCTGGTTTTTTGGGGCGGGCGGCGGGTTCGATGTGGCTCATTTCCACCAATTGAGCCACAAGCATCATATCACAATCGCACAGCTCAAAGCGGCCCACTTCCGCTTCCACAGAGTCTGTGGCGCGTCCGCCGTCAGTCCGTACGGCTAATCGCCGAACCGACTGACGCCAGACGCGAATAGCGGTCAATGGAAGAAGCGAAAGTCGACCGCTTCTCGATAGAAGTTAGTGGTTCACGAATCTCAACGCAAAAATTGATACTTGGCATCGCGTGGGTTCCCCGTGCGCGCAAGATGACCTTGCTGAACTAACTTGACCAAGTATCTGGTAGCCGTTGCATCAGAAACTCGCAAAAGCTTCTGAACGTCGTCGTTTGTAATGATCTGTTTCTTCTGGGCTAACTGAATGATTTTGTCTAACTTTTTCTGCTTATTGAATTGGATTTTAGCTTGAGCCTTCACTAGTAGGCTTCTAATGAATCCACGTTGGTCTTGTTGCGCCAGCGATTGAAGTTGTGGTGCTTGCGGAGGTTGTGGCGCTGGCGCGGACGATGTCGGTTCAGGCAATTTCTCATCAACTGAAACAGGCACTGATTCAGATACTTGCGTTGAGGCAGGCATAACTTCTATCACAGGTGTTTCCGTTTGAACCGTCTCTGGAGCCGGAGATTCAGGTATAGGATCAGCTGGCACGGAAACAGGCTCTGGAGCCACTAGAGTAGGTTCAGGCACCGGTGTCGGTATAGAGGTCACAGTATCACTATTTTTTGCTTGTTCTTCTTCCATATTTAGCTTGATTTCAACGGCTCATCGCGTTGAGCCGTTAGAACCCTTATATTTTCTCATAAAACACATGCGCTCCAGTTTTACCCACCTGCTTTACTTTACCTTCTTTTTCCATTTCATCGAGATAACGCGTGGCGGTGGCTTCGGATATGTCTAGCATTTGCCTGATGTGCTCGTTTGTTAGTGGCTGATTACCGCTTTCCATCAGACCCATGATTGCTTCCTTGTTATGCTCTTTTTCTTCGGTCTGTTTGCTGACAAGAACATCCAAAGGCTTGCATTCTTTTCCAAGCAAACTATATGCGCCAAATCCTATAAGAGCGATAGTAGCTATCACGACCGACACTATCGGATTGAGCATGGCTGAAAATAAGACAAGGAGAGCGGTGATGATTGAGACTGTTCCAAAAGTCTTGGGAGACATGTAGGTATTTTATCATATATTTTAGTCGCCATATTATATTGAATACATATCCTGACCATAGCCACCTATGCCAAGGTATTCGGCTTTGCCACCTACAATAGCTTCGTATGGTTTACAAACATAACAACCTTTCTCGCCCCGAGGACAAATAAACACTTTCTTCTCTCGAGCTTCCTTGATTTTTCTAGCGATTGCCAGTACTTTTTCTTTTGATTCATTGATATCAGGTAACGGCATTTCAGTAGGTTTATCTTCTCGATCCAAATACCAATACGAGGCACCCGAAACTTTACGCTTCTGTAAAGCATTTATAAGTAAGAGATATATGGGAAGTTGCAAAGATTCCTCATCCTCATCATGTTTCCCTGTCTTAAAATCTAATATGCGCACACTACCGTCCTCCTCTACATATTCTAGCCAGTCAATGAGACCGCACAATATAATATTTTCTTCTTCAGAAAGAAAGAAGTTTGGTGGCATGTGATTATGTCCTTCCTTTATTCTCACGGTTTTCCTAGCGATAGGGCCGGGCGTTTTAATGACACGGCCAATCATTGCTCGACCTCGCTCTTTCATCTCCGCCTCCTCTGCCTCTTTTTTGAAGCCACCAGCTTTACCCGCGACTTTTGACCAAGCGCTCTCGAAGTCCACAAATAGATCGCGCTTCGTCCTTTCCTCGACCGATAAATTCTTTAATGATTCCAATGCCGTATGCACAGCGAGTCCAAGAGAAAGTGCCGGACTAACAATATTTATCTTTCTATTTGTTTTTGGATCCTTATACACATTATGCAAAAAGTAAGCTCGCGGACATTTCAAAAAATCCCCAATCGAGGAATGAGAAACCCACACGGCTTTGTATTTATCTGGTGCCATCTTTTTCGACTAGGTCTGTAAAAAACTTCCAAATAATATACATAATTTCTGTATCATACTTACAATACTCAAGCATTTGATGCTTCTTATTTTCAGCATCTTTTCCGATCAGTTCACCTATTGATATTTGTCTATAGGCCTCAATAGCATCAGTACCATTTTGAACACCAAGATTCTTGTAGGAAAAGTCTGGAGCGATGACCGGTTGCACTTTTTTGATTGACGCACTGCCTCTGAAACCATGATGGACATAATACTGGTCATTCACGATATCCATTAGATCATAGGTGCATTCGACGAGCTTATTTAGAAATTCCTTGTCCTCCTGTCTTGGCATCAAATTGGCCAGCTCTCGGTTACGAGAGTTTTCAAATTTCTTATACCACGATATAACAGTTCCAACATTACTAATATTTTTTCGTAGATTTTCAACTATCTTTTGAGCCGGATCTCCTTCCAGAATAATACATTCGACATGTTCGGGCTTTGAATTTTTATCTCTCAAGATATGCAATGAATACTGAAATACAATATGTTGATATGGGTGATATCCATCAAAAGGAGGAATGGCAGTTGGATATGTTTCGTAATCTAGAAAATATAATGGAAACTGCAATGAATCTAATTCCCTCTTGATAGCGTCAATATCAATTATTGGTTGCTTGGATTTATGTACTCTGACTTGATTAAGTTTTCTAGGTTTACTTGGTTCCTTACCTTTTGCTGGCTTCTTGGGTTTGAGACGATCATCTTCCGGTACATCTGCAATATCAAGTATACCTACCGCTAGAAGCTCACCGAGATACTTCTTGCTTAGACCTATCTTGTAAAGGTCATGAACGCTGTATGCCGGCACATCAGGATTACTGACGCTGAACGAGGTGCAATGGGCCGAACGACCCCGAGTATAATAGCACTCGCAGTGTTCGGTTGGTTCTTTGGGATCCGAAAGATATGCTCTAGCTCCGATCATATTAGTCATCACCACTGATTGAAATGTGTCACTGATAACATCTGTCTTGTCTGTAATTTCAAATAATTTCTCCAAATCGAGCTTACCCATACGGACATAACTCCTATTTAGACGCACAAGATATTTCTTGTTGAAGGTCGCTCCGCACAACTTAGCCACATTTGTCTGGAACGCCAGGTCGTATTCGTATTGCTCTTCTTTTTTCCTATTCACCCTTTTAGGCTTACCTTCTTCGGCTTCTTCTTCATCTTCATCATCAGTAGATGACATCTTTATTTCATATATGTCGTACGCATTGGCTTCCGCATTCCATTTCAAAACATCAGTCGCGGCAAAATACTCATCCGTACTAAATACAGCCTGATATATGGCCAGGTGGTGCTCGCTCATCAATTTCTTGGTAAGTTCTCGCGCGCCAACACTTCTTTTTTCGATCAAATAACCACCAGAAAATAGACCGCGTGCCAATTCCTCCACATCGTTTCCCATAACACCTAAAGCTTTTTCAAAAGCAGATATTTCAAATTTAGCGTACTCTTCCGGCTTATGCCACTTCATCCAGACATTTTTGGCACAGTCTCGGTATAGGATAAAATCAGTTTTAGTAAGTTGTTTCATAAAACTTTTAACAATCGAGCCTCAAAGAAAAGGGGTTAGGATTTAGATTTTACTCGCAGTTTTTCGACAGGACCAATAAATGCTTTTCTCATTCTGTTTCCTGCATCAATCAGAAATTTATTCATAGCAACCCAATCACCTTGATTGAAAACACTGACACTGTCTAACTGATACTTCACTCTTGAAGTAACTCTGTCGTCCATACGTTCCCATACCAATTTATCACCAAAGTCATTTTCGATTTGTTCCTTCATAGAATAAAAATGATCAAAAATTTCCTTGTTACGTTCCTTTCCACCAGTCTCCATATAACCAGTGTTAATGAAGATTTCCACACGAGCATAGTCACGAGAAATTACAAAGTTCATGCCTATACCTGACATCCCTAATGCCACTCCAAGCCAATTCTCTTTCGATGGACTTATGTTGGCACAGTAATCGGCAGTTTTATTAATTTCCTTGAGAAACTGAGACCAGTAATTCAGACGTACCGTGTATCGATTTTCTAATTCCTCTTCGCTAGCTTCTTCCTCAATATTCTTCATGGCAACTTTAATCATGTAATCAGCAGCTTCTGGAGGTGGAATAATTTGATCGAAATTGAGCAACAGTTCTTCCCCTAATTTGTCTAAAGTTACCCGAAAACATTGGATTTTTAGACCAAATTTCAAGAGCCATAGGACAGTTGATGTAACTTCTCTACGAAATTCACCAGCAACCATTATAATCCTAGGCTTTGAACCTAATTTAAGTTTTTCCTCGAAATCTTCCCCAAGAAATTCTTCAAGTAATCCTTCTGCGTGACCATTTTTACCGTGCTTTGTAATGTAATCAGAAAATATGCGCTTTACACCATCTGCATTAAGCCCAGAACAATAAGACGCATATTTAAGTGCTTGCCAGGTTACATCCTTTCCAGTGTCATCAAGCTTATTTTCTATAACCACCAAATTACCGTTTTTGTCTAAAGCAAGAAGATCCAATCGCTCATTCGTCTCGTCAAATTCAGAAAATTCCTTTTGGATTATCAGTAATGGTTCTCCAAGTGATTCAGGATTTTTAGCAATCCATTCCTGTAGATGTTGTCTCTCCTTAAGTCCGGCAGATTTAAATGTGATTTTTTCTACTGGTTCAATATTGTTATCTCGTTGGTTTATCCGATACATAGCACAATACTAGCGCTATTTAGGCAAAAGTAAAGTTATTTTTGGGCGATCCAATTTTTTGAAAGACTATTTATATGCTTAAACCACTCTCGTTCATTCGTTGATGTATCGGCGTATTTATCAGCATTTTCAATGAATCTCTGTATATGCTCGGACTTAACACCTCCAGCTTTTCTTGCCTTGTCTAACATTTGTCGAAATTCAATAACAGAAAGTGGTATAACTTTAACTTTTCCACCATAATAACTGACTTCTATCCTTCTTGTGGTATAGAAATGCGCTATACTAGCTTCATTGATGATTGGAGCCAAGAACAATCCATAAACCTTTCTACCATCGCCTTTTTCCTTGAGTTGTTTAATAATATCGCCGACATGTCTCGAAACCGGCTCCTGTTCAGCTTCGTACTGTCTACGACCAGATGTTAATGTCACTTCGACGACAAGGACAAAATCCTTGTAATAACAGACTATGTCAGGAAATCCACCAAGTGCCAATCTAACGGGCTTACCTTCAATATCTTGCTCAAGATTACCTACAATTTCTCCGTCATCCAGCATACTTAAGGCTCTCCACGTATTCCACTCAAAAAATAGGGGTTTATCTGGAATATCACTATCTCGAGCAATCAACTGATCAAACACAGACTGAATGTCATCATATTGCGAGTAACTCTGTAAAATATCAATTTGTTGTTTCTGTTTTATCTTTAGGATAATCTTTTCAGCATCAGCCAATATCATTTTGAGTTGGGCAGTATCATTCTCATTTTCAAGTTTACTAGATATATCTAAAGCCGATTTATCATTCAATCCTTTTAGGATTTGCACCATCTCATAAATTTGAGTTTTTAGGCCATCAGGATTGTCTGTAAGCAACTTGGGCGTATTCGGATCTTCAAGATACTCCAAAAACTTTTCTTCATCATCAAATGACATAGGCTCGCGAGGAATCGTATTTAGAATATCATCAACAATTTTTACTTTATCCTCCGAAATCCCCAGTTTGTAGACATGCGATGAAATCACGAATAAGTTCGTCATTCTGAAATACCTAATTGCCGCATCAGCGTAATCAATTGTATTTCTTCTTTTTGTTTTAAGATAATCGAGTATATCCGCTTCTACACCTCCAGACTCTCTAAGATGTAAGTGACCTGAAGCTATTTCTTCTGCATAAATCATTTTCATCCTATCAAGATGATACTGAATCTGAAATTTCTTTCTTTCTATACCTTTCAAATGACTCAATTCTTGACGATAATTGATTATATCCTTTTTTATTATTTCATAATCAGAATACTTGATGAATGGAACAGCAAATATCGCAATCTCCAATTTACTCAGTCCGTCTAGATCTCGAATAAGGCGAAGTGTTTCCAGAAATGGTTTTATAAGAAAACGCTCCTTATAAATTTGTTCGCAGTGTTTAGCAGACGGATATTGCCACTTCAATAGCTGCCTCAAGAATAGATCATCTAACTGTTTACCTTCAATTAACCTCTTACCAGCTGATGTTATTAGGATGGGTGTTTTGCTATCAGCTCTCACAAAACCAAAGGTTTTAGGTGCTCGATTAACAATATCCCTAGCAGAAAAAGCCATCTCAGCAAAATGTCCTTCACCTTCAAAACCTTCAGTCTTTACTAATTTACTTGCATATTCTTTTTGAGTATCTATATTCCACTTTCTTCCTTCAAACTTCTTTAATAGCAAAATGTGACTTACCAACTTTATTGGTGAGCGGGGAGAAGTTGGGATTGACCAAGTCCGTGTATCCATAAACTTGAAGACTACCAGAATTTATTCACAATGTCAGCTGGTAATGCGGCACTTTCTGGTTGCAATATATCAATTCCAGTTTCGATAAAATGTTCTGCTCTATTTCTAGAAATTTCGACTGCATCTTTAGAAATATCGTTACCGATATATCGACACCCCTTTTTTATGGCCGCTACAGCTGAACTACCACTTCCAATAAAAGGATCCACTACTAAAAAATTTTCTGTCGCACTGCCATTAATCATGGCTTCAAAAAGCTCAACTGGCTTTTGAGTGGGGTAACCTGATTTGTGGATACGTTTAAATCTCCACACATCGGGTGTTCTACGGTTGTTTAACTTTCTAAAACCGTTTGTCGCAAAGACGATCATCTCATGCCTCCTTCTGAAGTAATGCCCCATACCCAGATTAACCTTATCCCAGACTATGATATTTTTCACATCAAAAAACTCACGCATTAGGTGTCCGAGTGTGAGTAATGAGTAATTGTCGAACATGATGAATATATGACCACCGTCCTTGAGAACTCTCTTGCATTCAGCCAAAAAAATCTTGAAATTCTCCGGATCGTCCTTGAATTCTTCAAACCATTTCGCATTATTTTTTTTTCCGTAGTCGCCTACGATTCTTCCACGCCCAAGCTTAAGCTTCTCATTCATTCCTGAATAAGCTGGGTCCGTTACAATCAAATCAACGGTCGTGCTGTCTAAATCTTTAAGAAACTGAATGCAGTCTTTTTGTTCGATTCTTACTTGCTTGTGGTTCTTATCAGATAGATATAGATTATATTGCTTCGGCGCATTTTTTGTTTTTTCTAAAGTGGTATTACTCATTACCTGTTTATTATATCATGGCGGTCAAGCTTAAAACACCGATACTTCTCAAAAAGAAAAGGCTTGCTGACTATTGCAGGCATCCATAAACGCCACTATCCGATCATCAATAATGACACGACTCGGTTCAAGAGGCTTCTTCAAGACCAATCCGTCCAGATTTTTACATCCATTCAAATGAGAATATATTATAAGTCTGTAGCTTTATCAATTATTCTGAAATGGTCAGGAGAAATCGCCTGCATCATTTCAAAAAGCTCACTGACTACTTTCTTGGCCTCTTGGACAAGAGCGGGATTGAAGCCCGATCCGGTAATATGAGATTGATCATTTGTAAATTTATATATCGCATCAAGCTTTTGTGCGTCGCGACCAGCGGTTTTTAGTTCTTCCATTTTTTGATATGGACCCTTACCATTAGGAACAGCGAACATGAGGAACGTATCCCATACTTTTCGTGCAATGTTCGGCATGGGATATGCTTTGATGATAGAACCATCTTGCTCATCCCTCATAAGTTTCAGAGTCTTAAAAAGATAGTGGTATTCACTCTCGTAATCACAAAGCTCCTTATCCATAGGTGCCAAGTAGGCACATCGTGTAGTATCCTGAAAACTATTCTTGATCATATAATAGCCTGTGTTTTGCTTTAACTGATGCGCCCCATTTCTCCAATTCATCAGTAGCTTCAAAAAATCGAAACTATGCGTAAATATGAACACTTGATTGCCATCCTTTACTGAATTTTTAAGAAAACTGAAGGCTTGATAAAGAGAATTGGAGTCAAGGCTCGAAACTGGATCATCGATTGCCACGATACCATTTCTGATATCAAAATCCTGATCACCCAAATGCACAATAAAATATACAAAGGCGATAGCAGTTTTCTCTCCTTCGCTTAAATACATAGCTGGCACCGCTCCGCGCATAATGTCGTAGCCAATTACCGTGCCATTCTCCGTCCGCGTTGAAAATGTGAGCTCTTTGTGGCCGAGAAACGTCGCAAGCTTATTATTTATTTCCTCGCAAGCCTTATGTTTAGAAGACACCAGAGACATATTATCCGATATCCGTTTGCGAATATCACCGATCTCTTCTGACAACATATCAATGTCCTTACCGAGTTGTTCGGACTCTGTCTCGAGTTTTTTCACATCGTCATAAATCGTACTTAGATAGTGGGTCTTTAATTTCTTAACTGCATCCTCCTTCACTTTTTGGAATTCAGTAGTAGTCTTATTGTGCGCAGAAATGATTGTATTCATAGCGTCTACTTGATCGACAAAATCACTTGCATCGGGCTGGTTCTTGGGCACTACCGATTCAGTGGTCTTACTTTTCTTAGCATCCAACTCACCTAAGAGTCCAGACAGGATAGCAAGAAGGCTAGTTTTAGATGATTCAAAACGAGATCTATTTGAATCAAAATCCTTTTGTTGATTATGATAAAATCGTGCGCGATCAGGTAAATGCAATGACTCGATAATCGTTTTGACCGAAGTTAGCTCCTCCACTATAACACCGACACTCTCCTTGAGTTTCTTGTCAGCCTCATTGAAATGGCTCGCTAGCTGCTTGATTCGATCTTTTGAGATTTTTTGCTGGCAGTATTCGCAAGTACCGGATGAGTGTTTTGCGTGCAAATGAGTACCCTCCTCTACCCACTGAGATATATCAGGATTATCAGCAAGGCGGCTAATGACTTCTGATTCAACTACCTCGCGCAAAAGATTTACGGCTTGAACGTTCATTAACTTGATTATTTTCAACACATCATTCTCATCACCATTTTTGATAGATCTGATTTTCTTTATAACCATAAAGTCGATCATCGACAAAGATTCTTCTTTGGCTAAGAGCAAATACTTATCCAAATCAGCCTCCGACAATTCAGCTTTAGTATCTAGCGCGACAAAATCGCTTTCCGCTTGAGGTTTACGGTAATTTCTCAATGTTGTTCCACCAATAGCGGCACCTATTGTTTTGGCGATTTCAGTGAATTTAGAACCCCGCTCAGTTTCCTTTCGTCCCTTCTCTTTTACGAATCCGTCATGCTGCGATACTTTTCCAGGCTTGGTAACATCCGCGCTATCTCCATCTAATAATTTCTTGTCAGCCTCTATTTTTTCTACCAAATCTTTATTTTCTTTTCCTAGCAAAATAGAAATCGAGTTAGCCCTGCCTTTAAGAAGTTCGATATTATTTTGTATGTAATCCTGATTAAAAACACGTATTTTACTTGGAAAAGCTTCGCCTTGTTTGTACTTAATACCATTCTCATCTTCAACGTCATATTCTTCATTTGTCCTTGAGGAGCCATTTAACAGATCGAATAGGCGCGAGAGGGTTGTCTTACCACTTCCGTTCCAACCATACACAAGATTGAGACGCTTAAAAGGCAATAAATGAGTGTCCCAAACATAATTCGAGAAAACTAGTCCGAGATGTTTGATTTTATCGATTTTTGAGATCATTTAATATCATTCAACTCTAGCACTTTTTTGACAGAAATTCAAAGACATTGGATGCTCCTTTCCTCGCCCCCGCCCCAAAAAACCAGAAGGAGGACGGCACGGCATTCCTCCCCTCAAACCCCTCCTGCCGTGCCGTCCGACACAACTTTTTTGAGATTGCGACCAAAAAAGAAAAACAGCGTCGCAAAGCG
>Ga0172380_10009683_pt1 | contig 10224 bp, 9 predicted proteins | sample Leawe162metaG_FD_119747 | JGI IMG/M metagenome (GOLD analysis project Ga0172380, IMG submission 119747) | Leachate microbial communities from a municipal landfill in Southern Ontario, Canada - Leachate well 162 metaG | ecosystem: Engineered > Solid waste > Landfill > Unclassified | place...
ACTTCGTGGTGTTAATTTTGAAATACAAAGAGGAGAAGTGATCGGTATTATCGGTCGCAATGGTGCAGGTAAATCAACACTCCTCAAAATCCTCTCTCAAATCACTCCCCCAACAACAGGCGAAATAAAAATGCACGGCACCGTCGGTTCACTTCTTGAAGTTGGAACTGGATTCCACCCAGAACTCACCGGCCGTGAAAATATTTTCCTCAATGGTGCAATCCTTGGCATGAAGAAAAAAGAAATCGCAAAGAAATTTGACGAGATAGTTTCGTTTGCGGGTATTGAGAAATTCCTTGATACTCCTGTCAAATACTATTCGAGTGGCATGTACGTCAGACTCGCTTTTTCTGTCGCTGCACACATGGAACCAGATATTCTTATTATTGACGAAGTACTCGCTGTTGGTGATGCAGAATTCCAAAAGAAATGTCTCGGGAAAATGGAAGAGATTACAAAAAAAGAAGGCCGAACGATTTTATTCGTAAGTCATAATATGGTCACCGTTCGTGAACTCTGCACTCGAAGCATTTTACTTTCAAAGGGCCAGGTTGTGATGAGTGGACCAACAGGCGAAGTTATTGATGCTCACATAAAAGGAACGTACACACAAGAAGATAACAACACGAGCGAACGAGCAATATACACAGAAAGTATTACTAAAAAATATGGACTTCATTTTACCGATATATCAATACTCAATGCAGAACGAAAAAATATTCTAAGAAGTAGTGACTCTCTCACCTTGCAATTCTCATACGAAAGTGATGAGACATCAGACCTTACTAACCCAAGAGTTGTTGCAACTATCACAAGTAAACGCTCGGGAAATGTTGTTATGAGAATTGATAGTGATATCCCAGAACATTCACTCAAAAACACTATTCCACCAAAAGGCAAAATCACCTGCAACACACAATCCCCCATACACCTCTCCGAAGGTACATATATCGTAGACATTGATTTTCATATTGATGGAACAAGTGCAAGTTATATTAAAGGTGCCCTTGTGTTTGAAGTCGAAACGGTACTTTCAGATCATCACTACAAGAAATACCCAGACGTAAATGTTTGTGATTCTATTATAGAATATACATTTACCCAAGATGATCACTCTTAATACCACAATTTGGGATGGTGATTTTGATAGCGTACTTGATGAGACAAGTTGGTTTTTCTGTTACCAACATCCACTAGTAACAGAAAAAATGCTCACAGTAAATAACATACGCCCAGAAAACAAAGACCGACTATTATCGAAAATAAAAAAGATTCAAGAAAAACATTCAGTGAAAATTGTATGGGTTGATGAAAAAAAAGAAGAGGCTAAAAAGTTTTTTAATATTGATATCAATGAAAAAACACTCGGCTACTATTACACAATCCAGTATTTTGTTTTTATTCTTGAGTGCAAGACACCGTATATTTTTAATGTCAGTGCTGATTGCGATGTCTATTTTGAGGATGATTTCCTAAAAGATTCGATTGAAATATTAGAAAAAGATCCATATGCAATCACAACAACACTTCCATGGAGTATAGATACCTCCGTTGGGCAACATGAAGAAAATGAAATGTTCAGAATAATACACAAAAAAATGCCACTATTAGAAAAATTTTATTATAGTATTGGATTTTCAGATAATACATTTATTGGAAATATTGAAAAGCTTAAGAAAATAAATTACAACCTCGACCACCCTCTTGCACAATACTTCCCCCTCTATGGTGGTAATTGTTTCGAAAAAAGAGTTTGTAGTTATTTTTTACACACAGAATCATATCGTCTTATTTATAAAAAATATCACTATATTCACAACACACCTACACCACCAACTCTAGGACAAAGAATTATAAGAAAAATAAAGAAACTATTTAAAGCATGAAAAAAATTAGTATTTGTATCCCAACATATGAAATGCACGGCAAGGGAAAAGAACTTCTTTCTCGGGCACTCGTTTCTGTAAAACAACAAACCTACACTAATTTTGATGTTGTTATATCGGACAATTCAGACGACGAACAGATCAAAAACCTTTGCGAGCAAGAAGAATTTAAATCTCTTACTATACAGTATTTCAAAAATCCTCGTAAAGGTATGGCTCCAAACACAAATGAGTCAATTAAAAAAGCAACAGGTGAACTTGTAAAAATTCTTTACATGGATGATTATTTTGCCCACGAGAATGCACTGAAAAATATCGTTGAATCATTTACTGGCCATTGGCTCGTTACAGGATGTGGTCATACTGGCGAAAACCATAACAATATTCTTCACTATCCAAAATATAATAAAAAAATATATCGAGGAGAAAATACAATAGGCTCACCATCGGTCCTAACAATACGCAATAAAAATCCTCTTTTATTCGATGAACAAATGACATGGCTTCTTGATTGTGATTACTACAAAAGAATGCATGATCTGTATGGTTTACCGGTACTCCTTAATGATATTAATATCATTATTGGAACAGGTGACCATCAAACAACACATGTATTACCTGAATCTGTCAAAAAAAGTGAACACTCTTATATGGCAAAAAAATACAAAAAAAGACTGTTATATTGGCTTGGATTATGGTAAAATAATCCCTAGGAAATCAACGGAGACACGACACGATATCTCTGCATATCCCCTTTATACACATAGCTTTAATTATATATATGATACCAGTATTACGACCAACAATCGATGAGCAAACAAAAAAAGAATTACTAGAAGTGCTTGATTCTGGGTGGTGGGGTTTTGGACCAAAAACTCAAGAATTTGAAAAGAAGTTTGCAGAGTATGTTGGGGCTGGATACTGCGTAGGGATGAATTCAGGTACATCAGCTCTCGACTTATGCTTGAAAGTATACGGAATTAAAGGTGGTGAACTCATCACAACACCTATGACATTTGTTTCAGATGCAATTGTCGGTGAATGGAATGGTATGGATGTAACATTTGCAGATATCGACCCACATACACTTTGTATTGACCCTGAAACACTCGTCCTCACACCAAACACAAAAGCGATCATAGTAGTTGACTCACACGGAAGACTTGCAGATGTCAAAAGAATCCGGGAACGTTGCAAAGAAGCAGGTATTAATCCGCTTATCATAGAAGATGCGGCACATGCCATGTACACACCAGGAGCAGGCAAAGATGCAGATATTACAATCTGGTCTTTCCAGGCTGTTAAATCAATGCCTATGTGGGATGGTGGTGCGATTACAACAAACAGTGAGGATATACAGAAAAAATTAAGAACCCTCACATGGCTCGGTGTAGAAAAATCAACATACGACCGTGTCGATCAGAAAAAATACACCTGGGATTATGACATTACTCAATCAGAAGGAATCAAGGCATATATGACCGACGTACAAGCAGTTGTTGGTATTGGTCAATTAAGAAGACTCGAAGAAACAAACGCTCGAAGACGAGAAATAGAAGGAAAATACAATGAGGCTTTTAAGGACATACCACAAATAGAACTCCCTGCCCCATCTCATACTGTTCAATACTACACAATGAAATGTGAAAATCGAGATGACTTAGGTGGTTTCCTTGCAGAAAATGGTATTGCAACCTCAGTACACTTCAAACCACTTTCAGAAATGACATACTGGAAAAAAGGAGTTAAAAGACCATTACCGGTAACAGAAAAGGAATGGCTCAAACTCCTCTCTCTTCCAGTACACAATGCACTTACAAATGAACAAATTGATTTTATTATTTCTAAGGTAAAAGAATTCTATGCAAAATAAAATTTTAATCACAGGAGGAACAGGACGTCTCGCCGCAGAGCTCAAAAAACATATCGAAGCAGAATTTGTTGGAATTGAACATTGGGATTTTACCTACGAAGTACCTCGTGGTGAATACGACCTCGTTGTACATATGGGTGCATATACCGACGTTGTAAAAGCAGAGAAAGAAGCAAATAAATGTTTCCAAATAAATGCATTTGGTACATTTCAAATTGTACAAACATACAAAGATACGCCTCTTATATACATATCAAGTGAATACTGCAAAAACCCTCTTGGTGTATATGCACTCACAAAGCAACTTGGTGAAGAGATAGTAAAAACACACCCACACCATCTTATCCTTCGAACCCTCTTTAAACCAAACCCATTCCCATTTGAATATGCGTACGAAGACCAAATGACACAAGGAGATTATATTGATGTTGTTGCTGGTATCCTTGCTGGTATCATAAAAAATTGGGACCGAAAAACATCAGAACTCAGATACCTCGGAACAGAACGTAAGAGTATTTTTCAACTTGCACAAAAGACTCGCCCTGATGTCAAACCAAATAGTGTTGATGATTACAACAAAAAAATAGGAAAAAATCTCATCCCAAAGGATTACGAATAATATTATTACAAAATTGTTATGGCACAATAGGCCTACAATAAACCACCCATGAAAAAAATACTTATAACTGGAGTTGCTGGACTTCTTGGCTCTCACCTCTCAGCATATTTAATAGATAAGGGTTATGAAGTAATTGGTATAGACAACCTCTCTGGTGGTTATGATGATTTTGTAGATAAACGAATAAAAGATAAAAATATGTTTTATTCGTTTGATTTATTGGACCACGAAAAACTAGCTGATGTTTTTCGCACTCACAAACCAGAATATGTGTATCATTTTGCTGCGTATGCGGCCGAAGGCCTCTCTCCTTTTATTCGTAATTTTAACTATACAAATAATTTAATTTGTTCAATTAATATCATTAATAACTCAATTACTCACGGGGTTAAAAAGGTTATTTTCACCTCATCGATGGCTGTCTACGGTCACGGGAAAGCACCTTTCAAAGAAGATCAATTACCATACCCTGCTGACCCATACGGAATTGCAAAATTAGCAGTCGAAAAAGACCTCGAGCAAGCATATTCACAATTTGGCTTACAGTATACAGTTGTACGGCCTCATAATGTAATAGGAACGCAACAGAATATTTGGGATAAATACAGAAACGTTATAGGTATTTGGATTCGTGAGTCACTTAAAAATGGTACTATTCTTATTTACGGAGACGGCGAACAAACTCGTGCTTTTTCTGATATAAAATACTACATGAATCCTTTTGAAAAATTAATGACTCATGCTGACCAAGAAATTATAAATATTGGAGCTGACCAAGAGTTTACACTAAATACAGTAGCAGAACTTGTAAAGAAGGTAGCAAATGAATTTGGGTATACTCCAAGTATTAAACACGTAGAAGAAAGACAAGAGGTAAAAAATGCATATTGTAACCATGATAAAGCAAAACATCTATTGGATTTTAAAGACGAAACAAACATAGAAGAAACTATTAGGGATATGTTTATCTGGGCTCAAACACAACCGGAACGAGAAGTAAAAAAGATGAATTATGAAGTAGAGAAAAATATCTATAGCTATTGGAAATAATCATGAAAAAAATCCAATTACCCAATGTAACACTTTTTGCAGTCGCCTGTACAAAGGTTGAAGAAACAATTTTTGCACTTAAAAAAAGTATGGAGGGTATGCAATTTGCTCGTGCAATCCTTATTACACACGAAAAAATAGACCTTTCTTCGTTTGGCATAGAAGTATGTACCATCGAAAAACTTGACTATAAGGGATACAATCATTTTATATTATATCGAGCATATGAATACATACAGACAGAGTATTCACTCCTTGTTCAAAATGATGGGTATATACTTCACCCAAAACAATGGGATCCTGTTTTTTTACAGTATGATTATATCGGTGCACCATGGGAATCAAATATCCATTTCACAGAAGAAGGAAAAAATATTCGAGTTGGTAATGGGGGTTTTTCACTGAGAAGTAAAAAGTTACTGAACCTCTTTAGTGAAAAACTAGACCTCTCTTTTACTGACAATAATACTGGATTTTTTCATGAAGATGGAATTATTTCTGTATACCACAGGACAAAACTTGAATCCTATGGAATACGATTTGCACCTGTATCTATTGCATCACGATTTAGCAGAGAGACTGTTTGTGGTGATTCTGTATACTTCCCTTTTGGTTTTCATAACAAACGAAGTCTTTCTTGGACGATATATATCCGTGTCTTTCTTAAAAAAATAGGAATTACAATATGATTACTACTGAACTATACAATGGACAGGGACTTGGAAACCAACTTTTTGCATACGTAATGACGAGAGTTATTGCTACTGATAATGGCTATTCTTTTGGTGTTGCTCATCCTGAAAAATTCAAAGGCTCTTCATTTATAACACTTGATTTTGGTAAAAGTGTACACGGTGGTACAATCCCCTACGAAGGAGGAGCTCCTCTTATTTTGCCTGACGGAATTACGAATTATTTTAGAGAAAAAAGACTCAACCACCCAAACGGTACAGACATTAGAGGATATGACTGGGGTATAAAAAACATAAAAGACAATACAAAAATAGACGGATATTTCCAAGGTGAAGATTATTTTTTACACAGAAAAAATGAAATCCGAGAATGGCTCAAAATACAAGAAATTATCCTTCCGGAAAATCTTTGTATTATAAATTTTAGAGGTGGAGAATATGTTGGTGGAAATGATTTATTTCTAGATATTTCATACTGGAAAAATGCAATAGCCTATATGCAATCAAAAGTAGAGGGGGTACAGTTTAAAATTGTAACTGATGATATTAAAACAGCAAAAAGTTTTTTTCCTGAATATGAAATAACCCACAACATAGCACATGACTATATGTGCATACAATCTGCACACTACCTCATACTATCAAATTCAAGTTTTGCCATACTACCAGCATGGCTCAATCAGAATGCAAAAATAGTAATCGCCCCCAAATATTGGGCACGCCACAATATATCAGATGGATATTGGTCACTTTCATACAATATGGTACGAGGGTGGTTATACCTAGATACAAAAGGAGGTGTATACGATTATGAATCCTGCAAAAAGGAATATGATGAATACATGGTAAAACACAAAAAAGAATTTTGGATTGGAGAACCAGAACAACTCCCCTGTTCACTGAGCACCACAATCAAACAAAAGATATCTAAATATATACCACAAAATATCAAAATATTTATCAAAAAATATCTCTATTAAATTATGAAAATTACAGAAAATTTCCTTATGGTTTCAAATTACAACGCTGATATCAGTTGGATTTTAGACTATACAGATAATTATGTAATCTATGATAGAAGTGAGAGTGATGAATGGACAAAAATATTTCCAAAAGAAAAAGTAATCCGCGTAGCAAATATTGGATGGGATATCTATGATAAATTTACATATATCATAGATAATTATGAAAAATTACCTCAATCAATGATTCTTACAAAGGGTAATATTTTTAAATATATTTCAAAATCTGAATTTGATAAAATTTGCAACAAGACTTCTTTTACACCTCTCTCTTCTGGGTACCATAGACCTCAAATGCCCGTAGCATTTTATGATGAAAATGAAACATATCATGAGAAGAATACGAACTGGTATCTTGGTGTATTCCCTGCTCGATACATACATAGCTTTTCCCAATTTGCGAAACGTTTTGGATATGAAGCACCTGAATATATACCATTTTCTCCTGGTTCAAATTATATCGTTACTCGAGAAGAAATACAGAAATACGGAAAAGAAGTATATGTCCGACTTCGTTCGTATATTGACTACACAGCATGTCCCGGTGAAGCTCAAGTAATTGAACGTTTTTTATATACATTTTGGAAAGAAAAATTAAACATCCCCCAAGAAACAATCAACACACACCCTAAAAATACCATAGAAAATCTTCCACTAAAGATAAAGGACCAATTAAAAAACACATCTCTTGGTAAGATTTTTTGGGGTATACTCAAAAAAATAATTTCACACACTCCAAAAGATAAAAAAATAGATACACGAAATCTTACACCCCAAAACAGTCTTTCACCTGAAGAGATACAACAATACAGGAAAAAGATACATATCTATGATATTTTTACCTTTTTTAACGAATACGACCTTCTTGAAATACGACTTGAGATACTCGACCCATATGTTGACTATTTCGTTATTATAGAAGCAACAGAAACATTCTCCGGAAAGCCAAAACCATTATATTATGAGGAAAATAAAAATCGTTTTAAAAAATGGGAACATAAAATAATTCACTATGTAACACGAGATACTCCACAATCCGAAGATGATCTCAGAAACAGACTCTCTCCTGTAACTGACATACTCGATACTCAAATAATTACAGATGCCCTTACGAGCGACAACGTTCCCAAGGGTCAACTTCACTGGCTCAAAGAGTTTTATCAAAAAGAAAGTATCAAAAAAGCACTCACACACCTACAGAATGATGATATCTGTTTTATTGGTGATGTTGACGAAATATGGAACCCTGAAGCGATAATTGATTTTAGTCAAAATGATATATTTAAAATGAAACAAGAAGCTCGACCGTACTACCTCAACAATAGATCCAGTGAACCGTGGGCAGGAACACTCGTTACTAAATATATCAATATAAAAAGAAATTGCCTGAACCATCTTCGTACTGTATCAAAAACACATTATACATACGTAGATAATGGTGGTTGGCATTTTACAAACCAAGGAGGTGCTGAAAATATCAAAACAAAACTTGAGTCCTATGGTCATCAAGAATTTAATACCAGCGAAGTAAAATCTCAGATTGAAAAAAGAATCAGGGAGAATAAAGATTTTATTGGAAGACCTTTTACATTTTGGATCGATGAATCTACACTACCTGAATATATACAAAACAACAAAGAAACATATAAACACTTATTTAAACATGACACTACTACATAAAAAAATTGATATCATAATCCCCGTGTATAACGGTGAAGACTTCATCGAGGAAGCTCTTTCTTCTGTTATAAAACAAACGTACAAACCAGAAAATGTATTTGTTATCAATGATGGATCAACAGACAAAACCAAAGAAATAGTAGAAAAATATGCACACACATCACCCATTTCTATTACCCTTATACAGAAAGAAAATGGTGGTCTCAGTTCCGCTCGCAACCGAGGAATCAAAGAAAGCACTGCAGAATATATAGCATTTCTTGATGCAGACGATGTCTGGGAGAGTACGAAACTCGAAGAACAAATGCATGTGTTTGAGAACACAGAATACCCTACTCTGGGGCTTGTGTATTGTGGATACGATATTATAAATACACATGGCATCCATGATACAGATGAATATGTTGTACCACTCGATACAACATATAGAGGAATGGTATTCGAAAAAGTACTCTCAGCAAACAAAATCCTTTCGAGTGGAAGTGGGGTTCTTATTAAAAAAGAAGTATTTGATACTGTTGGTCTTTTTGATGAGACGCTTCGCTTCGGAGAAGATTGGGATATGTGGATTCGGATTGCAGAAAAATATGCGATTGATTATACACCACAAAAACTAGTACATATACGCAGACACGAAGAAAGTATGACAACAAACAAACCATTTCAGGTATTTAAGGGTCAAATTATTCTATATACCAAATGGATACATCTCCTACAAAATAAGTATGCTATCCCTCGTGCATGGACGCGCACCATAACACTAAAAACAATCCTTAGATTTCCTCGTACTGACTTTATTTCTTATCTCAAAAAAGAAGTTCCATCAGATATTTACAAAGCACTCTTTGCGAGATACTACGGCTCCCTTATTTATGCTGGTATTGTATGTACTCTCAGGCAGATAGGTACTTCCCTTTTTTCATACACAGACTGGAAAAGAATCTTCATACTTCTCAAGAGAAAAATCAAAACCATACTACCATAGTTTCTTGTACCACTTGAGCATACGTTCAAACGAAAAACCAAATGGTAATCGAGAAAAGAATCCATACACACATATCCGTAAAAGAGAACGAAGATATGCACGAATATACTGTGGGTATGCATGCTTAAATTTCTGAATCAGAAAAAAATTCTTCTTAAATTGTTCTATTTTATTTCGAGAACTCACACTCCCCCCTCGAACCATAAAACGAACTCCATAGATACGGAGATTAGCAAGTGCGCCCTGTACACCAAGCTTCAACCAGAGATCATAGTCTTCGATATGTCGAGTACGCATGGTCTCATCATACCCTCCACACAAAAGAGCCTGCTCCCTTCGAAAAAGAACACTCGAATGTACAAAGCAATTTTTACCAAGCAAAGCTCGGCGTATTTCAGTATCTGTTTCTGGTACAAA
>Ga0172380_10009684_pt1 | contig 10223 bp, 6 predicted proteins | sample Leawe162metaG_FD_119747 | JGI IMG/M metagenome (GOLD analysis project Ga0172380, IMG submission 119747) | Leachate microbial communities from a municipal landfill in Southern Ontario, Canada - Leachate well 162 metaG | ecosystem: Engineered > Solid waste > Landfill > Unclassified | place...
AATGCCAGCGTCGCTGAACGCAACGCCAAGCACCGGCCCATCAACTGGCGCTTTACGATTCGTGATGCTCGCAGCAAGCTTCATCGGCTTTACCCATCAACGGCAGCATGACTGACTACTAGATGCTGGTCTGGCGAGCGATGTGGGCAGGCAGGCTTCGCCGTGCTGGCTGTTCAACCGCTGGAGGAAGACCGGAAGGCGTGGGCGTCTGACGGCGCACGACGCCGCGATTTTGCCACCCTCGCGAAGCAACGCTATTCGAAAGATGCTGCCGCAGCGCGCATGAGAGCCCTCGCAGCATTGTTCAGCGAAGTACAGAAGCGCCGCGCTGCGGGCGATACTTTCCTCGGCCGGCTCGATACCGCTCGCCCGGCGATTGCCGGCTACGACCTTGGTGCCTATACGTCCATGCTCGCCGCTGGCGAGACGCTGCAGGGCAATGGCGATTCTGTCTCACTCCCCTTATCTGTCTCCGCCGTGATCGCTCTCAGCCCTCACTCCAATTTTTCCGGTAGTGCATTTAGCGCACGCTATCAGTCGATAACTGTCCCGGTCCTTTCGGTGACCGGCGACGACGACACCGATTCACTCGGCTTGGTGACATCACCCTCGGTGCGCAAAGCGCCTTTTGAGTATCTGCCGTCACGCGATACCTACCTGTTGTGGCTCGTGAATGTCACGCACGCAGAAATGTCCGGGGTCCCGTCGGCAGGCGGCGAAGAACGTGACCAATATGCGGTATCCCAACAACGCGACGAAGGTCAGGCTTCCCTCAAAGAAGCGTCGAGCCGCGCAGGGCGGCGCAGTGGCAACAAAGCGGGCGTGGAGCGCTCAGACATCGGTGAAAGCGGTAGACGGTCGAACTCGCCTACCGACCGAGTGATGGCCAGCAAATTGATTGAAGGCGTGACGACCGCTTTCCTCAATGCCTATTTGAAAGGTGATTCGATTGCACTTGAATGGCTGCAGAAAGATGAAGGCCGCTGGATCGGTGACCGGGGTGAGTTGCGACGAAGATAGGTCAGCGAAACGAAGCGCCGTGTAATAGCCACGCACCGTTGATGTCCAAGCGGTATCCAGACTCGTGACGACGATATGCGGATTAGCCAGTGACGCCGCGACAGGGATCATTACCAGCCTCTATGGTGGGCGGACCGCCGGCTTCTCGGGAGACAGAGGGCCATCCGCTATGGAGCGGTGATGGCGGAGCCCGGTTCCATCGTTACCGCCAGCGGTGGCGCCTCGCAACTGGCAGCAAGCGGAACGACTTTCCCCGCGGCCCTGCAGGTCATTCTGAAATCGCCGGCCGGGACTCTCGAAAATGGAATTCGCGTCGATTTCCCGCGCCGACCTCCGGCGCCTCGTGCACCTTTGCCGGCGGCAGCTCGACATTCTCGACCCTGACCGACGTCAACGGCTACGCCAGCGCGACATGCACCGCCAACTCGCAGCCCGGCGCCTACAGCGTGACGGCGACAATCGCGTCTGGGGGCTGGGCCCATACGCAGGGAATGGTCTGTATAGTTTTGGGCCTATCGCCAACTTTCTGGCCGGGGCGGGATGCACCCAGTTGGGCGACCTCATCCTTCTATGGCGACATTATTCACGTCTAAAGTACTGCTCGGACACAGACGATGCTACAGCGGTTGCCATCCATCTAGAGCGAACCAGGGGCACACGCGATTGTGCGCAGCAGCGATCAGGGCGACCTTGTCTGGTTGCAGATCGGTCGGCTCCGGCAAGAGCTAGACGGTGTGCCGCGCCCTGCCGGGAACACCAAGAAAATGGGAGCGGAAATTCCGCTCCCATTCTTTCACAACTAAGTACGCTTACCTGAAGGTGTAAATATAGCTCGCGGTGACCACATTGACAGAGTAGTTCGGCGCCTGCAGGTTGGTCGGCATGACGCGGTTCGCCGTGTAACCGTACTGTTCGCCGTTGTAAAAATAGTCGTTGCTGTTCAGCTTTTGGTAGACGTATCCCAGCGCAACCTTGGCACTCTTGTTCACCTGATAATTGCCGGTGAGTTTCAGCGCGACGAGCTCGCTCTTGATATCCGGTGTGTCGCCGCAGGTAAGTGTGTTTGCAGCGCCACAAGTAGCCAGATACGGAATCTGCGTCGAATATCTCGACTTTCCAAGCGTGTACGACAAATCACCGATGATCTCCAGTTTGCCGCCCATCAGCCCACGATGCTTGGTATTAAGGCCGATGGCGTTAGTGTCGTCCTCAAGCTGGTTGGTCCAGATTTGGGTAGGCGCCACCGTCTGCGTTCCATTCAATCCATTCCGCAGATTCCTTTCGCCATTCTGCCAACTCGCATACGCAGATATGCTACTGTTTTGATTGTAGCTATAGGTGGCGTCCAGGTTGATGGCCACGGAACGCCCGTCCTGCACACCCAGCGTCGCGTCGTAATTGTCATTCGCGTAGCGGCCTTTCAGACCCAGATCGAATTTTTCGGTGGCCTGCCAGTTGACGCCTGCTTTCACCAAGTCCTGTTTGCGTGTAGCGAAGATGTGGGCGACGTATCCCAAGCGATCACCCGCATTGACGGCAGGATAGGAACCCGTGTTTGCCGAGAAGTTATGGTCGAAGTCTGCGTTGCGCTTGGCGTAACTGTAGCCTGCAGTGAAGCTGACATCTTCCCGCGCCTTCAGCCGGTAGCTGACACCCAGCTTGTCTTCGTCGCTGGAAGGGCTGGCAACGCATTGGGCGCCGGATGCCACATTATTGCACCAGCGTTCGATGGCCTCGCGCTCATAGGCCAGGCGCAGATTCTGTCCCTTGGTCAGACGGTAATCAGCGGCCAGTTCGAACTGCGTCTTTTTGTTGCTGAACGGGGTATTCACCCCGGTGTAAGCACCATTACCGATGTTGCGGTAATTGTAGGTATTAGACGCTGTCCGGTTGTCGCGCTCGTTGTATTTCAACGCGGCGCTCAGCGCCAGATCCCTGGTCGTCTGATTCGTCAGCTTCAGGTCCGCGTGGCTGGTCACCACCAGACCATTCAGCGACGACTGAGGCAGCCCGCCTGCTTGCATCATGGCATAAGGCACACCGCTAGCCTGCATGATGTCAGTAGGCGCGTAACCATCATTCTGGGTATTGCGAGCATAGGACAATCCACCGGTCAGCTTCGTGGCCGGCGAAAAGGTATAGCCGCCGGACAGGTTCAATTGGTGAAAATTGTTGTCCGGGGCAGTGCTCATCGTGTTGGTTACAAAGCAGGCGGCACCGACACAAGCGCTTGCGCCACTCGCCAAGGCATTCTGCCACGAGAGGCTGTCATAGCCGTCGCGGAAGATCGAGCCATAGTAGCCGCCCGTCAGGTAGCCCTTGTCGCCGACCCAGTTGACGTCCAGATTGAAGCTGTCCGTCCTGTAATTGGTCGGGTTCATGATGACGTTGTTGCCCTCGGCACGCCCCGTAGAGCCCCCAACAAGTGCTATCCCCCCCTGCGACCCGGTGCCGAGGAGCTTGGCACCCGACTGGTCAAGGTGGTTGTAGTCAAACTTCACGCTCCATTGCCGATTGAACATGTACCCGGCGCCGAAGGATGTGTTCTTGCGCGTCGTGCCCACATCTTCCGTATGAAAAGCGCCTAACTGGGTCGCGTTCAGGACTCGTGCGCTAGGATTGGCAGCTCCGTTAATCGTGCCGAAATTTGTCGGCATGGTGAAATTGTTCCCCCCCATGCTCCCTTGCTGCGGTGTTTGGTAGGTATCCGCGATGTTGTGGCGCAATTCGTCGTAGCCGAGGTCCAGCTTCCATTGACCCTGATTGCCCACCGTCGCGCCAAGTTCGCGGGATGTCGTGCCCAGGTCGGTGCCGCTGATTCCCCAGCGCGTTGTTCCGCCTCCTCCGTCGTACGCATTGCCGCCGCGTATGTCGAAGTTGCCGATAAAATACGCACCCGAATCTTTCAGGCCGTTGTATTCGCCGAATTTGGCTGAATCTTTGGATACATTCCCCACACCGATCTCGACAGAGTTGGTGGGGCGTTTCAATGCGGCGGCCCCATCATCCGCTGCTTGGGCAAGCAGCGGCAGGGCAAACATTGCTGCCAACGCGCCTTGCACCGCAAGAGCCAAGACGCCGGCCTTAATTTTTCCGTTACGAGTTTTCATGGCAATCTCCGATTGTTCAGACTAGCGGTGCAAGAGGGCGCCGGCCGGATGGTTCGAACCATGGACCATGGCGTGGCAATTCAGGCAAGCACGGCCTGCATAATTTTCACTCGGCACGGCTGTCAGCCCACCTTGCGTGCCTGCGGCGTTCCCGGCGGCTGGATCCTTACTATGGTGGGGGCCGTCATGGCACTCCGAACAGAGGAAGGGCGTACGCGATTTCAGCAGCGGCGTAATGTTGGAGCCGTGCGGCGTATGGCAGTTCGTGCAGTCTTCGGTCACTGGCTGATGCTCCCAGAGGAAGGGACCGCGCTTCTCTGCGTGGCAGGTGTAGCAGGTCTCGGTAACGCTGTTCTTCTTGAGCAGCTTGGGGCCGGTCGAGCCGTGCGGATTGTGGCAGTCGGAACAGGCCATCTTGCCGGCTGCGATCGGGTGGGTCGAGATGCGGTGGGTCTGGGCCTGCTCGGTCTTGTGGCAGCTGAAGCAAACATCGGGCTGGGTGGCCTTGGAGAGGACCTTGTCCTTGGGAGCATGCACCGTGTGGCAGGAGGCGCAGGCAAGATCTTGATTGGCATGCTGGCTACCATCCCAATGTGCCCGCTTGCCGGCCTTGTGGCAGGAGAGGCAGGCATCGTTCTTCGCCTGCGGCGAGTTTTGGGATTTCTTGGTAAAGGTGACATCGGCCGAGGTGCCCGGATTCTTCAGGTGACCAGCGCTGGTGCCGTGGCAGGACTGGCAACCTGGCGTGCGCGCATCCCCCTTGACACCGTGACGGGTCTGGTAGATCGACAGGATGGGTTTTTCCCAGGACGCGTCGTGGCAGGCCGTACAGACCTTGTCATCGGCCAGGGTCAAACCGGCCGCGCTCAGACCGAGAACGCACGCGCTCAAGGCCAATATTTGCCGCAAGAACTTCATCTTCTATCCTCCAGTTTCTACGGGGTTGAGTCTTCGCCGAGCTGAAGACCGTCATTGTTGCAAAGCCTGTAACGAAAAATGTCACGCGGCGAGGATGGGGCCTGAGTCATCTTTGCGAGTTGATCTAAATCAATCTGAGCCTGCCTTCGTTGTTTTTGCGCAACAGATTGACGCGTAAAGAATTGTCAAGGGATCGGTCAAAAAAGGACCGCCGAAGCGGTCCTTTGGTACAACACTTTCAGACTACTGCCAACGGTAGATGTACTTGGCGCCGAAGTAGGTGACCTTCTGGTCGATCTGCTGCTTCACCGTGGTATTGTCGGCGTACCAGAACGGGTTGCCCGGCGTGCCCCAGATGTAGTCGTTGGCCTTTGCGTTCATGTACACCAGATCGGCCCGGATGCTTGAGTTGGCGGCCAGAGCGTAGTTGGCAAACAGCCCCAGCGTGGTCTTCCTGACGCTGACATCGGGCAGACCGATCGCCGCCTGGGCGAGCTGGGTCGCCGTTGGCGCCGTAGGCGCGGTGTAGGTGACGGTCGTGCCGCTGGCCGTGACCCCCGGCGCCACCACCACGCCGAACGAGGAGTCAGTCACGTCGTTGAAGTAGCCGAGGTTGGCGCCGATCTGCAGTTTGGCGCTGGCCTTGCCCATCAGGCCCACGCCGTAGGCGTCGGTCGTGGTCTTCATGTTGGCCTGGTAGGTGCTGTGGGTGATGCCCAGCTTCTGCTCTCCGTGGGACGCATAGGCGGTCAGCTTCCAGTTCTCCGACATCGCGAGGCTCGCATCGACGCTGAAGAACGTGTTGTCTGTGTTACGCCAGCCGCGGCCCTGGGCAACCGGATTGGTAGGCGAGGTGTTCTTGTCCTTGCCGTCCTCCAGCAGGAACTGCAGGGCCAGCCGCTCGCTTGGGTTCCAGCTCGCCGACAGCTTCCACTTGTCCCGCTCCAGGTCCGCCATGTTATAGGCAAAGGCAGCACTCGGTACCCAGGCGATGACGGTGCTGGCCGGCAGGGTCTGGCCGTAGCAGGCACGACCTTGACAGAAGATGTTGGCGAGGGCCCGGTTGCTGGCCGAAGTTGAGGATACCGCCGGATCGATGCCGGATAGCGTCGTCCAGTCGGAACCGCCGCGCCTGCTGTGCGTGTAGCCGACGGCGCCGGTGAGCGCCTCCCACATGTTGCTCTTCAGCTCCAGCCGGTAGCCATTCTCGGTGTTCTTGGCGCGCAATCCGCCGCCGGCGATCCCGGCCACACGCTCTTCCTGGATGTCGGTAGGCACTTCGCGTTCGACGGAGTTGTAGTCGAGACCGACGGTGCCCTTGAGCTTGGCCGGGAACTGATAGCTCGCTTCCAGCTTGCCCGCCACCTTGGTCGCGGTCTGGTGGTTGTTGCTCCAGACGTTGTTGGTGTAGGAGACCGGCACCGTGGCGGGCACGACGGCCGTACCTTCGACGTTGTACGGGTGGTTGGGCGTCTTGTCTTCCTTGTTCTCGTAGCGCCAGTTGGCGAGCACGGAGAGCTTGGCTATGGGCTTGGCCGTGAAGCCGATCTGCACCAGGGTGCTATCGACGACGCCACCGAGACTGCCGACGCCGGCGGGTGCGCCGGTAAGGCCCTGGGAGGCGAAGGCCTCGTCCTGCGTCGCGTGGGTGTAGGCGTACTTGAAGGTGGCCTTGGCCGTGGGCGTGAACCCATAGTTGCCGGAGACGTAGAACTGGTGCGCCTGGTTGTCCGGTGGCAGGGCCAACGGCGATTGCAGCACCTGTTGCAAACTCATGCCACCAGCAACGACCGCCGATGACTGTGCCGGCCAGAGCGTGCCGGCGTTGCCGATGCTGTTGTTCAGGACGTTGGGCACCACCGGGCTGATGTTGCCGTTGCTGTTGTTATAGAAGCTGCCGTAGTAGCCTGCCGTCGCAGTCAACTTGTCGTCGTGGAAGGTCAGCTTGGCTTCCCATTGCTTGATGCTGGAATTGATCGGCTCGGGTATGAGCAGGATGGCGTTCTTCACGGTCGTCGTCGTGCTCAGGGCGGCCGCATTGCTGGGAACGCCGCAGACGTAGCCGGCGCAATCGTAGCCGCGGCCCCAGAGGCGGGAACCGTCCTTGTCCTCGTTCTTGAAGCTGGCTTCGAAGAGCAAGGAGGAGCCGAGCCATTTCTCACCGGACAGGGTCAAGCCCTTGCGCTCCGTCTTCAAGTCGACGTCCGCGCCGGCACCGGGGGCGGCGAGCCGGTTGATGACCGGCGTCGTCGTGCCCACGCCGGTCATGCCGGTGTTGATGGTTCGGTAATCGTGACGGGTGATCTCGCTGTAGTCGACCCCGTATTTCCAGTTGCCCTGCTGGTTCTGACCGAGGGAGAGTTCCCGATTGTCCAACCCGAGATTGCGGCCGGAGAACTTGGTCCATAGACCGCTGTCGCTACGGCCGGTGTAGTCCAGGTCGAGCAGCAGGTAGGAGCTGTTCTGCCGCATGCCGTTGTAGATGCCCCACTGCGCCCGGTCGGCGCTGTCGCCGGTGACGTAGGCGGCGCCGACGCCTACCCAGCTGGTCGGCTTGGCGAGGTCGGCGGTTTGTGCCTGGGCCGGATTGATGGCCGCGAGCATGGCGAGTGCGATGGCTGTCTTGCTGAAGCCAAGAAATTGTTTGCTGTTTTTCATGATGGTCGGCCCTTTCTCAGCGCAGCATGAATTGCGGGGTGGGGTTGGTCGCGGTCGGGTTGTTGCCGCCGTGTACCTGCGTGTGGCAGTTCATGCAAGCCCTACCCTGGGTGACGTTGGTCGTGCCCTTGCCCAAGCCCGTGCCGGCCGCGGGAGAACCGATCGTGGTGCCCGAGATGATTTGCGCGCCCAGCGTTTGCGGGACGAAGCCGCCGTGCGGGCTGTGGCACTGATGACAGAGGAACGGCGGACGAACCTTCAGCAGGTTCTCGATGGCCGTGCCGTGCGGGCTGTGGCAGTTGGTGCAGTCTTCATTGACCGGCTCGTGGTTATGCACGAAGGGGCCGCGTTTTTCCATGTGGCACTGATAGCAGGTCTCGACGACGCTGTCGCGCTTGACCAGCTTCGGACCGACCGAGCCGTGCGGATTGTGGCAGTCGGAGCAGGCGACCTTGCCTTCGATGACGGCGTGGCGCGACGGGCGTTGCAGTTGCGCGCGTTGTTGCTTGTGGCAGGTGAAACAGACTTCGAACTGGGTGGCCTTGGCCAGGACCTTGTCCTTGGCGGCGTGCACCGTGTGGCAGGAGGCGCAGGCGACGTCGTTCTTCTCGTGCGTGCTGCCGGCCCAGTGGCTGCGCTTGCTGTCACCCTTGTGGCAACCGAGGCAGGCGCCGCTCTTTTCGCTGGCGCTGTTCTTAGACTTGGCGGTGAAGGTCAGGTCGGGCGAGTTCGACGGGCTCTGCAGGTGGCTGGCGCTGGCGCCATGGCAGGTCTGGCAGCCCGGGGTACGGGCATCCGCCTTGTTGCCGTGCTTGGTGGCGTACATCGCTAATACCGGCGTGCCCCACGACTTGTCGTGGCAACTCGTACAAGTCTTGTCGTCGGCCTGGCTGGCGCCGGCCGCGCTCAGGCCGAGCGGCGCAGCGCGAGCGGCCCTGCACTCCATGGCCGAGCGAGAGCCCTGGTTGCGGGGGGGGGGCTGCAGCATCCATCGATCCGCGTTTACGGAAAAAGCCCCCATCGCGGGGGCTTTTTCTGCAGGGGATGACTTCGGCGGATTGTGCGTTCGCGCTTCGCTCAGGAATGCTGGGGCGCGTGTACCTCGACGTCTGCCCAGGGCGGGAACAGGCGCACCGCGCCCCACAGCAGGAGGAAAGGGGCCACCAGCAGAATCAAGGAGGTGAACATGCTTTCCCTGCCGAAGATCTCGGCATGATAAGTGAGCAGTCCCTTGCCGGTCTTGGCGATTTCCTGGCCGCCGATGACCACGTTCCAGCGCATCATCAGCACGGAAAACAGCACCAACATGGCGCTGAGCACCAAGCCGTTGTAGAGCGCCGTGCCCCTCGTGCCACGCCATGCCATGAAGGTCAGCAGCAAGAGGGGTATCACCGAACCAATCCCTATCTGCATGATCCAGAAAGGCACGATCAGCGGTCCGGAGACGTATTCCTTGATGATCTCGATCCCTTCCCTAGCCCGATACATCAGACTGGCGAACTCCACCCCTTCCAGCAGCAGAGCGAACATCATGAAGCCCCACAAGGCGTAGGACATCCCCTTCAGGCAGTCCATGTCGACCGCAACCTTGCGCAACCTGCAGGAGATCACATAGATCACCACCAGCAAGGCAATGCCGGAAATGATGGCGGAGAAGAGGAAAATCGGCGGCATCAGGTCGGATGACCACCACTCACGCGATTTCAGCGATCCGAAGACGAAACCGACGTAGCCGTGCAAGCCGTGGGCGCCGGGAATGCCGGTAATCGCCAGGGCCATGATCCACTTGTTGTCGGCGGCCATGGCTTTTTCCGACAAGTCGTAGGAGCCCAGCGTCAGTATGCGAAAGAACCACCCCATCAGGCCTTTCCTCTGCTGCGCCTGCTGCACGATGTAGGGCCGGAACACGAACCAGTTCTCCAATACCAGCAGTATCAGATAGAAGCTGGCCATATAGCCGAAGACGGCAAACGCGGAAGTCGTGTGCGGCGTAATCATCGGGTTTGCTGCCCGCTCCGGGTGACCGAGGTGCAACAGCAGAGGCAGCGGAACAATCAGCATGCAACACAGCGAGGTGAGCAAGGACAGGTGCGCAACGGGTTTGAAGCGCTCCATGCCGAACACCTGGTACAGGCTGGACATGGTGAACGCGCCGGCCACCAGACCGGTGAGATAGGGGTAGATGACGATCATCACCGTCCACGGAATGACCGTCTCGTTGGGATAGACGTATCCGATATAGGAAGCGATTTCGGCAATGGGTTCCATCAACTGACCTCCTTGTCGATGCCGACGTAATAACAGTTCGGGGCGTTGCCCGACTCCGGCCTGAGAACGTGGGTACGGTTGTCGCGCAGAAACTTGCTGATCGGGCTCTGCTTGTCCTTGAGGTCGCCGAAAACGCGCGCGCTGACCGGACAGACCTCGACGCAGGCAGGCAGCAGTCCCTTGGTGATGCGGTGATAACACCAGGTGCACTTGTTCGTCGCTTGCAGGCGATCGTCGAAAAAGCGCGCA
>Ga0172380_10009685_pt1 | contig 10223 bp, 8 predicted proteins | sample Leawe162metaG_FD_119747 | JGI IMG/M metagenome (GOLD analysis project Ga0172380, IMG submission 119747) | Leachate microbial communities from a municipal landfill in Southern Ontario, Canada - Leachate well 162 metaG | ecosystem: Engineered > Solid waste > Landfill > Unclassified | place...
ACAGCTTGTCCGTGACGTCGATTGGCTCGGAGACACCGTCAACGATGGTATTGAGGACGCCGCCCATGAATACCGTGACGGGCTGTTTACGCCTGCGCGACTCCTCCACCAGATTGGTGCCCCATTCCAGACACTGGCCGTTGTGCGTGCTGACCGCGATATAGGGCGTGCCCTCTTTATGGGCCACGTCCAGTATCTGCTCGGCATCCTGGTCGACCCCCGCGTGCACAACCCTGGCGCCGAAGGCGTTGAGCACTCCCTCCAGCACATATAGGCCGAACTCGTGCGTATCGGTGGAGCCGGCCACAATCTTCTTTCCGCTGATGGAATCGCCCAATTTTTCCTGGCGGATGGCGTCCACCGTGAAATCGGTTATCATCTGCTGCATCATGATCAGGTCGGTAGGCGCGAAGGGGACGATGCCCCGGTATTTTTTGGGGTCCCTCTCGCCCGGATGGTACAGCTGCTCCAGCTTTGCGCCTCCCAGGCGGCGCACCGCCAGCAGCAGCTCGACGGGATCCTTGATATCCACGCCCAACCCGGGAAGACCTTTCAAGATATTCCTGAAAAATTTTCTGCCGTTGACGACCAGCACCCTTTTGAGCTTGTTGATCTCCGCCTCGTTGAAGATTTTGGCCTCTTCGAACTCGGGCACCTTGCGCAGCCCCGCCGCGCAGGCCAGTATGACGTCGGCTATCTCGGTTAATGTGGGGACCCTGACGGCCTCCATGATGGGTTTGGCGCTGTAAAACGCGCCGGTCTTATATTTACGCTCCAGTATGGCGTAGGGCAGGAAGTCCGCCAGCACCAGGCCGTAGTTTGAATGGGCGTCCTCGCTGACTTCCAGCGTATTCCCCTCCACGTGCACCATAACGATATCGTCCGTCCCCAGCGCCGCACTCAGCACTTCATGACTCGCCAGCCAGGTGGCCATCTTGGACGGTATGTGGCTGATCAGTCCGCCCAGACCCGTCATGTACCTGGCGCCGCAGAGCTTCTCGACGATATACTGCTCGAGCAGGCAGTAGCCGACCTCCGAGGCATGGTCGATAAACCCGGCCGATGTGCCGTCGCCCATGTAGCTGCCGATGCCCGCGCCCTGCTCGCGCTTGCCGGCCAGTATGCCCAGGGCTTCGACCGTGGCCGCGACCTGTCCCACATCGTCGTGCCAGTAGGGATAGTTCCAGGTGAACTGGGACATGGTGCCCAGGCCGGGGGCGCCTGCCTTGAGCGCGTTGACCGCGTTGCTCACCGAGTTGGGCGTTCCGACCATGTTGTCGGCGAAGAGCGGCATGATGGGCGCCGCCTGGGCCACTTTGACGAAGTCTTCCGGGCCGTCCAGCGTGAAACTGGTGCCCCTGGGCGCCTTGCTGCGCAAGTCGCCGCGCGGCAGCCCGTTGACCCAGTTGCTGGTGACTATCATGGCGCCCACGTCGGTGCCCCTTTCCTTGCACCTGTCATACATCTCCTTCATCGACTCCACCTGCTCCTTGACCGTGGCCAGCCCCATCTGCGCAACGAAAAGCACGTTGCCCTCACCGGTATTCCGGCGCCTCCAGTCCGACAGGGTGAGGCCCCTCTCGCGCTGGAAGGCGCTCACGCCCATCTCGAAAGACCGGCTGGTTTTCAGGCCCTTTTCCAGGACCTGTTTGCCTTTGGGTAACCCTTTCGGTATCAATTCTGACATCTATTCCACCTCGATCTGAATCTCAATCTAAATCTAAATCTAAATCTCAATCTAAGTCTAAATCTATTTCTTTTCCCCCAGCTTCGGCTCCTTGAGCATGAAGGTAAGTATGATGGCTACGACCAGCAGGACCGCCAGCAGCAGCATGGCAAGCGTGAACTGTCCGGTGGCGTCGCGCAGCATCTCCATGGCGGGGACGACCGCAACCGCGCAGGCGTTGCCCAGCAGCCAGAGCCACCCCAGCGAGATGCCGGCATAGCGTGCCCCGGCATACTCGACGGACAGCGCCATCAGTATGGGAAGGGCGGAGATCATGAAGAAGCCAAGCAGGAAGGAGTTGATCAGGCTGCCGGTGAATCCGAAGGGGAACAGCATCAGGACGATGAATATCACTCCCCCGATCAACGCCGTGAAGAGGAAAGGCTTGCGCTTCATAAGCTTGTCCGATATCAGCGGCATAACGATGCAGCCGATGATTGCGCCCAGTATCATGATCCCGGATACGTAGCCGACCTCGGACAGCGGGATGCCGTGGGACTCGTTGAGGAACTTCTCTATCCAGGTGGCGATGCCGTTGAAGCAGCCGGTGCCGATGAGGAAGATGATGCTGAGGAGGACGAAGCTGGGCATCTTGAGTATATCCTTGAGCCCGCGCCACTCTTTCATATCCGTGAATTCCGTCGTGGCCGCGGTCAGCCTGGCAGGTGTGGGCGGGCGCTCTTTGACCAGAACGAAGAACAGCACTACGGCCAGCACGCCGAGCAGGCTGTAGGTAAGCAGCATATTGTAATAGCCCAGCTCGACCAGCAGCAGGGGCGTTACGCCCAGGCCGATCAGCATGCCCAGGAACATGGCGACCGTGCCCAGGCTGACGGCAGTCGCCTCCTCTTTTTCAGGGAACCAGGTCACGGCTATCTTGGTCGTGCCGTTGAGTATGCAGGCCGTGCCGGCGCCCGCGCCGATCTGCGAGATGAGCAATAATAAATATACGTCGGGATTGATCAGCCGCAGGCATCCGAAGACGCCCAGCAGCAGTACGCCCGAGCCGATACCCCACCTGATGCCCTTGCGGTCGATGAGTATGCCGAAGGGTATGGAGAAAAGGATTGACATCAGGGGAAATATCAGGGCAAGCCAACCGCCCTCCATGGGCGTGATGCCCAGGTGCTCCTCCATAAAGGTCTCGACGGACGCGAAGTTAAGCCAGAAAAACTGCGATACCGCCGAAGCGTACATGTAAACGACCAGCACCACCCACCTGTACCCGTAAACTTTCTGTTCTGTCATCGATCCCCCTACCTTTTATTCAAGTTTTTGTATGAATCCGCATGCCCCGTGACAAGAAGCCGGATCGAAACCGGACCGGATTGTAAGACCGCCCTTCACTAATCTTTGCCGGAAGCACCTCCTCTTTTTTCTGATTTGACGGGTTGTTTGCCCGGGACAGCCGCGCCCGGGGCCGTTTTGTTGGATATACCGGATAATATAAGGTCGGTCTGGTGCCGGATGAACTCATCCAGCGTGCAGTGCCGTCCGATGAACCAGCGCCTGAAAGCCCACATGTCTCCCAGGACTATGATGTCGTGAGCGGTGAGCAGGATATCCTTTACCTGGAAATCGCCCGACCTGCACCCTGCCTGTAGAATCTTGCTGTACATCGCCGCCAGCTTGTCCTCGACCTCGATCAGCCTTCGGCGCTGGTCGGGCAGCATGTTCCCGCTCTCCTGGTACCAGAAGACCTGCACGTCCTGGCTGATATCTATCATATGCAGGTAGCGGTCGATGGTCAGGCGCAGGGTTTTCACGGCGCCCAGCTTCGCCAGCATCCTCTCGCTGTCACGGATGAACTCATGGACGGCGGCCAGCTCCTCGTCCATAATCATCGTTATGATATCGTCCTTGGTGCTTATATAATGGTAAAGCGTTCCCACCACGATGCCGCTCTCGCGCGCTATCTCGCGCATGGTGGTCTTGTGCAGCCCTTTCTTGAGGAACAGCCTGGCCGCAGCCATGATAACCTGACGGCGCCTGGAACTGGACTCGATCCCGGTATCCGCTTTTACCTTTTTATTCATGGTTACTCTGCGCATCCAACATCCAAATCACGTGTAATTGCAGTCAATCGAACGAACGACCGTTCGATTATAGTTGATGTATTTTGACATTGTCAAGTGGGCTTGTCATTGCGAGGAGCACAGCGACGAAGCAATCTTGTGCTATCATACAGGGATACAATCTTATCTTTACAGAGGAGGACAAAACATGGAAAAGATAAGGCTGGGCAAGTCCGGCCTGATGGTTACCAGGATCGGGTTCGGCGGCATACCCATCCAGCGGCTGAACGAGGAGGAGGCCGTCGCCGTAATCAAGAGGTGCCTGGGCCACGACATCAATTTCCTGGATACGGCCAACGCCTACACCACCAGCGAGGCGCGCATCGGCAAGGCTATAGCGGGACAACGGAAGGAGCTGATCATAGCCACCAAGACCACCCACCGGGATCGCGACGGCATTGCCAAGCACCTGGAGAAAAGCCTGACGCGGCTGGGCACCGATTACATAGACCTCTACCAGTTCCACGCGGTCAGTGACTTCAAAACGCTGGACGCGGTGCTCGATCCCAACGGCCCCATGGCCGTGCTGGAGGAGGCTAAAAAGGCGGGAAAAATCAGGCACATCGGCGTCACCTCGCACCAGATCGACGTCGCCGTCAAAGCCGTGGAATCGGGACGTTTCGAGACGCTGATGTTTCCCTTCAACTTCGTCACCGACGAAGCGGCCGAAAAATTGCTGCCGCTCTGTAAAAAGCACGACGTGGGATTTATCGTCATGAAGCCGCTGGCGGGCGGAATGATCGCCGACGCACGGACTGCCTTCAGATACCTTTTCCAGTTCAAGGACGTTGTCACCATACCGGGTATCGAGCGGCCGGAGGAGATAGACGAGATCGTGGGCATACTCAACGGGCCGCTGGACCTGACCGAGAAGGACCGCGCGGACATGCGCAAATTGAAGGAGCAACTGGGCACCAGGTTCTGCCACCGCTGCGACTACTGCCAGCCCTGCAAGGAGGGGATACACATATCGTCGGTCATGACCTTCCCCAGCTTCATGGCGCGCCTGCCGGAGGAGCAGATCTTCGGCTTCTGGGCGGGACTGTTCGACCTGGCCGCCAAATGCAACAAGTGCGGCGAATGCGAGACCAGGTGCCCCTACCACCTGCCCATCCGCGACCTGATGGAAGAATATTACGAGCTCTACGAGCAGAAGAAAAAGGCCTTTAAGGCCAGGATGGGGACAGTCAGCTAGTCATTGCGAGGAGCGTAGCGACGAAGCAATCTTGTGAGTAATTGCGGGTACACAAGATTGCCACGCCCTGCGGGCTCGCAATGACGAGGAAGGAAAGGAGGTGCAATGACGGGCAGTTACAAATCCGGATAGAGGTCAGTCCACGATTTATTAAATCCCGCAATAAGCTCTGCTTTGTCTTGTCTTGAGCCGGCTTTTATCTGTTTTTCGCGCAGAATCGCAGACTCAGAGTTCTCTGCCACCTCGTAATAAACTAGTTTTGTCAGGTTATAACGCTTGGTGAAACCTTCAGCGAGCTTTTCTTTGTGTTCATAAACACGCCTTTTCAGATCATTGGTCACGCCTGTATAAAGCACAGTGTTATTCCAGTTGGTAATGATATACACGTAGAAATGCCTTTCGCTCATAAATCACATTGTACAGTATTACTTTACTGAGCATGTCATTGCGAGGAGCGTAGCGACGAAGTAATCTTGTGAGTAATTGCGGGTACACAAGATTGCCACGCCCTGACGGGCTCGCAATGACAGGATGGAAAAAGGACTCGCAGTGGTGGGTTATGCGATGACTACGGTTTCTCTATGCCGTCGAGTATCAGCTCACCCGCGATGCGCGCCGCCTTCTCGGCCGGGGCGCGGCACTTCTGCGCGGCGCCGGCCTTGACGAACTCCATCGATTCGGACGGATCAGCCACGTTGTAGCTCCTGCCGAAGATGCGATGCTGCACCTCGCGGCAGTTGCAGCCGCCGAACTCCTGCTCGAAGCGCCGGCACAGCCTGCGTGCCGCCTTGGTGGTGCGCTGCACCGCATCGAAGTCGTCCGGTTTCTCTCGCCCGAAGACCATGCCCAGCGCCATGATGGCCCCGATCACCGCCCCACAGGTCTCGCCCCGCAGCGCGATGCCGGGCATGGCGGTAGCTGCTTTAAGAGTCAGTTTATCCCCCAGGCTGAACTCCTCCTGCAGCGCCAGCAAGGTCCCCTGCGCGCAACTGCCGTAAAGCTCCTCGTAGTCGCCCGACTTTCGCTCGAGACGGTTTAACCTGTCGTCCCTCGATTCAGACTGCTGCATTGCGTGTCCTCCATCATCTCAATTATCGGCTAGCTTTCCAGGAAGCTGATGATCTTCCCGCTGCTCTCCTGAACCGTATCCGAGATGAACCCGTGCCCGGCCTGCTCGAACACCACCAGCTCGGAGCCCTTTATCCCGGAGGCGAGCACACTGGAGTTCTCATGAGGTATCAGCCGGTCGCGCGCTCCGGTCATGACCAGCACCGGCGCCTTGATCTGAGGCAACCGTTCGTATATATCGTGAAGCAGGACAAAATTGGCCTGGCTCATATAGCCGTGCATGGGTGTGGGATACTGAGTCGTGGTCTTTACATAACGCTCCACGGCCTCGGGGTGCTTATCGATGAAATCCTGGTTCCACAGCCAGGGCACGGTCGAGCGCGCCCTCTCCTCATCCGACAGTTTGGCCCGGTCGGGATTGAAAAGAAAGGCCTTGGCCTCGGGGGTGGACCCGATGGAGTGGGGCCCGCCGCAGGAAGTGCAGCCGAGCACCAGTTTTTTTACCCTCGATGGATATCTGAGCGCAAGCTCCTGCGCGATCATACCGCCCATGGAGACGCCGAAGACATGCGCCGACTCAACGCCCAGCGCGTCCAGCAGTCCGACGGGGTCCCCCACCATCATATCGGCGGTGTATGGTATCTCCGGCTTGCCGCTCCTTCCCGTGCCGCGGTTGTCGAAGATAATCGTTTTGAAGCGCGCGGCCAGGCGGGGCAGTATCACGAACCAGTGGCCCGAGTTGGAGCCGTAGCCCATGATCAGCAGCAAAGGCTCTCCCTCGCCGTGCACCTCGTAGTAAAGATCGATGCCGTTGACTTTTATAACGGGCATTTCACGCTCCCCCTCGTTTGAATAAATGTATTATATCAGTTATTACACGTGCGGCTATATGTGAAAGGGTACAATTATATATAATGTTCCCAATCGCCGGGGAGTCAGATGCAGGGAAAAATAGTTGAGATAATACGTGAGACCGTCCCGGACGACGGCCGGCACATCTGGGGACTGGCCGACCTGTCCGGACTGCTGCACGAGCGCTTCGCCGGCTATAACTGCGGCATAAGCATCGGCAAAAAGCTGGACGATGAGATCATCGATTCGATCGTCACCGGCCCTACGCCGGAATACTGGAAGCTCTATCAGGATACTAATGTCTATTTAACCGGCCTGGCGGCAGATGTGGCCGGTAAGATAGCCGCGACGGGCATAAAGAGCCTGGCATTTGCGCCCACCTCCAGCCGGTTGGATCGGTCCCCCGACTTCGCCCGGACGCTCAGGCATGACTTCTCGCATAAGATGACAGGGACGCGGGCAGGGTTGGGCTGGATAGGTAAAAGCGATCTGTTCATCTCGCTCAAATTCGGCCCCAGGCTGAGGCTTGTCTCCATACTGGTCGATTACCCGCTTAAACCGCTGCAGCCGCCCATCGACAAAAGCCGTTGCGGCAAGTGCGTTGTCTGCGTCGAGGCATGCCCGGCGAAGGCCATAAACGGCAAGCTGTGGAACATAAAAATCGACCGGGATGAGTACTACAACGCCTTCAAGTGCCGGGAGAAGGCCATGCAGTTCTCGCTGGCCGCGACGGGCCAGGACAACCACGAGATCTGCGGCATCTGCATCGCGGTCTGTCCGGCAGGCGGAAAAAAGTGAAGACGGATATACCTTTCATGCATTAACACAATAACCGTATTTTCTGTTTTAATATATATAAAATAAAAAAAGAGGTAGGAGGTGCTACATGCCCTGGCTGACATTCGGCTTACCTGCCGGCGGTCCCGCGTTAGGGATCATCCTGCTGCTGATCGGCATCGTAATCCTGATCATCCCCCGCATCGTCAATTATCTGATCGCCGCTGCGTTGATACTGAGCGGCATCGGATGGTGCATCGCGGGCGTCTGGCTGTGGGGAATACTGGCCATCATCGCCGGTATCGTTATCCTGATCATACCGCGCATACTGAACTATGTGGTGGGGGTATACCTGATCATACTGGGAATAGGGCAGATCCTGGCATCGGGTTGGGCGCTGTTCCCGCTCATCGTCGGCGCGCTCACACTGCTCTTCGGTATCATAGTTCTGGTAAATCCCGGTGTGCTCAATGCGCTGGTGGCGGTCATCTTCATCATCCAGGGCATACTCATACTGGTGCAGTATTACCACTGGTTCTAAATAACGACATCCGGTTGGGGGCGTCAGTATCCCTGCTGACGCCTCCTCCATATATACATCAGCGCCAGCACCAGTGAGCATAAGATCAGCGCCATGCTGATGAAGAGTACGATGTCCGGATCGATATACTCTTTCACCACGAAGCAGCCCGCCTGCACGCCGTTGACGTACACAGTATAGGTCCCCGGCTCGTTTCGCACCGTGGTGAAGATTATTACCCTGCTCTTGCCGCTCTCCAGCGTTACGCAGCGGACGGCAGCCTCCTGACCGTTGATATAGAGCTTTATGACGGCGTTGCCGTTGACCGTGCCCCTGTTGGCCACGGTAGCGGTTATCTCGACGGGATCGCCCGGCGCAACCCTGCCCGCCGATAGTGTGGCGCTCTGCACCACGACGTTGGGCAGTGAGACCGGAAGAATCGGTGGTATGGACGATGTCATTCCGCCCGATGAGCCCGGAGGTGGCGGAGACCCGGGAGCCGGCGGGGGTAAAGTTGCGGTGGTGAAGCTCCTCTCCACGCCGTAAGCTGTGCCGTATATTCCGCCGTCGGCCTTTGCCATGAAGTAATAGGTCACACCGTGGGAAAGGCCGCTCAGGCCGGCGCTGAAAGCCCCGGCGCTTGTCATCTCCTGTGGCGCCGTTGTATTGGTGTAAGGTCCTCCCGATGTCGCGCCCCACAGGAACGACACGTCTACCGTGTCGGCCCTGCCCGGGGAGGTCAGGTCGCCGTTGAGTATCGCCGAGCTTGTGGTGACCGAGGAGGCGCCCTCCGTGGTCACAGTGGGTGGCTCACTGGGTGTGATGAAGCTTTTCTCAGCCCCGAAGCCGGTCCCGTAAATGCCGCCGTCGGCCCTGGACCGGTAATAGTAAACGGTCAGCGGGCTTAAACCGGTTATACCGGCATCGAAATCCCCGGCGGCCGACATCGCCTGCGGAGCGGTAGCGTTGACGTAGGGTCCGCCCTGCGTGGTGCCGTACTCGAACCTCACGTACACTGTCCGGGCGCTGCCCCGATTTAATAGATCGCCGCTCAGCATGGCGGAATCGGTGGTTATGCCGGTGGCATTTCCAGTAGCTACAATGGGTGGATGGTGGCTGGTGGTGAAAGCCTGCTCGTCTCCGTATCCGGTGCCGTGCTCCCCGCCGTCTCCTTTGGCGCGGTAATAGTAGGTGGTGTCGGGAGTCAGCGCGGTGATCTGTGTCTGATAGGCATCGGGGTAGGTCATAGCCTGCGGCGTTGTGGAGAACGGATAGGGTCCGCCCTGCGTGGTTCCGTACTGGAATGATGCGTCCACGGTGGATGCGCTGCCCATCAGATAGAGGTTTCCGGTAAGAACTGCCGCATTGGTCATGATGTCGATGGCGCCGCCGGTGTTCATCACGGGAGGCAGGCGGTTGGTGGTGAAGTGGTCCTCAGCGCCATAACTCGTACCGTAGACGCCGCCGTCCGCCCTGGCCTTGTAATAGTAAGTTGTGAAGGGGGACAATCCGGTCACGTAGTTATAGAACTTATCTGTGGAGGCCATGGCCTGCGGTGTTGTGGAATCGGGATAAGGGCCGCCAGGGGTCGTGCCGTATATGAACGACGTGTTTACGGTAGTGGCAGTGCCCAGGATGGTCAGATCGCCGTTTAAACGGGCTGTGTCGGTGGTCATGTGCGTGGCGGCGTCGGTAATCACCGACGGTGGATCGGCACTGGTGGTGAATGTGTTCTCTGCCCCGTAGCTGGCGCCATGATCGCCTCCGTCCGCTTTAGCCCGGTAATAGTAGGTGGTGTGGGAATGCAAACCCACCAGATTGGCATTGAAGACGCCCGGATCATTCATCAACTGCAAAGGCGTCTCGTTGCCGTACCTGCCCGAAGTGGTGCCGTACTGGAAAGAGACGTTTACAGCGCCGGCAGTGCCCAGGGAATGCAGATAGCCGTTGAGTGTGGCGGAATCGTCGCCGACCGATGTGGCGGCGCCGGTGGATACTGATGGCGGCGTC
>Ga0172380_10009686_pt1 | contig 10223 bp, 17 predicted proteins | sample Leawe162metaG_FD_119747 | JGI IMG/M metagenome (GOLD analysis project Ga0172380, IMG submission 119747) | Leachate microbial communities from a municipal landfill in Southern Ontario, Canada - Leachate well 162 metaG | ecosystem: Engineered > Solid waste > Landfill > Unclassified | place...
CATGATTCCATGATGCATAGGCAGGTATTTCGTGATGCCTCTATTTCTTGTTCATCGGTCTTCACTTTGGTGAGATACGCCATGCTCTTATGCGGTTCACGCGCCGTCAACCTATCCATCGTTCTCGCCTCCCTTTGGCTGCCCGTCTGGTATTGCATGACCGAGGCAACCCGTCTTATAGTCGAAATTGTCACACCCATTCGCCGGCAAAACTTCATGCCCTTTTGAAAGTTCATCAAGTAAGGCATTTCTCACTTCATCGGCTGTTGCGAGCCGCTTCCCATCATCCCCTATAAAACATGAAGCGTTACGGCGCATTTCCGCCTTACTCCAATTGAGTGCGCCGCGTACACTTAAGCAGAAGTGAATTGTGCGTCTCACTCCCCGTCGCCTCCCCTCTCGCGCATCGCGGCCTCGGCCTTGGGGCGGCGCTTAAGTCCAACCTCGTCAATATATGCCTGAGCCGCGCTCTCGGACGGGAAGATGCATTTCTCCCATAAATCCATCATCCATAAATCGAATTTCACTCTCCGTATTTTCAACGAAACGGGGCTGAAATTTTGCATCTTTTTCGCGTCTGCCTCCACTACGTAAACTATTTTGCCGAGTTTACAGGGCGGGGTATAGCACCTGCCCTCCCGTTCTGCCGCGCAGAGGGTTTCCAGGCGGTCGGTGTCAACTCCAATAATGGCTTTTTCCTTTCTTTCAGCATCAACGTACACCTGGTAGTTTTCCTGCTTCAACCGAAAGAAGTTTTTTTCATAGTTGATGTATTGGCATGTCTCGCACTCGTTATTGCAGCCGTGGCGGTTACACATACATCCTAAGGCTTTATCCATATCCGCCTTGATTTCCTCAACTTTCCTCATGGCCTGCTCCTTCCCGCCCTGCCGGGCTTTCCAGTCCTCGTACATGCCGGGGAGCTGGTCGGCAGTGGGAAGAAGGTTGCCGCAGTAGGGGCAAAAATTGTCACGCATATGGCTGTCAAGTTCCCACACATCGCATCCCTCATAGAGCGCCCACTGTGCGTACGGTATATTGTCGTGTTTGTGATCCGCAAACGATTCTCCGCAATCATCGTAAAACTCCACCGCCGCAATAGCCGTCGCCACCACCGCCTCGCCGTGCTCGCAGGGGTGCATATCGGCGGGGTGGGTACTCCAATCCTTTTCATAGACCATCTTGCCAGTTATGCCACACCGATGAGCCACATACTCCTTGCACGTCCCGCAGTTATATTTACACATTCTCCCGCCGCCTTTCCTGCTCCAAAAACTTGTCGATTGGGATGAGGGGGCATGTGTCGGGCGCGTCCCTCGCCGCTACAATCCTTCCAGATGCCTTGCAGCGCATTTCGCCCGTCTTCATGTCTATCGTCGAGAACCTACACCACATGCACTTCTCTGGATTCCCCTCCAACACCAGCACAACCCTTGAATTCTTACCCATCGTCCCGCGCCTGCCTTTCTGCCGCCTTTGCGGCATCCCTTAGCACCTGTTTCCGCTCCGTCTCAAATCTGCATTCCCTCACGACCAGATGCGGCATCCTTGTGTAATCCGGGTACGGCATGATAACCGCGCAGTATCCCGGCAATGAATTCGGGCACTTCTCGATTCCCCGGCATTGTTCGCAGTTAATGGCCTCGCGCTCTGCCTGCTCTGCATCGCGCTTGATTGCCCGGCGGGTAATTTCATCGGCGTAGTTCATAGCTCGTTCAGGTCGAAAACACCCGTTTTCATGGTCTCAAATTGCTCCTTCGTGTAAGTATGTTGGTTTTGGAAATTCCGGTCGGCAAAGTCCTCTCCGGGGTGGCGGTTTGTATTTTGTTGAGCGTCCGGTTTATAAAATAGTCCCTGGTGGCTGTTCACCGTCGCATACTCAAATGCCTTGATTTGCATTGTCTCACTGCCATAATCCCTAGCCCGGCTCAAATTCAGTTGCAGGGCGCGGATAGTATTGATGGCAAACTTCTTTCCCTTCGCTTTCCGCATCAAATACCAGTCGCATATAGCCTGCCGCAATCCCAGGTTGTCCGTATGCGCCTCAATCAGCAGCATGTATTCGGCGGGCACTTTTCCCGTACCCATTTGCACGGGGGGATTTATGGGGGGGCTAGATTCTCCGATAGGAGAATCGTTCTTAATATCGTCTCCTTTCGTTTCCTTATTTTCCTTTCCTTTCCTTTCCTTTCCTGTTATAAGGGTGTTATTTCGTGGTTTTAACGGTGTTATAACATCGTTATTTTTCCAGCGCGATTCCATGCCCTTCTTGCCCGCTTCTGAATACTTTTTAAGTTTACTATGGAATTCGGCTTTTCGTTTCCGCGCTGAATTGCTCCAAAACATAGCGCCGTCGGATTCAAACAAATGCGCATAATTAATACACACATCAACGATTGACTGTAACGTCGTTATATCAATGTTATACGCGAGCGCATAAGCCTCGATATCCTCATGGGCTATCGCCGTATTTTCCTCACGATACATGGCTTCAATCAGGAGCCAGTACATGCCATAGCCTTGTATTCCGCACTTCGCCCGAAGCTTTAAATGCTTTGGGTCTGACCCAGCATCATAGTCATGCGGGAAATGGTATGTGTCTTTCGGCATCCTCTATCTCCTTTGCGATATATTTAACGGACTCGGAATAACATTATAAAGCATCCTTTATTCTTTGTATCAAACCCTCTATCCCGTATTGCCGTTTCCAGAATTTTACGGTTTGGTAGTTTCGTCCGATGGCCTCGGCCCACTCCGAAAGGCAGGCCGTTCTATTGTCAATGGTGACATAAACGACACCCCTCTTATTTCGCATATTGACCGCATGAGTAACGTAGCGGCAGTTGTCGGGCGAATACCCTCCGTTGTTGTCTTTGCGGTCTATTTCAAGTTCATCGGCGTATCCATTCTTTAGTGACCATTCCTTGAAGTTCTCATATATTTTCCATTCATCGCAAACGGTAATCCCGCGCCCGCCATAATGCCTATAGGCTGTGTATGATTCACAACAGCATCGACATATCATTGCGCGCCAAACGGTATAAAGGGGCGTATTTCTCTCGCCAATCTTATAATGTGGAACATAAAATCCCTTATTGTTCTCGTCCCAAATCTTTTGTCGAAACATTTAACCCTCCTTCACAGACATCACCCTTGTCGCTCAATCCGCGAGCTTCCTCCTTGGCGTTGACCGCATGCGAATCCCGGAAGCTTCCACGATCGCCCTTGTAATCGCCGGGCGCGTCCATTTCCTTTGAAAATTCGCCCAGCCCTCCGGCTTCTCCCCGGCCTCATCTATGTAGACCATCGCATAGGGTAAGAACCCGGCCCGCGCCGTATCGTATAACCGCTTCTCCGCCTTCTCCTGCGTGTCGCCCCGATACCCTGCCAGCACATAAGCGTATGCCTTGCCTTGCAGCCCCGCATCGCGCAACATCTTCCCGGCCTGCACCAATGGCTCGTAATCGTCCTTCGTGTCGTAAGCGCAATAAAAGCGGTCTACGCGGGCGTTGGCAAGCAGCTCCACATGCCACGGTTTCAAAATCTTGGCTTCCAGCCCGCCGGTGAATCGCGCAGGCTCCCTCTGCTCTTTCAGCATTTCAAACACGGCCCGGATATGCCCCTCGGAGCAGGCGAGAAGGTTATCATCCATGATGTTGTATCCCGGCTTGATTTCTAGTTCCGTCAACCCGCCCTCGCGCATCGGCACGGAGCAGAACCAGCAGTTGTTCGGGCAACCCCGGCTTGTAATCACACAACCCTGTTTGAGATACAGGCCGGGGATGAATTCGCCGCCCTTCCGTCCGTATGCCGGGCCGCCGAACTTAATCGGAACGCCTACCTGCCGCCATTGTTCCGCCCACGCCTCGGCCTTGTCGATGTCATAGGTAAAGGCCACGGAGAAATGAATTTCGTCTACCTTCGGCATCGTCAGCGGCGGCTGCGGCATCGAGAACGCCAGCGAATCCGTAGGCGTTGCGCTTGTCCGTGTCGGAAATACCCGCGCTATTTTCATTCTCTTGGCTTCCTCCTTGCCGTTATGCGCCGCCGCGCTCGATGTCCGCGATGGCACGCAGTATCTGGTAGACCTGATGAGGAACGACTGCGTTCCCTAAACATTTAAGTCTGTCCACCCGAGAGGGAACCCCATTAGCCACTCGACCCACATCGGGTTCAATGAGCCACCAACCTGCCCTGGCTCTGTTGCCGCCGCTCTGAGCCTCACAACCGTGCTTCTCCTGTCCTTCTGGCGATATTCCATAACCTCCGTGCTTGATGCGGGCTTGCAATCGTTGCTTGTCGGCGTCGGCCACATCTTCACCGCTGCATTCAAGTCCACTTGAACTTTCTGCCCGTTGTGATATGCCGTTCGCTCGCTGCGCCAATCCGTCACGTGTGCTACACTGCGGCCGCCATTTGGAACCGTTGGGGTAGGCCACATCTCCACAATCTCCTGCGGGGAAGGCAGGCGCCCTTTTGCAAATTTCTCCGACCGCCTGGACATTCTTGCGGTAGGTGTTCCAACCAACAATGAACACCCGTTCCCGCTTGTGGTTGGCTCCAACGTCGCAAGCTCCATAGCTCGCCCATCCGAAACGATACCCCATTTCGGCCAAGTCCCGGAGAACTCTTCCAAAGAACCGTCCATTCTCGCTTGACAGTAGCCCCGGCACGTTTTCAGCCAGCACCCACCAGGGCCCAAGTTCGCAAATGACTCGGGCAAATTCTCCCCATAAATCACGCTCGTCAGCAGACGCCTTACGTTTTCCCGCAAGGCTGTGAGGTTGGCAGGGGAACCCTCCCGAGAGCAGGGTGATTCCATCGGGGTCGATTCCGGCTTGTCGAACAGAGAACCTTGTGATATCTCGTACATCCCTAAACCTCGTTACCTCCGGCCAGTGCTTTTCAAGCACCTTCGTCGGGTAATCGGCAATCTCGCATTGGGCGACGGTCGTAAACCCCGCCCATTCGGCGGCCAAATCTATGCCCCCGGTGGAATGCCGGTGAAAAGACTAAAATGGGTCAGTTCACTGTTCGGCATATATATCACCACCTTTCGCGGCGTTCGTGCGGGAAGCGGTCAGACATCATCAGCCGCCTTGACCAGCTCCACGCTCCGCTCGCCGGCGGGGGATTCGTAGAGGATAAGGGTGTCGCCCGCCTGGATTTCTTTTTCGCCGCCTATCATCCAAAAGCAAGAGGAGCAGCTATGCCTGTAACAAAACGGCTTGCGTTTTTCGCCATCAGGTTCAAAACTTACGTAGGCGCAAAAATGAGCATGCTCCTCGCCCACCGCAACCCTCTTGACTTCCCCGCGCTCGTCGCTCATTGCCTTTCCCCTTTCTCGATGTAGACAGCCCAAACCCACGGGTTCATCGCCCACGTGTAGCCGCGTTTTGCGTTGAGTTCGTCCCAATAATTCATAAACCATCCCCGCGCATCCCCACGCTCATATTCAACAATGCTTGTATAATTCGGGTATCCTTCGTCAAGAGCATCCGCCTCCGTTATCTCCTGCACCCGCTCCGCCCTGACCGCTTTCACGCGCAGGAAGATGCGGGCGGCCTCGCGGGGCATGAAGATGGAGGGGCGCCAACGATCACCCTCGCGGTTGCACCAACCAAGTTCGGGCGTGGCCTTGTAATAGTAGCGGCCCTTACTCCATTCGCGTTTTGCCCAAGTTTCCCGCACCCAGAGGACATCGCCGGGTTGATAAGGGGCAAACACATGCTTTGCCTTTATATCACTCTCCCAATGCCATCCGGGGTGATTCTCGATTATCGACGGCTTCACCACCCGCCGCGTCATGCTTTTGCGCCCTTCGAGGATCGCCTGCACCATAGGCGTTGAAAATATAATCGGCTTCATCCCCGTCCTCAATTCAGCAGGCGGAGCTGCGCGCTGTGGTTGTCGATGATGTACTGGGCAGCGGCTTCGGTAGCGAATGTAATTTCCCCAATGACATATGCGCAGAGCCCGTATTCATATGGACGCAAACCATTCCCCTTGTCTGCGATAAACCAGCGTCCTGCCCCGCCGTTCAAGTCTCTCCATGCCTCCAAAAAGCGCCGCGCGTTCGTGCGGGCGATTTCGGCATGATGATCCTCGACGCCCTTGGAATAAAACTGCTCACGACAGCTTGGGCAAAAGCCTTTCGTATGGAATCCAATAGCGTCCGATACGGGAGGCTCTGCCCAGCCGGATGGCTCCGGCTCCTTCCACCTCGGCTTGTCCCTCTCGTCGTAGTAGGCGGAAATGTATTGCCCCCATAACATGGTTCCAACGATTCTATCGTCCGGCAACCCAAGAGTTGACGGTTTAAAATAAAAAGTTGGGCCGATATGAAAACACCCGCACGGCCCGATTGCGTCAGTAATTGGATTGTCGAATGGTTCTATGCACCCGAGCGCCTGTTCTTTTGTGAGCGTACTTAAAATATTGTCCAATGTCTTTACCCTCCTTTTCGATTTGAATTCTCTTTGCCGCGCCGTCTATTCCGTAACGCTTAACCCACCATGCAATGGTAGCCACTGGCCTTTTAACTCTCCGCGCCCATTCCGATAAGCATAACGATTCCTCGCCAACTTGGATTGTTATGGTTGTGCTTGTATGGCTCATATTAATAAGTCGAGTTGTAAAGCAACAATTGCTGGAATCGTAATTTCCATCATTATCCTTGCGATCAATTTCAAGATTATCAGCATAGCCATGCGACAACGCCCATGTCTTGAATGTTAGATAATCGTGCCACTCGGGGCAAATTGTAATGCCCCGCCCTCCATAATTTTTGTAGAATCTATGAGACGGATTTTCGCACCGCTTTTTCATATTGCCCCAAATACAATATAGGCGCGTTGCCGCCCCGTTTCTATAATCTCCATGCTTGGATGAACGCCCGGATTGGCAACCACAAGCAATTGCATGACCGCGCCTTATATCGCTGGGAGAATAGAGTTTTTCTTGCCCACAGTCACAAGCGAATCTCCATAGTCGAGTCCCGTATTTATTCTTCCCGGCAGGTTCAATAGCGGTTAGCATTCCAAACCGCATTCCCGCCAACATCTCTATCATGTTCAACCTCCATTCATATTCATATCCACGCGTGCTGCCCCTGCGCCCCGTCAACGGTTCGCCCTTATTCGACCGAATGCCCGTGTTTCAGTGGAACGCATCCTGCGCGTTCCTAGAGCATCAGAATGGGGTATCGTCCTCCGGCTTCAAATACTCCTCCATTGCTTCCGTCGCCGCTGTCGACCCACGGCAGACAATGGCCTTGTTGCCTTGCCTTTGGAGCAAGTCAATCCAATCAGCTTGCTCATCCGACACCCTGCCCCCGTCTATCCTTTTCAGTTCAATGTAGAGGGAGTGAAAGCCATTCCGCGCCACTGGTAGGCAAATATCGGGTACGCCAGGCTTGACGCCCTCGGCCTTAAGCCTCCCCGCCGTAGCCTTGTTTCGCGCGCCGCCGTTCGGAATCGCGTACATCAGCCACAACTCCGGGTATCTGCCCTCCATGAGCCGCGCCCACTGGAAAAGCGCCTGCTGTTCCCCTGATTCCAGGGGGATTATGCGATTCTTCATTCGTCCTCCGGTTCCGGCTCGTTGTCCTCGTCGAACGGCACTTCGTCCGGCTTCTGTGCGGCCTCGCGCCTCAATCGCTCCAACTCCCGGATGTCGGCCTTTGTCTCGGGGCGGTCGGCGAACGGAGAGTTTTTCAGTATGCGTAGACGGGCATTGATGGTCTTGGCGTTCATCTATCTCCCTCGCTCTCGCGCATTTCTCGAAGTAAGGGCGCAAAGCGCCCGGTGGTGGTAGTTAAATCCGCTTGTGTCCGTGCCGCTTTTCTCTGCCAGCGTTATAAAGCATTTTTTCGTCGAACACCTTCTGGATGTCGATGCCGTAATAGGCGCAAGAATCAAAAACACGAATCAATTCATCCGCCAATTCAGCGGGAATGCCCTCAGGTTTTCCGTCGTTGGCATGATATAATTCGTGGGGTTCGCGATGACTTCTGTATTCCTCCACCGCTTCCGACAATTCCGTGTGCATCAAGGCAATGTGGTCGAGAAAATCATGCGGCGCGGGGTCATACCAGCCCTTGGATATGGCTAATCCATGACATTGTTTTGCGTAATCGTTTAAATCCATTTCCCCTACCTCCCGCCCCGCCCCTTATCGAGCCGCAGGCTTATTTGCGTTGAGCCGCATTGTCGCGGGCTTCCGGTCAGTCGTCCCACGGCATTTTCGTATTGGTTTCGCGCATCGCGTCGCCCTGCGCCTGTTTAGGGGCGTTTGCTTCTTTTAGCCGTTTGAGTTCTGGCACGGTGAAGTCGCCCGCCTTAATCGCGGCAGTACTGCGATTCTGCGCAACATAGACGCGCTCTCGTAGGTTATTGTCCTTGTTTATGAACTCCTCATAGGCGAGCACGAGGCCAATGTTTTTGTTGATGAGCGTTTGCTCCGCCCATTCCCATTTGTAGCCGGGGTTGGATTCCACAATTGCGGTTATGAAGCCCTTGAAAAAGCCCACCGCGCTATCCTTGTAGCTACGGCAAAACTGACCATACCACTTGCCGGTGCGCTTGAAGATCTCCGTGTACCAGCCACGCTTCGGGCCATCCGTGATGTCGTACTCGATTTTCAGATATTGCCTATCCTGAACGTCTTCTACGCTCTTAATCTTGCAAATGTACCCACCGGCGGGTAACTGTTCAAATTGCCCGCCCTGATTGGCTTCTGCGGATTCATAGCCGTTTGCCATACGCATTTCACTTTACCTCCTGCTTGATTCCGTAATATTCCCGAATGGCCGTATCCACGGCCTTTAGGTCGTTGTCGATTTCGATTGTGTCAAACATTCCCATTGGAGATTTTGCGATATCGAAACCGCTGGATTGCGTCATAAAAACATGTTTCGCCTGGTCGCCTACCGCCCGTAAAACGATGGTGAAAAGCCCTTCGAGGCACACCTTTTCGTCCAGCAATTTGCCGATGGTCTTGGGTTTAATGTCGCCGGAATCACTTTTTTCCTCGTGCATCAAAAGATACACGATTTTTTCCGGCGGCATTTCTTCGGAAATGAGGCGAATAAGCGAATAAAATTGATCGGCCAGGTCATTGTAAAGCTCGAATACCGCGTTACCCTTGCCCGTGTTGGCATGACGTGACATGAACTCGTGCGTGATAAGGTATCCCGCATCGTCAATTACGAGCGCGGGCACCTTCGCGCCTTTGAGCGCGAACAGAACCCGTGAATAGTTTGTCGTGTTTTCTGTTTTCAGGCTGGTCTTGAACGGAAGCGGCTTGCCCATCACGTTGATGATACCGACCTCGCCGGGCTTAAAGTTTCGCAATGATGCGCTTTTCCCGGAACCGGACTTGCCAATGATAAGAACTGGTATTGCCATGTTTTCCTTCCTCTCTGTTTAATTAGCGTCCTGATTTCCTGCGGCATTAGGCAACCCCGCAAAGCCAGAAAATCAGTTGTACCAACCCAAACCCCACGCAAAAGCCAATCAAGAAACACGCGATGTACCATAACGCCCTTTTCATCCCTGCTTCCCCTCCTAATAGTGCGCCGGGCCGATATCGGCGACGGCCGCCCTGTTCTCCTCCGCAGCGTGCGCCTCTTTCTGCTGTGCGGCCCGCCTGCGCATGAACTCGGTCGCTTTCGCGTTCTCCTGAATGCAACCTTCGGTGCGCACCAGCAACCCGCGCAACGCTTCCTGGATTGATGCCAACCGCGCTTTCCCCGCGTTTTTGATGCCGGCCTCAATGTCGCCCTTTAACTCGCCCATCAAAAAGGCTTCGCGTTCCGCTTCATCAATGTCCTTCATCAGTTGTTGCTCCGTGGCATAGTCGTATTTCATTCCTCATCCTCCTTATCCGATTCATCCCCGGCCCGCAGCATGGGCCACACGAACAGTAACGTCGCTACCATGACGGCCAGCCCCACCAGCACCCACCAGTACCAGGCCATGCGCTCACCCTCAATATTTGAATTCCGCAATTATGTACAGCGCCCAAATGAACGCCACGCAGACAAGCGCGAGTATCACTTTCCAAAGCATATCGGCGCACCACTCCCGGAGGTTCTGCTGAGCCCTATCGCGGCGGTGGGACTTCCAAACGGTGTGCGACCCATCGCGGCGGCAGAGTTCGTGGGGCCGGAAGTCGCCATCACGGTAGTCGAAGATAACGGCGGGCTTCATGGGGTAGCCTCG
>Ga0172380_10009687_pt1 | contig 10223 bp, 11 predicted proteins | sample Leawe162metaG_FD_119747 | JGI IMG/M metagenome (GOLD analysis project Ga0172380, IMG submission 119747) | Leachate microbial communities from a municipal landfill in Southern Ontario, Canada - Leachate well 162 metaG | ecosystem: Engineered > Solid waste > Landfill > Unclassified | place...
CACCGCCCCCGCGCGGAAGCCGCGCGGCGATGTGATCCCGCCACCCTCGATCCACTGGAGGTCGCTCACGCGCCCCACCTTCCGTCTGCCAGACTGCCGAACCGCGAGTATAGCGGCGCGCCGAGGCGGACACACGGCGGACACGCGGCGGGCCGGGCTGCTACGGTCGAGGTATGGAGCCCGTTGCGCACATTCGCCCGGCGACCGCCGCCGACCTCGACGCGATCAATGCGGTCTACAACCACGAGGTCGAGCACGGCGTCGCCACCTGGGACGAGACGCCGTGGACGCCTGCCGCCCGCCTCGCGTGGTTCGAGGAGCGGAAGGCGCTGGGCGACCCGGTGCTGGTGGCGGAGCGGGTGGGGCAGGTCGTCGGCTTCGGCTATCTGTCGCCGTATCGCGCGCGCACCGGCTGGCGGTTCACCGCCGAGGACACGCTGTACCTCGCGCCCGAGGCGCAGCGGCAGGGCATCGGCACGCTGGTGCTCGGCGCGCTGGTGGAGGCGGCGCGGGCGCGCGGCCTCCACGCGCTGGTCGCGGTGATCGAGGCGGGGAACGCGGGGAGCATCGCGCTGCACGCCCGCTTCGGCTTCGCGGAGGTCGGGCGGAAGCGCGAGGTCGGCTTCAAGTTCAGCCGCTGGCTCGACCTCGTGGAGATGGAGCTGCTGCTGCCGCCTTCGTAGCGCGCTTGGTGGCCGTGGGCTTCGCCGCGGGCTTGGTGGCCTTCGCGGCGGCGGGTGGCACGAGCCCCACCCGCGGGCAGCGCGCGAGCAGTGGACACGCCTCGCAGAGCGGGGCGCGGGCGTGGCAGGTGCGGCGGCCGTGCTGGATCAGGTCGACGTGGAACGCGTACACGTCCTCCGGCGGCACCATCGCCTCCAGGTGCGTGTGCGCGTTGTCGACGCTCATCTTCGGCGGAACCAGGCCGAGGCGGCGCGAGACGCGGTCGACGTGCGTGTCGACCGGCAGCGCGGGACGGCCGAGCGCGAACAGCAGCACGCAGGCTGCCGTCTTGGGGCCGACGCCGGGGAGCGCGCGCAGCCAGGCGCGTGCCTCCTCCAGCGGTGCGGTGTCGAGGAAGCCGAGGTCGAACGTCGGCGTGTACGCCTTCACCGCCGCCACGAGCGCCTGGATGCGGGGCGCCTTCGTCGGGGCGAGGCCGCCCGGGCGGATCGCGTCCTCGACCTCGGAGGTCGGCGCGGCGAGCACGCCGTCCCAGGTCGGGATGCGCTCGATGAGGCGATGGAAGGCGCGCCCGGAGTTGTGGTCCGAGGTGTGCTGCGAGAGCAGCGTCAGCACCAGCTCCGCCATTGGGTCGCCGGAGGGGCGATGCGGCGCGCGCCCGTAGAAGTCATCGAGGATCTCGACGATCTCGTGCGCGGCCCAGGGCTTCGGTTTCAGCGTGCGCGGCATCGGGCCGCATCGTACGCCTGCGCGCGCGGAAGCACTCTCGGACAGACGCAGCGAGGGCGAACCAGTGAAGATGGGCACCGCCATGCGCGAGCTACGGGTAGTCGAACTCCAGTCTCATGAGGGAATTTCCCGACTCCTTGTCAACGACGAGCACGCTCACGCATCGACCGGAGTAGCGGCTGTCGGGCGGGAGGTCGGCGGTCAGATGGAATTCGCCACTACCGTTGGCCTCTCCCGTTGCGATCACGGAGAAGCCGCCCGGCCGATCATCCCACAACATGTTTCCTACGAGCTCGAACGGGATCAAGCGCGTGGGCTGTTCCAAGCTGCTCCACGACGTGGCGTTGGTGGCCTCGAGGGTATGCCCTCTGACGTCCGCACGCCCGTACGGCAAATTGCCACCGAGTGGTTGGGGAAGATGATTGTCCAACGACTCGCACGATGCGGGTTGAACAACGGCTCCTGCCAGTCGGAACGGTTTGGTACGGAAGGTCCCGGCTTGCGTGTGGTCGGTCAAGACCATCTGTATGCATTCGTCCCGCACACGCGCAGCGTACGGCATAGCAATGGTCCGCTCGAATGCTCCGCTCGGGCCGACCACGACCTGAGCGACGGCCTCCAGCGACCAACTCGGTCGCAGGACGTATTCACCCGGAGGTACCCCCTCGCCACGGATTGCTACCTGTTGTCCCCCCCATGGCGCTGGCGGATCCATGGAGACCGCGTTGCTGCTGCTGCGGAGAAGGTCCAGGCAATCTGGCAAGGAAATTTCAGGTGGCGATGCGGACGGACGAACTTGTGTCGGCACGATGACTGCAGTGGGCGATGGTGCCGATACGGGGACCGAACGGATAGCCCCGCATGCCGTGATCACGACAAGACAAGCCGAGAACCAAACGGCACGAACGTGTCCCCGGAACAACCTGGCATCGTCCTTCCTTGGTCGCGCTTCGCACCCAACACGAGAACGATAGCCTGACAGGAACGAGAACAGGCCGCGAGGGGGAGGGGGCTCCCTCGCGGCCTGTCGTTGGAAACCGGGCTGGGGCTAGTTGCCCGGCGTTGCAGTCGGAGCGGCGCCGCGCGGGCCGAAGCCCTGGCCGCCGGGGCCGCGGTGGCCCTCGCCGCGCATGCCCTGGCCGCCGTGGCCCATGCCGGGGCCGTGGCCGCCGCGCGGGCCGGGCCCGCCGAGGTGCGCGCCACCGGACTCGGTGATGTGGGTCTTCATCTGCGTCGCCTGGTCGGCGGTGATCTTGCCGTCCGCGACGGCCTGGTCGACGAACGCGAGCTGCGTCTTCAGGTTCGCGGCCTTCAGCGCGTCGACGCTGACGCCGAGGTTCGCGGCGAGGCTGTCGAGGTACTTCGCCTGCTGCGCCTGCATCTCGGCCATGCGGTCTGCCTTCGCGGTCGCCGAGGGCGTCCCGCTGGGCGGTGTCTGCGCGGACGCGGACATCTGGTTCACGCCCACACCCACGCCGACCATCGCCGCGATGCCGAGCGCGCCGCCGGCCACCGCCGACCCGATCCCGAGCTTCCCAATCTTCATGTCAGTCCTCCTTCAAGAGCGGTTGACCTCAGTCTGGGCGGTGGGTGTTAGCGGACTGCGCTCACATTCCTCAACGAACTGTGAAGTTCGAGCGTTGGGCGACGCCCGTGATGGAGCGGCGCCCTGCGGCATCCTGGGGCGCTGCGAGGCGTCGGGAGGCGCGGCGTGCGGGCAACAAGAAGCGGGGCCGGCATTGCCGGCCCCGCTTCGTTGTGTGAACGCGGACGGAGGCTAGTACATGCCTCCACCGGCGGCTGCCGCGGCGGCACCGGCGTTGTCTTCCTTGACGTCGGTCACGAGGCAGTTCGTCGTCAGCACCATGCCGGCGATCGAGACGGCGTTGTCGAGCGCGGCCTTCGTCACCTTGGCCGGGTCGATGATGCCGAAGTCGAACATGTTGCCGTAGCGCTGGCGAGCGGCGTCGTAGCCCTCGCCCTTCTTGAGGCCCTGCACCTGGCGGACGATGACGGAGCCGTCCTCACCGGCGTTGGCGGCGATGCGGCGCATCGGCTCCTCCAGCGCGCGGCGGAGGATGCGGACGCCCGTACCCTCGTCACCCTCGAGCTTGGTCTTGTCCAGCGCGCCGAGCGCGTTGATGAAGGCCACACCACCGCCGGGGACGATGCCCTCCTCGACGGCCGCACGGGTCGCCGACAGGGCGTCCTCAACGCGGTGCTTCTTCTCGGTCAGCTCGACCTCGGTGGCCGCGCCGACCTTGATGACGGCGACGGAGCCGGACAGGCGGCCGAGGCGCTCCTGCAGCTTCTGGGAGTCCCAGTCGCTGGTGGCGTTGGCCAGCTGCGCCTTGATCATGGCCTGCTGCTGCTCGATCTGCTTCTTGGCGCCACGGCCCTCGATGATCGTCGTCTCATCCTTGGAGACCACGATGCGGCGGGCACGGCCGAGGTCGGCCGGCTCGGCGGACTCGAGCGCGCGGCCGAGCTCCGGGCTGATCAGCGTCGCGCCCGTGAGCGCGGCGATGTCCGACAGGTTCTCCTTGCGGCGGTCGCCGAAGCCGGGGGCCTTCACGGCGACGACGTTGATCGTGCCGCGCAGCTTGTTCACGGCCAGGGTCGCCAGCGCCTCGCCCTCGATGTCCTCAGCGATGAGCAGGAGGTCCTTCGAGGTGCCGAGCTGCTTCTCCAGCAGCGGGAGGATGTCGTTGACCGAGGTCAGCTTCTGGTCGGTGACGAAGATGTAGGGCTCGTCGATGACGGCCTCCATCCGCTCCGGGTTGGTGACGAAGTACGGGGAGACGTAGCCGCGGTCGAAGGACATGCCTTCGACGTACTCGACCTCGGTCTGGATGCCGCGCGACTCCTCGACGGTGATGACGCCGTCCTTGCCGACAGCCTCCATCACGTCGCCGATCAGGTTGCCGATCTCGGACGATGCCGCGGAGATCGAGGCGACCTGCGCCATCTGCTCGCGCGTCGTGACCTTCGTGGAGTTTCGGGCGATCTGCTCGTTGATCACCTTCGCGGCGGACTCGATGCCGCGCTTCAGCGCCATCGGGTCGGCGCCGGCGGCGACGTTCTTCAGGCCCTCGTGCACGATCGCCTGACCCAGGACGGTCGCGGTGGTCGTGCCGTCACCGGCGATGTCGTTGGTCTTGGAGGCGATCTCCTTGGCCAGCTGCGCGCCGATGTTCTCGAAGGGGTCGGAGAGCTCGATCTCCTTGGCGATGGTGACGCCGTCGTTGGTGATCGTGGGCGGGCCGAAGCGCTTGTCCAGCACGACGTTGCGGCCCCTGGGGCCCAGCGTCATGCGCACCGCGCTGGCGAGCTGGTCGATGCCCTCGCGCAGCGCCTGTCGCGCCTGCTCGTCGAACTTGAGTTGCTTAGCCATAGCTCGTCCCCCGTGCGTGTCCGCATCTGGTGCTGGTGTGTGGGGTCGGTGACCCCGAGCGCGGGGAGTTTAGCACTCTCCCGCGGCGAGTGCTAAGACGTTGTACAGAACCGGACGAAGACACGCAAGAGGTTACAGGCCGATCGAGGCCTGAATCGCGACGCCTCGGCGGGGCCTACACCGCGACGGCGGAGTCCATGAACGCCTCGACGCGGCCGAGCAGGCCGTCGATGCCGCCGCCGCGCTGGAGTGCGACCGAGAGCGGCGGCATCGCCCACTCGGCGGGCTGGTCGAACGGCTCGTCGCGCTCCACGCCGTCGGAGAGCCCGAATGAGCGGGCGAAGACGCGCGCGCGCACCACACAGCCGGTCAGGGTGCCGGAGGGGGGGAGGGCGTACGGATCGAGCTCGTGGTGCTCCACGGCCTCGGCCAGCTCCGCCGGGAAGTTCCACATCCGCGCCAGCGCGCCGCCGACCTGTGCGTCGGTGTAGCCCAGCAGCTCGCGCTCGACGTCGGCGAGGCGGCCGCCCTGGCCGCGCAGCTGCGCCACGACCGAGCGGAACGCCTCAGGCGCGTACTGGTCGAGCGCGAGGCGGCCGATGTTGTGCAGGACGCCCGCGGTGAACGCCTCGTCCTGGCGGACGCCCTCGGCGCGCGCGAGCAGCTCGGCGGTCGCGCCGACGGTGAGCGAGAAGTGCCAGAACTGCTGGTAGTCGACGACGTTCGCGCTGGGCAGCGCGTCGACGAGGCAGGTTGCGAGGGTGGCCGAGCGGACGGCGCGGAAGCCCAGGAGCACCACGGCATCGCGGATTGTGGTGATGCGCCTCGGGAAGCCGTAGTAGGCGGAGTTCGCCAGCCGCAGCAGCTTGGCGGTGAGCACCTGGTCGGTGGAGATGACGAGTGCCAACTCGTGCGCCGAGAAGCGCTCGCCGTCCGTGAGCTGAATGACCTTGCTGGCGACGGTGCCCAGCGGGCGCATCTCGCCGAGGCCGGCAACGAGTTCGTCGAGCGTGGGGTGGGGCATCGTCGCCTCCGAGGGCATCCGCGTGTGTGCGGTCCCCAGCGTGGCGAAGCGGGGCTCACCCCTCCATCGGCGAATCCCCCGATTCGCCGGCGGTCTCGCCCTCGGGTGGGGCGAAGCGGCGCGCCTCCCGGCGGACCAGGCCGGCGCGCTCGGGCGGCCAGTAGCGCAGCCACGCGATGCCCTCGATCTGCTCCGGGCGCACCGGGCCGAAGTCGCGGCTGTCCGTGCTGGCGGCGCGATGGTCGCCCAGCACCACGTACTCGTCGTCGTGCAGCAACCGGACGCCCCGGAACGACTCGGCGGGCGCTTCACCCCGGACGTAGGGCTCGAGCAGGGGGTGCCCGCCGACGAAGACGCGGTCGCCGATGCGCAGCGAGTCGCCGGGGATGCCGACGATGCGCTTCAGCAGCAGGCGATCCTCGGGCCCGCGCACGCACACGACGAGGCCGGTCGCGGCGTCGCCCCGGGGTGGGTGACCGCGGCGTACCAGGACATAATCACCATCCTCGAACGCCGGCGTCATGCTCTCGCCCGCGACGGCGACCGGGAACAGCCAGCGGCGGCTCAGTCCGAGCAGGGCGCTTCCCGCCGCGAGCCCGCCAAGGGCAGCAAGAAGGGGGCGCCAGCGCGCAGTGCGCATCGACGCCCCCTTCCGTGTGGTCAGTCTGATCCGCCGGAGCGGGGACTAGGCCTTCTTCGTCTCCCAGAAGATGCGGTCGATCTCGGCGATCGCGTCCAGGAGCTTCTGGCCCTGCGCCGGGTCCTGCGACTTCTTGGCCGCACCGGCCTCCTTGGTGGCGGTCCAGAAGAGCTGGTGGAGCTCCGGGAACTTCTCGGCGTGGGCCGCAGTGAAGTAGTCGGTCCAGAGCACCCACAGGTGGTGCTTCACCATGTCGGCGCGCTGCTCCTTGATGGCGATGGCGCGGCCGCGGTACTCCTCGAGGGTCTGGTTGGCGCCGTGGAAGTTGGCGGCGTCCTGGTACCGGGTCTGGCAGGCCTTCACCGACTCGGCCTCAATGCGGGCCTGGGCGGGGTCGTAGACGCCGCAGGGCAGGTCGCAGTGGGCGTAGGCGGTGGTCTGCGGGCGCACCAGGCGCTCGATGAACGGTCGAATCTGCAACGTGAACTCCTTCTCGGCCCGGCCAGCACCGGGCGGTGCGATGCGTGCCCCGGTGCCCCGGCAGCGGGCGTCATGATAGTGCGATTCGCGTTGCGCTGCATCGAACGCACGCGCACCGTTCGGTTAGTGACCGCTAGAATGCGCCAGCCGTCGCGGCATCAGGAGGCGCCATGCCTGGCCGTTCGACTCTCTGTCCCTGTGGGGCTGCTGTCGCCGTGCCGGACGATTGGCTTCGTTTCCAATGCACGGGGTGTGGTCGAGCATTCCATCGGTCAGACCTCTCGGCTCCGCACATGACGCCCGTCGTTACCGTGGCGAACGATGTGTGGGGCACGAGTTCTCCTCCCAGCACCTACCCGGTGGCGATCCCTGTCTCCGGAGAGGGCGAGGAGCGGATTCGATGGGGATTTACTCGTGTGGGGCCACCGCATCAATGGAACCGCTGGTCTATCGCGGTTCGTGGTGGCCACATTGTGTTTCGCCGTGGATACGACGTGGGCCAACTCCTGTATCGCGCCCGTCTGTCGGCTGGCGCCGTTACGGAGATTGAAGTGAGTGGCTTCTATCCGACGGATACGCACCCCAGGCATGTAGTCGCTGTTCAGCGGCTCATAGAAGTTCTTCTCATCGGCGAGCCCTTCTGCAAGTGCGGGGCGTCCCTCATTGTTCCGCCAGGAGATGAGGAGTTCCCGTGCGCGCGGTGCGGGAAGTTGTATCGCGCTCGCGATATGGGCGACCCGACGCTTCCGCTATGCCAATGCGGCACAACGCTTACACGTCAGCGCACTTCTGACGGCAAGCGCTTCGACTGCTACCACTGTGGGATGCTCTGGGACGCTAGCGGGACAAGACTTGATCGGCCCTTTACCGCCGCCGACGCGGAATCGCACGGGGTGCCCGGCTGGGGTTCCGGAATCGCGAATGAGGTCGTCCAAGTCACGCCCATCGAGTTGCGTTATTCAGCGGAGGATCTTCGCCGAATACGTTGGGGCTTTAGGGCAAGCGCGATGGAGGAGCGCTGGTTCGTGTTCGTGCAGGACGAATGGTTGAACGTCTATCGCGTCGGCGGTCTCTGCGCGAAAGCGCGACTCACGGAGCAAGGCATATCTGCACTACATCTAACCGCGAGCGGGCAGGCGGTGTTCGCCGGTCAGGACAACACATCCGTCGCAGCAGTTGCCAACGCGTTTGACGCGTTCGTCCAGATGATCCTGCTGCGATACGCCCACCAACACTGATGGGTTCCGCCAGCCGGCGGCTCGCGGTGGCCGTATCCGATTGGCGCTCCGGGATACGTGATCCAGCCGCGCTGGCGGCCTAGTGGCCGTGCAGCGGATAGCCGCCGGAGAGGCGGTTCGGGTCGGTCGAGGTGGTGTACGGCGGGAACAGCGACTCGAGCTCCAGGCGGAGCGGGTCGCCCTCCGGCAGGTAGCGGGAGAAGTCGCCGTCGGGCTCCGGGCGCATGCGCTGGCCGCCCTCGACGCCGTACTGCTTGATCTTGTCCTGCAGCATCATCAGGCCCTGCAGCAGGGACTCAGGACGCGGCGGGCAGCCGGGGACGTAGACGTCCACCGGGCAGATGAGGTTCACACCGGGCAGCACCGAGTACCCGTAGGCGAACGGGCCGCCCATGATCGCGCAGCCGCCCATGGAGATGACCCACTTCGGCTCCGCCATCTGCAGGTACACGCGGCGGACGGCAGGGGCCATCTTCCAGGTCACGGTGCCCGCGACGATCATCATGTCCGCCTGCCGCGGCGAGGCGCGGAAGATCTCCGCGCCGAAGCGCGCGATGTCGTAGCGGGAGGTCGCGCTGGCGATCATCTCGATCGCGCAACAGGCGAGGCCGAACATCGCCGGCCAGAGGCTGGACGCGCGGGCCCAGTTCAGCAGGCCGTCGACCGAGGTGAGCAGGACGTTCTTCCGCACTTCCTCGTCCAGGTCGAGCGGGGCGACCTCCGGGGCGTGCAGGTCAAGGCTGTGCGTCGTCATGTGGCGTGGATCCCTCGTGGTACGCGGGCCGATCCTAGCCGAGGCACCGATGCGCGGCAAATGCGGCCCGCAGCGGCCTCGGACGCCGGCGCCCTGGGGCTAGGCCTTGAGCCGCTCCAGGTACTTCGAGCGCGCCTTCGCCACCTTCGGCTCGATGACGATCTGGCAGTACCCCTGGTACGGGTTATTGCGGTAGTAGCCCTGGTGATACGCCTCGGCGGGGTACCACTCGGGCGCCTCCACGACCTCGGTTACGATGGGCGAGCGCCAGAGGCCGGAGGCGCCGAGGTCGGCGATGGCGGCCTGTGCCTGCTCGGCCTGCTCCGGACTGTGGGTGTAGATCGCGGAGCGGTACTGGGTGCCGACATCCGCGCCCTGCCGGTTGAGCGTGGTCGGGTCGTGGATCGTGAAGAAGACGTCGAGCAGGTCGCGGTAGCCGATCTGCGCCGGGTCGAAGGTGACGCGCACGGCCTCGGCGTGGCCGGTCATGCCGGTGCAGACCGCCTCGTAGCTCGGGTGCGGGACGTGCCCGCCGATGTAGCCCGACTCCACGTGCTCCACGCCGCGCAGCAACTCGTACACGGCTTCGAGGCACCAGAAGCAGCCACCGGCCAGCGTCGCGGTCTCGGTCATCCTCGGGCCTCCTCGATCGTTAGCTGACGAGCCAGGGGCGGTACTCGGGGGGCGGCTCGGTGGCCGGGATCGGCGAGAGCGCGCGCATGCGCTGCACGATCGGCGGCAGCACCTCCAGCAGGCGGTCGACGTCGGCATCGGTGTTGCCGCGCCCGAAGGTGAAGCGCAGCGAGCCGCGCGCGAGCTCGGACGGCAGGCCCATCGCCACCAGCACGTGGCTCGGCTCGACGGAGCCCGTGGTGCAGGCGGAGCCGGACGACGCCGCGACACCCGCGAGGTCGAGTGCCAGCAGCACCGACTCGCCCTCGACGAAGGCGAAGACGAACGAGGCGCTCCCCGGCACGCGCAGATCGAGGTCGCGCGGGCCGGTCACGCCGACCATCGGGACGCGCTTCGGCAGCTCCTCGATGAGCCGCTGCTGGAGCGAGCGCTCGTGGATGATGTCGGCCTCGCGCTGGGAGGCGGCGATGCGCATCGCCTCGGCGAGCCCCGCGATCGCGGCGGTATTCTCGGTGCCGGCGCGGCGGTTGTCCTCCTGCCCGCCGCCGGTGATCTGCGGCTGCAGCGGCGTGCCGCTGCGCACGTACAGCACGCCTGCGCCGCGCGGTCCGTAGAACTTGTGCGCCGTGAGGGTGAGCAGGTCGACG
>Ga0172380_10009688_pt1 | contig 10223 bp, 8 predicted proteins | sample Leawe162metaG_FD_119747 | JGI IMG/M metagenome (GOLD analysis project Ga0172380, IMG submission 119747) | Leachate microbial communities from a municipal landfill in Southern Ontario, Canada - Leachate well 162 metaG | ecosystem: Engineered > Solid waste > Landfill > Unclassified | place...
CGTTCTTCAAGCGGCATAAATTAATTATGCAAAAAAAAGCTCAATTTACGCTTGAACCTTTTGAAATAAAAGAGTTCGGCGTCGTCAAAGAAGTAAAAAGAGGCATAGTCAAGATTGAGGGCCTCCCGAGCTGCATATACGGCCAGCTTATAGATTTTGCCGATATTGACCGCAAAGGCCTTGTTATTGATTTTAACGAAAAAGAAGTTATGGCTTTTGTGTTGGGGGACGAGCGGGATATTAAGCTTGGTTCAACTGTAACAAGCCGCAATGAAGTTTTTTCTGTGCCGGCTGGCGAGAATTTTTTAGGCAGGGTTGTTAATTCGCTCGGCGAGCCCATAGACAATAGAGAGCCGCATATTAAAAGTTCCGGCATCTGCCCGGTCTTTCGCAGGAGCCCTGGTATCCTTGACCGCATCCCGATCTCCGAACAGCTCCATACAGGCACAAAAATATTGGACAGTATTATCCCCATAGGAAAAGGCCAGCGCGAACTTATTATCGGCGACCGCCAGACTGGAAAGACCACTTTAGCGCTAGACGCTATCATTAATCAGAAGGGCAAGAATGTTTTCTGTGTATATTGCTGGTGCGGCGGGTCGCACGCGTCTTTGATGAAGATAATCCACACGCTGGAAGAGACAGGGGCCATAGATCATACTATCATTGTCGCGGCGTCCGCTTCTTCTTCTTCCGGAGAGCAGTATCTGGCGCCGTATGTCGCGGCTGCCATAGGCGAATATTTCATGTATACAGGCAGGGATTCTCTGGTCGTCATGGATGACCTGACAAAGCACGCCTGGATATACCGCGAACTTTCACTGCTTTTGGAGAGGTCCCCCGGCAGGGAGGCCTACCCTGGAGATATTTTTTATCTTCATTCACAGCTTATGGAGCGCGCCGGGCGCCTTAATTCGGAGATGGGGTCGGGTTCAATGACTTTTCTGCCGATAGTTGAAACGCAGCAAGGAGATATCACCGGTTACGTTCAGAGTAATTTAGTCTCAATGACCGACGGCCAGGTTTATATCTCAAATTCTCTTTTTCATGAAGGCTTTAAGCCTGCTATTGATATGGGGTTGTCAGTTTCTCGTATCGGCAGTAAGGTCCAGAGTGAAGCGCTCAGGGATGTCTCGGATACATTGCGGCTTGATTACGCGCAGTATAAGGAGCTGGTTCGCCTTATGCGCGTCAAGACCAAATTGTCTACGGAGATAGCTGAAAAATTGCGCAGAGGCGAAGCATTGACGCGCGTTTTGATACAGGACGCGCACAGGCCCGCAAGCCAGCTTTCGCTAGTGATAGAGCTTTATGCTTTTAAAAGAAAGATATTAGAGATCCTTTCGCCTGAAGGATTGAACGTCTTTTGTTCACAGATCATGGATTTTTTAAGAGATACGCGGCCGCAGGTCTTAAATACCCTTGATGGACAGAAAGTATTTTCAACTGAGATAAGGCAGGAGCTTGATCAGGCGTTTGTTGAATTCTTCAGGCAGAAGAAGATAGTGTAGGGATCAGCCAGCAGTTAGCGATGTTCGTTGATCAAAAGACCAAAAAACTAAAAAACTGAAAGACAAAAAGACTAATAATAAAATTAAAAATGAAAATGTTCTTAAGTTTTTATGTTTTTTCGTTTTTAAGTTATCTTGACTTTGTGTCTTTGTGACCTTCTTGAGGATTTCAAAATATGATCCCGCTTATTAAACTCAGGGAAAATTTAAGGTTCGCGCGCGAACTCCAGGATATGATAGAGGTTTTAAAGAGCGCTACAGCCAGTCAGTTCAGGTCTTTCCAGCAGCGTCGTAAGGGGTTTGAGGATTATAAAATCAGCCTGGATGATTTTATGGGCGCCCTTGATGTCAGGGGTTTGAGGCATCCATTTTTGAGGGAGCGTTCTTCATTGCCCAAGGCCGTGCTTATGGTTACCTCAGATGATGGCTTTGTAGGCGGCCTTAATTCCAGCGTTATCAGCTCTGGGTTGGAACAGGCCTCTGATATTGACGAGCTTATAGTAGTGGGTGAGCGCGGCGCGCGTTACTTAAGCGAGATACAGGCAAGAGAATTCACAGTACTCCCTGGGATAGGCGATGATATAACATACACCAGGGCTGTCGCGGTCAGGGATCTCCTTATAGGCAGGTTTATGTCAAAGAAGATAGGCAGTGTCCTTGTCTCTTATCCGCGTTTTCTGTCTCTGACGGTGCAAAGGGTGGATGTGGCGCGTGTATTGCCTTGCGCTGATATCTTTGGAAAGACAGACGACCCGAAAAAGAAACGCGTGACGGGAGACGAGATGATCATAGAGCCGTCTCCGGCAAAAGTCATAGACTATCTGGCGCGGGCGTGGCTTATGCAGAGGATATATGATATTTTCTGGGAGAGCAAGCTCTCCGAATGCGCGGCCCGTATAATCCATCTTGAGGGTAGCCACGAAGAGATAATGCAGTCCAATAGAAGGCTTATGCACGATTATTTTAAGCATATACACGAGAAGAGTGATAAGAATATACGCGAGATCTTTGCCAGCCGCCTGAAGTGGCGCATAGAAGGTTCTAATGGCTAATGAGGATAATTTTAAATTAGGCAGGGTGCAGGCCGTGCACGGCCCTGTTGTTGACGTGGTATATGAGAGCGAGGATTCTCTGCCGGCTATCTATGAGATCCTGAACGCTTTGACTTATGACGGCCAGGAGGTCGTCCTGGAGGTTGTTGAACACAGGTCAGGGAACATCGCCCGTACAATTTCATTAACTCCGACTTATGGCCTGGCAAGGACCGGCGAGGTGAAGAGGACAGGCAAGTCTCTGTCAATACCAAGAGGAGAGGCTGTCCTGGGCCGCGTGATCAATGTCTTGGGTGAGCCTATAGACAAGAAAGGGCCCATTGAGGGCTCAGGCAGGTTTGCTGTGCGAAGATCCAATCATAAGGAAAAAATAGATTTAGGCGTGAAGAACGGCGCTGGGCTTGAGATAATAGAGACCGGCATCAAGATGATAGATCTGTTGTTTCCCCTGGTCAAAAGTACAAAGACCGGAATATTAGGAGGCGCTGCTTTGGGAAAGAGCCTTCTGACTCTGGAGATCATACATAATATTATAAAAAAGCAGCAATGGCTCTGTGTCTTTACCGGCGCGGGAGAGCGTATACGTGAAGGCAATGAATTATATTTTGAATTTGTGCGCAGTAATATCCTGCCCAAGAGCGCCCTTATTTTCGGCCAGATGGATGAATCGCCCGGAGCGCGTTTTGAAGTAGTCTCCGCCGGAGTAGCGCTTGCCGAATCCCTTCAGTCTGAAGGCCACAGCATACTATTTTTATTGGATAATGTCTTTCGTTTCGCGCAGGCAGGCAGCGAACTTTCGGCTCTTCTGGGCAGGATTCCGTCGGAAACAGGGTATCAGCCGACCCTGACCAGCGAGATAGGCGAATTTCATGAACGAATACGTTCGCGTGAAGGCGCCTCCATTACGGCCATTGAAGCGGTATACGTTCCGGCGGATGACTTGACCGATCCGGCGGTTGTGTGTATATTTTCACATCTTGATTCAATACTTGTTCTTTCAAGAAGCCGCGTTCAGAAAGGCCTATATCCCGCGATAGACCCTTTGATGTCGTCTTCGGCGTATATGAGCCCTATAGTCATCGGCAAGCGCCATTTTGATATCGCCCAGGATGTCATAAAACTTTTTAATAAATATGAAGAATTACAGCGTATGGTAACGATCATCGGCATAGAGGAGCTTTCAAGGAACGACAGGACCATTTTTCATAGAGCCAGAAAGCTTGATAATTTTCTGACCCAGCCGTTTTTTACCGCCGAAGTATATACAAACAGGAAGGGCCGGTATGTGAGCCTGGAAGAGACGCTCGTGGGTTGTGAGCGCATAATAGCGGGCCGGATGGATTCAACCGGCGACGATGAATTTTATATGAAGGGCAATATAGAGAGTATTAGTGCTACGGGTAAATAGGGGATGCCATGCTAAAATTAGGCGAACTTTTAATTAAAAAAGCCGTAATAAGCCAGGGGCAGCTGGATATCGCCATCCGCGAACATGAACGCACCGGAGAACTCCTGGGCAGGTCGCTTGTCCGTCTAGGATTTATTACCGAAGACCAGCTCCTTATCACTTTAGCCGAGCAGCTCTCAATACAATTTATCCCTGATCTTAAGGATAAGGTTATACCCGAAGACGTCATCAAGGCCGTTCCCGCGCGATTTGTCTGGCATTATAAGTTTATGCCGTTGAGCCTTAAGGGCCACGTTCTGACTATCGCAATATCAAATCCTTTGGATGTATGGCCTACGGAAGATATAAAATTTCATTTAGGTTTTGAGGTGGAAGTGGTTTTGGCGTCGGAGGCCGATATTATGACGTCAATAAAGACTTATTACGGAATGGGCGCGGCAATTGTTGAAGGTATATTGGACAAGAAGGAAGAGGCTCAGAAGAGGCCTGATGATGGCGTTACAGTCCTTGAGTCTCCTGAGAGGATGGCGCAGGACGCTTCAGTCATCAAGCTTGTCAATCAGCTTCTGGCGGAAGCGATCCAGTCGCGCGCGACCGATATTCATATAGAGCCTTACCGCGACCGTGTAAAAGTGCGTTATCGTATAGACGGTATTCTTTATGATGTGCCGATGCCTGATACTATAAAGCAATTGCATGCCGCGATCATTTCACGTATCAAGATCATTTCAAATATGGATATAGTTGAACGCAGGCTTCCGCAGGATGGGCGCGCCAAGGTCAAATTGGGCGAAGTGGACGTTGACTTGAGAATATCAGTTATTCCGACGCTGTATGGCGAGAACGTGGTTATCCGCATACTCCCGACCCAGATGATATTCAATGTCAGCGATCTTGGCCTGCCTGACAGCGATCTGGCGATAGTGGAAGAGCTTCTTGAGAAACCGCACGGGATAGTTTTTCTTACCGGCCCGACAGGTTCAGGAAAGACCACGACGCTCTATTCATTTCTTACCAAACTCAATACCACAGATGTAAAGATAATCACAATAGAAGATCCTGTTGAATATGACCTGACAGGTATAACACAGGTTCAGGTCAACGCGAAGATAGGCCTTACATTTGCGAGCGCTCTGCGCAACCTCCTGAGGCACGATCCGGATATTATGATGGTCGGAGAGGTCAGAGACTTAGAGACCGGAGAGCTCGCTATTCGTACCGCGCTTACAGGCCACTTGGTGTTCTCTACCCTGCATACGAATGACGCGTCTTCAGGTGTGACGAGGCTTGTTGATATGGGTATAGAGCCGTATCTTGTTGCCTCCAGCGTGCAGGCATTTATCGCCCAGAGGCTGGTCAGGACGATATGCCCGAATTGTAAAGAAAGTGTGCCGCTTGAGCAGGTCTATAAAGAGAAGCAATTGACAAAAGACTCATTTGAGACCGTTGAAAAACCAAAAAATGTTTTTCGCGGTAAAGGGTGCGAGGCCTGCAAGTTCACCGGATACAAGGGCCGCATAGCCATATATGAGATCCTTATGATAAATGAAGCCATAAGGGACCTTATCCTTGAAAAGGCGTCAGCGTCGCAGATAAAGAGAAAAGCTTTGGAGAACGGGATGCGGACCCTACTGCAGGAGGGCTGGCAGAAGATAAGGGAAGGCGTTACCACGACCGAAGAGGTAATGAGGGTGACGGAGTTGGGATAGAGTTGATCACAAAGTCAAGATAACTTAAAAACGAAAAGACATAAAAACTTAAGAACACATACATTTTTATCTTCTTTTCAGTTTTTTGGTTTTTCAGTCTTTTTGTTTTTTGGTTTAGTATTTTAATGATCGTTTACTGCTAACCGCGAACTTTGTATCTAGTTGAGGAAACCATGCCGACATACACTTATTTAGCGAAGAAGAACCTGAATGAAACCGTTGAGGGCATAATTGTCGCTGATACCCAGGACCACGCGGTTGATAAGCTTATAGAGATGGGGTTGTCCCCGATAAAACTGGGTTTGCTCCTTAGTGAGGTAACAACTGCCACGGGTTCGGTAAAAAACTCCTCACTTTCAAAGGCGGGCTTTTCCAGGAAAGACCTCCATGTCTTTACGAGCCAGTTAAAGAGCCTGATGAGGGCGCGCGTGGATCTTTTGAAATCGTTGAGCATACTTTACGGCCAGGCAAATAAAGAGAAGGTAAAAAATCTGGTAATAGACCTGCATTCGCGCGTAAAGAACGGCTCTACATTTTCAGAGGCACTTCAGGCGCATAAAGAATTTTTCCCAAGCCTTTATATCAGCCTGATCAGGATAGGTGAGGCATCGGGCCGGCTTGACGAGGTTTTAGAAGAGCTTAATAATTTTCTTTCAAAGGATGAAGAATTCAGGATGCATGTGCGCACAGCCCTGGCTTATCCTATCCTCATGGTTTCCGTCGGAGTAATAGTTATATTCGTGCTCTTCAGCTATGTCATCCCCAAGATGGCGGCGATATTCTCTGATTTTGATTACGCGTTGCCTATGCCGACCAGGATAATGCTCGGCATAAGCGGATTTTTCACTTCTTACTGGTGGGCTATGATCCTGGCCGTTGTTTTGTTCATCGTTGTTATCATCCAGATGAAAAAGACGGTATCCGGCCGTCAGAAACTTGATTGGGTAAGTATTCATTTTCCGATCATCGGCAGCCTGCATACAAAACAGTCTCTTGCCAGGTTTTGTTCCACATTGTCGCTTCTTATAAGAAGCGGCCTGCCGGTCTTTAAGGCGCTTGATGTCGCGACTCCGACTTTGGAGAACGCGCTCTTTATCAAGGAGCTTGAAGGCGTGCGCAAAGAAGTCATGGAAGGCACGTCTTTGGCAAGCAGTATGAAGAAGGTCTCTTTCTTCCCGACCTTTCTCGTGCAGATGGTCTCGGTCGGAGAAGAGGGCGGAAAGCTTGAAGGAGTCTTAAACGAGATAGCTGCTATCTATACTGAAGAGACCGATGGCGAACTCAAGATAATTACTTCCTTGCTTGAGCCGCTTATTATTCTGTGCCTGGGAGTTATATTGGGAGCTGTTGTTCTGGCGATGCTTCTGCCGATATTCCAGATAAATATGCTTATTAATTGAGGCAGAAATTTACTAAAACGCGGTTTGATAATGACCGCGCGCCTATTAAAAAATGAATACGACTTTAGTGCTGGAGATGGGTAACCCTTATCTGAAAATGGCGGTTTTTCGCGACGCTATCGGTGTGCATTATTTAAAGGCCATCTCCTGCGTCAACACCACAAATATGCCGGAAGAGGAAGTCGCCCGTTCCATTTCGGATTTTTTACGCGAGATCAAGGTTAAAAAACCACAGTATATCATTGTCTCGTTCTCCCGCGGTTCCGTAACCCTGCGTAATTTAAGGATACCTTCCGCCAACGCGAATGAAGTTGACGATATGATCAAGCTCCACGTTGGCCGCCAGGTCCCTTACGCGAAAGAGGAGATAGTCAATGGTTACCGTATCTTCGGAAAAGATTCAATGGGGTATTCCAAGGTAATGCTTGCTATCGTCCACAGGGAGAGTATCCGTAAGGTCTTTCGCATATTAGAGCAGGACAGCCTTTATACGGACCGGATAGAATTGAGTTCCGATGGTATCTTGTCCTGGTTGTGCAAGGCGACAAAATCCACGGATAGTAAATCGCAGGAAGCTTTTATTATATTGGATATAGACGCGAATTTTACCGATTTTATAGTCTCTTCTTTTGAGAATATCCTTTTTTCCAGGGTGATAACTTCCGGCGCCGAGCAGCTTTCCGATGAATCTCGCTGGCAGAAATTCATAGGCGAGATGAAGCAGACTATCGTTATCTCCCAGGGCGAGGAGGTTGTCCAGAAACCGTCAAAAATCTTTGTGACGGGCGCGGTTGGGAAACTTAAGAGCTTGTGTTCCAAGATAGAGGTGGAATTTAACTTGCCGGTGCAGATCGTTGAGCCGCTTTCAAATTTATCTCTGGCTAAAGAAGTCATAAAAAAGCCGCAGGATATATTTGATATCGTGTCATTCTCGGCGCTTTTGGGGCTCGGGCTGGACACAATAAAAAAGAAGATAAATTTTGTTCTGCCTGAAGCCCAGATAAGGAAGGTACTAAAAGAGCGCAGCCGCGAACTCATCGTCTTCGGTTCTCTTTTTATGTACCTTATTCTGATCATCTGCGGCATATATTTTGAAAAGATGCGTAACAGGGAATCCTATATAAATCTTCTGCAGAACCGTTATAAAACCATCGCCGCTGACTCCGAAGAGCTGGATGTCAGGTTTGAGCGGATAAAGAGGATCAAAGCAAAGCTTGATACCAAATCATCGGCGATAAATTACCTGCTTGAGATATCAAAACTACTGCCTTCGGAGATAACCATCGTCAATATGACATTTACCAGGGGCGATAAGGTTGATCTGAAAGGAAGGGCGGCTGAGATGTCGGATGTCTTTAAGTTCATAACGACGCTGGAAAAGTCACCGTTTTTTAAAGATATCCAGACCCGTTATACAACGCGCAAAAAATTTCAGGGCAAGGATGTGAATGAATTTGAACTGATCTGCCCGATAGAAAAAGAAGGCGCGAAGGCAAAGGAAAAGAAAAAGTCAGAAGACTCGGCGGATAAGCAGACATGAAAAAAGAACAGCTGATCATTGTATATATTGTTTCTGCCATACTCTGCGTCTGGATAGTGGTGCGATTTGTTTTCGGGCCCTTTCACGAAAAGCTTTCATCTTTGAGCCAGGAGGCGCGGCTGAGTGAAGAACGCCTTAAAAAAGGCCTTGCCCTTGTCGCCAAAAAAGAACCGATAAACAAGGCGTATGAAAAATACGCGAGTTATTTTTCCCTGCAGAGTGTTTCCGATGAGGAGGCGACCGCGGTATTTTTAAAAGAAGTTGAAAAAGTTGGCCGCGAGTCCGGCATCACCATTCTTGATATGAAGCCGCAGAAAGATACTGAGAAAGACAAAATATCCAAGCAATATTCAATAAATATCAAGGCTGAAGGAGATATGAACAGCCTTGTTGATTTTTTATACGCGCTTCATTCGTCAAAACTTCTTTTGAGTATTGAAAAGATGGTCCTTGCGCCCAAGGGAGACAACGCGTCAGTTTTAAACATAAACATACTCTTGATAGGAGTGGCGTTTTTATAGTTGATAAAATTCGAGTTTGAGGTTGGCGGTGTGCGGTTCGCGCTAACCGAAAACCGTTAACCGAAAGACAACGGAGGAAAGTTATGAATAAGAAAGGTTTCACGTTGATTGAAATTATGCTTGTTGTCATCATCCTGGGAGTATTGGCGGCGATGGTCGTCCCGAAACTGACGGGCCGCTCGGAAGATGCCAGGAAGTCGGTGGCTAAAAGCGATATTGAATCAAATCTTGCTTTAGCTCTAGACCTTTTTGAGACAGACACAGGAGCGTATCCGGAATCTTTAGATGATCTTCTGCAGGCTCCGTCGGGCGAAGAGGATAACTGGAAGGGCCCTTATTTGAAAAAGAAGCCGCTTGATCCATGGGGCAAGGCGTATGTGTATAAATATCCCGGCGAAAATAACGAGGATGGCTACGATCTTTCCTCTACAGGTAAAGACGGAGATGAAGGCACACAGGATGATGTTAAGAATTGGGAGTAGGGCAGGGTATAGGGTACAGGGTACAGGGGGCGCAAGAGAAAAAGAGCTTTCGTTCCTGAACCCTGAACCCCGAACCCCGAACCCCGAAGAATCTGGATTTACTTTAATTGAATTACTTATCGCGGTTGTTGTCATTGCCGTTGGGATGGTCTTTGTCCTGGGCGCGTTAAGCCAGTGCGTGGCAGTCCTGACTACATCCACAAAGACGGTTGAGGCAAATTATCTCCTGAATCAGAAGTTGTGGATGATAGATGAAGCTTACTATACTACAGGCAGTGTTGAAGGAGAGACCTCAGAGAATTTTTCTGATCCTGACGAGAGTTTTTCCTGGGCACTTAAAGACTCTGTTATTACGGCTGACCTTGGGCTGGAGACCGCGTTTGTCCAGGACAAGCTTAACGAAGAGTCTTTTAGAGTTGCCTGGAACCAGGGGAAGATGTCCAAGTATATTGAAGTTGTACGTTTTGTGAAAAAGCTGGAATGATAATTTCAGGAGTCAGCGTATATGAGTTAGAAGATAGAAAGACGAAGGACGATGGACGAGGGACGAAAAGACGAGAATTAATAGTAAATAGTTTATAGTGGATAGGAAGGTTGAAA
>Ga0172380_10009689_pt1 | contig 10222 bp, 9 predicted proteins | sample Leawe162metaG_FD_119747 | JGI IMG/M metagenome (GOLD analysis project Ga0172380, IMG submission 119747) | Leachate microbial communities from a municipal landfill in Southern Ontario, Canada - Leachate well 162 metaG | ecosystem: Engineered > Solid waste > Landfill > Unclassified | place...
GAAACATCCCCACATAAGCGGAGAAACTTAAGATCGGGATCATCAAAAGAGCCGTAGTCTGGAAACATCCCCACATAAGCGGAGAAACTACACCTATGATTCAAAGAAAAAAAAGAAGCCTAGAAACATCCCCACATAAGCGGAGAAACTCTGTTTCCGTTGGCTCAAAAGATTTGAATTCCAGAAACATCCCCACATAAGCGGAGAAACTATAGTAAAAGAGGTGTCAGCTACACCACCATAGGAAACATCCCCACATAAGCGGAGAAACTTTGCGCATACGGAAAACAGTACACCACTATATGGAAACATCCCCACATAAGCGGAGAAACTTTTGTATGGGAGAAAGGCAAACAATAAAAGTAAGAAACATCCCCACATAAGCGGAGAAACTACCTATATATTGTATAATTTATATAAGTATTACTATACCTTGTATAGCAAAAAATATCAAATTTCAAAGAACTTATTTTTCTTGTACTAACTGTAAACCGCTAATTTCAATTATATTCTTTTTAGGAGAATTTAACCATCTAATTTTATACCCAGGCGATTTGTTAATTTTTTGAAAAATAGTGAAACTTGATTTTGTCGATACACAGCTTTTATATAAATAATCAACTACATGTTCAGCTATACTATCAGTAACACCAGAAACAAATACATTAGGTCGTATTTCTACAAACCATAACTTCATTCTACCTCTAATTGCAGGGTGAAGAAAATCTGCTATAACAACAATCATGTCTTCAAACCTTTAATATACTTTTAATATCTTCACTTATATGACCTAATAAATCCGCATCAATAATCTTTTGTCTAAATTCTGAAGAAATCAAATCTCTATCATAATTACCAGCAGATTCTACAGTAAGAGCAAAAGCTAAATCAATACAGATTTCATCTTTATATAAATCAGCAATATCATAAACAAAGGGTAAAGGACTACCTGAATGAATAAATCCAATATGAAGAGAATAACCTAATGTATAAATAACAGAACATAACAGCCCATATAAAGCTGCATTTGCAGTTGTTAAGTATTTATTTGTAGTATCACCCAAAATAAATTCACCGGGTTTATAAAATCTATTATACCATGTTATTTCATATTTTTTTGCTTTTTCTTTATAAAGCTCCTTTACTCGAAACCCTTCCATGCCCATCATCTCTTTTAAATTTTTACCTTTTAAGTCAATATCTGGAAAACGTTTTGAAAACATGTTTCTTGCAACTTTCTCAGATTTAACAGAATCAGAAGCTAATAACATCTGCTTTCTTAAATTCCTTGTATTAGAGGTGGGACTTTGTCCTACTGCATAAAAAATTAAACTATCTTCACCTGTCCACAAAATATTGCAGTTAGACGCAGCTAAAACTTTTACAGCTTCATGAGTGACACTTGTTCCTGGACCTAAAATTAAAGAACATATCGTAGCACATGGTATTCTTATTATATTACAATCACAATCAATCCACTTTACGCTACTATCATCTATTTCTAAACGTCCTCTTTCAAGATAAAGAAAAGGATATCTATCTTTAATTTGAGGTAAATTTTCATGAGTAATTTTTACGAACAAACGTTTTTTGTGTTTAAACATAAAATTAAGCTTCAATTATAGTCACTTGACGATCACGATACTTTTTTTCTTCACCAAATTGAATAGGTATATCATTCAATGAAATGACATCACCAATTTCAGGTAAACTTTCATCAAGAACAGTAAAATCTAAATCTAATTTTTTTTCAATACAAACTTGAGACAATTTTTCTTCAGCTTCTTTATGAGTATCAAAACATCCTTGAAAAACAAAATCTGTAGGAATGCAATTTTTGCGACCCAAATATATGTCATAAACAGGCATTTTTAGCGCTTCTTCTAAACAATCAGATAAATTAACTGGAACTTCCATAATCACGCCAAATTTCGAATCTTGAAGATAAAAACGCTGAGTAACTTTTACTCCTGCACCTGAAGATTTCCCATCAAGTTTTTTTAACGTATTCATTTCCATCCAATTATCTTCTTCATTATAGCCATTACCTATCATGTGAAAATCTCTCAGAATATAAGCTCTTTCCACTTTCTTTCTTAATTTGTCTTTAAAATAAGTATTTAAATATGAAAATACTGTTATTTTCGACAAAGACAATTTTTCTAAAAACTCTATTTGAGCTCCTGTTTTACCTAAAGCACATAGAATTAATCCAATAATACCTGATTTTGTTGGGAACTTCAAAGTATCACGTCTCCAAAATTTTGAATCGTTTCCCCATGATTGAAGAGGTGCTTCAAACCATAATACAAAAAATTTATTTAACATAAATTCTCCTTGCTCTATTATAATCAGTTCTAAGGCCCTAGAACATTCTAATTCTATGGGCCTTAAGGTTACACCTTTTCAAATGTTTTTTGTAATTTCGCTAATAAGATTGTCAATCGAACAATCTTCTTCAAAACGAAATTGAGCAATTTTTGAAAAAAGTGAACCATAATTTTTTTCTTTTTTTTCTAAATATTCGTTTAGAGCTTTTTTACTTGGTAATAAAAATCCTTCTTCATACGACTTCACGGGTTTCTCAAATGATGCTTGTAAACGTTGACCTTTTCTAAGATTTATAATAGCATATTCCCAAGGTGAAACTCCAGCCATTGTATATTGACGTGCAGCAGGAATAGCAATAAATAAAGATTTGATAAAAGCTACAACAGTTTTCTTGAAAATATCGTCATTTCCTGAGAGATTGTCATATAGAACCCCTAAGTTCAAACACACATAACGATAGTAAGTAGCTGAATTAAATTCATTTGTTCCCATGTGTCCTGAACCAAGTTCTTCTTTTTCTACTTTAATATCATCCAAAGCTGTAAAAAAATCTAATTCATTAGAAACTTTATGTGTTGAAATTGCATGTGAAAATGATGCCGCTGCTTCAACATTCATTGAAGCAGCTTTAGCAACCATTCTCCCAAAAAGAGCTATGTCTTGGCCATCAAGTGAAAAATTTGGCTTTTTAAGAATTTTTGCAATTTCTTCAGGTTGCTTTTTTCGTTCTTTAACAAGAACTTTGTCTGGGTCAAACTGAGCTTTAGAAAAAGCTTCGACTATTGTTTTTATTTCAGAAGGACTAATAAACATAAGAGTATTATTAGTTTCATCATCATTTCCAACTTCTTCAGGCGTTTTATTTTCATTTTTCTTTTTTTCTTTGCCAATAAACGCTTGTTCAAATTTCAAACCACAAACTTCTGCTTGTTTTTCATTTGCTCCCTGATTTAAACATTCTTTTTTTACAAGATCTCCAATCAATTTTGTACGACTTGCTAAAGTAAGACCTACGCCAGAACCAATTTCATGAAACATAAGCCTGACACTACGTTTCCAACACTGACTGCTTACCCTAGCTCTCAGAGCTCCACCTATCATAGCAGTTTTTGGAGCACCTACATCATCTCTGTTAAGACAAGCAACAGAAGAATTCTGTAAAATGTGAAATTCGACAATTAAACTCTCATACTTATTTTTGTTCTCAAGAGACATTTTAAACCTCCATTTTTAATTTATTGGAACAAGTTGTAATAACCCAAAACCAAAACCTCGTGATCTACCAATACCATTCTCGAAACTCTCTATAAATTTCGACCGATTCACTACAGTAAGAATGCCAGAAAAAGTGCATGAATTTAAAATTAAATTTTCACCCTTTCTAAAAAATTCAATAGCACATGTTTTTGAAACACTTAATGAGTCGACTTTAAAACCCCAATATTGAGACTTTTCTAAAAACCATGAAGATAACTGTTCGATTCCTATAACAGGTTTTTTTGTCGTTCCATCGACAGTTCTTAAAGTTTTTACTGGGTTCAAAACAGTTTCAAATTTGTATTTATTTTTTTGAAAAAACAAATCGGGAATTTTCTTTATCAAAATTTCTCCATATTCAGGTACTTTTGGAACCTGTTTTGAAATTATCAAAAATTTTTTTTCATTATATGTCGTTCCTTTATCGAGAAACACAAAATCACGATGCTTTGAATCAGGAAATAGACCATAAATAATTTGATGAGAACGATAAAGATCACCAGTTTTGGTGTTTTTCCAATCTTTACGAGGGATCTTATATAATGTCGCTATCATTCTGAATCCCCTTTCTTATAAAAACTTGCTGCCCATTTTCTTTTTATGACATCTTTCCTATAATTAAAAATTTTTATATCCTCTAACAAACTTTCATAATCCAAATTCACAGTTTCAACTTGACGTAGAACATTTCTTAAAATCATACAAAGTTCTTCGACAGAGTCACAAGCTAACAATCTTCTAAGTTTAGAAGCTGCTCTTTCTGAATAATGCTTTGAACCTGCTTCTACATAACTTTGATCTATTGCTTCTGCTATAGACAAAGTTCCATTATTTTTTATTTTTGCACGAGCAAGAGCAGCACCTATAGTTGCATAAGACAAAAACTCGTCTTTATCAAGAATATCGCACCAATTGCCTAAACACTCATAAGCAATAGGTGCTGTGTCTATGTTATCAGCACGACTCAATTTTGCTCTAAACGATGAGTTTTTTCTTACTTGTTTTATGACAAATTCTACAAATTTCATTTTGCGTTCTCCTTTTTTAAGTAAAATTTAGGACGGTTTTTAGCCCACAAATTTATTTGTCGCATTGTTTCAGCAAGACAATATTTGTCGTAGATATTATAAGCATGTTTTACCATTTTTTTTCGAAAATCATCTGAGTCAAGTTCGTTGCTATTACAAATTTCATTAAGTTCTTTGAAATTTTGTTCACAAACTTGCCAATACAAATTGACAGCTTGTTTTGCTATTCCTTTCCCATTTGCTTTAAAATCTTTAAAATATTTAGATATTGAAGAAAATAAGATTTTAGAATAATTATCTAAAACTTTAATCTCTTCTTCAATTTTTGAATACCAATCAGAAGAATCTGAAAAAATTTTACTACTTAAAATTATTTCAGATTCTACAAAATCATCATTGAATTTCATACTTTGTTCACCAGTTTGATTACTAACTTTAATTCCACCTGACCAAATACCAAATTCAGTTTTAGAAGACATTTTTATGTTTTCAAAACCAAATTTTAATTGAAGACATTCAAATCTTTTCTTGTTGTTACTTTGTGCATTAATAGACCCAAGTAAAGACGAAAGTTGTCTCCAAGGACGTTTCTCTGGATCTGTCCAAATCACTTGTTCTGTGCTCTTAGAAATGGAAATATCAATACCACCCTCTTTATGAGTCGGGTAAATAATACCTTCAGTAAAAAAAACATAGTCATCTTTTAATAAAACAAAACGACTTAAAGGGATTAATCTTCCTATATAAGTCTGTTTTAAATTTTCTGCTCTAGCACATGTTTGAGTTTTAGGCATATTTTCCCAAGGCGGAGTGCCTAAACCACATTGATAACCAGTTTCTGCTATTTGTTTGAGTGAGATAATGTTCAATTTAATTGTGTCTAAAATTGTAGAACCTTTTAAAAAATTGTGTAAATATCCTTGTCTTCCAAGAGCGGGACCACCAAGAATATTCTTTAATTTGTCGTTTATCTTGCCACATTTTTTTCCACCAAAAGAATAACCTAATGTCTGTAATAAAAGATAAACTTTTTCTGAATTAGAGAGTTTAAATCCTTGATGAGATTGAAATAAAACAACAGCACTCTCTGATGATGCAGTATGAAATTGCAATGACTTATATTGATGTTGCTGTTTAGAATCACTAATATCAAAAATAGACATTTGAAGAAATGGTTTATCGCCAAACAAAGAAAACAAATCGTCGTTATTTTCAAGATATTTTAAAGTTTTTTCCATAATAGTTTTTATATCTAAATTAATCCATTCATTTGAGTCTTTAGGCGTACAAGTTCTTTGAACTAATCCTAACAAAAGATTTAATACGCAAATTTTTTCTACAGGATTTCCACCAAGAGAAATAAGAGAAGTATCAGTAAACAACTGTCTTAAACTCACGCATTCATGATTTGAAACTTTAATCCAAGGTTCTTCAATCAAATTAAAATCATTCATTTTTTCTTCCTTTAAAAAAATCTTAACTTTTTACTTAATAGCAACTTTTAACCTAATATATATTAAAAAATTGCAAGTGTATCTTTTTTATTTTTTTCGATAACATAACCAAGTTCATTATTATAAAAAATATCTTTATCTTGTGCTCTTTCGTTTCCAGGACCAACTAATTCTCCATTTTCTTTTCTTATAACAACTGAAAAAGGTTCTTTTTCATCATCTTCGCCTAAGTAAACATATCCTTTTAACCATTTCATTTGGTTCTTTTTTACAGAAGGAGCATTATATGAAGTTACTACTACTGTATTCTTTAAAATTATTGCAGTTTTTTCTTTAATTTCTTTTCTCTTTAATTTTGAAATATCTGTTGGCAACATTAATTCTGTATCATCTAAAAATATAAGATGTTTTGAAAAATCTTTATTATGAATCAATTTTTTAAGAACTAAAACAGGCATAGATTCAGTTTCACCATACCTTGTTGACGCTTCATGATCAGGTAATGTAATTCCAGCTTTTGCTTCAGCATTCCAAGCTAAATTTCTTAATTTTTTCACTACTTCATTTAATTCATTCTTATATTTCAATAAATCTCCTTGCTCGACTCTATCTAAATAAGTCTGTTCTATCAATTCAGGAATTTGCGAAGGAATAATAATTTCTTCTGATTCAATAGACATTAAAATCTCTAATGTTCTTGATAAAACATAGCGAGGGTATATAGACGACGTATCGCCAAAATCTTCTTTTTTCAATGGCAAAGTTTGATGAGGAACCATAATATAAACTTCTCTTCTTGCATTTTTTGGACGAACATGTTCTTTTGTTTTTTCCCAAAGTTCTTCATGGCGCCAAAGTCGCCCTATGCGTTGCAAAAGCATATCAATAGGTGCATATCTTGAAATTAAAAAATCAGAATCAAGATCTAATGATTGTTCAAGCACTTGCGTTCCTATTAAAATACGACCATGTTTATTCCTATGTTCGCTTTTTTTACCATATATTTCTGTCCATTTTTCTTCATTAATTATTCTATGTTTTTTTAAAAATCTTGAATGAACTAAACCACACTCAATATTGTGTTTAGCTTCTTTAATAATAATATTTACTCTCCTAAAAATTCTTTGTGATTCACTCACAGTATTTTCGATCCATAAAACTTGTTGTCCCTCAATTGCTCTTGAAATAGCCTCATGAATACATTCTTCCTCTTGAGACAATTTTATTTTTACTATTTTATCTTTATTTAAGTCGATATAATGTTCTTCAACATTTTTTGTGTCATACTTTTTTGAAGTTATAACAGGATAATCATTTTTTGTATTAGAATCTAAAGGAGAATTTAAAATGTTGTACTTTCTGTTTTTTGTTAAAGTTGCACTAAGAATAATTACAGTACACCCTAGTTCTTCTAAAATATTAATTAGAAAATTTATAAGAGTTCCTGTATATGAATCATAAGTATGAACTTCATCTATGATTACTAGTTTATTAAGGCCTAACCCGAATGTTCTAACAAAATTATGTTTGACATTTAAAACTGACATTAATGCTTGATCAAGTGTCCCTACTGAAAATGGAGCTAATAGCCCTCTTTTTCTATTATCAAACCACGACTCACCCACATTTGCATCACCACCCAACTCTGTTTTAAACAACCAAGCATTACTATGCAATAATAATGATTTATGAGAATTTTGTTTTAAAATTTTATCAAGAAACTCATTCATTTTTTCATAAATTTTATTTGACGTTAATTGCGTAGGAAGTGCAAAGTAAACTCCTGATGCAAAATTTTTCTGTAAAAAAAGATATGCTACATATAATGCTGCTGCTGTTTTACCTATACCCATAGGAGCTTCTAAAACATAAACTCCTGGACGATCAGCTACTTGAATTAAGCGTTTTTGTACTTCATTTTGATCAAATCCAAAAATTTCTTTAAAAGAAAGATTGTTGTTAATTTCTGAATTTATAAATCCTGCTTTATCGACAGCAAGTTTTATTCGTCTTTCTATTTTTTCAAAATCTTTTAAAGTTTCTTCTTTAACATCGCTGAAAGTTTCGCTTGAAGCAATCCAATCAGACACGCAAGTTAATCCCGATATCATCTCTTCTTGAATAGAAGTATTAATTATAGGGTACATATCGCCAAGAGTTTGTTTTAATTGTTTTAATAACTCTTGTCTTAAATTATGCCAAGGTAAACCACCATACTTAACAGCATCGGACAACATAGAAGTCGTAGAATACCCATGATGTCTACCAACTATATTTGCCCAACGTTGATTTTCTTTTAAAAATTCAGCTTGACTTACTTCGTTATGATAAAATTTATCGATTTTAATATTGTTTAAATCAAGTTTTTGACCATCAGGAAATTCTTTTGTTTTTATTTTTGAATAAATTTCTACTTGGAATCTAGGTTCTACTTTTCCAATGTCATGTGAAGCGACAACTAAAACTGTACCTTTAGGAAAAAATTTTTCTTGAATTCTTTTAGGAAATCTAGTTATAAGTTCTTTTGCAACTAATCCAGTTAAATAACAGTGTACAAAAACACTCGAACCTTTTTCTATTATTGTTTCTGATGTTTTCCAAGTTTTTGCAAGACACTCATTAAGAGGAATAATAGCAAAAGTTCTTTTAGAACAATTATTTCCTAACATTAATTTCTCCTATACATATATAGTAATAAATTTAGAAACTTCACAAATTTTCTTGTACTCTCTCCAGTTACTCTTTTAATACAGCAAAAACAAAACTAAATTATTTATTATATTGACATAATAAATGTTTTTCTGAATTATAATAATATCGAAAGATAAAAAAGAAATTACCAAACTTATATAGGATAGCTAAAATATCGTTCATTATTTCTGTCGACTCAATACATTTAAGGGAGTTTTAAATAAATATAAATTTAATATTTTTAATCTCACTGAGACGTATTTTGTTTTCACGCAGGTAACTTTGTACCACATTTACGACACCATGTCGCATCTAATGGCACAAGATGAAAATCACAGTACGGACAAGTTTTGTGCGATAGTATACTTTTTCTATTATAATGCGTATGTTTGGCCATCACATGTTCTGCTGCCAACAACGGATTAGGTTAAAAAACGTTACACCGCAGGTTCGTAAAGCCTACACCGTTTGCCACAAAACTTATCGCTATGAAACTCGCACCCCTCTGCGATATGGATACAAGGCGTAATGTCCGAAGGCTTGATTTTATAGCCACTCGCCTGAAGTTGGCGCTCTACCTCTTCTGCTAAAGTAAGCCCTATGTCATGTGGCACATCTTTACAATGGTAATGCACAATTTTTGATAAAGAGAGCGCCAATTTTGGGCTAACTGTAATACAAGCGCATGGCGGCCTTTGCTGTTGATATTTTTCTCGACATAAAGACAATACTTTACACTCCCTGCACTGCTTTATAGGTATTCTATCCATGCGTCTTTCCTTTTGTTACGAGCAACCAGAGTTTACACCAATCGTGTTCAGGTTAAAAGAAGTTGCTGCGTCCACATTTGGATATGGTTCAAAAGCTCATTTTTAGTATACGTATCGGAATGACTCTTAGTGTTTGACATTTGATCCTCATTATTTTATTCGTTTATAATAAATGTTTTTCTGAATTATAATAAGATCTGTTTAACCACTTAAAATGTTGTTTGTTTTTTCTCGCATTTACTCGTTTAATTGCTATGCTGGGAGCATAGCCACTTAAAATATCGTTCATTATTTCTGTCGACTCAATACATTTAAGAGAATATTCTAAATTAGATTCAGAGACGATTTTTTCTGATTTTTCCTTGAGATCGTGTCTCCAAGCCCAATACTCCAATTCTGGCATAATTATACCTTCAGAAAAATGGTACGACCTATCATACTCATTATATGCTGGTATATTATCTAAAATAAATGAACGAGACACAAAAACCTCACATTTTATTAATCATCAGACGATTTATTTCCTTTGTTTACTATAACCTTCAATATCTATGAGATTGGGAAGCTCAATACCCTTCCATGTCCATAAATGACATGTATTTGACTCATTGCATAAGTCATCTTTCTCGGGAAACACTTCTACAGCCATAACATCTTCACCAAGTAAATCGTTCTTAATTTCCTGAAGATC
>Ga0172380_10009690_pt1 | contig 10222 bp, 10 predicted proteins | sample Leawe162metaG_FD_119747 | JGI IMG/M metagenome (GOLD analysis project Ga0172380, IMG submission 119747) | Leachate microbial communities from a municipal landfill in Southern Ontario, Canada - Leachate well 162 metaG | ecosystem: Engineered > Solid waste > Landfill > Unclassified | place...
AATACTAGACCTGGCAATTATCACGAACTGGGTAGACAGCAGAATGAGGCCCAAGTCAAAATTTGGGATGACAAAAAGAAGAAAACACTGAAAGACAGAATCAAGGCTATATTCAAGTGAGGACTTGCAAGCTTAAAGTTTACGTTAATGACGACTATCTCATAAAAGAGTGTGGAATTGTTAGTCGCAATACTTTAGACTTGCTCAAAGGCAAAGAACTCGTCGTCAAAGATGTCAAGTACATCGCAGACAAAGAGAACTCAATGGTGTACTTAGGTGCACCATTTGAAGAGACTCACATGGTCTGGGTATGGGAAACGATGATCGAGTACAACTATGATAAGCAGATCATAGTCGACACCCACCAAGCAATGAAAGATGCTGAGAAGATCTTGTACGACAATGAAGCAGGCCTCTTAGTTTGGCTTGAGCGTTGGCTTAAAGATACAGGATGGGAAGTCTTCAAAGAAGTCTCTTCACCTAACGGTTACACAGACATTGTTGCTACCAGGACTCTAGAAGACGGCTCTAAGATCCGTTGGGGTATCGAAGGCAAGATGAGCTGTAACTGCGATGTCATATTCCAGGCAGAGCGCAACAAACCGTACTACGATTACGTGTCCATCGCCACACCTGCAGAGCCAAACCAGATATTCAAAACCTACTTACGTGAACGAAGCATTGGCTGTCTGTACGTTCCTAAGTGGAAAGAAGACAACAGTTATGCTGTGTACTACTGGGGCGAAAAAGCAGGTTATAATAACGTGTCACCAATTGATGGTTGGCACTGCTTTAAGAATTACGGTATCGATGTGCTCAGTACAGCTGATAGGTTAACTCCAAAGCATGGTTCGAAAGTAGAACTCCATGAACTACAGAAAGACGAGATCGCAGGCAAGAACTGCGGAGAACGGTTGACACCATACAAGATGAGCGTGATGAAGATCTTGGACTACTTGGAAGGCAAAGACTACACTGAGATCAACAAAATTGTAGAAGACATTGGGGATAGCTTGCATTGGTCTGCTGTTAAGCAAGGAGTGCGGAAGGCTGTCATGGAGTGGGAGCGCGATAAATTCGAGCACACATACAAAGGCAGAACAGTCTTAGTCAGGAAAGCAAAATGAAAGAAGAAAAGAAATATAAAGTGATCGATCGTGTATATAAAATGGTCGGCAAAGATGAGTACATCAAGAACCTTCAAGAAAACATCGAATACTGGAAGAAAGAACAAACTTTAGTCATGGAAAGAGCTGAGAAGCGTGTTAAGAAAATCCAGAAAGACAACATCGACAAACTCCAAAAACAGATAGACGAGGCAAGCAATGAAGAAAGTAAAGATCAAGTTACAGGACGGTAGAACATACTCCATTGATGCTACTAAAGTAGCTGAAAATAGAGCCAAACATTACGCAGATGATCCTGACTCTTCGTATGAATCAGAATATAAGTATACGCTAGAAAACGAAGATGAACTGACAGACTGGCTGTTCAATAACATGAACTGGTATGAGTTAAATCCTATACTAGAAAGTTCTTTCTTACCTGAGCTAAGCGATGCCGAAGTAGAAGAGTCGGAAGTCGTCGATGTGTAACCAGTGGCTAGAGAAAAAGATCGTTCAGGGGTATGCTCTGATTGTGTATGTTTTTGTCTCGCCATTCGCGGTCCCATTCATTGGGTGTAACAAATATAAACAGTACTGTAAAAACCATTTCCATAAGTTAGGAGGGAAAAATGAAATTCACTAGAAAAGTCAGATTCAAAACACTAGATCAGCTTCTGAAAGAGGGCTGGGTCATTGATGAAAAATCGACACACAATTATCTTTCATATAAAGGTGGAGCTAAGGGTTCTAACTGGGTCAATTCTAGATATGGTCGTAAAGGCCTAAACTTTTGTGGTCATGCATTTCCAAAAGAGCTCGTAGAAAAATTCTGTGGAAAGATTGTCAAAGTCAAGCATCACTCTAAGAATGCTGCAGGTAAGCCTTTTATCACTCTAGACATCAAGAAAGAAACTTTTGGCGATTTATACAGAAACGACATCAGATTTCACGCTATCGCTTTTACTGATGATTCGATCAAGGAATACTTAAAATTCTTCTTGGAAGTTAAGACCGGTGCTTCTAGCACAGACAAAGTAACTTTCGACAAAAAGTTCGTTAGAATCGGTTATGACAAGATCAGGATCACCGACTTCGTCAAGATCAACAAGTTTCTAAAGTCTCACAAAGTCATCTAAATCAAAAGCCCCGGAAATTTTCCGGGGCTTCAGTTATTCTGTGTACAACTTGGTACGAGAATTTATCGAGACCAATCTGGTTGAATAGCATCAACTCCTTGTTTATGAGCCAAGAGATTAAAGGGTCTTGCATCAGCTGTGTTGTTGACATTTGCTGTTCTCATAACAACTTGAGAAGTGGAAACTGAGTCTTGAGCACCACTTGGAAAGTTACCAACAGTTGCATTGGTTGGATTAATATAGCAGTTAGGAGCTACAGCAAAAACATTAGAACTAAAGGTAAATGTGAAAATTTCAGATGATCCACCAGAAAGAGCAGCGTTACCATTAATCCAATCTAGTGTATCAGTTGTTACAACACCTACATTGGTAACGACTGCGGTATATGTTAGATTACTAACTTCCCCAAAACGATAAGCTTTAAAAATATTGCTAGAACCATCAGTATAAAAAGCACCTACTTTACGATACTGAGTAAAACCAGTCGGTGATGTTGATGAAGTAGAGGCTACTAAAGCTAAAACTCCAGAACCATTGATCACTGTGTAAACATAGTAAAATGTACTAGCAGCTATTGAACCAGTATCAATACCACCAGAACCAGAAACGGCTGTATTGACAGTCAATGCCCCTAAAGTAACAACCGTGTTGCTAGTTCTAGTGAGTTTATAAAAATTGTCCTGTTCTAACAGGAATCTCGACATAGCCATATTATTCTCCGATTAAAAAGGACTTTCCGTAACTTGTATCCATGATGAAATAGTGTTGCCTAAAGTGTAGTCTGTTCCATTTGCAGAAGGTTCATTTAACACACAAGCACCGTTATCAGATCCAGCTCTAACTTTGAAAGTAATAGGTGTTAAACTAGTTACTAACTCTCTATGCTTAATAAGGAGCCTAGCTTGATTTATAGGAGTGGAGTCAGCGGCATTAAAAATAGAATCAGATTTAACTGCATTTACATCACTGTCTTTAAATAAAGCAAGTGTACTAGAGTTAGATGTATCTGTTTCTTCAGCAACAAGAGCACTGGCCTCTATACACAGATAAGCACCAATACGTTTAGGTGTAATAGTGACTGTAAATATCTCTGTACCTTCATTACTTTGAGGAATGGTGTTATCTGCTGGAATACCAATTGTATTTGGAAGTGCTACAGCGCCTACAACTTCAGAGAAACCTAAGTGATATACAGCACTCTGATTTAATACGGCCATAACAGAAGCAGGATTATTAAAACCACTCTCTCTTACCCCAACTAATTCATATTCAATGTTTAAGTTAGCAGAACCTATTGGTGCGTTTAAAACAACAGTAGATGAAAACCCTGCTGACACATTAGAAAAATAAAAATCGAATGTGGTAGAAGTTCCGAGAACTAGTTTACGCCCATCAACCCAAAGCTTAAAGCTTTTAGCTTGGTCTTGATTAACTGCAAACGACAAGTTGATGGTTGTTTGGCCAGCAGTAGATTCGGTTTTATCATATTGTGAAACAATAGGCCCTAGCTGACGAGTATCAGAGTCTGTGTAGCCCTTTACAGTAACTTTCTTATTAATTTTGTGCATTTCCATATTAATTCCTTATGCTATCTTTCTTATAGTTACATATGAATACTGCTCTAGATCACCAAAGTTACAAGGGAATCCATATCCATCTGTCACGGCACTGTTTGCTCTCTGTTGTAGTTGGAAGGTCTTTGGACCACCAGTAACTGTGAATGTACCTATTACAGTACAAGGCATCTCAGCTGATAATGTGCCAGCATCAATGTTTGCGCCTAAAATTGTTGTTGAAGCGTCTGTTGTATTCTGAAGTCTAGCTCTTGCTCTAAAAGAAGGGACAGCATTTGATTGCATGCTCAATCTAGCTTCGATGATGTAAGCACCATTCCCTAATTGAACGTCTGTATTTGTACCACCAGTACCTGTAAAGGCACCAGGATTTAAAACAATTCCTGTTGGGTCTTCTAGAGTGTTTAAAATTCTTGCTGAATAGGTTGCTGCAGCGTTACCACCACTTGTATTATTGGCCTTAACATCTCTTAGAATAGCAACTCTATTAATGCCTGGAACATGAACACCATTTATAATTGCCATTTATAACCCCATCTCTTCTCTCGTAACAGGTAATCCCAATACGATTTTTCTTTCAACTGTAGACATTGTTGCCCAAGTTTTTTCAATCATTGCTTCTTTAGCTGTTGTAATTGCGACCGTTAATTCTTCATCTTCCACTTTAATTTGTTCTTTTGATTTATAATCAGCAGGATTTTGATTATCCCAAGCTTCATGTACTGCAAGCTCTTCCTCTTCAGATAGCTGTGAGAAATCTAAAGTGAGATCATAACCAGCATTACACCCTAAATAAGTATTAGGATGCGTCTCTCTTAGCCATTTATCAAAAAGAGATACATTAATATTTTCTTCTTTCCATTGTTTTACAATTTTTTTCATATTATTTACCTATGCTTATTACATCTAAACGTCTTCTCATGCTAGTGGCTGTCATTGTACCACCACTGGCTGCCCAGTATAAATCCACTTTATGAGTACCTTTTGATAGGTAAAAGGTATCATGCCCTGTAAGAAGGGCTGGAGATGGACCAGTTGTACCATTGTAAGCAAGAACAGCATTGATTCCAACACCATCCACAAAAACCTGAAATGTATTTGATTGACCACCAGAAAATTGAGCTGATAGTGCCCAATCAGCTTTGAACCATTCCCCATCAGATTGAACTACTACAGATAAATCTGGACACATATTTAATGTTGAAGAGCTTGTTGCAGGGTCATTTTGTAAACCTGTTGCTTGATATACTTTCACTCTTCTGGTGTTTTGGTCTTTTAATTTTCTACTATCTCCAATTGAAGTGGCACCTACTGACAGGGTACTTTGAGCGTCAAACACGTTGTTCATTTTTGGAAAGTGAACTGGGGTAATAACATCCATACAGTCAAAGTATGTGTTGTTTGAGCCAACTGTATTTAAAACTCTTACTTTATGTCTACCTGGAGTTAAACCAGTAATAGTTAAGCGAACACGCTGAGAGCCTGATGACGTTCCGTTAATTACACCTGTTGAAGGAGTGAAAGTTAATCCAGAACCAGTTTGCACTAAAGCGGTAGTGAATCCAGATAAGTTAGTGTTGCCATCAATAGAGATGGTGTTACCTACTGCAGCACTTAAGTTATAAAGAAGTTTTAAACTAATACCAGTACCAAAAAATTCGTAATCAGCATAAGTACCTGAAGCACTTGTGATGATTTCTAATCCACAATCATTATTAACATTAACCGAAATAGCGTTAATTGTTCCAGAGTAAAGAACCCCTCTTCCACATGCGTTTCTAATAGCTCCACCAGGTACGAAACCTTCAGATGCAGAAGATGGAGTAACAAAATCACCTGTTAGAAAGTATTCATCAAGCTCTACTGCTGTTGCAGGAACGGTTGGTTTTTTAGGGCCATAAACAATAAAATCTGTAACACCAAAAGTGGTTGGTGTTGCAACACCTTGTATTCTTACTGAGTGTTGTCCATAAGGTAGACCAGAGCATAATTTGACTACATTTAATGGAGTTAATGAAGTACCAGTATGGCTAATAGTTCCAGAACTAGTGCCATCTATAAACAACGTTGCGGTTCTTAAAGTTGCATCATTTTTAACAACAATATCTAAACCAGTTCCAACAAATTGAAGTGTCATGTGGTTAGTTGTAGCGTTATCTAGTGCTAAACACTCTCCCCCTTGTTGATCGGCACGACCATTTGATGTGAGTGTGGTACATCCATCTTCTAATGTAAAAACTCTACTAGAAGCACCAACAGCAGCCGTTAGAGTGGAAAAGTCATCACTTCTACCAGATCCAAATTCACGGAAGTTATATTTTCTAAGAACTTCTTCATTGGTATGATTGGTGCTTGTAAGGGTTAAAGTAGTGGTGTCGGTAGGAGTTAAAGCTTTAGCAATTACACCGCTTGGATATAAGTATCTAACTACCCTTCCACCCTTAGTTCCTAAAACACCAGATTCAAAATCTGTGTTGTAAGAAGTTACTGATTGAAGAGGTAGGGAGTATTTGGCACCTTTTGCATAATAAGAACCTGGATTGGTTGCTAATTGAGTAGCGTGGCCAATTACATCGAAGCCTTCAAAAGCAATTATTTCTGAAGCTGTATTGTTTCTAATTTTAACAGTATGTCTTCCGAGAGTTAATCCAGAGGCAATATTGATTGCCTGAAGTGCTCTATATTGTCTAGAGGCTAGTGGGTTTGTTGTACTAGCAGGAACAATATTTGCACCTTCAGCTGCTCCATCAATTGAAACAACTTGATTTTTTGAAGCTGTATTGTAGATACCTAAGATATTTACACCAGTTCCAAAAAACGTGTACTCTATATAGTTAGTGATAGCTGCTGTACAGCCAATATATATACCGTTTACGTCAATCACTTTGGCCCATTGACCAACAAATCTAACTTGGTTGAATTTATCACCAACTAGACCGTAAACATTTTCACCATTTGGGCCAGATTCTTCTGGAAGAAGATATATATCAAATCCTTCAAGTCTATTGGAGCCAAAAGATGTATACAGGTCATTAGTTAAATCTGGTATTAAACCGCGATTTACAATCGATGTTACTGCTTGAGTGGTAAGTGGAATTACTACCCTATCTAGGTCATTGATCTCTTGGTGGTAAGCTTCCAAAGTACTCAGTCTGGTCGTGTTATTGCTGTTACTGTCAATATAGTTAGCATTGATCTTGGCGCTGAACTCGATACCTGCAGCAGTATAGTCTGTGTCAAACTCGATAGTGCTCTCGTCAATCTCTTTGTAATAAGCTTGTGCTGCATCTGTTACACCACTTACGAAACGTGGTAGCTTCTGACCGTTGGCGAATACATCTAATGATCCACCTGCAGCTTCTTGGATTCCACTAATTAAATTTACACCTACTGGGTAACTGAAGTTGAATTTCAATCTAGACTTGCCACTTACAACTCCGTAAGTACAATTCTGATAAATACCTGAGGTTGGGCGTGCAAAGGCTTGTTTCAAAGAAACGCCTGCTTGCTCACCGTACTGCTCTGCCCAATAAGCTTCTAAGCTTAATAGGTTGACTGCACCACTACCAGTTGTCTTGTTAGCGAAGAATCGGACGTAGAAGTTCGTTCCAGCTACAGGTACTGAGGTGCTTGCATTGGCTGTGTTCAATTGATTATCAGGTCTAGTTCTGTTAGCTGACCAATTAGAGCCATCAGCAGATACTGAGTAAGAAATGCGTGCAACACTACCGAAGTCGGCAATGATGTCACCAATGGTCTCACTGTCTTTGTAACTGATGAGGACTTTTGAAATGTTACTTGTATAGAGAGCACTAGCCGCCTGGCCAGTGCTGTTAGCTGTATAGTTGTTCAAATCAACAGTATGTACTGCTTGAGAAACGCAACAAGCCGAACCACTTGGGTTAGCCGTAAAAGCAAAGTCTAATGTAAACACAGTCTGAGAACTGATAGATTGGATTCTTCTTGTTTCTGTACCGAAAGTAACTACATCTCCTGCTTTGATAGTAAAATCAGGAGCAGTGTTAAAGGCCATAGATGTACCAGTACCTGTTAACAGTCTGGTAGCGTCGTAAGCTAGACGGTAGTACTTATAAACTGAGCTGTATAGAGAAACGTCTGTCTTGCCTGCAGCAAAGTCAATTGGAGAGCTTGCGTCTTGAGTATCTGAAAGATCGTCTACCATCTGGAACAAGTAACGTAAGTCTAGTAGATCTGGTTCACTCGGATTACCTGAGCCTGATCCGCCTAATTCTTTCCAAACTCCACCTTCGCGAAATTTAAATTTGCCATCTACGTTGTTAAAATATTGATCACCTTCTGTAGGTGATGCAGGTGCTGATGCTTGACCGGTATATGTAATACCCTTATCAATTTTGAAATGATTATTAGACATTCAGATCTCCCTTAATTCACATTCCTTAAGAGGAAAAAGGCCCCTGAATACCAGGGGCCCTGAAAAGATTAGGCTTTGATGCGTTTTACATCAGCTCTCAGTGTAGCAGCATTGCTGCCTTTTGAGTATCTGATGTTGATATTCGCACCGTTAACAACTGCATCAAAAGACAATCCTAAAGAGGCTGTCTCATTGTACAAGTCTGTGAAGTCGATGTCAGTGCCGTTAGTAACGACTTTGAATACACCGATTCTCACTCTGTTAGTAGTAGCTTCTTTCACTTTATATTCCATGCTAAAGCCTTCATAGCTTGCGTGAGCAAAAGTGAAACTAGCGATTACTGTATTTGTTTGAGAAGCTGACAGTGCTACACTGTGGAAGTACTGTTGTTCTAAGAAGTCACTGCTAGAACTACCGCGTTTTAACCCTGCAGCACCTTCAATAACTACGAAAGTACTTAATTCAAGGTCACCACCTAGAGCAGGAGATGTGTCTTCTACTAAAGATCCAATCTTGCTACCAAGTTCAGTAGTTACGTAAGACTTCATCGCACTAACTGAAGCTGCTTGGTCTGTCTGAGATCCAGCAGTACTGTTTACAACTGCAGCTGTTTTAGCACGCGAGTCTGTAAAGTATAGGTTAGAGCCTTCAGAAATATGAGAAGTAGTAAGAACTACTACACCTTGTTGACCGTTTACAGAAGTAACTGCATCTGTACCGTCAGATTTTTCCCACTCTGAACCGTTGTAGATAACATAGTCACCTGCAACAAAATCGATAGAACCAGAACCTAGATCTTGGGATCCTGAAGTACCTACACGGTAAAGCATACCTGTGTCGCCAATCCCGTCAGCTAATGTAGGGCTGTTTGTCGAAGCATTCCAAACACCTTCGTATGTAAGTAGGGTACTAGGTAATTGAGAAAGAGGGATCTTGCCGCCAGCATCTAGAGTGGCTACACCGTTGTTAGCGCCCTTCTCAGAACTTTGAATAGCGCTAGCGATCAAACCTAAGTTAACGTTAGCATCTGGCATTGTGATAGTACGAATAGTACCAGTAGCAATTGCCGAGACTTCAAACTTCATTACTTTTGTAGCATCGCCGTTATCTTGAATCTCGAAATCGCTATCTAAGAACTCAGTCACGCCTGATGTGGCCAAAGCTGCATCAATAGCAGCTAAGTGGTCAGCTACGATTGCTGGATCAACTGGAGTGTAGTTCACAGGAGTAGCGTCTAGAGCGCCGATAGCGTCATCTAGATTGTCTAATGCTGATTCAACTTCGTCTGATCCTGCAGCGATGTTCTTCTTAGAACCATCTGCTCTCTCGTAAGCGATCTCAGAAGCTACTAAGTTAGCAGTATTCACTGGAGTGATCCAGCCGCCCGCCTCGTATTGTTGGAATTTACCTAACGTACTGTCGTAGTAAATCGTACCGTTCTCTGGGTTACTTGGTGCGGACGCAAGTGAACCTACTTGAATCGCGTTACCGTTTTTTAAGATGTTACCAGCCATGATGTTCTCCTATTATAAAGTTAAGCCCAACGTCTCATTGATGCTTTTAGAGCTCCTGCGTCTCCTGTTGCTGTTGTGAAGTATTTCACTTCGATATTCGCTCCTGCCACTACTGCACTGAAAGTGATCTGGCCTAAGCCGATACCTGCACCACCTGTGTCAGCAAAGTCGTCAGTAATAGTCACTACTGTGCCGTTGGTCACCACCAACAATCGACCAAGTCTGTTTTCTGTTCCTCTACTGATCGAGTACTCAAATACAGTATACGGGTATAAAGTCTTAGAGTATGTGATGACAGTAGCAGGCGATGCCTGATTGTCGTTCAATACAAAAGGACCGTTAAGTTTTGTAATGTTCAAAGTACCAATGATCAATTGTTTATTGGTGTCATCCCACTTAAAGTTACTGTCAGCTGCTAGTAAGTTACCTGGACCATTGTACTGGATCTCAGATAGAGATCCTGCAGCACTGGTCGAACTTCCTCCACCGCCACTGTAAG
>Ga0172380_10009691_pt1 | contig 10222 bp, 5 predicted proteins | sample Leawe162metaG_FD_119747 | JGI IMG/M metagenome (GOLD analysis project Ga0172380, IMG submission 119747) | Leachate microbial communities from a municipal landfill in Southern Ontario, Canada - Leachate well 162 metaG | ecosystem: Engineered > Solid waste > Landfill > Unclassified | place...
CGAAAGATTGTCTCCTGACCAGTACGCCGTTTTTTCTTCCGTAACGGATGCGCGGGTTTTAAATAAAAACTCCATCCAAGAGGCCATGAGAAAAGAGGGAGTAAAACCTCCTAAAGGAATTTTATGCACAATAGGGGACGCTAAACGTTTACTAGAAAAGAAAAGATTGCACTGGACCTCTCATACTAAAGACGTTAGGAGGGGAAAGGGAATTCCTCAGGGTCTGGCAATCAGCCCCGTACTTTCTAATGCGTTCATGTATTCCTTTGATTTGGTGGTATCTGCAATGACAAAGAAGCGTGGAGGCCACTATCTTCGTTATGCAGATGATGTAATAGTTGCCATTCCTGAAGATACAGCTAAAGATCTCAATGTAGTTGAGTATTTGGAGGAGCAACTTAGAAAGGTAGATCTCGAGTTATCTGAAGGAAAAACACAGGAACGTACCATCCAATATCGAGACGGTAGATTTAGCATTTTGAATGAAAAGGGTGAAGAAGATGAACTCGATTATCTAGGTCTTGTGTTTAGCTCCAAAGGGGTGTGTGTCCGAAAGAAAACAATTACAAAGTTTGGGCACCGAGTGAGGAGAGTGGCCTATGCGATTTCTTTTGGTTATAGATCAAAGAGAAGTGGGATCCGCGCAGTGCGGCTAAAAGTGAGAGAGCCAAATTACATTCTTCGAGTTGACCGCAAAATTGATAATCTTGGCGGACTGATTGAGAAATCTGAAAATAACAAAAGAACGGCACACCGTGCGAGGAGCAAGATACTTAATGCCTTACTTAAGAACTAGGATTGCTCCACTCTGCCTCGTGGCCCCAGAGAGTTGCGCTCTCTGGGGATGAGAACGTGATAGATAAAACATAAATAAACTAGCTAGATGATGGGCTTATTTTGCGGTCTATCCAACTAATACTTTTCCCCTTTCATGCTTTCATTTTAGTTCAAAATAAGCCATTATAGCTTAGAATAAGTTTCAGAGGATTTCCTGATTAGATATATGAAAGCAACAAAATTGGACGGCGGTTCACTGAACCAGCAAGAAGCCCTTCTTGCATTGCTCAGGCAGCACGCTCCTGAAATCTTCAGCGAAAATAAGATTGATGTAAAACAGCTCCGCGCCACCCTCGGCGAGGAAGTTTTGGCTGATGCGGAACGTTATGGTTTGAACTGGGCTGGCAAGATGGACTGCTTCCGTACGATCCAGGAGACGACCACGAACACGCTTAAACCCGTTCGTGCAGAGTCGGTAAATTTCGATAGTACTGAGAATCTTTTCATCGAAGGTGACAACCTAGAGGTGTTAAAGGTTCTCCAGAAAAGCTACTACGGCAAGGTGAAGATGATTTATATAGATCCTCCCTACAACACGGGAAATGATTTTATTTACAACGACAAGTTTTCCAGAAATAAGCGCGAGTACCTTGAAGAAGTGGGAGCAATCGACAAGGAAGGAAACGTGGTGAACGCTGGGCTATACACGCAGAACACGAAAGATAGCGGACACTTTCATTCGGACTGGCTAAACATGATGTATCCACGTCTGTTTTTAGCAAAGAACCTGCTTCGACAGGATGGCGTGATTTTTGTTTCTATTGACGACAACGAATCTTTCAATCTTCGCGTTGTAATGAATGAGATTTTTGGTGAACAAAATTTTGTTTCTGAAATCGTTTGGGAAAAAAGATTTACTCGTAGCAATAATGCAAAAAAGTTTGCGACTCTTACCGAACGCATCATGCTTTTTAGAAAGTCGGATACAGTAGAAAATTTACAAGAGCCTCGAAGTGAAAAAGCTGACTCGACCTATTCGAATCCAGATAATGATTCCAGAGGTGAGTGGACGAGCGTCTCTTACGTGAACCCAGCTACGAAAGAACAGCGACCAAATTTGTGCTATGAAATCGTTAACCCTTTATCAGGTGAAGTCATAGTGCATCCAACCAATGCGTGGAAGTACAGCAAATCCGTTCATCAACAGCATGTTGCGGAGAATCGTTTATATTGGGGTGTTCATGGAGAGAATAAATATCCACGTTTAAAAAGGTTTCTTTCAGAGATGGATGGCGGAATGGTACCTGTGGACCTTTGGAACCATGAAACTACAGGAACAACGGATCAAGCGAGCAAAGAATTAGCAGAACTCATGGAGGCTAAGGTTTTTGATTTTCCGAAACCGATTGGACTTATCCAACGGATGTTAAAAATCGCTACGGAATCATCGACGAACGATATTATTTTGGATTTTTTTGCTGGCTCAGGAACGACGGCGCAAGCGGTAATGCAATTAAATCTGGAAGACGGTGGGAATCGAAAATGTATAAGTGTTCAATTGCCCGAGAAATGTAAGCCTGAAACAGAAGCAGCGAAAGCTGGGTTCGTGACGATTGCGGATATTACGAAGGAGCGTATTCGTCGCACAGGCAAGATGCTTCGAGAAGAAAGCTCTGATAAAAAGATTGATGAGGGATTCAAGGTGTTTAAACTCGACGAAAGCAATTTCAAAATTTGGAACACCCACGTTACGAGTGTCGAGCAACTGGAACAGCAGATGATTGAGATGTTCGATAACGTCCAGCCTGGTGCTACAAAAGAAGCCGTGATGTATGAATTGATCCTGAAGAGCGGCAAGGAGCTGAATGTTACAATCGAAGAAAAGGAAGCTGGGGGAGAGAAGTACTTCAAGCTAAATGATGGCTCGCTGGTGATTTGCCTTGCGGACAAATTGAGTAAGGAATTATTCACGGGAATGCTTGTTGAGAAGCCAAAGAAAATTATCGTCCTCGATAAGTCGTTCGGGAATGACGATCAACTCAAGACGAATCTACTTCTCCAAGCTGAGGGTGCTGGAGTTGATGAGGTACGAGTGATTTAGGGTATGCACCTTGAGCAGAAACCAGACCCTGCAACATTAGAAGTACTCGCCTCATTTATTTGTGGTGATGATTTAGGTCGGTTTCCCATCTATCGTTCATCGAGTTACCTTACGAAGTTTTTTAACGATATTAATATCTTGGTTGGTCACGACGGTTCAACACGAAAATGGTGGGTATTAAGCGTATTGGATTCCCTAGAGCTTAGTGATTTGGAAAAAGTCATTTTGAGGCTCGTTGATATACGCGAATACAAAGGCTCTCAAGAGCAATTAAAACTCGCCGTGCAATCGATGCAGGATTTGTTGCTCATGGAGGGGTTAGCGATCGAATACAAGGATGCTCGCCCAATTCTTGTTAAGGGTGCGGGCTATGTGATTGATGCGAAGAAGATAAGCCAAAATAGCGATGAGCAGTTCTTGCAAAAAGAATTTGATGATATTGATTTAGACAAATTAGGATTAGATTTAGAAATCACTCAAGTTCTCAAGGAGAGAATGGATGAGATCAAACGCTGCATGGATGGTAGCGTGAATCTTTCATCTATATTGCTCATGGGGAGTACGCTCGAAGGTGTTCTATTAGGGTTTGCCTCCAAATTTCCAAAAGAATTTAATACCGCAAGCGCGAGTCCGAAAAAAGATGGAAAAGTAAAGTTCCTACCCGACTGGAAGCTCGCTGAATTTATCAATGTCGCTCATGAAATTGGATTTTTAGACCTCGATGTTTCAAAACATAGTCATAGTCTCAGAGATTTTCGCAACTATATTCATCCTTACAATCAAATGGCCTGTAAGTTCTCGCCGAGCAAGGAGACGGCACGTATAAGTTGGCAGGTTCTGCGCACAGCTTTAGTGCAACTCGCAAGACGAGTTTAAAATTATGAAATTAAAATTTGAAGCCAACCAACAGTATCAGCTCGACGCCGTGAAATCGGTGGTTGATATTTTTGAGGGTCAGCCGCTCGAAAGTGGTGACTTTGAAATGACGGTTGCCATACCGGCAGACAGGCTTCAAGTTGGGGATGAAATTCTGGTTGGTAACAATCTGGTACTAGAACAGGAGACGATTTTGAAGAACATTCAGACTATCCAGGAACGAAACAAACTCCCCCCGAGCGATGAAGAGTTCAAAGATGGAATGAACTTTTCTACGGAAATGGAAACGGGTACGGGGAAAACGTACGTATACCTGAGGACCATTCACGAACTCAACAAAAAGTACGGATTCAAGAAGTTTGTCATTGTCGTACCGAGCATCGCAATCAAGGAGGGCGTGATGAAGAACCTTGAAGTGACCAAGGAACACTTCGCGCTGTTGTTCGATAATCCAAAGATGGATTTTTACATATACGATTCCAAGAAAAAGGGTCAGCTTCGGAATTTCGGCACTACGGATACGCTCCAGGTGCTCGTCATTAACATTGATTCGTTTACCAAGAAAGAAAGCAACATTATTTATCAAGATTCAGATGACGGTATTCCTGTTCGTTACATTCAGGGTGTTCGTCCGGTGGTGATTGTTGACGAGCCGCAGAACATGGAAACGGACGTGCGAAAGGTGGCTATTGCAAACCTGAATCCGCTTTGTACGCTTCGCTACTCCGCAACCCACAAATATCCCTATCACCTGCTCTACAAGCTCGATCCTGTACAGGCATACGACTTGGGTTTGGTAAAAAAGATTGAAGTGGATTCGGTGTTCTCTGAAGATGCGTACAACGATGCCTATATCCGCGTACTCGAAATCAAGAGCAAGAAAGCCAATAGCACCGCAACCATTGAAATTGATAAAAGCGACGATCATGGTCTCCAGCGCAAGGAGGTGGTGATGAGACCCGGAGATGATTTGTTTGATCTTTCTGGCAATCGTGAGGCTTATCGAGATCGTTGGATACTTGAATCGATTAGTGTCACGGACCAGATTGTTGGCTTTTCGAATGGAAAAACTTTCGCCTGTGGTCAGAAGGATGAAAAGTTGCAGGACGAGATAATGAAGTACCAAATCAAGAAAACGGTTGAGAACCATTTCGAGAAAGAAAAGAAGCTTAAAGACAAGGGTGTGAAGGTGCTTTCTCTGTTCTTCATCGATCGCGTTTCCAACTATCGTGAATACAGCGAAGTGGGTTGGGATAAAGGCAAGCTTGCGCAGTGGTTTGAAGAGGCGTACCAAGAGATGCAAAAGAAGCCACAGTACAAGGGAGTTCTTGAGCAGGATTGCGGGGACGTTCATGATGGCTACTTTGCGCAGGATAAAAAGTCTGGCTCCTGGAAAGATTCGAGCGATGTGAAAGGGGGAGAAGGCGGGAAGACGCAGGATGATGAACGAGCGTACGAATTAATCATGAAGAACAAGGAGAAGCTCTTGGACGTGAATACGCCACTTCGTTTTATCTTCAGCCACTCCGCGCTTCGTGAAGGCTGGGACAACCCGAACGTATTCCAGATTTGCACGTTGAGTGAAACGCAGTCAGTGATGAAGAAGCGCCAAGAAATAGGGCGCGGTCTTCGTTTGCCAGTAAATCAAGATGGAGAACGAATTTACGATTCGAACATCAACGTTCTAACCGTCATTGCCAATGAAAGCTATGAGCAATTTGCGAAGGCTCTTCAGACGGAGATTGAGGAGGACTGCGGTGTTTCGTTCTCTGGTCGCATTAAGAGCAAGGAAAAGCGTCGGGTGGTGAAACTGAAAAAGGGATACGAACTCGATGAGAACTTTAAAGACCTGTGGAGCCGCATTAAACAACGCACGCAGTATCACGTTGAGTACAGTACAAGGGACCTTATCGAAAACGCCTGGCGAGCATGTTTGAATATCAATGTCTCAAAGCCAAGAATCAGCAACGTGCGCGTGCGCCTGAACATCAGCGAGAAAGGTGTTAATACGGAAATTCGTTCAGTCGGTGGTCAGACGATCAAGCAAGAGATTGGCCTTGAGGCTATTCCTGATGCGATCAACAACATCCAGCGAAAAACCCGACTGACGAAGCCGACGATATTTGAGATTCTCAAAGAATCGGATCATTTAAAGGATATTTTGGTCAATCCCCAGCAAGTCGTGGACGAAGTGACGATAAAGATCAACGAGACGCTGACACGCATGGCAGTGGACGGCATCAAGTACGAAAAGATTGCTGGCGGATTCTGGGAGATGCAGCGATTCCAGAATGAGGAGTTGGAAGAGTACCTCGACCGACTTATCAAGGTGCAAGATCAGCAGAAAACTCTCTACGACCACGTTATTACGGATTCCACGGTGGAAGAAACCTTCGCTAAGGATTTGGAATCACGCGAGGATGTGAAGTTCTACTTCAAACTCCCCCGATGGTTCAAAATCGAAACTCCACTTGGTGGTTATAACCCAGATTGGGCAATTATTTTTGAGAACGACAAGCGCGTGTATTTCGTTGCAGAAACCAAGAAGGAGGGTGAGATTCGAGAGAGTGAGGAGATGAAAATCACCTGTGGTCGTGCACACTTCAAAGTGCTGGACGGGGTGTTGTTTGAGCGAGTTGAGAGGCTGGAGGAGATTCAAATCGACTAAAGAATATGTTTCCGATTTGGATTCAAAATTTAATCAAGGAATTGAATCTAAATTTGCTTTCAGATTCTCATTGGTTTCAAGATGCAAGAATCAATATCAAAATAGCCTTTTTTAATAGAAGTAAATCGCCGACAACAAAGATTCAAAATAATATCACCATCAACCAGGCCATCTTAGGTGATGCTGACACAAGGCGAATAGCTGAATTGGCGGCAGAACAGATAAGATCGCTTACTCAGCCCTCATTACCAGAATCTACATCGATCAAATTATTGCCGATGGGATTGCTGGAATCTTCCACGGATCATGGGGATGAATACAAAAACAGCATAAACAAACGCATCGATGAGGCGGTCGCATTGATGAATATATACCGTTTGGATAGTGCAAGAACAACATTGACCACCCTACTTGGCGAGGTAAAGGCAAAGCCCGGTCTAGCAAAAGAGTTAGGACGCATTTATAACAATCTTGGTGTTACATATAATCGTCCTTCAGCGGATGGTGATTATGATAAAGCAATTAGTTTCTTCAATTTAGCCATCGAAAACGACGGCTCATTGTGGAAGGCGAAGATGAATTTAGCTCACGCTTTTTTGAATAAAGGTACGGCTGATGATATCGTAAAAGGCACCGAACAGGCGCAGGTGCTTTGGACGATCGAAAAAAATCCAGACACGCTTTTGGTATTACTGGTTGCGATTCGTAAAACCGATTCAGTAGATGCGATATTTACATTCCTGGAGAAGGAAGCGGGGTCTGTTACAGACTTAATTGAAGATAAGGACAATCTTCTTTGTTTTTTGGCGGGAGCATATTTAGAGCAGAATAATTATCAACAATCATTAATTTACATCGAAAAGGCGCTGTCAATTTCTCCAGATGAACCGGAATATCTCTGCGTGAAGGGTCGTGCGCTCATTGTTCGCGCTCAAAATGAACACAGTGTGGATTCAGAATTCGATATCGTGCCCAGGCTTAACGATTACAATGATGCTCAGGAGGCCCTCGCTTTGTTTGAGAAGGCCGAGAGTATCGCGAAACAACAAAAGAAAAATTACCTACTTCCCGAGTCGAGATATGGAATGGTGATGTGCCAAATTTGGCTGAACCGCTTTACTGAATCACTGAAAAATCTGCGACTGATTCAATCTGAAAATCAGTCCGAGACCTCAACTCACCAGATGGACGTACTGAATATCGATATCAGTATTAAAAGCAGGGATTTTGAAGCTGCTCTAAAAACTCTGATGGAAGGGGTGGGTTATTCTAAAGGTAGCTATTCAGAAAAAAGACGAGTCGCAAGAATCTTTATTGTAAACGGTGGCTTGGAACAGGCAAAAGTACTTTTATCTGATATCAAAGTTGAAGCAGAACGATCTCAGGACGTCTACTATTGGTTTGATTTAAGCGCGGTGTGTGTACTTCTCAATCAAAAGAACGAAGCAATTACTGCAGCAACACGGGCACGTAAACTTGCTGAAGAAAAAGGTGATACTGATTTAAAAAAGGCCGCCCTCTCTCACTACAATGCTGTAATGTTCCATTATACAAAATCTGATGATGGCGAAGACTCAGAGACGAGTCGCTTCATGGACGGAATGCAGGACTTCCAAGCGCAATTTCCAGACGAGAGAATTATAGTGCCGATTCAGGCGATTGATCCGCAGGGTCAACTTACGGATGAAATAAAGCAGGTTTTCACGTCGGCAAAAGAAAGATTTGAAAAAGTTAGAGAAGTTTATCAGGCTGGCCCATTTTTAATTTATCATCTTGAGAAAATATTTGGTCGCGGCCTCGCGGATATTGTTGTGAATGGCGATCCGAGCTTCCCGTTATTTTTCACGGATGTAAACGAGGATTTTAAAAAACGGATTGATGGAAATTTTGTTTCTGCAAAGGCATTTGTCTTCGATTATCTTTCATTGCTTGATTTGGCAAAAATGGGTTTCCTGGGGTATTTAGAGCAACTCACGCAACCAATTTTTGTTCACGAACTTCTTTTCAGGAAAGTGCAGGAAGAGTTGGTGTCAAAAGAAATTCATGAACTCAGAACGCTTTGGGACTTTTTACGAAAAAGCAAGGTTGTTCAGATTATCCGAGAGAATTCTACCTATACTTTCAAAAATGCTGACACGGAAAAACTTTTTGACTCATGGCTCGTAGAAACCCTGGGCTTTGCTGGAGCGCATGGAACCGTACTCGTGACTGATGATGTTCGATTATTATCCTTCGCACATTCTGAAGACATCCCCTCTACTAATGCGACTTCCTTTATTGGACATTGGAAAGAAAACGGCGTTATCGACGAACGTATGAAATCAAGGTCTATCGGCGACCTAGCAGAGCGTTTTTATACGTTCCTTTCGTTTACAGGTGAGGATCTTTTTGAAATTATTCTTGAAGATAAGGCCAAGGTTACGGCTCGAAGCTATCACTTGGTAAGAGAAATTTTCCTTCCTGGCTCCGCCCCGGAAAGTTTTATCGGACCCTTTGTCCGTTTTACTGATTTGCTATGGAAGACTGGAGTATTAGCCCAAGAGAAGGTTCAGTGGCTGAGATTTATCAGCAATACCATTATCGAAATCATTGATAAGGAATTTATTGCGTTGAAATCGGAATCTCTGCACAATCAATTTGCTGCAAATGAGGCCATGGAACGACTTAAGCCGTTAACAACCGGTCTTGCAATGATTTGGAAAATCGCGATCAACAATGGGAACGCTGACGACTTACGTGAAACTTTGGTAATGGCTGACGAAGTGTTAAGCAAGGAGTATCTTCAGAAATCCAAGGAACGAATAGTTGAAGACATTGCTAAGAAATTAAAAAAAGAAGCTTCCACTCGAGCGGAGCCACTTTAGGTTTGAAGAAGTGGGTCGGGCAAGGAGTAATATGTACTTGCAGTATTCTTCAGTAATGTATTATGTCCCAATATTATTCCGGCAAACGGACCAAAAACATCTTCGACCCAAAGAGCACTGAGCCTTTCAAGCTCAGCCGCTCGAAGATAGCCAACTTCATGGCTTGTCCAAGGTGTTTTTATATTGACCGGAGGCTTGGTGTGGGACAGCCGCCGGGGTTTCCGCTGAACCTGAATACTGCTGTTGATACCCTGCTGAAGAAGGAATTTGATATTCATCGGGCTAAGGCAGCTGCTCATCCGCTCATGAAAGCGTACGGGATTGATGCGGTGCCGTTTGTGCATGAGAATCTTAACGAATGGCGCGCGAATTTTACGGGTGTTCAGTACCTTGATAAGAAGACGAACTTTTTGTTGACTGGTGCGGTGGATGATGTCTGGCAGAGTCCGGACGGGGAATTGATTGTGGTGGATTATAAAGCTACGAGTAAGGAGGCGGAGGTAACTTTAGATGCTCCGTGGCAGGATGGCTATAAACGCCAAATGGAATTCTACCAATGGTTGCTGCGTAAGAATGGATTTAAAGTCTCTGACACCGGTTATTTTGTGTATTGTAATGGCCGGACTGATAAGGAGGCTTTCGACGGCAAGCTGGAATTCGACATCAAAATCATCCCTTACACCGGTAATGACAAATGGGTAGCGAAGACCATCACCGCGGCTCGTAAATGTTTGATGAGTGATAATCTTCCGGCTTCGGGTAAGAGTTGCGATTACTGTGTTTACCGCGCGGCGGTTGAATCGACTACCGCAAATCTGTAGGCAAAAAACTTATTCCCTTGAGGCTACCTGAAATGTCTTGCCCCTTTTCATCCCTCCCCGTCAGCATGACCGGCTCCGCTTTGCCGATAGCGTAAGCGACTGAAACAAGGCATTC
>Ga0172380_10009692_pt1 | contig 10220 bp, 15 predicted proteins | sample Leawe162metaG_FD_119747 | JGI IMG/M metagenome (GOLD analysis project Ga0172380, IMG submission 119747) | Leachate microbial communities from a municipal landfill in Southern Ontario, Canada - Leachate well 162 metaG | ecosystem: Engineered > Solid waste > Landfill > Unclassified | place...
ATAAAAGAGAGGTGTTGGATGCCCAAGGTAAGAAGGTACGGATTCCAGTGTATCGAACCATTACCATCAACGAGCCCGGGAGAAAACCTTATTGGTTGAAAATGAGCCCAGAGATACTCCGAGCTAACGTGGAAATCCGATTGGAAGAAGATTACGAAATCGCTGAGACCCGGACGCAAAAGATTGAGCTGGCCAGTGCTCTCCTCGAGGAAGCTAAGATGAATCCACTCCTAGACGCTGACCAATGTACTATCGATTACCTGATTGCCCTTGGAAAGAATCCGAATAAATTTTATATAAACCCAGAGCCGGAAGAAACAGAGGAATTGCCAGCCGAAACGCCTACGGAAGGAGAAGTCACTCCTCCGGAAGGTCTGCCTAGCGGCCAACCCCTGACTCCAGCCGTCACTCCGGGGATTCAAGGAGTATGAAGAAACTGATATTCAAATGGATATTGAAATACCTGGACAAGCCGCTCTATACCAGATTGAAGAAAGACCAAATAGCCGACCTATTGGACCACATCGCTAACGACCCGGCTTCGAAAGAGTTTACTGATTATCTGGACCAGCTAGCGGACGGCTACAAGACCCAGTTCCTCTATACTCTGGACCCGCACTATAAAGGAATGATTGCCGCCTATATCGTCCTCCGAGAAGTGATAGTAGAAAAGAGAGAGGCCAGTATTTTGAAAAAGAAAAAAGAAGAGAAGAGAAGAATAGGCAACAAAAAAAGAATAGTTAAGTATTAATGCGCCCCGCGGAGAAGACACTCCGCTGCAAAAAAAACAGGTAGGCGCCCATAAGAACTATGACCGAAGAAGAAAAGAAAGCAGCCGATGACGCAGCAGCTCTCGTAGCAGCTGAGGAGGCTAAGAAAACCGCACCGCCGGCTGAAGAGTTCGCTAAAGACGATGTAGTCAGCAAAAACAAATACAACCAGACTCTCCGCAAGTTGCGGGAAAAAGAGTTGGAAGTCATCGAGTTGGCCACCAAGGTAAAAACAGTCGCTCCGATTATGCCTACACCAGCTCCCGCAGTCGCCGCTCCACTGCCACCTGCGCCCAAAAAAGATGTTTGGGATGACGAAGAAGAAGAGGAGAAAAAACCAATAGTTCAACAACCGTCTTATGATGAAGAAAAAATCAGCAGATTGGTTGAAGAAAAAATCAAACCCATCTATGATGCTCAAAAAAATGCCTTTGAAACACAGAAGAAGACAGACCGGGATATTTTTTTCGAAAAAAACCCCCAGTATCTGACGGATTCGGTGGCTTGGCAAGAGCTCATCGAGGAAATGAACCGTTCTATCAATCCTCATTCCGGCGACACATATCTGGAACAGCTGGAGAAAGCCAGGAAACTGGTCGAATATGACAAAGCTACTAATGTCAATGTTGAAAATTTCAAAAAAGATATAGCTAATGACGCCGCTAATGTGAACACCAATGGTGGGAACAAAGCCCCGGCTAATCAGGACGCTATCACTCCCGAGGAGCGAGCTCTGATGAAGGAGTATGGAATCAGCGAAGAAGGTATGCGCGCATATAAGAATAAGGTGAAGAACGGTGATATTACTGTTATGGGTTTGAATTAATATAAATTAATTTAAACAAAAATATGTTCAATTTCGCAAGGACAATAGGAGGTGTCGGACGAAAAATGGAAATGATTCTGTTGAAATCCGAAGTGACCTTCTCTGTCGGACAAGCTGTTCGCAGCTATGTCGCCGGAGTAGTCGAACATTCTGTGGCTGCTACCCCAGTTTTGGGAATCCTAGTTGGAATCGTTGATTCTAAAGGAAACCCAATCAGACCAGGAAGCATTGTTGCAGGAACAGCTTTCGACAATACAGTAACGACCGTAACGACTGGAGCAGGAAATACTACCTATTATGGGTTAGTAGAAATCGGTACTGACACTATTTTCTCAGTAGCCGTGAATGGTACTATCGGTACTACCGTAGATTCAGAACTCAGAGGTTGTAAAATCGACATCGATTCAGCCAACACAGAATATGGTCGAGTGTTGGAGAGTACAGCTACAAGAACTGTGGCTACTACCGCTAACTTCTATTGTCATGGTGTAGACCCGAAAGACGCTACACGTCTTTTGGTATCTATCGCCAATGATGAAATGAAATCAGACGGCAGCACCGAAGCTTAATCAACCCTTTTAAAAAACCTTAAAATAAAACTATGAATGTAGAAACACGAGCAACTTGGGGTGAGGGTTGGATTAAGGGCTTGGGAGCAAAATTTGCAGAAGTGGAAAACCAAGCTGATTCCGCCTACAACCTGGCAATAAACAGCGCTTTGGGAGTAGAAGCCAATAAAATGACTTCTCTGTTCAAAAGCAGAACTTCAGACAAAGCTCTGGAAAGAATGGCTAGCAAAACTGGCGCAGGCTTCCCAACTTTGACCACTGAAGGTCAAGACTACGCTGTGGACAGCAGGCTTCCTGGTTATATGACTGAATTTAAATTCATCAAAAAAACCAATTCAGTCGAGATTACAGAAGAGGAAAAAGACGATAGGGACAATGACCTTTCCGGTAAAATGGATGAGGCCAGCGACTTGCTTATCGGCTTTAAAATGGAATTTGACCGAAGCGCGTTCTCAGTTTTGAACTACGCCTTCACAGCCCAGGCTTCATTGCCAGCTGATGTCACCTTCTATGCTGACAGCAAACCACTTTGTTCAACTATCCATCCACGTAAAGATGGTGGTACAGCACAAAGCAATGCTTCAGCTACTGGTATTCCACTTACGGAAACCAATCTGGAATTGGCTAGGACTGCCCTTCGAAGACAAGCTGATGACCGAGGTAACATGATGAACATCGGTTCTGGCCGATTGATTCTCTTGGTGCCGGATTCATTAGAGAAGACCGCTCAAATTATCGCCAAATCTGTCAAACGTCCTGGAACAGCTAACAACGACCTTAACATCTACGATGGTATCGTCACAGTTATCTCAACCAAATGGATTAACGCTTTGGCTGGTGGTAGCGATACGCAGTGGTTCTTGATTGATTCGATGAAATCACCGCTAATCTTCTACAGCAGACGTGGTATTCGTACTTCAGTCTATGTAGACAACAAAAACAAAAATACAGTTTACGACATCTCTGCCAGATGGCAAGTAGGTAACAAAAACTGGAGAGGAATTTTTGGGTCAAAAGGCGACGGGCAAGCGTTCTCAGCTTAACTAGAGTAGGTTGACCAATCTCCTAAAGTTTTTGGAGTCAGTAGGGAGGGTGCACCCTCTCTACTGCTCACGCAGTTAATATATTAAATTAAAATTAGCATTTAGACCCTGTGTACCACAGGAGGAAATCCGCAAGGAGACTATATATTGCTAGTTCAAGAAAAATATCGGTACAACAAATTTTGATAAGATTGACGCCGCCGGCGGAATATCTGTCGGTGGAGTAGAAGTAGTTGATGCTACCGGAAAGGTGATTGCAGACGTGACCGCACCATCCGGAAGCATTGGAACAGCCGAACTCGCTGACGAAGCAGTTACCGTAGGCAAAATGGCTGATATGGCAGAAGCAGGCCACATATTAGTAGGAGCAACTACTAGCAAAAGGCCAGTTTCAGTAGCTGTAAGTGGAGATGCCACTCTCGCAGCCAATGGAGCTCTGACTGTAACCAAATTGACAATCGATGAAGCAGCGGCTGGTGATATTCTTTATCACAATGGTACTGCTTGGGTAAGATTGGCCAAGGGTACTGCCGGACAAGTGTTGAAGATGAACGCCGGAGCCACCGCTCCAGAATGGTCTTCTGACTTGATTGAATAAGGACTTTGGGAAGTTTAAATAATCGTAAGATTGTTACTCCGAAGATTGCCCCTTTTAGGGGGCAATATCGGGCTAATAACTTAACTTTAATATAATGGCAAAAGCACTGACAAACGACCAAATAAGAACCATCCCGGAAGAAGATTGCGGCGTGGTTATTTTAGGCGGAGAGGCTTATCGGATTATCGATAACCGCTACGTTTTGGACGAAGAGGCTCAGGTTATCTTCCAAGAAAGATTGGTGAAAAGAGAAACTGAAAAATTGGCCCAGATGGAACAAGCCCTCTACAAAAAGGCCGCTGAATTGAAAGAAAAAAGTGACCAGGAGAAATTGGCCAAAGAAAAAGAAGAAAAAGAACTCGCAGATAAATCAAAAGATAACAAATAAATTAAAACTATGGGAATTATCAACAACGAAAACGGTAAATCTCTGAACATGGCCGGAGTGACACCTACCGTAGCTAGTCTGACACTCACCCTAGCTAACACTGAGTACGGCTATAAATTGCCGGTCGGCACTACCGCTTTCACTATCCAAGCCAGGACATCGGCTGACGTTAAGATGGCTACCACCGCCTTAGCTTCAGGCACTACCTATATGACCGTCAAGGCCGGAGCTAGTTATAGTCAAGATTCTTTGACTACGGAAGCTAACCTTTATTTCCAGACCGCTTCTGCCGGTACAGTTATGGAAATCATCTCTTGGGGAGTTTAATCAATAATTTTTACTACTATGGGAGTATCAGGAACGGCTGCCGAAAGAAAGGAACAAATGGAAATCCACACCATCAAGGTAGTGGAGCATGTTCGAGAGGTTGAGATACCTACTTTTGTCGAAAAGATAATAGAGGTTCCGGTCATAGTGGAGAAAAAGGTTGAATATGAGCGCCCAATCGCCAAGGACAAAGAATATGAACGTCCTATTATCAGGGAGGTTGAAAAAACCATCGAGGTCCCGAAATACATTGTCAAAGAGATTGAGGTGCCTAAGTATAAAGAAGTAATCGTGGAAAGACCGGTCTACAAAGAGGTGGAAGTCACTCGCGTGATTTTCAAGGATGTAGTGGTAGAGCGACCGGTCTATAAGGACATTATTGTGGAAAAACCGATTATGAAGACTGTCGAAGTGACAGTGGAGCGCCCGGTCTATGTGGACAAGAAAATCGATGTGGAGAAAGTGAACATCATCGAGCGTGAAGTGATTGTCGAAAAGCCTGTCTTTATTAAAAAAGCTATCAACATATAATTATGGGAATGGGCAAGGTAGACAAACGAATAGAAGGTGAAGGGGGATATATGCTCATTGGCGGAAGCCAAGATGGAGATATGTCCTCTTTTACTCCCGCGAAGATAAACGCGGACGGAACACTACCCGAAGATACCAGCCGCAGCATATTACGTTGGGTAACAAAATCAGATAACCCTAACATTACCTATATCGGTGAAGCTCGGATTGGAAGTGATACAGATGAAGCTGCCTGGAAGATAGGAGAAATTAATGAAACAAACGGAACTCTACTTTGGTCCAGTGACCTTTTCAACAATATTTGGGACAACAGAGAATCTTTAACTTATAATTAAAAGCAAATGGCTACACCCTTTCAAATTTTTAAACAAATCGGCGGCGGAGTAGTGCTCCAAAGCACTTTGACCCCAGTCGGGGAATATGATGCAGGTATTATTTATATTGTGGGGCAAGCCGTTTCTTACGAAGGCCGGGCCTACGCCCCTATCCAACCGACCCAAGGCAATCTGCCGACCAATACGACCTATTGGATGCTTTTGGCTGACAAAGGAGCCGATGGAGCCCCAGGAGCCCCAGGAGGATTAGCTAATTGGGTAGGTGCCTGGGGCCTAGCTACCGAATACGCTATTTCTGATACAGTCAGCCATAATGGGAGTAGTTACAGTTGCAAATTAGCGCATACTTCAGGGGCTAGCAGCGAACCCGGAGCAGGTGCTAGTTGGGGAACATATTGGCAGTTATCAGCTCAAAAGGGAACCGATGGAGTTGATGGAGGCCCAGGTGCAGACGGAAGTAATGGCGTGGGAGTGCCTGTAGGAGGAACAGCAGGCCAAAAGTTGTCTAAGATAGATGGAACCGATTTCAATACGGAATGGGTTGATGTAGGAAGTGGAGCCCCTAGCGTAAATGTGGAAGCATTAAGCGGTGAAAAAACACTTACAATCTCGTCAGAGGAGATTCAAGTTCTTAGTCCAGGAGGTAGTTCTAAATATGTGAATCTACCGACTACCGGATTGGCAGAAGGAGCAAGATTTTTAATTGTTAATAATGGATATGGAACAAACGCTTTATATATCAGAGATGAAACTAGTTCAAAAATATTAGAAATATATTATGGTGGACATGCAGAATTTTATTGTGATGGCACGGCCTGGAAACAAACAAGCGGTGGCGGTCAAAGTGCTACTGTTTTGGGTAATAATGCAGCTGGCGGAACTGGTGGAACTGTAATAGGATATAATGCTGACGCAAAAGGTGGTTATTCAGTTGCTGTTGGCGCATCTGCATACGCAAGCGGCTCAGATGTTATTGTAATTGGAGGATATGCACAAAGTAGTAATTCAGGCATAGCAATCGGCATAAGCTCCGTAAGTTCTAATTCAGGCATAGCAATCGGCTATGGAGCAGATACTAACAATAAGCATAATGCAATAGCACTAGGAAAATATTCTAAAGCATATAGGATTGGAGAACTTACGAAGGCAATGGGAACGGCTAATGCAAACGATAGATGGGGAATAATACAATGGTTTACAACTACTTACGACGCAACACCGGCACCATTGTATTGTGATGGAGGATTAATAGTTGGGGCACTAGCTGCAATTAATGCTAATAGTGTTTTAGGATTTGAAATAACTGTAGTCGCTAAAGAATCTGCCACCAACGACTGTAAAATGTGGACACTGACAGGTCTCATTAAACGAGATACCAGTAATAACACTGCTATTGTAGGAACAGTGACAAAAACCGTTATTGCTGCCGACGCAGGAGCTAGTAGTTGGGATATTAATGCCACTGCTGATGATACTAATGAAGTATTGGCATTAGATGCTACTGGTGAAGCCTCTAGCACCATAAAATGGGCTGCCACAGGTAAATATGTAGAAATAATTTTTTAAAAAAACAATATGGCAAGAATAGATTTTACCTTCTCCATCGCGGAGGAAGATGCTCCCAGAGTAGTTTTGGCTTCCGCTAAGGCTATGGGGTGGGAAGAGGGCGGTATCGAAACGATTGAAGAAGCCTCATTACGTTATTGGAAAGAACAAGTCAAGGCAGTAGTAGTAAACATGGAGAAACAAGAGGCAATCGAAGCAGCTAGAAATATCCAAGTAATCGAACCTGATGTAATCTAATGCAAACAGTTAAATGCTATCTATTTAATCTGCTTATCGCTACTGACCAATGGCTGAACGCCCTATTCGGTGGCAATCCTAATCATTGCGTCTCGACCCGATTGTATATGAACTGGCCAGAGAGTTGGATGAGAAGATTTGTGGATAAATGTTTTTTCTGGACACCGAACCATTGTGAACAGTCATTCCATAACGAGGACAATGATATAGCAGTGTGGAGATAATTTATTTCCCTGGAGCCTTACACTTACCGGCTTCAGGATAAGTAAATTATATGAACAATAAAAATTGGAAGCTAACCCTGCCCAATGGAAAGGAAGTCCTCAACTTAGAGGGATATTCCAATCCGCCTTATTTTCATTTAACCGATAGTATGGTTTTCCGTGCGCCAGTCAACGGCTCAACCACTCCTAATTCCAGTTATCCCCGAAGTGAATTTAGAGAAATGACCAATGGCAAACTGGCCAGCTGGTCAACTAAAGACGTGCGCTCAATGTATATTGAACAAGCCATCACTGCCGTGCCTAAGAAGAAGAGGCATGTGGTAGCCGGACAAATCCACGACTCGGAAGACGATGTGATTGTTATCCGCTTGGAATTTCCAAAGCTCTTCATTGACATCAACGGCACAGATGGTCCAGTGCTAGAACCTAATTATGTTTTAGGCACAAAATTCTCAGTCAAATTTGAAACAGGTGGCGGGGATATAAATATTTATTATAATGGAGTATTTAAACATACGATGAGAAAGACAATCTCAGGATGTTACTTCAAAGCTGGTTGCTACACGCAATCTAATTGTTCCAAGGAAGATGATTGTTCAGTTAATAATTATGGAGAGGTGAAAATTTATCAATTATATCTCGATGATGTCCAGCCACCTGTTGCTACCCCAACCATAGAACAATGGGCAAAGGCTATCCAGAAACACGAAGGCTATTTCCCAGGGTCAGCTTCCTATAGGAACAACAACCCAGGCAATTTCCGATGCTCTTCTCTTATTATGGGAGAGTTAGGAGCTACTTCCTGTGTGAATAATCTAGCTGTCTTCCCTACATTTGAAACAGGTTGGAAAGCCTTGGTCCAGTTCCTTACTTATGCGGTAACAGACAAGCTCAGGTCATATAGAAGTACTATGAGCCTGCTGGACTTCTATAAGGTGTACGCGCCTTCAGCAGATAATAACAGCCCCATCAACTATGCTACTGCTGTAGCCAAAGATTTAGGGGTGACAATAGACACCAAGATAAGCACCTTTCTACCCACTACACCACCACCGACACCCACAACCCCCAACTATTTCTTCTCTCAAAATAATCCACTGTGGAAGTCAGTCACTATAGGAAAGTCAAAATCAACGCTTGGGGAGTACGGATGCACGATAGACTGTAGCTCAGATGCCTCATCCTACTTTGGAGAAGAAACTCTACCGAGTATTCTAGCTAAGAAACTCTCATATCAGGTGGACAAGATAATTTGGTCTTCAATAGGCTCATTTTTTAAGAAGTTCAAGTTTCTATGGAGATTCTACTCCCATGATGCTAAACTTATCTCAGAGGGGTTGAATAATCCTGATAAGGTAGTCCTGCTAAATGTAGATAGAGGGTATCACTGGGTTTTTCTGCTAGGCAAGAGTTCAACGCTTGGGTACAGATGCTCAGACCCATACCCATACCCAGCAAAAGTTAGATATTATAAACAAAGTGAAGTAGCAGGTGGAGCAATATTAGGGAAGAAATAATTTTTTAACTTAAAAAATTGTATAAACAATCTATAATCGCATCTATCATCCTCCTCACAATTACCTTTTTGATTATCCTTTTCCTGTTTTTCTCCGCTCGAGCAATCGCCAGCATAGAGTCTAGACCCTGTACCAATCTACATTGTAAATATTAATTTAAAAAAATATCATATGAAGTTTTTTGAAAGTGCCGCCAAGGTTGTGTTCACCTTATTATCGCTAACTGCCTGCATCGCCTTTTTGATTGGAGTTGCGAGAGGAACAGTCACAATGGACACCAAAGATTTTATGGTGCTGGCCATTGCCGCTAGTTCTTTCTACTTCAGTAACAAAGGTAGCCAAGAGAATAATTATCTAGGAAAATAAAAAAAATGTGCACGAAAGAAGAGGTCAAAAGTGAAGTAGAGAACGCCCTCAGGAGAAACAACGAAGTGCGAGATACTCGTTTCGATTTAAAATTGTCTCAGAATAATGAAAAGATTTTAAGTACTATTAAAAAAATGGTGGATGACAGTATGCCGAGTAATGATATTCCAAAAGAAATAGCAGAAATAAAAAATCAATGTGTCGCTAGGGGTACAACCCTAGTCGTCACGACAATGAAAATGGAAATAATCGAAAAAAAAATAGACTCAGTGAGCGGAGATGTTAAACGTCTTTCTGAGACTATCGATAAAATGGTCACAGAACAAATTAAAAAAAGAGAAGAAGAAAGCTTAGCCCGAGAGGTGAAGGAATCTGCTGAAACGAAAGCTAGAGAGATAAGAGAAAGAGAATTGGATATTAAGTATGCGCCTATGGCAGCTTGGAGCGCCATGAAGTTTATTGGAGGTGCCATAGCTTTGGCTATTATCGGAGCGATTATGGGAGTGATTTTAATCAAATAATAAAACAGTATGCTTTTAAAATTAAGAACCGATAGGATTATCTCCGGCTGTCCGAAAGCGATTATGGGCGCTTCAACAGCGAGTGGGGCGACTACGATTCCAGTCTTTTCCAACACCGGATTCGTCGGTAGCAGGAAGCACGTGTTTGTCGGCGTACCCGGGAATATCAATTCAGAAATAGTCACCTTTACTACCGCCCCGGATGGGTTATCTCTGACTGTCGGAGCCCTTGTCTACGACCACCCGGAAGGAACTCCGGTATATTTAGTTGAAGCTAACCAAGTAGATTTCCAATATTGCGCCACACTGACAGGCACTTTCGCTTCCTTGGCTAAAGTGGCCATTAATGCCGAAAGTGAATTTACTTACTATAATGACGGAGCACACACCACTGGATTCGGG